>JACCDI012247039.1_pt1 | contig 10793 bp, 10 predicted proteins | sample 7442791 | NCBI WGS metagenome assembly JACCDI01 (sample SAMN15323434, study PRJNA562643) | freshwater metagenome | isolation source: river surface water | place: USA:Blue River Watershed | collected 2017-08-15
AAAGGTGGTGACCACCGGAGTGGCCCAGAGACTCCAGTTACTGCTCTCTCCCACAGCGAGGCCTGAGCCCGCAGGGGGTAACTGCTGCCCTAAGCGAAATCGAAATGCCCCCGAACCGCCCGCGAACGGGTTTTGGGTAATGACATTATTAATGGCTTGAGCGGTGGCAAGGCTTGCCGAGCGGGCTGGGACAGCATTATTGGCATTGGTATCGGAGGCTTGGGCCCGCACGCTTGGCGTTATCACCCAAAGACCCAAAAGCGCAAGGAGTCCCACCAGCGTGCCTAAGGATCGTGGCAGAGCGCAATAAGGCGTCTTAGTTATTGATTTTATAATGATTTTTTCCAAATAAAGTCTAAAGAGAGTATAGCCATAAAGCATGTATGCGCCATTTATGGTTTGTACCAAGGACTGACGGAGCGGGGAAGGGGATTGGAATCGTAAACAACCCCTTTACGGGGTGCTTGGGCAAGAGCGATCGAGGAGCGCGGGCCAGTGATCGGCCCATGGCGCGCGGTGATCGTACTGGGGTAGCACATGTACTTGGGAGCGATCACCGAGTTGGCGCCAGGGGTAGTTTCCTAGGGCCTCGGGCGGGACTACCCGATCGTTTTGCCCATACCAATGGGTTTGGGGCACATCCCGTAATTGGCCTAACTGGGCCGGATTGCGCGATTGGGCAAGGGGACTCACCCCGTGGCCTGCTGTCCATGCGGTTAGGTCTAAGGGGGCAGCTACGGTGATGAGGCACTGTACCTCAGGGCGCTCTTGGGCCATGAGGGTGGCTAGCACCCCGCCGCCAGAGTAGCCAATGAGTCGCACCTGCAGTGGCGGGGGGTTGGCAAGCTGAGTTTGCCGATCGATTTCAATGCGTTCGATGGCGCTCGTGATGGCGTTTTGCATCAGGGTGATGACGGTATCTCCATAGCGTGCCCCTTGCCACCACTGGGGATCGCACCCTGCGCGCTCCTTAGCAGTGAGGTACTGGCACGGACGACCCAGATACACCACCCAACTTCCCAAGTCAGCCTGCGCTAAGCGAGCGCCAAGCCCATCGCTCGGGGTCGGATCGCTCGGTGGCTGGGTGCGATCGCGCCAGGCGGCACCGTCGCCTTCAATGTAAATCGAGAGGATGGCAGAGCTTGCTAACACCCCATCGGATCTTGTTAAGTTTTGGGGAGGGCGCCAAAAGCCAACCACCGGAGCGGGCAGGGCTAAGGATTCAAAGGCGGGAGTCGGGTGGGCGAGTGCGCGCGTTGCGATTGGGGTCGTAAAGACGCTTGGCACGCGCGGCGCGGCGCAGGCACCGAGCGCCAAACAGCCGGCGCTCAATAGCAATTTGCCCCACCACCGACGCAGCGTCATCGTCAATCGGGCCCTCACCAACCCAACGCGGTCACGGTATCTGGGCGATTGGGTTTAGCGCATCGGGATGCGCGGCGCGGTGAGTTGATTAATGAGGGCATCAAAGCCGCCGGTTTGCACAAAAGCCGGACGATCGCGCAAGACCTGCAAGCGTTTTTCTCCGGGTAAGAGCGTGGCGGGGGTAAAGCCCGTGAGCTCTTTATCAATCACGGTGCTCTCGCCGGTGTTGAGTGCCATTTGCACGCTGCCATCGTGCACGTAGTTATAAACCCCCGCGCGGTCTTTGCGACCCTCGGGCACAATCGCCAGCTCAATATCCGTTCCCCGAATACCGATTGTGGCGGTGCCCGCTTCGTACTTCACATTCTCGGGTTGGGCTTTACCGATTTGACCGGAGACCGCGCGCAAGGTCCCAGCGACCACGCTGGTTTTGCTTGTGTCGCTGGGTTTGTTCTCAAACTGAAATGCATCGATCTTAATTTTGCTCTCTGCACGCACGAGGAGTGAGGAGTTATCTTTCATGCGCACCATCACTTGCGCGTCTTTGGCCGTACTAATCGTATCGCCCACACTCACCACATCATCGCGCTTTAAGTCTTTGCTTTGATTACTAGCCGAGGTGAGCGTGGCTTGGCCAGTAAGGCGGCTGACTTTACCTGCCTCTTGGGCACCAGCACTCAGACTGCAGGCAATCCCCAGTAAAAAAATCAGCAAGCGATATGGGAAGCGAGGATTAAGGTGCATAAGAACTCCTTGGCAAGTAATAGTCGTTTATCGTAAACGGAGTCAGGTCGTCTGCCAACCCAGTCTTATTTTGTATCAAATTTAGTTACCCCATCCCAGTTGGCTGGGGGTGGACTTTCGCGCCACTGCGCAATCCGTTCGCGGTAGAGGGCATAGAGTTTGCTCTCGGGGTCGGCCGCTTGCAAGGCAATGAGACCATCCTCAGCTGCCTGCCAGTCTTGCGCGCGGTACTGTGTGAGCACAACTTGCCACTGCTCTAAGCGCGCACGCACAGCGCTGGCGAGTTCGTTTTCAAGGGCAAGTGGCTCATAGACGCGAATGGGATTGTCTTTGCCTTTGACGCGCACCATGTCGATCTCGCGATAAACAATGCCATGGCTTGCTGCTTGGGTCGCTTCACTCACCAAAATACCGACTCCGTAGGTTCGCGTGATCCCTTCGAGGCGGGACCCCAGGTTGACCGCATCCCCCATCACGGTATAGGCCTTACGAATTTGGGAGCCCATGTCACCGACGGTCATCTCGCCAGTACTCAAGCCCAAACCCACTTTAATTTCAGGCCAGCCCCGTTTGGCATATTCGGTTTTTAGCTCAGCCAGCTTGCCTTGCATGGCAAGGGCTGCGGTCACCCCGCTCGTAGCATGATTGAGATCATCGATGGGCGCCCCCCAAAAGGCCATAATCGCATCGCCAATGTATTTATCAAGGGTGCCGCCGTAGGAGCGGATCGTCCCACTCATTTCGGTGAGGTACTCGTTCACAAAGGCGGTGAGTTCCTGCGGACTCAAGCGCTCGGAGATCGAGGTGAAACCGACAATGTCGGCAAACAAGACGGTGAGCTGTGCTTTTTTAGCAACCATCGAGTACTGCAAAGGATTCTCGGCCATTTTCTCGACCAACTCGGGGGGCACATAGCTGCCAAATAAGTCAGCGAGTTGGCGCTTGTGGCGTGATTCCACAAAATAGCCATAGGCAATATTGCCGATATAGATCCCCACGATCAATATTAAGAGACCTGCAATGGGCATCGCAAAGCCGGCTTGCCATAGACCAAGATTGGCACCGATGACGAGTCCAACACTGGCAACGAGTGCGAGCGCACTTGGTATTGCGCCCATAAATGCCATGCCAATACTAAGCGCGATGCCCAAGATGGCAATAGCCAGCAACTCGCCTGCAAGCATGAATGGAGGAATTGACTTGATGCCGCCTTTTTCCAAATCGAGCATCCCCGCGATCAGATTCGCGTGGACCTCGACTCCGGGGTAGAGGCCACCGACTGGGGTCGCGCGCAAATCAGCGAGTCCAGGCGCGGTGGTGCCCACCAACACAATTTTGCCCTGCAAGGTTTCTTTGGGTACGGTTTTGGTGTAGACATCCGCTAAGGAAATGTAATGAAAGCTGTGTGCGCGGCCGCGAAAGGGCACTAAGGTATTGGTTCCAAGCCCCACGGGAATCGTGAGACCATCAACGCGAATGCCTTCGATGGGAGCGGCGGTGCCCGTTTTGGGATCGGCTACTGGCTCAAGCTGGGCTCCTGGAATGCGCGCTGGAAATCTACCCAATTGCTCTTGCCCCGGTTTGGTTTGTGCGCGGTAGAGCCGAAACATTGCCAGTGAGAGCGATTCGTAATAATCATTTTGATACTGCGCAAGCAAGGGAACGCGTCGGATCACCCCATCGGTATCGACCGTTGGATTGAAGTGCCCAGCCAAAGGGGCCGCAAAGGAAATTTTTTCAAGATTTGCACCATAGCCTTTGCGCAGGGCAAACTGGCTTTGACGCCCAGCTAGATCGTCTTTCACAAAAAGGGGCTCGGGTAAGGTGCCAATCTCCGTGGCATCCGCATTGGAATTAAAGTAATACCCCAGCACCACGGGACGATTCTCGAGCGCTTGGGCAAAGATGGCGTCGTAATCTAAGCGCTTGGCAAGGGATTGAACCGTGGTTGCAAACTGCGCATCCCCCTTGAGTTCGTTTTTTGATAATTGCTGTAAGACCGTAAATCCGGAGCTGGTATCTGGTTCGGCCCAAATCACATCAAAGCCCAACACGCGGATTTGATAGTGCTCAAAGAGGGTATCGATGATGCGCGCCATTTTGTCGCGACTCCAAGGCCAACGACCCAGTTCAGGCGTGATCAAACTTTTTTCATCCACATCGACAATCACGATGCGCTCATCCACGCCCCCTGGCATGGTCCACTGCAGTCGCGCATCGTAAAAAATATTGTCAAGCTGGTCAATAAATTTAATCGGCAGCACACTCAGGGTTTGCAGTAGTAATAGCACCGTAAGCCCCAAACCAATTGCCAACCGAGGGGCATGTTTGCGCCACTCAGAGCGCGTGGGAAAGAAGGAAATGCGTGGCATGATGGTTTGGCATTGGGATACGATCCCTTGGTAAACTAAGGTATGGTAACACTGCGCAAGCATCTCTAGAACCTTACATGGCAGCATCCCCTCCACCCTCACGTGCTGGCCTCTCGGTGCCAAGCCCAAGCGATGCCCTCGAACCCGTGACTGCGATGCTCGATGATTGGTTCATGCAATTGCAAACTGCGGACCGGGTGGATAAAACTGCGCTCTTAGAAAGGTATTTGGTCAATTGCAATACGCCAACACTGACCTTTGAAATACTGGTGCGCGCGCTTTGTCAGACGCGCTTGTGGCGCTCCTTTGCAGTGACTGATAATCCCTATCCAATACTTTGCCAAGAATTTGCCAGCACCGTCGAGCGCGCCTCGCAGGCGCTGCCCCAAGAACCTGCATACCATTCGCGCGCTCACTTTAAGGATGTGTGTCTTGCCCTGAGTGCGTTGGCTTGTCAAGCACGCGTGCTTGGTGAACGCCCCGAGCGCGAGCGCGATTGGCAATTGCGCGCTGAAGATTGGTGGATCTTACTCTTTTGTGCAATTGCCCATGATTATGGGCATCCCGGAACACGCAATCAAACGCCCTTTGAATTAGAAAAGTATGCAGTGGAATTAACCCAATCGTTTTTATTGGAGGCCAATTACCCACTTCTGAAGGCTAAATCATTAATGGCTGATGTAGAGACCATCGTGCTAGCTACCGATCCACGCTATTTTCAAACTCTAACAGCGCGTATCCGTGATGAGGCGCAGCCAGCAACGCGCATTGAGCAAATGAGTATGCTGCTTGTCGAAGCGGATCTTTGCGCGAGCGCCCTCCCGCAACGCGGCATTGAGTTAGGCTTGCAACTGGCCAAAGAATGGGAGGGCAGGGATGTGGAGCTTGCGCAGATGGTCAAAAGTCCAGCCGGGCGCATCCGCTTTTTAGAAAGCATTGCATTTTATAGCCCTTACGCCCTGCACCTTGAGCTCGAGCGCACCCGCGTGCAATCCATTTTGGAACTGAAGGTCAATTAACGATGTCAACCCCAATTGATAACATTCCGTTTTTTAGAGGCTTAGCGCTACCCAGTTTGATGACCATTATGAAGGTCACCAAGACTGTCGAAATGGAGAAGGGCAAAAATTTATTTAACCAAGGCGATGATGCCGATGGACTTTATGTATTGCTCTCGGGCAAAATGCAAGTCTATATTTTTAGTGGACACGTGGGCGGGACCACCAAGGTGCTTGCCGACTTAGGGCCTGGTCAATACGTCGGGGAGTTTGGTTTAATCGATGGCGATAAGCGCTCTGCCTCGGTACGCATGACTGAAACTGGCGAAGTCTTATTTTTACCAGCGATGGCCTTTGCGATAGTGATGGACAATCAACCGACCGTGGCCCAGGCCGTCTGTGATTTCTTGTGTGAAAAGGTATCGGCCTTGCCCCGGGTCACCTGGACTTCGCCAAAGGCGCAATGGATTCACGATAAGAGTATTAAGCCAAGCTTAAGCAATATGAAAATTTTGTGCCAGATTATGCGCGAGCACAATAAACAAACCGCGATTGCCCAAAAAGGATAGGTGCGCGTGGAGCAGAATATTGATTACGGATTGATACAGGAGATCCCATTTTTTAAAAACCTCAAGACCAGTGATTTACTGTGCATCATGCGCTACACCACGATGCACTCACTTGCGTATGGTGAATATTTATTTAGCCAAGACGACGCGCCTGATGGGCTTTATGTCCTGCTTTCTGGCAAATTAAAAGTTAGTATGTTTGGTAGTAAAGTGGGTGACGCCTCGATCACGCTGGCCGAGGTGATACCCGGACAGTATGTGGGTGAGTTCGGGGTCTTTGATGGCCAACCCCGGTCTGCTTCTGTAAGCGCCCTAGAATTTAGTAAGGTCTTGTTTTTACCCGCCAAAGCATTTGAAGTCATTTTGATTACTCAGCCATTGATTGCTCAGTTTGTCATGGATAATTTGTGTGAACTGGTCGTAAAACAGCCGCGTTTGAAGATTACCAATGCGAAAGTTTGGGACTTAATTAAAAGCAAACAACTCGAGGCCAATCTAAAGAATATGCGAACCCTCTCCGAGATCATTCGCGAGAACAATAAAACCGTCGCGCAAGCGCAAAGTACGGCAAAAGGCATACGTACTCGACCCGCTTAGATTTTATTGCTTTAGTAAGAAATACTAAAGGCATACAATAGTTTGCATGCGAGTTATGCACACTCTCTTTTGGTAACGCCTGTATTTTATGAATAAGCTTGAACCCATTCTTGAGCAGGCCCAAGCCGCGCGTGATCAGGGAGCTTGGCAACGCGCTTTGGATTTATTTACGCAGGCACAGGCACTGCGCCCTGAGGCGGGAGCAATTGCGCATAATCTAGCCTTATGCCATTTGGCCTTGGGTCAGTATGAGCAGGCAATCCACGCCAGTCGTCGCGCTTTGAACGCGTTGCCTGATTTATGGCAAACCCAAATCGTTTTAGCCAAGGCACATCAGGGACTCGGTGCGATTGAACAAGCTGATACCGCCTATCAAGCGGTATTGCGTAATCACCCGCAGCAAGCTAGCGCACTTACAGGACGTGCTGATTTGGCGATGAACTTTTTTGGCGAAGCCCGCGTAGCGCATGAGCTCGTCAAACCTCTATTGGAGGACCCTGAGGAGGCAATGGATGCGAAGCTCACCCAACTAATGAGCCGCTTATATGATCGCGCACCAACCGATTCTGGTGAAAAGATCGCCCACGATGCGATTGCCTTTGCCCAAGCGTATTTACAATTACCTCGGCATTTGCAATTATCTGCAAGACCGATCAAGAAAACCCCTAAACGCCCGCGTGTGGGATTACTCTCCAATCAATTTTGTGTCTCGCCGGTGTACTTCTTAACGATCGCCGGATGGCAGCATCTGGCCAAAGGTTGCGAAGTAATTCTATTTAATCGTGGTCATGTCCGCGATTGGGCCACCGAGGCCTTTACGCAACTGGCAAATGAAGTGATTGATGTGCAGCATCTCAGTGCCGAGCAATTAGCCGCGCGGATCGGTGAGGCGCAAATTAATGTGCTCTATGATCTAAGTGGCTGGATGGATCCGATTGGTTTGCAAGCTCTCTCGGTGCAGCCGGCTACCGTGCAATACAAGTGGGTCGGTGGGCAAAGTCTCACGACGGGACTCGATTGTTTTGCAGGTTGGATTGGTGATGCACACCAATCTCCGGTTGCTTTGCAATCCCTTTACCGCGAGCGTCTCATCAACGTCGCACCCGCCTACGCGACCTATACCCCACCATCGTATTTACCGAAGCCCAGCCCAACTAAATCCAAGACCCCCTGCGTGTTTAGTAATCCTGCCAAACTCTCCTCTGTGTTCTTGCAGTATTTACAAACCTTGCCAGGTAAAAAGGTATTGATTCATAAAAACTACCGCTTTGCCCGAACTCGAGCACGAATTGAGGAGGTCCTTGGTAGTCATGCCGTAGAATTTATTTGTCCGAACTCCCACGCCGAGGCACTCATGGCGTTAAACCAACACGCCACCATGCTTGATACCTTTCCATACAGTAGCGGCTTAACGGCCTATGAGGCGCTCGCGTTGGGGACTGCCATTACCTGTGCTCCACAGTCGTATGCGGGCGTGTTATTTGCCGAGCGCCACACGGCTCGGTTTTGGCAGCAGAGTTAAACGCGATGCAGATCAAGTATCTCAGCACCAGCAATTGGCAGTTATCGGCGCATGCCCCACTGCAAAGTCGAGATGCCATCGTAGTGATGCCCTTTATACGTCCAGCCCAAGCTGAGACTGCTTTGCGCCTCATGGCAGAGCGTGCGCAAGTGCCGGGGGTGCTACTGGGTATCCACGATGACGCAGGATGGGGTTTTATTAAAATCATTAATCAGGCCTTTCGTGTCACACAAAGCCCATATTTTGGCTATGTCGCTCAAGATGCGTTTGCGGGCCGCAGCTGGTTGGCTTTAGCGTTGGATGCGATGGGGGATCGCGGAGTCCTGTTGGGGTTTAATGATGGCAAATGGGCGGGCGCCTTAGCGGCCTTTGGGCTTGCTCAACGCCAGTGGGCGCAGGGCAACTATCAAGGGGACTTTTTTTATCCCCACTACCAACGGCACTTTGCTGATGCCGAGTTAACATTGCTCGCCATGCAAGCTGGGCGCTATGTGTACGAACCAAATAGCGTGTTAGTTGAAATCGATTGGCAAAAAGACCATGCTGCAGTTGATGCTGCCGATCAGCGCTTATTTCGTCGCCGCCAAGCCACTGGGTTTGATGAACGCGTGATCCATCCACAATTACGAACCCTTTTTTCATAGGGAATGCCGCGATGAGTATCAAGCAGCTCAATGGTAGTTATATTCCAAATGAGGACCGAATCCTGTTTCGGTTTAATACGGTCGACAATTGCGAGTATCGTTTTTGGTTTACTCGGCGCATTACCTTATTTGTATTGGCTGCTACCGAGCATTTAGTTGAAAAGCAATTGGAACAGTATCATCCACAGTCAACAGCGCGTGCCGTTGCCGAGTTTCAGCAGGAGAGTGCACGTGCCCAAACCGATTTGAGTGCGGCATACACTGCGGTATCTACATTTCCATTAGGCGCTGATCCCATCATGTTGGATGATGTGCGTTGTACCTTAATTTCGGCTCCAGCAAACCCACCAAAGGCGCAGGCGCGCATGGCCTTGGATTTGATCTTACGCCAAGGGCAGCAACTTAATCTCACTTTAGCTTTGCCGACTTTGCAATCGATGCGCGTATTGCTCGAGCGTTTAGTGATGCAAGCACAATGGCTGCAAGGTCTCCCAGTGCTTGGGAAACCGGCAATGCCTTCGCCACCATCAACCGAACCGGTAGCACTTGATCCCAAAAAAATTCATTAGCGCGGGGTGGTCTGGCTGTTTTGCCCCAGCACCGTAAGCGCATTTTTTAGACCTGCGATGCCAAAGCGCGTCTCCAATTGGTGATGACCCGAAAGGGCATGGGTAAATTCTCCAGACCACTGAATCACAGCGGTCTCTGGCAGTTGACGCAAAGCCTCGAGTGCTGTGGGAGGCACACTAAAGTTGGTTTGATAACCGCCACTTTTGGCTTGCCATGGGGCAAGTGGTGTTAAGGTAAAGCGCTGTTGGTTAATGAGTAATTGATGGGGTGGATTTTGTGCAAACGCTAACGCCTCATTGCTTTTGTAATAAACCAAGCACGCGATACCGCCTGGAGTTTGAAAAAAAGCCACGATCACCGGAATTCGTGTTTTGTTAGCAAGCGCATTATTTAGAGCCAGTAGTCGACCTTCAGTCGATGTTTCAAGCCGCCAACGTGGTAGAGGTGACTGCCCAAAATTATCCACGCGGTAGAGTTTGGCTTGCGCGGGAGTCAAGATTGCGACTCGATCGCTTGCGGTGAGTTGCGCAATATCTAACAGTCGGCGGTCAACGCCCATTTGATCCATGTACGTTGCTAGCGCAACACTAAGTTTTTGCGTATCTGCTGAACCAATCTCTTTCTCGACTCCGCGAAACTGATGTAATCCATAGCGACTATTGGGTGGTAAGAGACGTTGTACGCCACCCAAAAAAGCATAGGCGCAGGCAGATAGACAGCTACTGCCACTGTGATCGGTACTGCCAACAATGGTGTTAAATCCCCGTTCCCGAATCCACTGGCCTAATTGCATCCCCCCCACTAAACTTCCGCCCGGACTTGTCAACGCAATCCATGTGCCCGCTGGGAGTGTTTGGGTAATACTTTGAAATTGTGCAAGGCTTTCTTTGTTGATCACTCCCTCGGCCAGAACCATGGTTTGACAAGAGGGCGTGAGTTCGGAATAGCAACGCTCTTGCATAGAAAACGACATGGCTTGAACATGGCCAACTAGTAATGGGATGAGTAAAAGAGCGATGCGCATTAATCTCAATTATTGATTAAGTTAAATAAGTGTACAAAGCTTTCAGTGTTCTTGCGATTAAGGTTTTGCTTTACCAAGCTCAATTAAAATATGGAGTCTATATTGTTGAGTGATAGTGTGCATATTTCTTATTTCAGTGCGTTTGGATTGGCAAGTATTGGGGCATTACTATTTGCTGCTAAAGCGATTGTGGTGAAATTTTCCTATCAGTATGGCGCTACAGCAGATATCGTTCTGGCCCTGCGGATGGTATTTTCACTTCCAATCTTTTGGCTAGCGGTATGGTGGAACCAGCAGATCACATCACCACAACCGCTCATCAGAAAGGATGTGATCAAAGTCTGTGCGATTGGCTTATTGGGCTATTTTGTATCGAGCTACTTAGATT
>JACCDI011805214.1_pt1 | contig 10792 bp, 11 predicted proteins | sample 7442791 | NCBI WGS metagenome assembly JACCDI01 (sample SAMN15323434, study PRJNA562643) | freshwater metagenome | isolation source: river surface water | place: USA:Blue River Watershed | collected 2017-08-15
CCACCACCGTTATATCCATTCACTTCCCGTCTACTTTCTGAAAATCTTTCCATGTACATCAAATTCTTGGGATGACCAAAATGTTTGACGCATTTTTTAATAGGTTGCCAACTCAAAGTGGCATCGCAGCATGCTTCGGCAGAAGGATAGAGTGTCCGCCATTCTTCGGCGATGCCATTGCAGGTGGGATTGGAGCCAGGTCCGGTTTCTGGGCAGTCTTGGGCGCAATACGAGTTTTCCCAGTCGACATCTGCAGAGAGAAGAGAGTGTTGTGTAAGAGTGTACAAAGAAGTATTTCATTAAAGTTGGAGTGGGGAAGAATGCATGAATTCACGTTTTAAAATGGATAGAACCATCGAAACTTACACCATTTGGAATCTACGAGATTTCTTTCCTTGCCGATTCTGAGACCCAGAGGTTTGACATTGCCATCCGATCCCAGTGGAATTGATTGAGTTTTGATGAATCCTTCTTCTTCGTTGCCTGTAGCAGGCACTGGGATGCGTAGATTATTGTTTGGAGGTGAATCATCTGCAGACTCTGAGACCACTTTCCAGGTCACAAGCAGTACATGGGTTAGCATTAGTGACAGTTTCATGTTGAGAAGAATATATGTCGAATTTGTAAAACAATACTCAAGCCTCAAGCCGCCCCATAAGCATTTTCATGGTATGATTCCGCTCGCCGAGATTGGTAGGAAACAACAGACATAGTAGTACTAATAATATTATGTTATATTCCATGTGAGGTATTATTGCATGTCAGTAGGTGCAATACAATAATTGTTATGTGCCAGGATTTTGGTGGCCAGCGAAGCAGTAAATATAATGAATATTGTTGTTCCATGACCAGAGTTTGATATAGTAGAGTAGGGGACTTTCCCTTGTAAAAAAATATTGCAGTCATAGTATTGTATGGTATGTATGTGGAATTTAGGTGCGGCATCACATCATATTCTTCTAGGTAGTCTGGTAGGGTCCTGTACCTACCTCCACCAAATAGTTAGGATGACTCCTCTGAAGCAATACCATATGGCATTCCATTTTTGGTTAAAAAAAGTATTGTACTCATTTGTAACGGTATCTTATTACTACAAGTTTGAAAATGTGAAAACATAACTCAATAAAAAGGTGACGGCTTCTTCATACTACTTAGAGTGAATGATACTCGAACTACAAATATAATGCAATAATGAATTGTAGCAATCAAATTTTTGTGACTACCAGAATATGGATACTGTTATTTTTTGTTCCTACTATAATCGTAGTTTACTCAAGCAACATTGCCAAATTCTAAAAAGCATTATCTCTAAGTAAGAAAGTGCCTCACTATGCTGAGAAGGAATCTACTTGGGAATCCTTCAATGAATTCTTCGTTAAAATCAGGGATGGATAGTTCTTTTGGGAAAACTCTGATATCACCAAGAGGTTTAAATTAATGGATTTGGGTAATTTGAAAAATACATCTCTGGGCCTATAGTTGGATGAGACCAAACTATGTTAGAAATGATGAAGAATATAGAAATTTGAAGTACTTGTTACACAAATTTATTCACTCAAAAGCAATGTTGGATTCTGCAGAAGGACACCATGATGTAATCCTGTGTATAAACAACTTCTTTCATAATCATGTGTTTGTCCACAAAAACTTGTATCTATGTTTCAAAAGGATGAAGACTCAATATTTTGAAGTTTCATATTCTTCTCCAAAAAAGGTATGCTCTTTACATTGATTTGAAGTATTTATTATTATTGATATATATTCTGAGATTATTTTGTATTTTATTTCTTCAACAAGGGAACCAATGTTTGATTAAAGAAACACAGTGCATGCAACCAACAACAAACATGGCCGCACCTTCAAAAACTCTCAACATACAAGCAAGCCTGAAACCCAAGGAAATTGAAGAGATCATATTTAATGATTACCACTATAATGAAAAGACATGGCCCAAATGACCAACAGCACCATACACTACAACAATGGCAGAGAATCATTGTTTCCATAATGGATTGTAGTCATCTTTATTTATGCAAGAGGGTTAATACCTCTTCATTTCAAGTGACACTTCAAGATTGGGTGACAGTTGATTGTGATGTAGTAACTGAAATTGTTGACAAAACTGACATCATGACAGCCCCAATTCTATTATTCTCAAGAGTGCGCACCATTAAGGTTGACAGAAATTGAGTTAAGTTTTGTGATTGTTACTCTCTTAAGACATATGGTATGTCTTGCTGAATTTTTGGCAAAGGCAAATGAGGAAGTATTCATGGATTTCATTCACTGAGATATAGCCGTTAGATGGACAAGTCCCTACGTGCAGTTGGCATTTAAGTCTAAAACTCCCAAAGCAATGCAGAAAATCTACAATGCGCTGTCTTCAAATGATGTAAAGGGTCCCAAGCTTCAACATCAAATTTGTGACGCCATTGAAATAGAAGAGATTTTGGAATCTTTGCCAGCAGAGAGTCAATTGAAGAATTATGATCTAGATGACCTTGCCCTTGATGATAATGATTCATTCATTGGGTTTGAAACTAAATTTGTTGAACCTTCAGAATGTAGTCAAAACCTAGAATAACTTTTAGTAATGCCATTGAAGATTCAGTTTTCTTGGATGAGGTGAAAAGTGATGCAAGGAGCGCTTTTATAGGAATGGTTGACAATGCATATAGAATGGCTGGTGACATTGGATTGGAGGGTGTAAGAAAATTTGAATCTGTTTTAAATGAATTCAAATCTTGGTGTAATCAAAGGCATACGGAAAAAGAAAAGGAATACAATGGTCATGGCAAAAAGAAAAATGTCCCAATGACCAGTAATAAATACACAAGTACTGTGAAATGTCTGTTTAACACCTATCACATGTGATTAAATGACAGATAATAAAGTATAAGAGATAACAAATATATAATGAAAATGATTGTTAAATGTAGTAATCATTTATTTATACTACATACTTATGTTATTTTGAATCATTTCTTATGGCTACGTACTCATTCAAGGCTTCTCTCACATTGTCTTGCAATTCATTAAAACTCACATGAGGTATTCCTGAGTAAAAAGAAACTCAGAGCAAATATAATCAGAGTACTCAAGAACAACTTTATCTGTCATATCCAATGTGTTTCTATCCCAAAAAGGTTCTAAATAACAATCTTCCAAAACTTTGTATAATCTAGATGTCTTTCATTAGGTATTGTTGAAAGAGACTGATTCAGGGACATCTAAATTTGTCTCATAAGGTCACTTGCAAGTGGTGGGTCATCTACATTACCTTCCATCATATTCTCTATGATGAATTCTGCTGCCTCTCTAACTTTGCATATTGTCAATGACTCACCATTTGCAACGTGTACACAAAGGTCTTGAAGGTCACAATTGTTAACAATATAATGTAGATGATTTAGGGATTGATCAATGGGAGAAGTACATAAAGAAGTTGATTCAATGAAGCCAACAGCGTTTCCTTCTCTCCCTTCATCAGTACCTTCATCATCAACAACATCTTCAGATACATCAGCATGTTGCTCCTGTCCATCATTAAATTCTTACCTATTGGTTGCACTGCTGGGCCATTGGTCACAGAACCGGCACCCTGGGCAAAAATGTGTGCCTCATTGTGATTCCCTACAAACACTTTCCTGTCCACTACAAAAATCACTACTGAAGGTAATGACAGAAGAATCCTGCAAGGAAGCAGTGCACTCAATATTTCTTTATGCAAAAACAAATTCCCAGTGTTGGTAGACAGAAGTATTGATTAACTTCAATTTTTCTTGTTGGAGTTTTCTTGATGATCTGATAGCAGAAAGTAGTTGGAAGACACAATCCAGAGGATAAAACACTATTGAGCACACATTGCACTTCATCATCATTACCAAAGACTTTGGTTGTGGTATGATTCTTAACCGCCTCGAGCTGACTCACCATCTCCTCTGCCTTGTTTTGTTTCAACACATCCTTATTGTCACAGTGAGGAGCACATGAGAAATTTATGGTTGCAATTAATAATCTGTAGAAGAAAATATCACACAAGGATGATCGTTCATTGTAGGGGCAGCAGATATGCTTGTAGATGTAATAAGCAACATGGGATGTGGATCTGGCAATTTCATTGAATACATGAAGTGTTTTTAGCCAATACCCATTCTGTTGTGAAGGATGTTGTGGTCCCTCACTTGGACTTAGGATATTTTGAGCTTTTTTAGATCTTTTGCCAATGTAGGTTGGAAATCCTGTGTGCTGAGAACATTTTTGGTTGAGGAATATTCCTTGAGTTCCAGCTGCTTTGATAATCACATCTGAAATGATGTTGGAGATGTTAGCACAATGATAACAGGTGTCATAAAATGATGTCAAAATTGGATCATAAGATTGATAACTTTGTGCTCCATTGAACTTGTAGCGAATTTGCAAGCCAAGGTGATCAATAATAATGAAGGAGTCATCATTATTTGGAGCACTGAATCCTGCAAATAATTTTGTCAATACAAACCAATCTTGACCTTTCTTCAAAATTGAAGTAACATCAATCAGTTCAATGGCATCAATTAATGGAAGACAGGAGAGAATTGTGAATATCCTTGGTCACCCCATGCCTACACTTCTCCTGGATAGTCCAATACTGGATCTTGTTGACTGGTATGAAAAGGATTGAGTTGGAAGAAGATTGAGTTGGAAGAAGAATGATTCACTATTGAAGAAATAACTGGAGCATGAAGATGATCCTTAGAGTTTGGTGGGAGGGAAGTACAAAGTTCTTTTGAAATTGGCTTGTTTTCATGGGTTGTGATGTTTGTAAGCAACCCTGTATGATAGCTGTTGGGGGTAACTCGGGGTGGTGTATTCCAACACAATACATCATCATTTTCACTTCCTGTGGACAAAATTTTTCAATGACATTTTTTGCAAAATTTACTCTTGTTGGATGTGCTGCCTCTAGAAAAAACAGACGGCAAATGCTGATGCTCCTCAATGTACTCCATGCTGGAACCAATATTTTTGTTGTGCAAAGGGGGTGTTACAACAAATAGTTCTGGACCTGAAGTTGAACATTGGATTCCACCATCAACAACATTTCTTGCTGTGGGTTCAATGGGAATGTCATTGGCTGTCCATCCTCTACATTGGCCGATGAATTTTAGTTCAACATCATCTGGATCAATGACACTTCTTTCAAAGTGTGACATGGCATCATTCCAAGACTGTACTGATGAATCCAGGAATTTTGGGACACCAAAAGAACTGACAATACCACTCCATTGATCCAAGATCAGCTATACTGGTGGAACAACACTTAACATCTCCACAACACCTAAGAGCAATTTTGTACAATGTTTCAATTGGAACACCACCATATTCCCATTAAAATGCTGTAGAAAATTGCACAAGTGTGCATTCAATAAAAGTAACTGGGCAAATGACACCTTATTATGTGGATGAGTTGAGAACCATTCGAAATAACAAGAAATGACCTCTTTCCCTTGGATGGAGTTTCAAGCATTGTTTTTGGATTCCTCACTTCAAAGTCATGGATTACTCCAACATCATTGTCGTCATCTCCTGTCAAATCAATTCCTTCATGAAAGTGACTCTCTGGAAGTTCTGTTAATGATTCATCATCACTCTAACACTGTGCATCTTTATATTCACTAAAAACATCAGACTCAGAATCTGAAATGTCCGAAGAAGATCTAATAATTCAGATGGTGCAACAATGTTGGGTAAAGACCAGGCACATTGCTATCCTTTTTTATAAGCAAAAAGATCATCTTTCTTCAAATCATGAACACATTCAGAAGGTGCAACAATGTTGGGTAAAGACTGGACATGCTGCTCTCCTTCATCATGAGTCTCTGAGGTCTTCTGCTATTTGGTGAGATCAGAACAAAACCCCTGTCTTGATTGATGTGGAATATATGGGACATTCCTTGATGCACACAATTGTCATTGTTCTTGTTGCTTCTTTTTCATGTATTTAATGTGCAGGCGACAGCATTGAAGACAGGCCATGTTGATATGATGTCGATGCAGATTCAGAGGATTCCTCTGCCAATGTGGAAGCTGGTGATGCTGATGATGCCAATATCTGCTGATGCTGATGCTTTCAATGCAAATGCTGACGTGGACAAGGACAATGACAATGGCGTTGTGGAGGATGCCAATGTCTGGTGATGCTGACTCAATGCTGACACTGCTGATGCAAATGCCAATGCCTCTGCCAATTCCAATGGGGGCACAGACAATGCTTCTGCCTTTGCTTCTGATACCAATGTCTACACATGCCAATGACAGGGTGTCAGCTGATGGAGGCAACTTCAGTGGAGAGGGGACAGAGGACAGGACATAGGACACGTCTGGGACATGTCCTCATAATGTCATGGGACATTTTTGTCAAATTGTCCTGGGACATTTTTGTCAAAATGTCCTTGCCCCCAATTTCTTTCAGGCTAGGTCAGGACATATTTTTTAAGTGCATTTTAAAAATAGAAAAAAATCGTGAAAAAAAATATTCGAATTCTATGTTGCAAGATACATCTAAAAATACAATAAAAAGAATTTTTTGCGTTATTTTTTAGTCATCCATGACTGGACGCAAGGCCATTTTTCAGAAATGCAAATGAGCAAACAAATGTCCAAAACATAGCCGGCCATTTAATTCTGTCCTCACAATTTGAGGACATGTCCTTGTACTGGGGAAATGTCCAGGACATGTCCAGGACATTTCCAACTAAGGAGGGGTGTTCCAATGAAAATGGGGCCTTGAATTCTGAAGATGCTGACAGCTGCTTCAATGGAGGCGGCTTTGATGGAGAGGAGGGGTTTGATGAAAAGGGGACCCTGGATTCTGGGGATGCTGCGGGCAGCTATGGTGGTGTGGTGGCTGGAGGACTCAATGGATAGGGGCATCAATGTGGAGAGGGGTCAAGTGAGCTGATCAATGATGGACAGCAACCACTTGAGCTGATCGTGTGTTCTTTTTTGGGGAAGCATATGGAAAAGAAATATGGAATTGTAAAAATCAGAGAAATTTGAAAACAGCATTGGAATCCCACAAACAAATGGTGGGACCAAAAGCTGTGGTCCTGAATGGAGAGGGAAACCACACTTTGAGCAGCAGATATATTTTTTGATATGAGTGAATGGGATGAATTAAAGAAAAAACTTAGATTCATTACTTTTGTAGGGGTTTTCCAATACTGACTTAGCCCTTTTGTTTTCTTCATTGCAATATCAACGAAAATTAGGAAAACCATTGGAGAATGAGGGCTTTGCACATAAAGTAACAAAGTACATTACTGCCAGCTATGAGCTATTACATAACCTTGAGATGCAATGAGGGTGAAGAGTCTGTCCTCACTTGATGTAGACATCATTCATCCATGTTTGATCTTCCTCCTTGAGGTATTATTTTCACACATTGTGTAATTGTAATATGTGAAAAAGGATTTTTTTGTCAAAATAAGATTTTGAAAATTGTTCAATGTTTGGTAAGGATAAAATTCAACTGTTGTGCTGTCAATAATTTTGTCAAGATGACAAGCAATATTATGATGAAGTCAAACTTTTCAAACTCTGTCACCAGTGATGGAAATCAAGAGATGTACTTCATAAAACATTTTGCTACAGGAGTCTTCAAAAGTACCAAAGTGGTTTGCAGCAAGGTTAAGGTTGTGAAACTCTCAAATATTTAAAAGTGACAACAAGATTCACATCTCCAATGAATTTCATGTAACAGAAGATTTTAATGGATATCTTTCTCCATGGATTAGTTATTTCTTGAAAGGTAGCCAGTTTTGAGTAGCAGTTTATTAGAATTATAAAAAATAGGTGCTGAGTTCAGAGCTACACAGATTGTTGAGGCAACATGGAGTGACAAGCCAGTATGGACAACAAGACAAGTGAAATCACATGTCATGTGTGAGTTGACAACAACGTTAAATACAAATAGACAGGATGCATGATGCATGGTGAAAGTTGCCAACATATTCCCAGCTAGATAATGGATTCGCCAAATCAATTTTGTAATTTCATGAATGAATAAACTATCACCAGTATTGAATGTGATAGTCAACTCTCACCAATAATAACCATTATATTTAATTATTATTGACAATGACAGTGATAGTTAACCATCACTACTAAATAACACTTGATACTTCATGACAAAAATAGAGACATCATTACACAAATTGTTATATCATACCTTTTGATCAACATGTATTATTCAAAATGATCTTTCATTTAGGAATAATTTTTTATTTGACCTTCTCTAAATTTTAAAATGATTTATGTTGATTGACTGCAATGGAGAGATCTTCTTCAAGTCTATACTTATTGCATCATGGTGGTAGTAGTAGAAAGTTTTCTTGTGCACAACTGCAATTGAAATAGTGTTGTAAATAAAGTGTCAAAAACTATCTACTGTAGAGATAGAGTGAATTGAATTATCTCTTCATTCATAAGTTCTATTTACAACCTGCAGCCGATTCTTCTCTGCACAACAATGGTAATAAAAATGGAAACTATGTCATGTCATCAAAACGGTTGCACTACCACAATAAAGCTGGGTTGACCAATTCCCTTGCAATGATGTAAACAGCATTCAGCTATCCCTAAATCAGGAGACTGGAATAATACTTCAAAAAGTGAATCAAATGACTCATTTGTGTCACCAAGTCACAATTGTAACATGTATACATTGAAGCAACCTTCTGCAATCCAAATAGTATCATCAATTCTGACTCCAAGTTTAAAAAAATTGAGAATTCTAAATTTGATGATGCATTTGATTACTACACTGAGGTTGATTGCAAGAAGTCAATATCAAACAGATCATTTCCCAATCATTTGTCTGGATTCATAGAAAAATTATCTAGTGTTCATGTTGATGTTAGTCAAAGAATGAGAATTATCCAAAGCCTATTGCAACAAGGAATATTTTTTCAGAAGAGATATTCTGGTTTACTCTGATAAAAACAGATTACTGCTAAACTCCAAAGTTCATCATCTAGCATTGATAAAATGAATCTAGCATAGATTCTACCTATCCTGGCAACATGTTGTTTTATCCTCAAATGTTTACATGCATTACTTGCATGATTCAGTGATCCTGAAGAAATAACCTCAACAGAACATATTCCTCATATCATTTGTATGGTATCTTGTCTAGAAAAAAAGGAAACTTTTCAAAAGAAGAGTACGCAGACAATCAATATCTTGATGTCAGGAGATTAAGCATTCGAAATCAGAAGACTTAAATGTTCCAATGCCCACCAAGGCAAATGAATTTGAAGGAGTAAGAAAGCGTCATGCTGACAATGCACATGTCAAATACTTCTACAAATCTTATGATTAGTCAGATTCAATTTAACTGATAAATCAATCAAGTTGAGAAACACAAGGAACATGAGAGCTGGCTCCAGCTATGCCACAAGAAAGGTTTTGCAAGGGCTGGATTGACATTGTTAGAAGTCAAATACAACAGCTCTGGAAAGTTCCACCAGATCATCAACAGCAAGAATCTGTATACTGCTATCCAGCATTATTTTATCCATTTTGAAGAAAAGGTAGAAATTCATTAAAGAAAATTTCTGCATTTCACTTTGGATGAATTATTGGACAATGAACCCTAATTTATGACAAAAATGAGGAAAAATCCTGATAATTCATTTCATCCCTTACATTTGAGGGTATTCTTGGTGTTGTAGACAATTTTCATCTTGGTTTTGGTTAGAAAGAGTGCCAATTTCTGCTTCAACTTTCAAGTGTTTCTCAATTGAACAAATTGGACACTATCAAGGTTGTAACATGCTCTCCTCAATGAAAAATTTGAAACACTCAGATTTCATTTGCAAATGAAAAGTTACTTTGAGTCAAAGGGCAAACTACCAAAGAATACTCATTCTGCTAATTTTCTTTTGTTTTAGGAAATATTTATTCATTGTGAGTTGAAAAGTGTGAATGAGTATGAAGCTTGAATTAATTTGTGTGTGTCTCATGTTTTATTTTTAGATCCTGAGAAGAAAGGATGTAATATCTAATTTCTTATTTATTAAATCAAAAGTACATGCTAGCATTCATTTTCTTCTGATACTATTGAGGTGCAAGATCAACATCTGATATTCTTGATAGGTGAAAAAAGATTTACTAATTTTGGTGCAGCTTAAAAATTGATGATAAAAGTTTTAGCACCAGACAAAAAGAATTCACTTTTTCCCATAATACTTCTTTCAGATATTTGTTGTGAAGCTTCATGATAGAATCCCTTGTTGCATCAAATATTTTGCCAAAGTATACTCCAAGATAATTCAATTTCATTGTATGCCTGTGAAGGCAACAAGGAATAGCTGTATATTTTAAGAATGTGATAAAATCCAAGATACTGGGTCACCCCCAGAAGACTCAAGATCTTTTAATTAATCAGGATATAATTGAGGTCTATCAACTGGAAAATGATATCTTTCTCTTCTATTCTTTCATTTTTTGTCTGAGCCTACAGCAATTTTCACTTGAATTTCAGGAAGAAGAATGGAAGAACTCATCTTGGCTCAAAACAGTGAAGAAAAAGATTATTCTTGTAAGATCTCAGTAGATTCTTTGCAGATTCGTACTTTTTTCCAATTCCAAAATAAATCTGAATTTTGTAAGCATAGACCACATATCTTGTCTTGTCAAATGAGTGTTGAACACCCTGAATAAGGTTAAACAATGGGATATATCCTGCCAAAGAAAAGTGTTTGATAACATGAAGTTAGATCATATTGGATTTATTTTTTTCTTTGTA
>JACCDI010698591.1_pt1 | contig 10791 bp, 10 predicted proteins | sample 7442791 | NCBI WGS metagenome assembly JACCDI01 (sample SAMN15323434, study PRJNA562643) | freshwater metagenome | isolation source: river surface water | place: USA:Blue River Watershed | collected 2017-08-15
CCAAGGTGCAGTGGCCGCAACAAAGCCGTCTTCGTTGTTTGTCGCAGGACCGTAAAGGTTTCCAATGTGTTGCGCATATCTTTGTTGTTGCGATGACGAGAATACGTCTTGAAAAAAAAGAATGCGTTCGTTTTCATAAGCCACAGGGGAGTCATCTGGTAAATCTTTCGGAACGTCGTTCAGTTTGTCAACCAACAATCTAAAGTCGGTTCCATTTGGATGCACTATAAGTGGTCCTCTGACGGAATCGTAGGAATCTATCCCCATGTGACCTGATTGAGTGTGATACCAATATGTTCCTGGTGTTTCTATGGCCAAAATGTCATAGGTAAAGCTGTGCCCCTCTGACAACGGACATTGTGCGATCCCAACGGCGCCATCGTATTCAAATTCTCCATTTAAGTGGAACCCATGACAATGTATAGACAAGCCTGTAAAAGGCACCTCATTTGTCAAAGTGAGCTTGATCCTGTCCCCTGATTGAACATGGATTAGAGGTCCCATCAATGATGTCACATTGGCACCGTCTCGATGAATTGCCACGGCCGGTAAAACACCCGGGGCTTCCGTCCGGAGCTCATCTCTTGGCCATAAACGATTTACGATCGTGTGAGGAGGAAGCAAATCTGCTAGAGGCACATGAGTAGGCTTCACATTGAAAGAGAATGATCGAATCGTCCCACTCGAAAGTGATGATTCCGAAAGGGCTTGGTTGAAGAGGAGTAGAGTGATGGCGAATTGTAAAAGGACCATTGCATTTGACGAAGCTTAGAATTCGCTTCAAAACGATCAATATTTTCCCTGGCTTTCTTGATGATTTTGTTTCCACCTATGCACCATATTTGATTGAACGCTAATCGCAGTTTTGAAAGTTTTTTAGACGAAAAGAACGAAATTTAAATACATAACTATCAGTTTTCATTATGCAAAAAATGAGAGTTGGGCGTAAGTACGAGAATGCAAGACTTTCTTGAAAGACCCCGAATGACTTCGAAACACTTACCTCATCAAAATTCGTGAGCAATCTTGAAGATTTTTTCCTTCGATGCTGTTTGAAAAGGTTTTGACATTCGGAAATCATGTTCGACACTTCCATGACATGATAGGTACGGATGAGACTCCGGTTAGAACGTGGTGAATACCCCAGGTGATTGAAGTATTGTATAAATACGCGGAGGAAGGACTCATCAACTTACATCGAATATAGTGTTGCAAAGCTACCAAATATTCAAAGTGGTTGAAAGGTCGCACTGCTCTCAAACGTCTCGAAGCTGTAATAATTATGATGCCCCGTAAGCAGGTGAACTTCAAGTTAGCACGACTCCACATCAGCTTGCTGAAAAATTTACAGAAAGCGGAAATTTCTTGCTTTGAAATGCCTCTCGGCCAATTATGTGTTTAATGTCGAATCTGTGGCCGGTGAGTAAAGCTAATCTATCACCAATAACACGACATATTCGCCTGACAATGCTTTATAAAAAATTGTCGCGGTATTGTTGCATAGAGAGAAGGCGGATGCAATACGAAGGACATAACCAGTGATTTTGAAATGTTCTTGTCGGATATTGTAGATGATTGATTGAAATTTCAAAAATGTATTCCGATAGTACCTCCATCATTCACATATTGTAACTGATTCAGATAGACAATCATACATATAATGAATGTCATTATTTCATACAGCCGCTTTCAAAAGAAATATTATGAGAATATTCTGTTTGTGCCCAATATTGCGAATCAACTTGAAAATGTAATGTAACCTATTGAAAACATGTGGGTAATAATGCACTGGAAAAGCGTCAAAAACGGACACGCCTCGGGACCAAATTGTCTCAGGGCTTTTCATAGGAACAAGCAACTTCATTGATCCCGTGTGGCACATGGCATTCTGAGCATATAAGGTAATTGTGAAATGTTCAGTCCGGAACTCCATCATTGCAGCCGGAGGAAGATATTGGGTACACTTGAAGGAATAATCATGAATCACTCTACGAAATTTGTTTCGTTGCTTGTTGCGACAAGGCGGAAAAAATCTGATTGCGTTCTTTGTGTTTTCGTTTCAACGTCACCGATCTGGTCTGATGAATGATCATGTTGTTGCATTAATAGAATAAACGTTCCAAACATATAGATTCCAGTTGTCTACGCCATCAACGACATCATCTTCTACGCAAACAACAAAATACACCTTCATTGTCCATGATTGCTGCGTATTTCTTCCCCTGCTCAAGTATATCACGAATTCCCTGTGGTGATACGAGTTTGACAAACTCTGTAGAACGTTTCTTCATTACTGGGTCTCTTTTGAAGTCTAAAATCAGTTTTGGTTGGTCCGAGTGTGCGTCAGAAACATAATCATCCGGCTTAGCCAAGAAACTTCCGTCGATGTGCGGCTTTCCTCGGAAGTTTGTTGTTAAATTTCCGTCAAGGAACCACGGCTGGTTCAAAATTTATAATGATAAATGATGTTAGATTTAAGGCAACTATTTTTGATGAAGTGAGTTAGCATTGCATTGTACCAAAAGATAAAACTCACAATATGAACACTTGCCATGTTGGCCATGATCAAGTCTTCGCGACTGTCGAAGACGCATATTCTAGACTTTCCAAATGATGGCACGGGCGTAACAATGAGATGAAGCTGAAAAATCACGAAAAATATGAACGGAGAATGAATTGGTTACGAAAACAAATGTATTCGTAACTAGTACGAAATGGTATGAGCAATTGAATCAAAGACAAAACCCACAAGCAAAACCGCACCTTCTCTCCAACTCTCTCAACAGCGTCGTCTGGCAATAAAATATCCAACCATTCGTAAATCATGTCACCCCACACACCCTGCAATCCCAATGGACGGTCCCAGACGCCTGCCTTCTCCGACAGCGAGAGAGCCAATTCTGTTGCGTCGTAAGGATTGACTTCAGTGGCAGCCAAAGTCGCAGCAAGTGCTCCAGCTGAGGCACCGGAAAGGTGGCAAGGTGATGACGTTGTGGAGAGATCGTAGCCTTGTTCTTGGAGGTATGCCTGTGTTCAATTTTACGCATTCCATTTACATTGTGTGCAATACTATGAGATAATGAGAAAAGTGATAAATGATGAGAAATTCATCTTACAATAACGCCAGCTTGCCAATAGAAAAAAAGGCCACCCCCAGGAAAAATTAGACACGGCCTCTTTTCATCATCATCATGGATTCTTGACTCGTCTATGTCCCCGTCGCTGCCCGTACGAATAAGTTGGCTTCGACAGGTAATCCGGTTTCGCCTTTTGCATGGAACACAGTCGGTTTGTGACGGTGTCGTGAATGCGGATGTAAATGCCACTATAGTTAGGACGGCGAGAAAGCATTGAGTAGTTGTCATATTCTTCTTCACTTTTGTTAAGGCGGGGTTGAAGAGACCACGAAGACAGAATGATTTTCGGAGTTGTGAAATAAAAGGTGCAGGCGGGCGGAAGCCCGTTTAAATTTTTTATTCCACGTGGCGCTTGGCCCCTGAAAAGCCGCCGTCAACAAAAAATCTCAAGCTAACACAATCTTTCAATAATATCTTCTCTCTCGCTAGAAAAAGCGCACGATAATGGTGGTCTATGGTCTCTATTAAACCTCCTAATTTTGTGAGACACTCAGTCTTGCTTGATGGATAAGAGGCGGGGGCTAGTCAAAATGAACAAGGTATATGGAAGCGATGCGAGAAAAACTTTCAAAGAAGCGGATTATGATTATCAAGATGTCCCCTGAAAACTCTGGCTCGACCAAAAAAATGCATCGAAGCATTATTACCACCACGTTTCTCCTTCTGCAATTTGCTTCAACGCCTTCGGCCTTCGATCCGTCGCTTTTTTGCTCCCTCGTTAACAATAATCTTCTCTCGTTGTCAATCCCACCTACCTGCCTCCGCATTCGAGGGGGATCGGATAATTTCTTCGAAGATGAATGTGATGATGACCATGACTATGGAGCCAATGAGGATGACTATGAATATGATTCTGACTATGATGATAATGATTACTCGGATGATGAAAATGTGAGACTATCCGGCGAAAATCATAAAATGCAAAAGCAACAAAAATGTCGACATGATAGCAACTCCGAAAAGAGTACACAAACGTCCTCCATTCTGGCAGCATCTTCGATTGTCACCGCGGCTGCCAAGAAGTCTATTGAATTGACGCAAAAAACCGCCGAGGCAACATTGGTTCAGACTGGCAGAGCAGCCTATCATTTGGCAACACCCAAACATGTATCCAAAAGTGAGATTCTTGGAACTTGGAGGATCGATCAACAAGTGGGGCTAGTGGGCTCATCTTCTAAATTTAATAATTGGGATGAGAACGAAGATTTGCCTGTGGTGACATGTGCTGCAAATGTGGAGCTAACAGAAAGTGGAGAGGCAATTGTCCGGTATAGCTTGCCGAAACATGCCGACGATGAAGTGGATATTGACGATGAAAACAATCAAAACGGAGAAGGAGAATCTCACAGCAATAATGGTGATGATGATGGAGATGGTGATGGAGTTGAAATTATTACGTCAAGAAGTAGTTACAATTTTAAGGAACGGAGCTGGCCAAGGTCTTGTGTAATCGAATTTCAATTGCCAGCGTTTCATTTTCCTGGGGATGATCACCCGGTCGTTATGCGTTATAAAGGAACTTTAAAAAGAAAATTGGTTGATCCATCAGTCATAAAAATTGTGGGGACCATTCATGAAGTAAGTCCTCCGGGGAGGATGAGAAGTGGGGCCGGTATCGGTGGCTTTTGGGGAAGTGGGGACAAGAGTAGAAGGGGAAAGAAAATAGATAAGGAGACAATGGTTGGCACTTTCACGGCACGGCGTAGAATTGGTCTGGAAGAAGATGGCAACGAGGAGGACGCGTCAGAGGACGATGACATGTGGGATGCAGGAATTTCTTGCGAGTATGATGATAATGCGGATATCAATTAAATTATTTTTTATGAAGCTACCGTAAATGCGAATGAAGTGTTGGATTAGGAAAGTAAAGCTGTGAAAAATAACAGCCTCAATACTTAAAACATTTAGTCATGATAACGCTATAATCTTAAAAAGAAGTCGCAATCCACATTTACAATCCGCATCGCGTATTCGTACAGCTTTCTATCCAACGAATTGAAATTCTCCAGCTTTTCCTTATCAGTTGGTTTTGAGGTTTCACCTGGTTTTTCATTTTCGTTTGGTAATTCCGTTACATTTGAAAAACCCATTAGACCTAATATTTTCAGATTGCAAGTAGAATTGTGAAATAAGTCAACCAAAAAATCGAATCTGGACATCGTGTCCATCGCGAGTTTCAAATTTTCAAGTTCGGGGACAAAAGAAATTTTGCTTCCGTTGTTCATCCCTGCTGATAACGCCCAACTGAAATAATTATGAAGTCCCAAGTCCAACCGCTTAGGATATGAATCCCCCAGTTTCCCTTGCGCTTTGAATTTGTCGAGATGAGATCGATGACTAACAGCTCGGTCGACAGGATCTCGTATCAGCATTGAATAAATCCTATGTTGCATACAGAGAGGGTAATCTAAGAAATTCTCATCCATCACAAATTCCGGCAATGCCCCATCCAATTCTTTGCAAGATTGCCAAAATGGACGATCTTCGAACTCTCCACAACACCACAAAGGTCGAAAATGCTCTCTCTCCCAACAATTATTTGAATCCGACGAAATCTCCTTATTCGAGTTCTTGGCAATGAAGCATATGCTCGTCCCGCCTGCTTTGGGTATGTGAAGAAAGAGATGGTTCTTCACCTCGTTTATGCGATCACTGAAGTAGTCGGCAAATATTGCAAAGTGTTTCTCAAAGCACGAAGGATCGTCCATTGCGACAATTCGGCGCAGGCGGTTGATATCTCCGGGGTCAATGTTTGCATTCCGAAGTAGCGGCACCATCGATTCTTCGCAAGCTACCATAGTATCCTGGTCGAAAACTGAAGACATATTATTTTCATCGCGGAAGGACAATTTTTGATTATTTTGCCGACCGTGATTCCAGGAGCGCCGTCCATGTGAAAGCGACGCCACGGTGAAGACTGCAGCGCCAACCGCCGCGATGAAGAGTTGAACCAGTAGTTTTGAGACTGGTGAATTATCACTGCCTATGTCAGTGTCATTTGTCATGATATCTGGTATTTTCATTATTTTCTACTTGCTCTAAGAGATGGTATTTTATTTTATTTTTTCAACTCCTCCTAATTTATTGGGAGCATCCCAAAAGTATACCAAATTCAGCTCAGCGCACAAATTTTGGACCAAATTTGGTCCAAAGGACACAATTTGCTCCTCGATCCGTCGTAGCCTATTTCCCATACGCACAAATTCTTCAATTAATTTAGTCCACCAGAATAAATTTTTCATGGTTTTTGACCCTCTTATTTTATCGGTCCCACGAGTCTCGGTGATTCGTGACTCTCTTCATATCTTACGAATTTCACAGAACTGTCATTGTAAATTTTGATTCCACCATATTAATTTATTCCAATCATAAGGTTGTGAACAAAATTTTGTACAATGCTGCACAAAAAATACTGTTTGGAACCAACTTCGGCACATCAAATAAGTGATGATATTGAACTATTTTGTTGTGAAGGGAGGTCAGCCCTTTGACAAAGTGTTGACGAGACTTCGATAGTGACGTTAGTATAAGCCTTCGCGGCTATACTACAAGTGATAGACCTTCTCGGTGACACCTATGAAGCTCCAGGGTTTAACTTAGTAATCTGAGATAATATTTAAATTATAACTATTGTAAATTGATGAAACTTCTGACACAAGCTAATCTCCTTATCATCCCACCACTGATAAGCTTCACATACTTGTTTGGATCCCATAGCTTTCCTCCCAGGTAAATGTGTGGCCAAAGTATGCTCTGACAGTGGTTTGGTTTAGTACATACTTCAACACACTCCTGCGCGGAAACAACGGATTTTGACTGATGTTTCTGTGATTGTTCAATAAGTGTATCTTTGGAGGGCTTGGTCACAATGGGTGTGAGTGGGACATCGAGTGGTACATTCATTAACTTACTGCAAAACTCTCAAAAAGCTTTGCCTTGCTTTGGTTTTGTGAGGATGTCTGCCCACATTTTGTCAGTGGGACAATACTTGAGCATTATTTCCTTTTGATCTACCTTATCTTTAATAAAGAAGTACCAAACTTTTATGTGTTTGGTTTGCTTTGATGCTGAATGCATGCCGTTGGATTCCGGGAGCAAAGCGCTTTTATTGTCTTGATGAAGAACGCTGGGGCCATGATGGTATCCCTGACACTCAAGGAAATACTTTGTCCAAAGGATGTGTGGCAGGGCATCATCAACACCGATTATTTCACTCTCAGTTGAACTCTTCCCATTGATTTTCTGCTTGCGGGATATGGTAATTGCCATTCCTTTCCCCATTGACATGCTCGCTCCTGTGTGGCTCTTGCAATCTTTGTGTGCGGCGTGTTATGTATCTACCCACCATTTAACTACTGGGGTGTCTTCAGCCGTAAGCCTAAGGTCTAATGTCATTGTGCCGTTTAGGTATTTGAGCACTCGTTTAAGTTTTCCCCAGTCATCTTCATCCAGGTTTTTGACTCTTGTCGTCAGGAAATCAACTGGGGTTTGTATATCTCTCCTAGCCCGGGAGGACAAAAAAAGCAATTGGGCAACCATATGGTGGAATATAACGGCCTGTTCTTCAGGTAGGATGGTTGATTTGTTGTCCCTACTCTGAAGAGGTGGTCTGCAGCAGGCGTTGCTGCATTGGCCATGATTGGTTCAGGTAATTCATCAATGATTGTTTTCGTGTATTTTGTCATGGACACTGTTAATACTCCAGGAGTCGAATAATCTAGATCCATACCTAAATAATCATGCGTTTTTCCTCGATGTATGGTCAGACCTTTGTATTTGGTGCTAAGCCATTCAATGAACTTCGTTGTTACGGTTGCCTCTCTATGAGAGATCTTAAGGTCATCTACGTGCCATAGTACTGTTAGTTGTTGTCCATTTACTGATTTCTTTGCCACGCACAGATCATATGGGTTGATGGTGAAACCATCACTCACTAAGTTGCCACTCAACTTTCTGTAGAATAACAATGCGCTTCTTAGGAGCCCATATAGGGCCTTGTGCAATCTGACGTATAGCATTGGTTGTCCCTTCTTGTTGGTGGTGATGTGTTTCCAATAGATGTGTGGAGTGACGAGGTTCATTAGTTCTGCTAATTTACCTTCCAGTACCATGTGTACGTCCTCATCATTGATCGCATGGAGGTACGCCCCAGTTATTTCTACAGTTGCAACGTCATGGTTTTCCGTCTATCACTCCTGTAAGAAAAACAGACTCGTTTGTGACAGTGGGTGATGCTGCTTCATCTCTATCAATCTCTTTGCACTGTTTGCGACCATCAGCACACAACCTCCTTTTACCCTGGCATCGCATGTTTCTTTGATGAATGTGACCGTCAACAAGGCCTCCCTTTTTTGTTCTGGTGTCAAGTCACCAGCCGGAACAGGTATGAACATGTCCATGTTGTGTAGCAGTTTTACCTCTTGCTGTATTGCTTAATCTCCTTTCTTCTTAAACTTAGTCAAATCAGCACGCAGCAAATACTGGGTAAACACTACTCCAATTACATGTTTGGTGATATCCAACTCGTTCATAGGTTCAATGTTGCAATTTTCATTGTTGTGTGTTACAAGTAGCTCATATTCATCATCGTATCTGGGGTTTTGTCTTTGTCCTCTGGTTGTCCATGATGACCAACGTAGGTTCTCTCGATGACCAGACCCTTTGTTCTGTATTTGCTCAATCTTCTCATCGATTTCCTCCTGCGCGTGGTCAAGTTCACTGATGAGTTCTTCCACTGATCAAGTTGCAGTATGCGGATTGGTTGGTTGCATGATGTCATTTACTAATTGTTGTTTGTTGATTCGGTCCACCGAGACCATGTGGACATCTCCTATGTTGTAATCTTCTAGGGTATTGTCCCTTTGCCCGAATGTGATATGTGGGATCTCGCAGTCAAGATTGGTGCCCTCTACTACTTCATCAGCTTCGGCTTCGGCTTCCTTGTCCTCTGCAACGTCCGCGGCGTGAGTATCTTCTGCTTGTGCAATAGCTATCCCTGGTAGTTTGGCCGGGGTATCTGGAAAAGGGGCTACTCGCGGGTTTCTTATGGGTGCATTGGTTAACGTCAATCTGTTCCCAGTGAATGGTATCCCTCATCTGTCTGCAAAGACGAGGTGACCGTGGTCGTCTCTTGGACTCCAATTGTTGATAGTGGATATCATTGCATCATTCATAGGGATCTCTTTGAACTGTCTTCTTTTTATGATTTTACCAGTTCGCAGGGAGAAAAACTTGTACGTCCCTTGGATGTTTCCTGTTGGGCCAAGACAGACTGTAGGTTGGGTTCTAGGAGTTAGAGTATTTGATGGTACTGGGTCATCATACACCTTGCAGTAACTACCAAACTCAGCCTTGCAATGTTTGGAGTAATCAAGTGATTGTCTTGTCAAGATTTCTCTTGGTGACACTGTTGTGGATACTCCATTCTTGGCTGGGAATGCGTTTAACCATAGGATGACAAATTTGATCAGCTCAATTAGTATTGTCTTTGGCATGCGTTGGTATGGCAATCCAGCAGTGATGGCCCTTGCACGTTCCTTAATTACCCTTAGGCGGCGTTCTATTTTGCCTACATGTTCTGATCTGGATGTGGTGTTTATTACCACATTAAAAAGGTGTTTTTTTAGCTGCTCAAATTGACCATCCATGAGAATAGTTCTGACTACAAAACCTGCCTGAGTGTAAAAGTGTATGACGCGTGTCATAGATTGGGTAAGATGTGATGTAGTTTGGAGTGGTGTGTGTTTGACTGTTATAAATTTAATGCCCCTCGATGTAGTCACTAAGAATGGGATCCCATCTACATGCATCACATATGTAGTCAAACATATGAATTTGTTTCTCAGTATCAGAGACTTTGGTACTGCCACATAATCCGTCCTAACAACCTCTGGTTTGGATGGAGTTTTTCTGCCCCTTATTCCTGGTAGGTTAGGGCCAAAGATTGCATTGGCGTTAGATATGTCTTGGTCAGTGATGGGGCAGTTGGTGATTGTTTTGTGACGTACCATGTCTTTGAATTCTTTTTCAGTGGGATGTCCTATCTTGGCTAGCGCGCTTCTAGCTTTGTTGGCATGAGTGATCTCCTTTTTAGTGTATCCTTCGTAGTTGTTCCTGACTGTAGCAATGAGGCACAGTGCATTGATGTTCTGTTTGAGGTTGATGTATGGTAACCCCATCTCATTTGGTCGGAATACTATGTCTCCTTGTTCAGTATGCATGATGAAATTCCCATTAGTTGTTTTAGTTCTGTAGGAGATGTTGTAGTGTTGTTCCAATTCTCGAAATGAGAGGATGTTGGCTAGTCCCTTTGCGTTATACCACACTTTGAGCTTGCCAATATACCCAAATTGGTCAAGAAATATTTTAGCAGCATTGAAGTGGGCAATGAGTCTGGTTGTGGTGTGCTGAACATTAGAAAGGAATTCCTCCTTGATCACCTGGCTTAAGGTTGCACAGGTGTCAAGGTAAATGTGGTTGGGATTTGATTCTTTCCCAGATCGTTGAAGAAACGTGCATTGGATGATTGCTACAGCTTGTTCTGCCTCTTGTGCTTCCTCTATGGCCTCTTCTTCTTCGTTGATATCTTAGTTGTACATGTCATCGACATGTCGGCGAAATGTCAGCGAAATGTCCAAATGTTGTCAAATTTCAC
>JACCDI010654897.1_pt1 | contig 10790 bp, 13 predicted proteins | sample 7442791 | NCBI WGS metagenome assembly JACCDI01 (sample SAMN15323434, study PRJNA562643) | freshwater metagenome | isolation source: river surface water | place: USA:Blue River Watershed | collected 2017-08-15
GTGATTTGACGCGTTGGCTCTCAACGTGTTCGCGGTCAAACATCAGCACGTGGGCTTCGTGGTGGTCCATCCAAACAACGGCGTGAAAAGTGCTCATGTGTTTTCTCTTTCTTTCTTAGTGGTGGTTATGTTCGGCTTTTTCTTGGCAGCCAATGCAGCGTGCGGCTTCGGGTGCGGCGTTCAGGCGCGCTTCGGGAATGATGGCGTCGCAATCAATGCAATGGCCATACGTGCCAGCGCTCAAGCGGGCCAAGGCTTCATCAATCGCGGCGAGTTCGGCGGTTTCGTGTTCGTTGATGGCGAACTCCAAATCGCGGGCGGTGTTCACCTGTGCGTCTGAATCTTCGTTGTGTGCAAAGTGCTCTGCGGCGACTTCGGCGCGGCTGGTTTTGCCGCCGCGTTGCTCGGCAATTTGTACCAACAAGTCGGCGCGTTGGGCTTCAAGCTTTTGCTTGAAGGCGGTGGCGTGTTGGGCGTCCATGTGTGCTCCTTTTCTGATGAGTTCATCATGCGCTCGTAGATGTGGCTTGTGTTTGATGCGGGTCAAGCGCTGGTGCGAAGTTGCGTGCGTTGCAACAAACATTGAGCTAGGTCAGTGTTTACGTGAGTGAGGCGGAGCGTCATTTGATCGATAGAATTTCAGCCATGCAAACGCTTCGCCACTCGCTCCAACTCGCCCGCTTCGTGCTGGTGTGGTTTGCGCTGTCTGTGGGCGTGGCCATTGCGTCACCCATGGTCAACCCAAAAGGCGTGGACATGGTGTGTTCAAGCGCTGGCGTGATGAAGCTGGTGGTGCAGGGGGATGACGATGGTGTGGCCTCTAGCCTCACCATGGACTGCCCCTTGTGTGCTGGCATTGGTGCGCCACCCACTGAGTTCAACACCTCGTTGACTCAGCCTCCCCCTCTCTCTTTTGCGCTGCTGCCCCTTGAGGCCGCACGCATTGCCTCGGCCACTGCGCCACCTCTGCCCTCTCGCGGGCCGCCTACTTCGATTCGTTAATCCATCGCCAAAGCGTTGCTTTGGCTGCATTGCATGGTTTTGCGCTGCGCGCATAAGGCCATGCAGGTTTGATTGACTTTCGAAGAGGTGCACATGCAAAACACCATCCGTTTGAATCACGGTCAGCTGCTGGCAACGGCCGGCGAGTCGGCCACACTGTGGCGCGTTAAAGAGGGCGTGCTTCGCTTAGACCAAGTCGCCCACGACTCATCCATCTTGGTTCAGCTGGTTTTCCCTGGTGACTTGGTGGGTGTAGAGGCTTTGTGTGCAGAGCCCTATGCCTACACCATCACAGCCTTGACCACCTGCAAATTGGTCGAGGAATCGGTGGAATATGACTTCAACCGATTTGCTGCTGTGGCCCAAGGCTTCATGCAACAGCAAGACCGCACGCGCGACATGATGCGCATGCGCACAGGTCCCGTGCGCGAACGCTTGGCCTATTTTTTAAAACTCCTCTCGCATAACGCTGATGGCTCAAGCCGCAAGCTTGATCGCCGCGACTTGCCCACACACAAAGAAATCGCTGTCATTTTGGATGTTGCCAGCGAAACCGTGTGTCGCGAGCTCAATGCGTTTATGCCTGCCAAGGTTTACAAGCGTGCGCCTCGTGGCGAAGCTGTGGGTGGCTTGGCGATGGCGAGTTGATCTATGAAGCTGTTGGCTAATTTATTCATTGCGTTGATGTGTTCACTCCTCAATGCAAGCTACGCCCACGACTTCAAAGTCGGCAACATGGTGATCGACCACCCCTATGCCACGCCCACCTTGGCGGGCCAATCTACCGGCGCGGTTTACTTCCGTAATTTGCGCAACCGTGGCACAGAGGCAGACCGTTTGCTGTCGGCGCAAACGCCAGCCGCAGCGCGTGTGGCTTTGCATCGCATGCAAATGCAGGGCGAGGTCATGCGCATGAATGCAGTGCAGGCGATAGAAATTGCCGCCAAGTCTGAGATGCGCATGGGCCACGCCAGCACCGATGGCTATCACTTGATGCTCGAAGAGCTGAAGGCTCCGCTGAAAGACGGCGACAGCTTTGCCCTCACCCTGCGTTTTGAAAAAGCAGGTGAACGCACCGTTCAAGTCCATGTGCAAACCCCGCGCAAAGGCGCGGTGCATGAACACCACCATTGAAACTAAGGAGAACTCTATGAAACTTCAAACCCTCGTCGGCCTGACGGCCGCTACCTTGTTGTCTGCTTGTGCTGGCCTTGGTGATTTCGCTTCGAACCAATCCGTAGCGATTCAGTTTGCTGGCGCTATCAATGGCCAGCCATTTGCGTGCGGTCAAAGCTACGCCAATGTGGGCACCACCAAATCCACCATCACTCCCAGCGATTTCCGCTTTTACGTGAGCGAGGTCAAGCTTGTGCAAAAAGACGGCACAAAAGTGCCGGTGAACTTATTGCAAGACGGCGTGTGGCAATACCAAAACGTGGCCTTGATCGACTTTGAAAACGGCACAGGCCCTTGCCGCAATGGCACAGCCGCTACCAACACCAGCGTGCGCGGTGTTGTGCCCAAAGGTGAATACACCGGTGTTGAGCTGACGGTGGGTGTGCCTTTTGCACTCAACCACCAAGACCCCACGGTGGCGCCATCACCCCTCAACTCAACCGCCATGTTTTGGAACTGGCAAGGCGGCTACAAGTTCATCAAGTTTGATACCGCCAGCAGTGGTGTGAACGAGCAAAAGCCTGCTGCCCCCAATGCGATGGGCCCCGTGACACGGTATTCGGTGCACTTGGGTAGCACCATGTGCGCCAGCCCAAGCAAAACACAAGCGCCGCAAGCCTGCCAAAGCCCCAACCGTGTGACGGTGCGTTTTGACGCATTTGATATCGCCAAAGGCGTGGTGACGGCCGATATCGGCGCAGTGCTTTCGCAAGCCAATGTGGATGTGAATGCCCAAGGCACTTCCCCTGGCTGCATGAGCTTTCCCAAAGATGCCGATTGCCCACCGGTGATGGGCGCTTTGGGTTTGGCATATGACGGTGCAGCCGCCACAGGGCCACAACGCTTTTTAAGCGCTCGATAAAAACAAGATGAGTTTGCGCAGCGTCGCCTCGCTGGTGTTGGTGGGCCTGGGCTGGTGCGTGCTCAGTGGCAGTGCGTTGTACCGCTACCACTGGCAACTGCCGGCGTGGGCCCCTATTCCCGTGGCGCCTGCTGACAACCCCATGACCGAAGCCAAGGTGGAGCTAGGCAGACACTTGTTTTACGACAAGCGTCTGTCTGCCGACCAAAGCATGTCGTGCGCCACTTGCCACCAGCAAGACAAAGCATTCACCGATGGTTTGTCGGTGGCAACCGGCGTGACGGGACAAAAAGGCGCACGCAGTGCCATGGGGTTGGCCAATGTGGCGTATCTGCCGGTTCTCACTTGGTCAAACCCCAACCTCACGGCGCTTGAGGTGCAAGCCTTGGTGCCCATGTTTGGTGAGCATCCTGTCGAGATGGGTATGGCCGGGCGTGAGAGAGAAATGTTTGCCTTGCTGCAAGCCGATCCGGTGTATCAGCGTTTGTTTGCCCAGGCCTACCCAGAAGAGGCCAAGCAAGGCAAGGCCGTGCTTTACAGCTTGGCAACGGTGACGCGTGCCATTGCGAGTTTTGAACGTAGCTTATTGTCGTTTGACAGCCCCTACGACCGCTACACCTACGGTGGCCAAAAAAATGCCATGTCAGCCGCTGCCCTGCGTGGGCAAGATTTGTTTTTTGGCGAAAAGATGGAGTGCTACCACTGCCACGGCGGATTCAATTTCACCGACAACGTGCAGCACAGCAAGCTGCCCATGGCTGAGCAAGGTTTCCACAACACGGGTCTGTACAACCTAGACGGCAAAGGGGCCTACCCCCCAAACAATCCCGGCATTCGTGAGCTCACGGGTGACGCCGATGACGAAGGCAAGTTCAGAACCCCCAGCTTGCGCAATGTGGCGCTGACTGCGCCATACATGCACGATGGTTCCATCCCCACATTGCAGGCCGTGATTCGCGAGCACTACGCGTTAGCCGGGCGCGCTGCCAAAAGTGGCAAAGGCCCAAGCCCCATGCGCAGCTCTCTCATTGCTGGCTTTGAGGTGTCTACACAAGAAGTGAACGATCTGGTGGCGTTTCTCAACAGTTTGACAGACGAAGCATTTATTCAAAACCCAAGGCATTCAGACCCTTGGGTAAACAAAAACCCCCGCGAGTACCAACCCGTTAAATAAACCAAGGAGTCAAAATGAAATTTCTTAAAACCCCAGTCGCGATGACTGTTGCGCTATGCGTCAGCAGCGGTGCTTTTGCACAACAAGCAATTGACACGATCACGGTCACGGCCAGTCCCATCATCGAATCAAACCAGGTCGATAATTTTTCTGGGTTCGTCACCCAAGTCACCGACGCACAGATCAAAGACCTCGGTGCTTTGGACTTGGCAGCGGCCTTGCGCATGACACCTGGTGTGCAGATTTCTCGCTACAACGAAGTCGGTTCGTATAGCGGTGGCGAGGGCGGCAATGTCTACATCCGCGGTTTAGGTGCTAGCCGTCCTGGTAGTGAAATTAAAACGTACCTGGATGGTGTGCCTGTTTACATGGGCATTTGGAATCATCCGATGATGGACATGCTGCCACTGAATGGGGTGGGTTCGGTGAGTGTCCTCAAAGGGCCAAACAATATGTCGAGCGGCAACAACTTTGCCTCGATCAATTTGCAAACCAAACGCGCCACGCAAGACGGAGTCCAAGGCGAGGTAGATGTATCCACCGGCTCTTTTGCGACAAATGTGCTGCGTGGAAATTTGGTGGGTCGCAAAGACGATGTTGATTTCATGTTCGCGGCAGGCAGCATGGGCTCAGACGGTGACAGACCCAATTCGGATGCCAAATTGAACAACGCGATGGGTCGAATTGCCAAGCAAATTGATCGCTCATGGGCCGTTGGCGCAAGCTTTTTGGCTGTGAATAACAAAGTGGGTGATCCAGGGGATAACCGCTATGCGCCATTTACCGCAGTCCCGCGACCTCAAGGTATGAATACAAACGGGATTGCTAGAAACGATTCGGCCACCAATATGCTGACAGCATTTTTGACGCATCAACATGGTGATTGGCGAGGTGAGTTCAAGGTTTATGAAAACCATGGCTACAACGACCTGACCAACGATCCTGCGTGGGGCACCTTTAAGAGCGGTTACAAAATGACAGGCTTTCGCTGGAAGGAAGAGTTCTCCCCATGGAAGGGAGGACAGGTTGTGGCTGGCGTTGATCAGGAAAGTATTTCGGGTGACATTTCTGGGCCAAATGTAGGCGGAGCACTTGGAGGTTTTCCTGGCACAGCTGGTGCAGTTGACATACCGGCTTTCAAAATCATGTCCACCTATGCTGGTGTCAATCAAAAAGTCAATTTGGCCAGCGGATGGGTAATGCAACCGTCGCTGGGTGTCAGGCTGTACGACAGCAATCACTACGGATCAAAAGCCGCTCCAAATGCTGGCCTTGCGCTCATTTCAGACCGTGTCACAGTGTACGCAAACTACACCGAGGCATTGTTGTACCCCGGTGCTGAAACTTACTCCCTCACGCGAGCCCTGCCATTTATGTTTGTGGCGAATAACGGTTGGGACCGTTTGTCGCCCACAGAAAACAAGCACAGTGAGGTGGGAGCCAAGTGGCAGGTGACGCAAGGTACAAAGTTGGATTTGAGCGTTTTCCAAGATGAAATCAGCAATCGATATACATGGAGTGATACGTGGCAAAGCTCAGCGTGGAGCAATAACTTTCCTGCCTACAAAGTCAACGGCGCAGAGCTCTCTGTCAAGCATGCCATCAACAACCAATGGGCCATGTTCGGTGGAATCACTACGTTAGATTCTTCGTTGAGCAATTTGCCTTATGCCCCGTCAACGGCTGTTTCGGCTGGCGTGTCAGGAAGGGTGGGTGGCTACCGCGTCACTTTTGACGCGCAACACCAAACCAGCATGTACTCATTGACGCAAAGCCGTGGTGCGTTCAGCCCTAGCCAAGTTGACTCTTTGACTGTCTCCAATACGCGTATTGCGTACCCCATGGCCAGTTTGGGCAAGCGCGGCGAAGTTTATGCGGCCATCAACAATTTGTTTGATGCGAACTATCAATACAACGCGGGTTATCCCATGGCTGGCCGCAACTTCCGCATAGGGCTCATCGCAAGCTTCTGATGACGCATTGACACCAAGCCATGCAAGCCGACTCGTTGCATCTACGCCTTAGCCCCAACTGCTCAACCACCCCCAAGGTGCTGATGGCTGTGTTGGGGCTGGTCGCCGGCGTGTCAATTTGCATCGGCTTGGTGTTTTGGGTCATCGGTGCGCCTTTGGTCTTGCCTTTTGCATTGATCGAGTCGCTGCTGCTCGTGGTTGCGTTTGTCTGTCACGCCAGAGCGGTGTGCGACTTTGACGAAATTACCTTGGATGAGCGTCATTTGGTAGTTCGGCAAGAGCGCCATGGCCAAACCAAAGAGTACCAATTCACCCGAGGCTTGTTTTGCGTGTCGATGACCGACGGGCCATTACCACTGATACGCGTGGCCGAATCTGGCAAGCAAGTCGAATTGGGTAAGTGGTTGCTGCTGCAAGAGCGGCAATCGCTATGCCAAGTATTAAGATCATCAACAACCTAAGGAGTACTTATGAAATTTTCAAAACACCTCATCGCCGCTGCCCTCACCACCGTGTGTGCTGTGAGTGCCTTTGCCCAAAACGTGACAGTTACCGACGCATGGGCACGTGCCACCGTGCAGGGCCAAAAGGCCACAGGCGCGTTCATGAAAATTACGGCCAAAGACAACGCCAAGCTCATTGCGGGCAGCAGTCCTGTGGCTGGCGTGGTGGAAATTCACGAAATGAAAATGGAAAAAGACGTGATGAAGATGGCTGCCTTGCCAAACGGTTTAGAGCTGCCAGCGGGCAAAGCCGTTGAGCTCAAGCCCGGCGGCTACCACGTGATGTTGATGGACTTGAAAGCCCCCTTGGCCAAAGACAGCACGGTACCTTTGACCCTCACCGTGCAAGATGCCAAGGGCGTGAAGTCCAACATCGAACTGCAAGTGAAAGTGGGCATGCAAGCGCCCATGATGCAACACCAAAAACAGGGTGAGCACATGCCAGGCGGTCATCATCACGGCGAGCACAAGCACTGAGTTGCTCAGTCGCTTGTCAGCCAGATGCCGACTGGGTTTTGGTTTAATGCGACCTATACACATAGGAGACACACATGACCAACCCAGCCGGTTTTGATTTCACCAAGTTCGTCCCAGGCTTTGACTTTTTAAAGAACCTCACACCGGGTGCAAACGCCTCTGGCACTGCCGCTGCGCCAGGTTGGGTGGCTCCAACGCTGGACCCCGAAGAGTTAGATAAGCGCATTCAAGAACTCAAGACGGTTCAGTTTTGGCTGGAGCAAAACACCAAGGCGGTGGGCGCCACCATTCAAGCCCTTGAGGTGCAGCGCATGACGCTCAACACCTTGAAGGGCATGAACATGAGCTTCAACGACTTGGCTGAGTCGCTCAAGGTCAAACCGCAAGAAGCCGCTGCCAAACCCAAATACACCTTTACTCAAGCCGAGTCTGCGCACGTTGAGCCAGAGGCTCAGCAAGAGCACGCCGCTGAACCCAAAGCGGCCAAGGCCAAAAAGCCTCGTAGCAAAAAAGCATCTGCTGCAGCGGGTGGCGTAGACCCATCGCATTGGTGGGGCGCGTTGACAGATCAGTTTCAGCACATTGCCACGCACGCCATGAAAGACATGGCGCACCGTGCCAATGCACATGCTGCGACACATGGTGCACCCAAAGCAGCAAAGCCTGCGGCTAAAAAGGCAGCTACCCGTAAACCCGTGGCGCGCAAAGCTGCCCCTCGTAAAACGGCCGCTGGCAAGACCACGGCAAGAAAAACCGCTTCCAAATCCAAGCGATGAAACTGTTTCCCTACGGTCACGCCACCCACCCGCAGTGGGAGATGGCCGCAGGCCTCGTGCTGGCGCAGCTACGAGCGCACATGGCCTTGCCCGGGTACGCCGATGCGCCAACGCTCGGGCTGATTTACATCACCGACCACTACGCCACACATGCGCAAGACATCTTGTTGCACCTCAGCGATGAGCTGCCCGAGGTCGCAGATTGGGCGGGCACGGTGGGCGTGGGCATTGCCGCCAACAACGTGGAGTACTTTGACGAACCCGCGCTGACGGTGATGCTGTGCGATATTTCGCCCGAGCATTACCGCGTGTTCAGCGGCGTTGCGCCACTGACGCAAGCAGGCATGGGCGCGAAGCGCGGCAGCAGCTTTGTGCCTCACACGGCGCTGTTGCATGCCGATGCGCAAACCCCAGATGTGCCTGAACTGATTGCCGAGCTGGCTCAACGTACCGCCAGTGGCTATGTATTTGGTGGCTTGTCGGCCAGTCGAACCGAAGTGGTGCAGTTTGCTTTCAGCGGTGACGGCAATATGGCTGGGCAGGGCCGTGCTGCTGGCGTGTTCCATGGTGGCTTGAGTGGTGTGGCGTTTGATGCCAGCGTGGCCATGGTGTCGCGGGTGACGCAGGGGTGTTTGCCTGTGGCAAAAACCCACACCATCACCAGCGCTGACAACAACGTGGTGCTCACCTTAGACCACGAGCCCGCACTGCACGTGTTGGAGCGCGATTTGAAAATCAACTTGGCTGACAAGCAGCCCGCCATTGCCAAAGTGCGCGCCACCTTGGTGGGCTTGTCGGCCGAGCATGACCCTTCAGTCAAACGCACGGGTGAGTTTGATGAGGCGGTGTTGGTGCGCCACATCATTGGCATAGACCCCACACGCGAAGCTGTGGCAGTGGCACAGCCGGTAGAGGTAGGCATGCGCCTTACGTTTTGCCAGCGCAATGCGGCGGCCGCACGGGCCGACTTGACGCGCATCTGCGCCGAAATTCGCGAGGCACTGGAGCCTGAAGAAATGACCGCCGATTTGGCTGGCGCATTGAGTGAAGACACCAATATCAACCCACACCCTGCGCGTCGAATGGCCGGTGCGATTTATGTGAGCTGTGCAGGGCGAGGCGGCCCACACTTTGGCGCAGAGAGCGCCGAAATGCACATCGTCCGTCGCGCTTTGGGCGATGTGCCATTGGTGGGCTTTTTTGCCGGTGGCGAAATCGCGCACCAAGAGCTACACGGATATACCGGTGTACTCACGGTGTTTACCACCGAGGCATGAAACTGCTGCCGCCGTGCGGCAGGCTTACACCCCGCGTGCGCGGTCTTCTTTGAACTTGGCGCGGAACGCCGCAAACTGACCCGCTTCCAAAGCCTCGCGCACTTCGCGCATCAGGTTCAAGTAGTAGTGCAGGTTGTGCACGGTGGTCAGCATGGGGCCGAGCATTTCGCCGCAGCGGTCGAGGTGGTGCAAGTAGGCGCGGCTAAAGCCACCACTGCTTGTGCCATCAGGGCGTGTGTGACCTGCACAGGTGTAGCAGGTGCACGTGCTGTCGAGTGGCCCGTGGTCTGCCTTGTGGCGCGCGTTGCGCAGCTTCAAGTCGCCATAGCGGGAGAAGATGGTGCCGTTGCGTGCGTTGCGTGTGGGCATGACGCAGTCAAACATGTCTACGCCGTCCGCCACGCCTTGCACCAAGTCTTCGGGTGTGCCCACGCCCATCAAGTAGCGCGGTTTGTTTTCGGGCAAACGGTGCGGCGTGTGCGCCATGATTTCTAGCATTTGGTCTTTGGGCTCACCCACGCTCACGCCGCCCACGGCGTAGCCGGGGAAGTTCATTTCGACCAGCGCTTCAAGTGATTCTTGACGCAGGTTGGTGAACATGCCGCCTTGCACGATGCCAAACAAAGCGTTGGGGTTTTCAAGGCGCGCAAATTCATCTTTGCTGCGCACGGCCCAGCGACGGCTCATCTCCATGCTCTTGCGCGCCTCGGCTTGCGTTGTGAGGTGGCCGTTGGTCTCGTACGGTGTGCACTCATCCAGCTGCATGACGATGTCACTGTTGAGTGTGGTTTGAATTTGCATGCTCACCTCGGGCGACATGAACAGTTTGTCGCCGTTGACGGGCGAGGCAAACGTCACACCTTCTTCGGTGATTTTGCGCATCGCACCGAGTGACCACACCTGAAAGCCACCGCTGTCGGTGAGGATGGGTTTGTTCCAACGCTCAAAGTCGTGCAGGCCGCCAAAGCTGCGCATCACGTCCAGGCCCGGTCGCATCCACAGGTGAAAGGTGTTGCCCAGAATGATTTGCGCGCCCATGTCGTGCAGGCTGCGCGGCATCACACCTTTGACCGTGCCGTAAGTGCCCACCGGCATAAAGATAGGCGTTTGCACCACGCCGTGGTTCAAGGTCAGGCGGCCACGGCGGGCCTGGCCTTCTGTTTTTAAGAGATCAAATGTCAGCATGCGGGCAGTTTACTTATATAGTTCGAATGAACCGTTGAATGAAGAGGTGATGAAATGTTGAAAACATCATTTGTATCCGCTGAGGGTTTGGTTACTTTGCCAGAGGCCATGATGAGTCAAGTGGGCATTGAGCATGGTTCAAATATTGAATTAGAAGTCAGGGACGGAGCAATCGTGATTAGAAAACAATTGCCAATCAGTGCTTACATGGGAATTCTCAAACGCTATGACCTCGGTGATATTGAGCCTCCTAGAGAGCCGGATAAAGACGGGCCCTGAAACGCTTTTTCATTTGGCTCGGCTTAATAACATGGCATCCCCATAACTGAAAAACCGGTATTTCTGCTCAATCGCATGCGCATACACACGGCGCATATGCTCAAAC
>JACCDI011027487.1_pt1 | contig 10790 bp, 10 predicted proteins | sample 7442791 | NCBI WGS metagenome assembly JACCDI01 (sample SAMN15323434, study PRJNA562643) | freshwater metagenome | isolation source: river surface water | place: USA:Blue River Watershed | collected 2017-08-15
TGCGCCGGGTGACCATGAAGCCACCGAAGATGTTGATTCCGGCCATGAACACCGAGGCCGCCGCAAGGATGACGACCAGCCAGTTACCCGACCCGATCTGCATCAGGGCCCCGAGGATGATGATGGACGAGATCGCGTTCGTCACTGCCATCAGCGGCGTGTGCAAGGAATGCGAGACGTTCCAGATCACCTGCACGCCGACATAGACCGACAGCACGAAGACGATGAAATGGCTCATGAAACTGGCAGGCGCGTAAAGCCCGGCCAGCAGGATCAGGCCGCCGCCGACCAAGAGCATCGCAATCTGGTTGCGGGTCTGGGCCTTGAAGGCGGCGGTTTCATTGGCCCGCTTGTCCTCGGGCGTCAGTTCCTTGACCTTTTCCTTGGGCTTGGCCGCGGCAATCGCCGCGATTTTCGGCGGTGGCGGCGGATAGGTCACCGCCCCCGCATGCGCAACAGTCGCGCCCCGGATCACGTCATCTTCCATGTTGTGGTTGATGACGCCATCTTTCTTGGGCGTGAGGTCCGTCAGCATGTGGCGGATGTTGGTGGAATAAAGCGTCGAAGCCTGCGCCGCCATCCGGCTGGGGAAGTCGGTGTAGCCCACGATGGTCACGCCGTTGTCCGTGACGATCTTCTGGTCCGCGACCGTCAGGTCGCAGTTGCCGCCACGTTCGGCCGCCAAGTCGACAATGACCGAGCCCGGTTTCATCATCTTGACCATATCCTCGGTCCACAGCTTCGGCGCGGGCCGACCGGGGATCAGGGCGGTGGTGATGACGATGTCCATCTCGGGCGCCAATTCGCGGAACTTCGCCAATTGCTTGGCCGCAAACGCCGGGCTTGAGGGCGCGGCATAGCCACCGGTGGCTGCGCCATCGGGCAGCTCGCTGGCGTCAAACTCCAGATAGACGAACGACGCGCCCATCGATTCAATCTGTTCTGCCACTTCGGGACGCACGTCAAAGGCGTGCACAATGGCACCCAGCGACACGCTTGTGCCGATGGCAGCAAGCCCTGCGACACCTGCGCCGACGATCAGCACCTTGGCGGGCGGCACCTTGCCTGCCGCTGTCACCTGACCGGTGAAGAAGCGGCCAAAGTTGTTGCCCGCCTCGATCATCGCGCGGTAGCCCGCGATATTGGCCATCGACGACAGCGCATCCATTTTCTGCGCGCGCGAAATCCGCGGCACCATATCCATGGCGACAACGGTCGCGCCACGCTCGGCCACCAGCTTCAACAAAGCTTCGTTCTGGGCAGGCCAGAAGAAGGAAATCAGCGTCTGGCCCTCGCGCAGAAGCTTGGCCTCTTTTTCCTCAGGCCCCCGCACTTTGACAAGCACATCCGCCGCCTCAATGACGGCCTTGGCGTTTTTCAACACCTCAACCCCGGCGGCCGCATAAAGCGCGTCGGAAAAGCCCGCCTTGGCCCCAGCCCCCGCCTCAATGCAGCAACTATGCCCCAGCTTGACCAGCTGCAGCGCCGAGTCCGGCGTCATCGCAACCCGGTTTTCGCCGTCAAAGATTTCCTTCAAAGCTCCGATTTTCACTGAATTCCCCCCGTTTCCCAAAGGCGCAGCCGCCCCGGCTTCTTGTTTCGTCAGATCCAGCGCCTGACACGCGTAAACCATTCCGCCGCCCGGTCGCCAAAGGCAGCCGCAAGACGCTCTTCTTCGGGTTTGATGAACCGATTGGTGATCACCCAAACAAATCCCGCTAGCACAGCTAGGCCGGTTATTGAATTTGTCCAAAATGTCGCAGAAAAAAGGATCAGCACGTCGCCAAGATAGATCGGATTGCGCGATACCGCGAACACACCGTCGGTCACCAAAGCCTGCGGTAGCCTGTGCGGGATCACGGTTGTCCCATGGGCGCGCATCCGCAAGACCGCCTTGCCCATCAGCCAGAGGCCAAGGATCAAACAGGCCAGCGCAAGACCCGGCGCGAAGGTGCCAAAGCCAATTGGCAAGGGAATCAAGGCCAGCAGCCAGATCGCCACCAGCCCGCCCAATGTCCACACCGGCGGCCAATCCAGACCTTTTGCCAAAAGTGCCTGCACTCTGGCCTCTCCCCCGCATTCTGCGGATGCATAATGCCCAAGGGCCCTGCACATGCAACCGCTTTCCAGCATCAAAGCGTCGCATTCTTCCAAGCTCTCCGTCGCAAAACCGCATCAAGAATTTCAAGCTTGAAGTTTTTTCGGCCGCTCCCTTGATTGCCGCAACGAAGGGTGCGACCCTTGCGCCAAATCCAGAGGACCAAAATGACCGATTTCGCCGCCACCCGTGCTCAGTTTCACCTGCCCGCCGGGCTGATTTATCTGGACGGCAATTCGCTGGGTCCCTTGCCACGCGCCGCTGTGGCGCGGGTGGCCAAAACCGTGCAGGACGAATGGGGCGACATGCTCATCACTGGCTGGAACCGGGCCGGATGGATGGACAAGCCGATGCGCGTGGGCGACCGGATTGCCCGCCTGATCGGGGCCGAGACCGGCCATGTGGTGATGGGCGACACGCTGTCGATCAAGGTCTATCAGGCGCTGGCCTCGGCGCTTGAGATGAACGCCCCGCGCAAGGTCATTCTCAGCGATTCCGGGAACTTCCCATCTGATCTTTATATGGCGCAAGGCCTGTGCCGCACGCTGGGCGAAGGCTACACGCTGAAGATTGTTGCCCCTGAAGAGGTGATGGACGCCATTGACGACACCGTGGCCGTCACCCTGATCACCGAGGTGGACTACCGCACAGGCCGCAAGCATGACATGGCAGCGATCACCAAACGCGCCCATGAAAAAGGCGCGCTGACGATCTGGGATCTGGCCCATTCGGCAGGTGCCTTCCCGGTCGAATTGGCTCGCGCAGGCGCAGATTTCGCCTGCGGCTGCACCTACAAATACCTGAATTCCGGCCCCGGCGGCCCGGCCTTCATCTATGTCGCCCCCCGCCACCAAGACCGCGCCCGCCCTGCGCTTGCAGGCTGGCAAGGCCATGACGCGCCTTTCGCCTTTGACCTTGACTACCGCCCCGCCACGGGCGTCGAACGGATGCGCGTCGGCACCCCGCCGATTTTGCAACTGGCCGCCCTCGAAGCCTCGCTCGATATTTGGGACAGCGTCGATATGGCAGCACTGCGCGCCCGCTCGCTAGCGCTTACCGACCAGTTCATCGCGGGGGTCGAAGCGGCTTGCCCCACCCTCACCCTTGCCACCCCGCGCGATCACACGATGCGCGGCAGTCAGGTGTCGTTCCGTCACCCAGAAGGCTACGCCATTATGCAGGCGCTGATTTCCAAAGGCGTGATCGGCGATTTCCGCGCGCCTGATATCATCCGCTTTGGCTTCACCCCGCTCTACACCACCCATGACGAGGTGGCACAGGCCGTGGCAATCCTGGCCGAGATCATGGCCAAATCGCTGTGGGACACCCCCGAATTCAAGACCCGCAAAAAGGTCACCTGAAGATGCGGAATTTCATCTTGCCTCAAATACTCCCGCCGGAGGCTCCTGCCCTTGGCGTCGAAGCCTCCGGCGGGAGTATTTTGACCAAAGTGAAAGCCGCAAGCGCGCCGTTGTGCCGTCCCTCAGGCTGGACGTGCCTGTGGCGGCAGATCGGCAATCTTTCGGTGCTGAACCGGAGGCGCGGCGTCGCCTGACGCCCCCTTCCCTTCACACCGACGGAGAGTTTCATGACCACCTATGACCCCGCCCGCGAGGGTGCTCAGATGTCGTTCGACGGCCGCATGTCCTATGGCGACTATCTGCAGATCGACCGTATTCTCGACGCCCAGCGCCTCTTGACGGGCGCACATGACGAGATGCTGTTCATCATTCAGCACCAAACCTCTGAGCTCTGGATGCGCCTTGCGCTCCATGAATTGGACGCCGCGCGCCACGCGATTGCCTCTGACCGCGCGCCCGAGGCGTTCAAGATGTTGGCCCGGATCAGCCGGATCTTTGAACAACTGAACAACGCCTGGGACGTGCTGCGCACGATGACGCCCTCGGACTACACCACCTTTCGCAACGGTCTGGGCCAGTCGTCGGGCTTTCAGTCTTGGCAATACCGGCTGATCGAATATGCGGTCGGCAATCGCAATCTGGCCATGCTGAAGCCCCATGCCCACCGCGCCGACCTGACGGCCAAGCTTGAGGCCGAACTGGCCCGCCGATCGCTTTATGATGAGGCCTTGCACCATCTGGCGCGGGCTGGGCTTCCGGTTCCAGAAGACGTGCTAACCCGCGATCTGCGCCAGCCTTGGGTGGCGCAGGATGCGGTGCGCGAGGTCTGGGAGATCGTCTATCGCGACCCAACCCGCTATTGGCAGGCCTATGAGCTGGCCGAAAAGCTGGTGGATTTTGAAGATTACTTCCGACGCTGGCGGTTCAACCATGTCACCACGGTGGAACGCGTGATTGGCCTGAAGCGCGGCACAGGCGGCACATCGGGTGTCAGCTATCTGCGGCGGATGCTGGAGGTGGAGTTGTTCCCCGAACTTTGGCACCTGCGCACAACGCTTTAGCACCGGTCTTGATCTTTCCGGTCGCATTCACCATTGCGTGAGCCATGGGGCTTTGACGTGACCGGGCCACTGGAGTAGTCATACTCAAAATATTGGCCCTTTTGGCCCGGATTCTCTTGGATATCTCCATGCTGACGCTTGCCTCTCGCCTCGTTGCTGCAACCTGCCTGTCTCTTGCGCTTTCCGCCTGCGTGGTCGACCCTTCCGCGACGGGCAGCGGTGTGATGACCGCTGATCTGCCCAAAGCGCCCCAGCTGATTGAGGGGGTCTATTCGGCCAAGGCGGACAACGAGTTCAACGTGCCCGCCGTCCCGGTGGAAAAGGTGCCGCAGCAGTTCCAACGCCAAACTGTGGCCTATGAAACCGACCAGCCAGTCGGGACCATCATCATCGATCCGGCCAGTAAGCACCTCTTTTTGGTGACGGGAAAGAAAACGGCGATCCGCTATGGCATCTCCGTCGGCAAGGCGGGTTTCCAGTGGTCGGGCGAAGCCTTGATCACCGGGCGCAAGCCCTGGCCAACCTGGACCCCGCCGAAGGAAATGATTGAGCGCAAGCCCGAGCTGTCCAAGTGGGAAAAGGGTCAGCCCGGCGGGTTGGACAACCCCTTGGGGGCGCGGGCCTTGTATCTGACCACCAATGGCATCGACTATGGCTACCGGATTCACGGCACGCCGGAATGGAAGTCTATCGGGCGCAATGCCTCGTCGGGCTGCATCCGCATGATCAACCAAGACGTGATCGACCTTTATGAGCGGGTGCCCGACAACACCAAGGTGATCGTTCTGAACGCCGATGGCTCGATGCCCAAGGGCCTAACCCTGCCGCCGCCCCAGCCCAAGAAACCGGTGGAGCCCGTGATCATTGTGCCAAAACCCACCGTTATGCCCGTGCCGGTCGTGACATCGGGTTCCGTGGCCCCCGCGCCTGCGACGGCAACAGCAGTCACCACCACAGCACCGACCACGGCTTCAGCCACCACCGCACCTGCAACCACCGCGCCGACCGTGGTTTGCACGGTCCCGCTCGTCAACGGGGTTTGCCCGTCGAACTAAGCCGGGCACAGACCAATTCAAAAGGCGGCCCTAATCCGGGCCGCCTTTTTTCTTGATAACTTACGGGTGGCAGGCTGTTATAGGCCCTAGCTCAACCAACGCTGATAATCGCTGACCAGAAGATGCAGCGGGGCCTCGTCTTCCTCAATCTCGGCAAACCGGCCAATGGGTTCGCGGAAGACATTGTCGGTCTCATCATCGTTGACGGTGGAGACCTCGCCGATCAGCACATCGCCGCCCTCGCCCCAGAAGGCATGCCAATCGCCCGGCATCAGGGTGACGCTTTCACCGGGCGCGAGCCGCAGCTTTTCGCCGGGGGCAAAAGCGCGGTCGATCCCGTCGCAGCGCACAAGGCCACCCCGGTCCGCCGCAAAGCCGCCCTTGTCGTCCGATCCAAACAGCTCCACCACCAAGGTCGCGCCGCCGCGGTTGATGATATCTTCGGCCTTGATGACATGGGTGTGCATCGGCGACAGCTGATCTTGGCGTGAAATCAACAGCTTTTCAGCATAGCACATGCCGCCCCCGCGCTGCAGGTCGGACAGAAGGCCATTGCGCAACGTAAAGAGGAACAGACCCAGATCGTCAAAGCGCCCTTGTCCGTAATCGGTAATGTCCCACCCACAGCGCCCCGAAATGACCCGCGCGGCACGGGTCTTATTCGCGGCGAACTGGTCGGGGGTCCAATAGGCAAAGGGCGGCAAGGTAAAGCCGTGATGGCGGATCATCTCATCCGCCGCCTGCATGATCTGGTTGATGGTTGAGCGTTTCATCCCCGCCTTCTCCTGCGTTGGAACCGTTGCCACCATCTAGACCAAGGGGCTTTGCGCCAACAAGGCCGTTTTGCGCCAGAACCTTATGGTCAGCGCCGCCCCTGCCCCTGCCAGCGCAAGGATGTAGCCCGCCCAAATGCCCGAGGGGCCCATCTGCGCCCAATGCGCCAAGGCATAGCCCAAAGGCAAGGCCACCGGCCAATAGGCAATGGCCGACACAAGTGCGGGCCACGCGGTGTCGGACAAGCCGCGCAGCGATCCCAGCATCGCCGATTGCACTGCGTCGCTGATTTGCATGGGGGCGAAGACGAGGAAGATCGCAGCCGCAACAGCCACCACCTCGGGGTCATCGGTAACAAGCCGGGCGATTGCAGCCCCTTGCAGCGCCAAGACCAATGCCGCCGTTACAAGCCAAAGGCCCGCCACCACGACCGCTGCCAGCGCGATCGGCCGCAGGGCGCCCATGTTCTGCGCCCCGCGCTCTTGCGCCACGCGGATCGCGACAGCCCCGGCCACGCCCAAGGGCAGCATATAAAGCACCCCGCCCACCGACTGGGCCACCTGATTGCCTGCCAAGGCCACCGTGCCAAAAGCACCGATCAACAGCGTCGCCACGCTGACCGAGGCGGTCTCGACTACATACATCGCCCCAAGTGGCGCACCTTCGCGGAAGGTCAGGCGCATCTCGCTTAGCGACACATTGCGCCGCAGCCGCAGACGCCGCATCGACGGCGCATAACCCCACCATAGAAACGCGGCCCCCAGCGCCATCGTCTCGGCCAGAAACGAGGCCAGCCCTGCCCCGGTCAGCCCAAGCTCGGGCAAAGGGCCGATCCCCCAGATCAGCGCATAGTTCAGCGGGACGTTGATCACCACGCCCAGAAAGGCAAAAGCCGTTCCAAGCCACGGTTTGTCAGCAGCCTCAAAGGCCGCCTTGAAGGCGGTCAGAACCGAAAACGGGATCAAGAAGGCGCAGATCCAGAGCCAATAGCCCCGCATCGCGCCGACCACCTCATCAGGCTGGCCCAAAAGCGGAAGCAAAGGCCAGAGCGCGGCCATGATAAGGGCCGAGCCCACTCCCACCAACAGCCCCAAGGCAAGACCCGACCGCAACATGCCCGGGATCGCAAGGCCCGCCCCCGCCCCCCAAGCGGCACCGATCCGCACCGACAAGGCCGACAAAAGACCATAGATCGCCGCGTAAAACAGCACGGCCACGGCACCTGTCAGACCGACAGCCGCCAAAGGCACAGGCCCCAAAGGGGCCAACATGACAGAATCTGTCACCCCGATCAGGGTTGATGCGGCAAGACCAATCACAATGGGCAAGGCCAAGACGACCATGCCCGGCACCTCGTGCCAGATCGCCCTGATCAATCCCCGGCCCTGCACTTGCCCCATCCCTTCATTTCACATACGGTGCGTATGCAAGCTCCTAACTTACATACGGATTGTATGTCAACCACCGCCCCACCTATTCCCACCGCAACACCACGCCCGCAAGCGCGGGCTGAAGCTGCGGAGCAAACCGCCAACCGCCTTGTCGCCACGGCGCGGCACGCTTTTGCCATTCTAGGCTTTGCCCATGTCTCGCTCGATGCGCTGGCGGCTGAAGCAGGCGTCACCCGCGGGGCGCTTCACCACCATTTCAAGAACAAGGCCGGGCTGTTCGAGGCCGTCTTTCGCGCCGTCGATGCCGAGATTGCCATTGAACTGGACCGCATCTACGAAGCGGAACCCGATGCATGGGGGGGCCTAACCGCCTGCTATCACGCCTATCTTGACCTTGCGCTGCGGCCTGAAAACGCCCGCATCCTCTTTCGCGACGCCCCGGCGGTGATGGGCGCACGGGCGATGGATATCCTGATGGAGAGCGGCTTCTCGATCATCGTTGAGGAACTGGCCGCGTTGATCGCTGCAGACCGTCTGCGCCCGCTTGATCCGGTGGCAACCGCCCATCTCCTGAACGGCGCGGTGATGGCGCAGGCGCTGTGGCTTGCGGGCTGTGAGGGCGGGACAGAGGCGCAACGCGCCGCCGCCCATGCCGTCCTTGCCGCCACCTTTGACGGCCTGACACTAAGGACGGCTTAGGCCCGCCTTACCCCCGCCCGCCCAATCGCGCGCATCATCCTCAAAGGTCGGGTGCCCGGCGCGCGAGGCAAGGTCATTGGTGGCATTCCGGGCCGCAATCTCTCGCACCCGCGCGCGGTCTGGCGCAGCATGCCGTCCCGCCGCGTCAAATGCCTGACGAAAGCCAAAGGCGTGCGCGCTGGCGCCGTGGTCGTGCAGCTGCTCATGCCGCGCCACGCCCTCGACCCAATCGGGGCGCATCTCGCTCCACCACATCACCAGCGGCGGCCAATCGCCCTTGCGGAACCAGGTTCGCCCTTTGGCCAGGGCCTCGGCATGGATACCGGAATAGGTATAGGCCCAGATCGATTCCAGATCGCGCCACCATGACAAGGTGGACGGCGCCCAACCATCACCGAACGGGTCTTGCCAGAACCGCGGGAAAACCTGCGGCCCCCAGCTTTCCGGCCCCAGATCGCCCTCATAGCCTGATCGGCCGATCAGACCCTCGGCCCGGTCCACCGCCGCCAGATTGGCGTCATTGCGGTCATGAAAACCCCGATTGTCCGGGTGTTCAGAGGGGAGGATGAACTGGCCAAAGGTGTAAAGCGCGACTGGCATCAGTCCGGCTCAGACCAGTCGCGCACCGCCTGCCCAAAGGCGGTGAACAACGGGCGCGAGACCGGGTCGTTGGCGGCGTTCCATTCCGGATGCCACTGGACCGCCAGCGTAAAGCCCGGCGCATCCTTGACATAAATCGCCTCGGGCGTCCCGTCAGGCGCATGGCCATCAATCACGATCCGCGCGCCGGGGCGGGCAATGCCTTGGCCATGGAGCGTGTTGGTCATCACCTCATCGGCCCCCATCAGCCGGTGAAACACCCCGCCTTCGGCAAACCGCACCGCATGGCGGAGCGCGAAGACCTCTTCCAAGCTGCCCTCGGGAGGCATGCGGTGGTTCATGCGGCCCGGAAGCTCGCGAATTTCGGGATAGAGGCTGCCGCCCATCGCGACGTTGATCTCTTGAAAGCCCCGGCAGATGCCCAAGAACGGCTGGCCGCGATCAACGCAGGCCCGGATCAAGGGCAGCGTAATGGCATCGCGGTTGCGGTCAAAAGCCCCATGCGCCGGGGTTTCCGGCTCACCATACTCGGACGGGTGTACATTCGGCTGGCCGCCCGTCAGCAAGAACCCATCGAACGTGTCCAAAAGCTCATCCACCGTCACCAGACGCGGGTCCGAGGGCAGGATCACCGGCAGACAACGCGCCACCTCGGCGACCGCGATCGAATTGATGTGGCCCGAGGCATGCACCTCATAGCGGTCGTTCATCTGGTAGGAGTTCGAGATGATCCCCACCGTAGGCCGTTTCGGGGGCCGTTTTGGCTGTGCCATGGTCAACCTGCTTTTCCTCGTTGCGCGCAGCATAGAAAGGCAAGTCCCCAAGGTGAAGCCCTAGACGTGCAGAAATCCGGGTAAAGAAACCTTGGGCGTCAAAGCGCTGTCGCAGGCTCACCCAAGGGTGATTTGCATCCTGTGCGGCACGGCCTGCATGGTGCGACCTGAACCCCGCCTCAGGAGCCCCGCATGATCCGCACCCTCATCGTTGCCGCCAGCCTGTTCTCTGCCAGCTCAGCCCTTGCAGAAACCACCGTCGACCCCCACGCCGGGCATCAAATGACCGGGGCCGAGACGCCCGCGACTATGGCCTTCATGCAGGCCAATGCCGCGATGCACGAAGGCATGGCTATTGCCTTCACCGGGGACGCCGACATTGACTTTATCCGAGGCATGATCCCGCATCATCAGAGCGCGGTCGATATGGCGCGCATCGTGTTGGAACACGGCAAGGACCCCGAGGTGCGCAAGCTCGCCGAAGCGGTGATCGCTGCTCAAGAGGCTGAAATCGCTTGGATGCAGGACTGGCTGGCCAAGCACGGGCACTAACCACCCCGCTAAGGCGCTTTAGGGTTGCGCTTGCGCTTTTGGCGCGGGGACTTGGCCGTTGGCACGTTCCCGCATGGAAATGTAGATCGCGCAGGAAATCAGGATCGCCACGCCAAGGAAGGTGTAGGCATCTGGGAAATCACTGAAGAACAACCACCCGAGCGCGACCGATGTGATCATCTCGGTATAGGCCAAGGGGGCCAGCAACGACGCCTCGGCATGGTCATAGGCGCGCACGATCAAGAGGTGGCCCGCAGTCCCAATAAAGGCAAGCGCCGCAAGCATCGCCCATTGCGTCGGGCTGGGCCAGACCCAAACCAACCAAATCCCCGCCGACAGGATCAACCCGCCCAAAAGCGAGGTCTGGAACATGGTCACCATGGCATGGGCGCGGCCCGAAATCGCCCGCGTCATCACGAAATAGAA
>JACCDI011327998.1_pt1 | contig 10788 bp, 10 predicted proteins | sample 7442791 | NCBI WGS metagenome assembly JACCDI01 (sample SAMN15323434, study PRJNA562643) | freshwater metagenome | isolation source: river surface water | place: USA:Blue River Watershed | collected 2017-08-15
CCATCCACTACAACCAAATCTACAATTCTACTGAGGATTACTAATCAATCGATTAGAATTTTTGGTATACAAACCTATGCAAAAGATCCTTTCTGACTTAGTTGCTTCAGTATTTTATTCACTTGAAACAAATCCAACTCTAATTTGTTGAGTTGATCAGACCAATGGAGTCAACCAACTCAATTTCAGATGAAATTTTGTTCTAGGGGTACAAATACCCTTTTACGACAAATGCACCCATAGAAAGACATTTAATCAAGGTTGTATGCAATCTTTGAAAGTGTGTGTCACCTTCCTAATGTGCTTTGACCAGTCTCTATTTATTACAGTATGATGATGATGATATATTATGGACACATGAATTTGCATGTACAAATATTGCAAGTGGAGGCAATTTTTTAAAACTTATTACTATGTTTTGTTTAATTTCAATTTATTCCTGCAGTAAGTTTTGATTTCTACTCAGAGGAGTTGGGAGTCACCAATTAGATAGTAACTTGGTGATTATTTTGTTTTTCACCTGAAGTATTGGTAGTGAGCAAATGTAGTTGAATTTTTTGGCCTTGCTGCTTCTTGATTAGGAGGATGTAATACTGGCCATCATGTATCAATAGTTCAAGCAGGTGCTAAGGCTTGTCATTATATCCAGATAAAATGAGTGCAAATTAGGAACACTCAACAATGTTCAGGCAATGTAGCCCTTTTTGTGGTATCATGTCCTCATTCACAACCACAAATACAACATCACTAACACTACTAGTTACATGGACATTGCAACCACCTCAAAATCTAGGTGAAAATCTAATAGATGTTTGTTGCCTTCCAAGAAAAAGCATATCTACTCTTTTGTAAAAATCAACAATCAACTTTAATCATACTTTGTTAGAATAATTTCTGCTCATCAATTGGCATTTTCTTTCAAATTGGTAGGAAAATGTTGTAATTATTTTGCTTCCACACCAAATTTTCAACCCATGAAATTCATTCCAGAGTATTTTTCTTAACAGTTCAGAGATAGTTCAGAATTGCTAAAGCATCATTCTCTCTTGCCTTCATACTTTCCAAGGATCAAGGAGCTTTGCAGTGGTATTGTTGAAGCAAGTTAATTCCCCCAGATGGTTGGGAACAAGGAAAGGATACATATGATCTATTCAATCAAAACTTAAAATTATTTTCAACTCATCTGTTGGAAGACTTTGACTCATACAACTTCATTGTGTAATAATGTATTGATTCATAAGTACCTAGTAGATTACTGATCATATGTTGAATGTATTTCACTCAAGACCACATGAAACTGCTAACAATGCTAATTTGATGCAAAAATTCCCTCCCTCCAAATAGGGAATGAAATACACTTTTATGTGGCACCCTTGCACATGCCCATGTTGAATTTTTCTACATTTTTCAGAAAAATTCTGTCTATACAGCTAAGGTGCTCATGAATTAGTAAAACAATGTACTTATTTCAATTACACAATAACATCTCCCCCCCACTCTTTCAGCTAGATACAAACGAGCTTTTATTGTTAGCTCCAATATTGAAGCTCAAGAATGTGAACATTTTAAAAATTACTTCAGAACACATTGTAATAGATAAAATCAGTTCAAGATTTTTCATTTCAATCTGTTTAAGATTTCTGTATAACTCTTGGGTTGAACTTAAATACCTACTGTAAATGTAAAGAATTTGTAATTTTTTATTTTGAACAAGGGCACCTTTATCATTATGATTTGTACTACATCTGACATTTTTCGACATTACTGCACTACATGATAAATGACAGAAACCAAAATTATCTGATACAGTGCTATGTTTTGCCATGATATTTTCCAATAAATAAAACAGTGATAAAACGGTACTCTGAAATATTTCACTAAAAACCAAGTAAGAGACAAATATGGTCTTTGGCCTATTGTAGTAAAGGGGATAAAAAGTATGCTAAATCAGTATAGGGAGTTACTTTGTGCTGTTCAAAAAATGTTTACTCTTACAATGAGATTCCATTTTCACAGATGTCAGTAATCACAACTTTATATCAAGATTTATCTAAAACTCATATAAAATATAAGCATACATCGTCTGAAATCTGTTCAGAGAGTATTTGTTGACTTAACACCCTAGAATGTAAATAAATAACAAACAAGCAATACATGAAAACAAGATTTTATGTTCATAGTCATGCTTATTTGTTACTCAATTTTTGCAGGTATTTTGTGAGAAATTTTGAGCCAAAAACAGAAATGTCCTTTTTGGCATTGTTTGATAAAACCATTTTTGTATGGATTGACATCTTCATTGATATATTTACCATGATTACAATTATATTCATCTCGTCTTATCCATAGTGGGTTTGCTAATATCAGTGATCAGTGGTTCCCATCATGCCATCTGTTGTGGCATTGTCATCTTTTTGGACTTGCACAACAATTTTCATCCTCTTTTTGAGAAATGAAAACTTAAAAAGTCAATAATTCATCATTGTTACTGCACCCACTGTGTCCATCAAATTGTCATTCAGATGTATTTGTCCATTGTATGAGGTGACTAAACTCATTTTCATTTAAGAAAAATGAGTCGACAGTGTATGTTTGTTAAGACATTTTCTAGAATTCTTGTCGTTTTTAGGCTTTACCCAGACTGCTACCTCAACAATACCATTGCTTGGCTTTTAGGGGATGACTTTCAACAATTGAGGTGTGCAATCTCATCTACTCTTTACTATGAAGCCAATAATGCTATCTAATTTTTGCCTCTGTAATATGTTGTTTTTGTAATTGATTTTGCAGAGTTAGTATCACTTTTTATTCTACACATTTTAAAAGCTTGATAAGGCCATTGTTTGGCATACAGTTAGAGTTTGTGTCTTCATTTGTTTGAAATTTTGAATTTATATTATTGAATCTTTGATAATTTTTGGACACCTTGCAGCCTCAAAGCTGTATAACTTTATTGGTTTGATAGCTTTCCCACAAATGCGGAGTGTAACAGCATCTAATTCTTATGATGACTGCAATGACTGTATCCAATTCTGCATCTCCTTGATATATTTTTTACTGGTGTATGTGTATGAATTTGAAAAAGAATCAATCCTCCCATTGGGGTAACTACAGGTGGTGGTGGGTTCTATACTACCACTTAGTTGGGATGGATTTTTTGACGCTTGGTTGTGGTGAGTTCCACAATTCCATCAGTTTCAGTGCCCCCTTTTCATTTTATTCTATGCTGACTGCTTCTTTAATGTTGCAATCACAGAATGAAAGGTCTTTTGAGGAATCTGTAGAGGAAATGCCACAGCAGTGAACACCTGCCATGCACACATTGTGGGCATTTTGTAATTGAGTAGCTAAGACTAAATGATACTTCTGTAGAATTGGATTGACAATTACATATGGCAGAACCACCACACTCTAAAAGCTTTGTTGAAACTCTTAGACTGTGGCCTGTTATGTACATATGGCATAAAAATCTGACATTTTCGAAATGTTAACAGCTCTTTCATTACCAAATCTGGAATTTACAATGGACACAGTATATTGGAAAGTAATCATACTAAACCTCATTCCCACTTCTACATCTCTTCAATTGTTGTTTCACCATCAACCATCCTTTTCCTTGTTTCCTATATGCATATTGCCACTGGATTCAAAACCATTTCTTGTTGCTGGGACAGATTCCTCTTAATTTCTCAAACACAGTAGCCTTTGGTGAGAGTCTTTGGTTTCACCTCCAGCTTCTACTTGGTGTTTTGCTCTTGATTAGACATTGTCCTACATCTCATATTCCTTCAACAGGCAACAGTTATCTCCTGTCTTGAGTGAACAAGACTGTGGACTGATCTGATCTTTGATTAATTTGATTAGAGGTTTCTGGCTTTCTGGGAGATTGCAGCTACCCCCTCCTCTCAAAAAATACACTTCAACTATTTCTCTTCACATTGTAGATCAATACCAGACTCACTTATTTTACCCAACATCATCCTTATCTTGATGCTATCATCCTTCAATAACTTCTTCAACTTGTCACACTATGTAGTTTGTTCCCCATAAACTCCCTCCTTTTCAATGTATGATGGACCTTGCCGCAACTTAGCACTCATTGTTGAACCTGAGACTTGGTTGATATTCTTTCATGTTTTCCCCATAAAGATATCTCCATTGTTCTCTACAAATGCAAGACATACACACTCTAATGATGACAGCCCTGTGTTCCCCTTCTATCAATCACACCCCTTGCAGTTTTCTTTAATGCACCTATGAATAAGAAGAACATGAACCAATTCCTTGAACAACCCAACTCGGTCACTCCCCCCTGCAAGTCTATGATGAAGGTATTGCCTCTCCCACCGCAAGTTTGTCTATTGTATTGCTGCCATCTCTTTAGAGCATGTTTTCTTGACATTAAAAAATGGTTTTGGCTTGCAACAACAATGCCACTGAATAGAGTGCTAAACAAACAACTCATCTGAGTCCCATTTTATTCAATGAAAATTTTGAAGGCTCTTTCAAGATTCTCATTTAGGAACATGTCATACAGCTGATTGTTGGGTATTGTGAATCAGAATAACATGACTGTTGGAAATATAGGAATTGATACTCTTTTTGCCCTCTTTTTCTTCAGTACAATTGACAAGGGGCTTTGATTGTATTGACACAAAGAATGTTGTTCCTTTTGCAAGAAAATGTAATTTACTACTTCAATCTGGGTCTTGACTGGCTAATCAAATTCATAAAAAAATGGACTGGACAGATGAAAATTTTTTCTGGCCAACAACTGTTCATACAGACCATGAGATTTCTGCTTTTTGACTGATGTCATTGGCCATGACCATCAAAACCATATCAATCTAAATTAAAGTAAAAGAAGCTCATAGATCTCTTACATGATGTGTTGAGAAATAGGTTGTGCACATGTTAAACATTAGTACATGATTTGAAGAAAATAATACCATTATTGGATAGAATTTTGTTACAAAAAGACGTTTTATGTTATGATTTGGCTCATTCATTACTAGAGGTTTTGATCAAAATCATGCAGGCCATTTTGGGACCTATTCTGGAACATCCTTTATTGGAATGGTTCAGCAAAACCTCTTTTTGAAGTAATTTTTGGCTTCCTTGATATTTTTACCACGGCAAGGATTAGTGTTGAAGGGCTTTTTTGTGGTATGTCTGCTGATTTGTATCAGTTGAAAAGTGGTGTGTTTGCAAAAGTGGTGAGAATCTTAATCTTGGATTTCCAAAGGGGCTATTGACTTTATTGCACATTGCTATAAAGGGAAACACAAGAGAAAGACATGACATCAATCTAAAACACTAATGATTGAATATCAGTAAAACTAATGAATTTTATGTTGACAGGGTGTAGAACTTCCTGTACAAGCACCATTGAAAGTATTGCAATTACACTGGGGACATTGGTCAAGTACACAAAAATCAATGACAAAACAAAGAGAATCATCAATTTAGTGCAAACTGAGGTTCACTATGGGTTTCTTGACCTGATGACATTCTATGGATTATAATTTTTGTGATTGTGGTACATACTGCTTATTTTGCAGGTATATATGAATGAAAATTGTGTTGAAGATCCTTTTCATACTCTAGCATATAGAATTGGTCTGTATGATTTGTATATACAAGGATCAAGAAGAATGCTGAAGCATTTTGTTAGAAATACTTCTACAGGAGAAAGTGGTATCCACTACTCTCATACAAAATCTGAATATGGAGTGGGGGGATCAAAGTGATTGAATGTAATCATTTTGGATCAATTTGATCACAATGGGATCACAGATCATTTACAAAATTGAACAAAATTTGCCAAAATATCACATTGGCCACCATAGGGATGAAAAATGATCACATTTATGATCACATGTGGTCATTCACATCTCCACAAGGGATGCCTAAGGGGTGCCCTAATAGCTGGCCAAGGCCCATGTTAATTTGTATCATGACAACAGGGTCAGATCCAGCCTGCAGCCTTACAGGCAAAAACTGGGCTGGATCTACTTTTACTCCCTGACACCAGGCAACAGCTGAAAATATTGGGGATTCAGATGAAGAAGGAGGCTGGTACAAAATTGATGTCTTTGAATCAGCAATGATTGAATCAAAATGAGATGAACTCTTGAGTGATTCTTTAGAAATTGAAACAACTATCAATGACAGTGGTTGGAACCAATAATAAAATTGTCATCATCAATCCAAATATCAACAAATGATGATGATAGGACAGGAAATCAGATGACAACAACACTATTGAAAATGATTCAGTAGGTTGGAAGCCTCCGGGGTCATCAGATGGATGGGAGCACAAGACAAACACTACAAAAAGGAAGCCAATACTTTTTAATATTTACAATATTACTAGTTTGAGTCCTTTCACCTTTCATGCCAAGTAGCAGGTGCCATTCTGACTACCAAAAAATCAAGAATATGAAATAAGACAAGTAGTTCATGGGATTGAATTTTTTACTCAGGTTGGAAGCGCCCAAACTCAACTGCAGATAATCACCACAATGGATCGACAAAAGACAATTGCATTCCAATTTAATATGGAATACATATTTGTGCAGAACTGATGTACAAATTGGGTTGACCCAAAAAATGATGCTTGATGGTGATGCTCTGTTTTTTCTAACTTGTTATTCAATTTATTAATCCAAAGTTGTCAGGGATCACTAATGGTCATCACATTCCATATTACAGCAATGTTGCCATGTGCACAAACTCATATGCCACTAGGGTGGTGACTATGGTAACTTCATTCTATACTCAGCAGAAGAACTTTTGAACTGTGATGTGATTGATCTCATGAATGTATCTTGACACCAGATATCTAGTTGTTGGGACAGTAGTCAAGAGCTTGCTGACAAGACAATGCATTATTAGCATTTCCTTGGTATTTAGTCTTCATACAAATAAATGTGTGAAATTGAGAAAAGGAGTGGAGAGGCAGAGTACAACTCAGCAGAAAAGTATCAAAGATTTGTGATGCTTTGGTCCATGAAATAAATGACTGAGTTGAATTTGCAGGTCTAGACTGACGTTTGATGATATCACTTGGTCAAAGACATCTTTTGCAGAGTGTCAAGTAGGATTATGGCAAAACCAGGGACAAGCAAAGGATCTAATTATATTGTTGTTCATAATGCCAAGAGGGAGAATTCCATTTGGCCACTTATCATGCAGTTGACAAAATTGATCAGCTGAAAAAGAATGAGACCAATGTTACTGCACTTGATGATGGTCACATGCACCAACACATGATGGCAATGCTATGGCACTGTGAATATAACATAAAATATATCATATATGTGCACAGAGGGTTGTTGGTCATGAATGAAAAACGTGATGATTGGACATGAATTTAGGCAGAAGTTGTCTAAGCAAAGGTGCAACTACCATGCAAAATATTTCAAATATGCTGGCAATAAATTCATCTGCAGTACAACATGAATCCCTAAGAAGAGAAGAGGTAGAGGGCAGGATGAGGATCATATGTGGAAAATGAGTAGAAATGATGAAAATGTATTTGACATTTTGACAGATGGATTTTGGAAAGTTTAATTTAATCAGAAATTTGTTTCCTATTTCCCTTCAAGAGAAGAGTAACATTTCTTCAAGGACGATTTGGATTTGCTCAATAAGTTTTCACACTTTTTCTAACTAGAAGTGGAAAGGTTTTTGTGTTGTTTGCAGAAGGCATAAATTATACAAAATGCATGATATGCAATGTCCACCTTCATTTCAAATCATCATTGATTAGGAACAGTGTCTTGTGCTCCATTGATTATCACAATGACAATATTGTTGGATTATGGCCACACAAGATGAATTGAGAAGGAGTACAAATCACATCTTGGATTTTAGAAGATATATAAGGAGTGTAATGAGAAAAACCTTAGGTTTTTCAGCTATTTTTTGACTAATCCCTATTCTTTTTGTTTTGAGAGTGGATGACAGTTTTTAGAGGTACAAAAATATGTACAATACCATCATAGAACTCATAATATGACAGCAAATCACATTGAAATCCTCAATCAACTGCAGGCATGTAAAGTCATAATTAATAATTTGTACATGAATATTCACATGATTTTGTTACTACACCAATTTAAAACCATCATCAATCACGTGGTCAAAAATGCATTACTTGAAAAGCTTCTAAGTGGAATCATCCATGTCTCAACTCAAAGACAGAATCAGAAAATTGAATTATTGAATTTTGTTGTTTACAGTCTAAACAATCTTGCTGCAATGTGGTTTGTAATAGTGCCGAGTATTTCCCATGTTTTGAGAGCCACCACTATTGTATTGGACAGAAATCACATTATTGCTGCAGTTCCACAATTGTCAGATATAGATTGCAAACATTGTTTAATTACATTTTTAATAAATATACATTGATGAAGATATCATAAACTATTTTTTGCCAGTTTTTCAGCTCAAATATCCATGTCCTTATAGTAGAATTAAGTAGGATATTTGTATTATACTTGAAGGATTTGAAATACATCATGCATATCATGAAATATATATGTAGAGTGTATGATTAATGTGCAACTTCAAAGCCAAATGTGTTGTTTTGCATCTATGATGTAGCACTATTGTATTATTATTTCTTGTGCAAAATACAATTCTGTAGTATCTGACATGTAGAGAATGTATGTATTTCTACAGCTGGGCTATAATGCACAACAACTATTCTAGATATTTGATTATTTGCTAAGACAACATAGGATGTTACTTGATCTGAATTGCAATATTTGGGTATCAAACCAAAAGTTGTGGATGAACATGAGGTTGCTGCATCAATGGACAAAGTGAACCTGGGCATTGGACAGTGGAGAATTTTGGTGCAATATTTGAAGACTTATTTAGAGCTTGACACCTTTTTGTCTCTGAAACAGCATGGAGAAAATTTGGACAGGATCATGCAGAAATAATACTGATGTGTGTGACACATTGATAAAGAATGAGAGAGATCAGATAACTGACAGTGGTTGACAATGAATGCAATGGATGAGCTAAATAACAATCTTGATAAGATTTTAATCACTTGAAAATTGATTACATCTATACAACGCATGCAGTAATCATGGAGAATGAAAAATTAGGCTGTCTCAAAGCTCCTGGTGAGATTGGTCAATAAAAAAATTCAAGTCTATGTATCCACTTGCTGATTTTCTGTATTATAAGGACAGTGGAAAAATTACAAAAATACTACTATACCAAATTTAAGATAACATCAACAAAGTGGAGGAATCTTCTATACGGATTATATTCAATACTGAGACAAACATGGAATTGTTTCGCTTTTGACAATGATAAAGAAAATGGAGGTTTTCAAATCAAACCAATTGCATTATTGAGTGGAGACATTGTATTCTTGAACACTATTTTTACTATTTTGGAAAAGGACGATTTCAATGGCAATTGGTGCTGTTTGTATGACTCATATAAATCATGTTTGTAATTAAAATGACATGACCCAGGTTGTCCATGACAATATAAAAACTATATGAGCAGGCAACATATGTGTCTCAAAGAAACTTGAGAGGTGCAAATTGGAAAGATTATGGGAGGAGCCACATTTTAAGATTCCTGTTGGAAGAGTTGTATTGCCAATTTTACACTATCTAATAGGAATCGGTAATCAAATTCTAAATTTTTTTGTTGATATTTTTGTCAATGACATTGAGGTCAAGAGTACAAAAGAACTTTGTCTCAGAGACCAACTTGGAGATCTTGATGAAAATATTAACACACTAGTAGAAGTTAGGAAAATCTGGGTAAAGCATCAGATTATGGTAATGGAAAACAAAAAAGTTCGGGAAACAGAAAAACAAAATTTAGAGGTAAATTTGAATGGAATATTGATTTGTGGAATCATGAAAATATGTTGACAAAATCCTTGGAGAATGATGAATTTGATGATGAAAACAAGAAATTAGAGGATTAGAGAAAGGCTCTAACAAAAGCAGTAAACAGTTCAAGAGGAAAGAAAGTGCAGTCACATGTGAGATTAATTTGTATAAGAAATAGGAAGTAGCTGAATTATTCTATACACACTCTTTTTTGCCAAGTTTTGATCAAGCATGGCATCATTAGGGCAGCATTCCATGGTGGGGATATAAATGGGCTTGGAATTATTACTCTTATGGAAAAGGACATGATATCAAGACTGAGATAAAAGGTCATATTACTCAATGTGCAAAAGATAGTTTCTTATGCTCATACACAAGAGAAGTTTTCACAAGCATTTAAGATGATCATGAGCTACTTCTAACAATCTGGGATGGTCCATTGTCAGAGGTTCAAAAGTTAGTCCCATCAGAATAAAATTTTCATAAAAAACAATTTATTGGGTTTGCTGTTGATGTGATTTGTTATGTGCCAAGGGAAAGGGATGAATTTGTTCTTAAGAATCTAAAATAGAAATTATGAAGTTATATCTATATCTGTATTAAACAAAGACAAAATTGTCTAAGAATTTCTTAACCAAAGTAGTAAGTGGTAAACATTCAAGGGAATCAGGAATATCCATGATTCCCAGGATTAGAACTACAGGAACTGGTGTAATGCTGCTAGTGGGCACTACATTCTCCCCCACTATCCCTGATCCTTCAGTTATACAAAAGGGTACTTGTATGGAATGGTGCAACAAATGTTTATCCCACCACACCAGGCCAAAGGTGAATGGTGATGGTACCATTCACATGAGCATGTACAATCTCAAAAGGTCCAGAGGTTTTGACAGCAAGTTTCCCTTTGATGGTC
>JACCDI011908356.1_pt1 | contig 10788 bp, 7 predicted proteins | sample 7442791 | NCBI WGS metagenome assembly JACCDI01 (sample SAMN15323434, study PRJNA562643) | freshwater metagenome | isolation source: river surface water | place: USA:Blue River Watershed | collected 2017-08-15
ATGAGCCGGTTGACTGTGGTACTTCTTCGTACTGGGTACCAGTTGATGATACTGTTTGCTGTGTGAAAAAGAAACCGTTGACTTTTGAGCCATCAATCGCAGTCAAGTGCCATTTATAGTCTGTTAGACTTGTATCAACAGCTTGATAGTAGGTATGATAGTATTGTAGTGCGGCAGTTTGCGATAGCAAGTTTGCTAACGTTGTATTGACGAACTCACTTGCGTAGAATACGTTGCTTGCTGAGAATGTTGTTTGATACGGTTGATTATCAAACGTTAGGGCGCCGTCTGCCGCAAATACGTTTGTTGAACTATACTTGCCGGTCGGGTCTAACAAGTCCAAGTTACGAGCAACACCGATTGATGTGCGGTTCACTGCTTTTGACTTGATGATACTATTGTATAGTGTGTACGGGAAGTTTGTATAGTCCTCGCCGTTGACCATACGATTCTGTGTGTAGTAACGAGCAGGCGCACGTTCCTTGATGTTAGCAAGACTTTCACGAGTTAGCGCAGTGCTATTAGGCGTTTGTAGTGAAAGAGTAAACGTGAGAGTTTCGGTCTTGCCCTGACGACTGATATAATCGATGGTTGCGTTCATATCATTCATTTCGGCAGGATTAATTGTGTATTGTAGCGCATTACTACTGCGTACTAAAGTTCTGAATGATCCGATAGGAATATCAGCAAACACCCCATCACCAAATACGAATGTGATTTCATCATTAGCTCTACTGGTAACACTATAAATTGTTCTAGTCTTTGTACCATTAGTGGCTGTAGTGGCATACACACTAGGAACCTCTGTCCATCTAGTGTCTACTTCATTTGCGTTAGTTAATGAGAATAGCCAAACATCTGTATCGTTAATTCCTTGTATGTTGACATCTTGGCTGTTATTTTGAATTTTTTCAGTAAACGAGAAATCAATTTCTTGTAATGTGCCTTGCTTGAAATAAAAGAAGAACCCTGTGTTTGAACTACCATAGCCTAATTTATCATTACGATATAAAATGTTAAATTGACCTTTAGGAGCAGGAGGCACTTCATACAACTTTGTTGAGTTTAGACTAGTCGCACTGACCAATTCAAATACAGTTGCTTCTCCATTGATTGTTGTTTGAAATGGAACTGTAGGTAAAACATCGGAAGGAATATTTATTGTATATTCGTCTGTCTTAACGTCGGCGATTGTTTGGCTATTGCCTGGCTTACCAATTCTCTGACTTGTCAATAGAGCAGAATTAATAATTGTATTAAATTGAACTTGCCAGTTGGCGTTACCAGGATCGTTCCATAGAATTGGCGTATTGCTTAGAATAAATCCATTAGAGTCTGTGATGTTTTCTGTAGTTTTTATGGAGGTAACTTTGATAACGCCTTCGGCTGCATGATTTCTCTTAGGCGTATAACCTACAAGATTAGCCAACTTTACAACACTATCACGGCGTTCGGCTGTATCAAGGAAGTTTTCACGAGTGTTCAAATCGCCACGGAAAGCTAGGGCCTGGCCCATGTAAGCGATAACGTCAAGTAGCGCAACAAATTCACTAGACTCAATGTAGTCATTGAATGTCTCAGGGTAGTTGCGAGTTAGGTAGTCAATGAAGTTCTTGCGTAGGCTTTCGTAGTCATAACTCTGAAGGTCAGCCGCGCTGTATGCTTCATAAAGTTTAGTCCAGTCTTGTACGCCAAAGAGTCTTGCTTGTCTTGAGGTTGATGCCATGTTGTTATTCCCGTGATTTAGTATTTATCAGCGAAAATAACAGAAGGTTTAGAGTTGTGATGCTACGCCTGACATAGCATCCAAGGTGATTGCTACCTTCGCAAAGTCGCCAGACGGGTTGAATGATACGTCCAGCGCAATAATAACAGAATTTTCATAAGCATAAAGCTCTAAGGCATCCAAGTTGATTCTAGGATCAAGCGATATCACTCGTCGAACTTCTTCTTCTATTTCGGCTCTAACGTCTGCGGTATTTTGCTCAAAAATATACGACCAAATTGTAGTGCCATATGATGGCTTGCCTGGCTTGTCGCCTTGTTTGATGTTGAAGGCATTTAGCAAATCACGAATGACTAGTTGATTATCAGTCATTTGTGTTTTTCTATTTGTGAGCGGACGTGCTGGATTTTCCGACAGAACATCGGTTGCACTAGTAGTGAACTCTGATTTAGGAGTGTTGACGTCCTGAGTAGAAAAGCCTCTGTATATTGCCATAATTTTATTTATACCATTGTTTAGCCTGTTTGTGCAGCGCTGTATTTGTCCTGTGCTAATGTCAAACTTTCTAAATCAGCATCAAGTTTTGCTTTAGCTTCTGAAACTTTAGACTCATAACCAGGTTTGTCGCCATAAGTGTCGATGACTGCTGCCAAGTTAGTTTCCGAGGCTCTAACTTTATTGTTAGCATCTTGTAACTCAGCATATGCTTTCTTTTGTTTTTCCGCTATTGCTTCTATATTTGCTATACTAGGTGCTTCATCACCTGTTGCCAATGGATTAGGAATTCTAGTATCACCTAGCAACTGTCCAGCCTTAGCTTTTAACGCAGCCAATGATGTTGTGCCTTCTGCCATTAATGGTGCTTTTATGCCGTCCGCTGAAGGAATAGCTGATAGCGATGATTCAATTTGTGCCATTGCTCCACCGGCCATAGCCTTAACTTTATCCAGACTTAACCCGGATGCTATTCCGCCCGCGCCAGCAAGCATCGTATTGAGTTGTTTTGAAGTGTTTGAAACAATACTTCCGCCTAAATCCTTTGCTTTATTTAATAAATCACCGGCTCCCAAACTACTAATTGACGATGCTGGACCGCCGCCGGATTTTGATATAGTTGCAAACATTGCTCCTGCGCCACCTGGTAAAGAATTTAGTCCACTAGTCAAGGAGTTTTTCAATGTTGATGCTCCACCAGTTAGATTTCCAGTAAGCGTGGATGCTCCTGATGTAGCAATGCTAATGGCGGATGCTGCAAATGCTTTAGACGCTTTTGAAATTTTTTGCTTAGCTGAAGACATATCAGCTTCTGCTTTGTTAACTCGCTCTAAATCTTCAGCACTTCCGCTATTTCTATAATCACTCTTTGCTGTAAAATATTCTGTTTCGGCAGCATCATATTCTGCTTTAGCGGTATCATATTCAGACGCCGCTTTTGTAGACGGTGACGTTTCTGTAGGTGATGTTGTTACTTTTCCCAACACATTCTTCACTCCGCCCTGTAGTGTTCCAAATGAACTTTCTACTGCCGAGAACGCTGACTCCATTGTAGATTTTAACCCTAATCCAGGGATGTTCATTGAACTAAGGCTAGTTTTTAAACCTCCCATGCCTCCAGCCAATGAGTCACTTAGGCTACCTGCTAATTTGCCGCCAGCTAAATTATCTTTAATGCTACCAAGAGCGCCGGTGATGCTACTACCATTAATAGAGGACAGTGCGGATGTACTACCTCCTGCTGAACCAAATAAATTTTTGACTGTGGCAAAGCCCATTGTCGCGGCTGCCATAATAGGACCTCCTGATTGAAGTGGGTTCTCTTTTCCAGTTAAGATGCCGGCTCCCTTTAATTTATCTGCTGATGACGCAATAACCGATTGAACGATGTTGACTTGTTTATCTGTATTGTTAATGATCGAACTGGCATTTTGTGCACCTGCTTCTCCTGTAGTCATACTACCAATAGCTTCTGTTGGCGACATACCTCGTTTAATCAGACCAGTCATATGCTCTCCTGCTCCTGGCGGGATTGCATTCGCGGCTTCCAATTGATTGGCTGTCAGTCCAGTTGTAGCACTAATGACGCCTGCGTTCTTTCGTTCTTCTTCGGTAGCTGATTGTGAGTTGACCGCCATCTGCGCGGATATTGCTTTGATTGCTCCTGATGATACATTATCGCTAGAAGCAGTAGGATTAGGCATTGTTGCTATTTCAGCGTTTGATGCCGGATTCAATGGCGAAGATGCAGTATTCGTGTTTATAGCGTCCACGATAGAAGTAGTATTAGTAGATACAGAAGAAGAAATTATTACACTCATTTAGGAATTCCTTTTCCCGCGCCAGGCCATGGCTGATGAGTTGGTGCTCTACTAGTAACGCTGTCAAAGTTTTTAGGCCCTGGAGATGTCCAACCAACTTTAGGTGAGTATGCCACGTCGGTATGTGATGTTTTTGTAATTGATGGTACTTGTGTCGCTGTCAGTCCGCTACCGCCAGAATTTAGATTAACTTTTGAACCTACTATGGCGGTAGTGCCACCAGCTTCGAAGCCAGCTTTGCCGCCAGCACTCATAATCATTGAGCCGCCTATTTTGAATGAGTAGTTTGATGCCGCGTAGCCTTCAAATTTGGCGCCAGATTTGAATGACATATCTTTTACGCTTTCTACTGCTAGTGTTTTCCCAGCATACATATTGATGTTTTTGCCCGCATGAATATTGACATCTTTATCAGCATGTAAGTTAAGATCACCTTCCGTTCTGACATTGAATGAATTCTTTGAGTAGATGTCTATAGTACCTTCTTTGCCTAATTCGATCCATGATTCGCCATTAGCGTGAATAACAAACAGAGTTTGTTCACTATCATTCATCATGATTTGATGGCCATATGCTGTTCTCAAACGCACTAACACATCATTTCCTTGCAAATCACCATCATCCATTACGAATGTGTGCCCGCCTGTTCTGCCGACTGCTTTCAGCTTACTCTCATCGGCACCACCTACTGCCTTAGAAGCTGTTTTAGCTGTAAAGCCTCCTTCATACACTGAACTGCCTGGAGTAGACATGCCAAAAACATGACTAGGACTTTCTCGCTGTGCGCTCGATGAGATGGGTCCTCTGACTTTATCTCTTAGTAAACCTTGATTAGTAAACACCGCAGTTTGAAAACTATGAACGGGCTTAGCTTCATTATAAATTGTACCACTCTTAGCAACACTAGGATTATTTGCGTTAACTTCGATTGTAGGCAATCTGTCGGCGCCGCCGTATGATACTGCCTCTTCACTATTTGGTACAACACTACTCGAAGCGCCAATAGCAGGAATCATCGCAAGTTGACCGATTGGTGGTATACAGCCTATGTAATAACCATCTTGTAACTTGCCCTCAGGAAATACACATATAACTTGTGTGCCAATGTCTGGCGCGGTTGCCCAAAATCCATAACTATGTGGGTTACCTATGAATTTACCGTCTCCTTTTGATGCGCCTTCGCCTGAGAATGTTCCAGCAAATGGACTTAAATATTTAACTTTGATTGTGCCGCCACCATGCGTTGTGTCTGCGCCTGCACCTTTACCCACCAAGTATACTTCAATCGTGCCACTATTAGTTGAATCTTGATTCTTTTTAACGACACCAATTCTGACGAAATCTCCGTCAGATTTATATTCGCCAGATGATTTGCTACTTTGGGTATCTTCAGCCATGATATTGTTCCTTCACATTTTTATTACTGTCTACCATTAGGATCTTTTCCATTATCATCTTGTTCATAACCATCAGTAAACAATAAACTTTCATCGACTATGATACATTCTAAAACTTGAGTGAATGAACCTTTTGATAGCGTACTTTCTACTTTAACAACACGATATACCATGCCATCGATGCCGGCATTTTTTGGCTTGCTGGTGCGATAGAATTGTAGTTTATCAGTAATATCCAACAGGCCGGTGCCCGAATTGTAGTCAGTTGGCATTTTGAAATTAATTTCAATCAATACTTGACCACTAAGAGGATTTATCGACCCATCACCGCCAGATAATTTGCTTGCGCCGGCCGCCATACTAACACCAGTGGTAGTCATTAGATAATCAGGGTCGCCCATGATTTTAATTTTTGCCATGCTCTGGTCACCAGGACTGTATAGCGTTGCTTTAACGCTATCATTGATTTCTGAGCCTTTGATTAACCCAGCACCAATATCATCACTTTTAACTGCGTTCTTCTTGTTCACTGGAACACTGCCTGTTTTATTAGGAGTCTCATCTGCGTTAGTACTAACGGCCGCAGTTACATAGTAAAGTTGATTATATTCTTGTGTATATGATAGTACCTCAGTGTTCTCGCCAGTGAATAGATAATTGTATCGCTTATATGGGCCATTATAGACACAGTTCTTGCCAACATAGTTAGAACGGATAAATTGAATATCATATGGCTTGATTTGAAATTTCATATCATATATCCATGTTTTATTCTTATCGATTCCTTTAACAGTGGCGACAGGATTTACGGAATACCACTGTAACGGTTTTGTTGGCGTCTTTTTAATGTCCTTTGCTTCAGCGTCTTGAGTACGCAACGTGTTTAGCGCATCGGTTATGAATTCGCTTTTTGTAATGATAGAATCAATGACAGCAGATATCTTTGATCCTCCCTTAATAGTTACAGCCTGGGCGCTTTTATCAAAGCTAGTAGATTTATAACTGTCTGCTATAGTAACTTGTTTTGCTGATTTTGCTTGGCTACCAGATGCTGCCTTATTTATGAATGTTGCATCATTAACTAACTTAGCTGCTGGAATTCCCTTTGTAGTAGGTTTATTATTTTCGTCTAAAAATTCAAATGATACTTTGTATTCTATGTTATTCTGTTTACGTTCAACACTTCTAGCAACGGCATCATTGATTTGTTTAGCTAGACCTCGAGATCCCTTATCATTGCCGCCAGATAATATTTCTCCTACAGTTCTGCCACGAATAGTTATTGTTTCTTTGATTTCGCCTTGCATATTGCCATACGCAACTTGTTCGCCAATAATAACCGCTTCGACGTTGTAGACTACCATCTTACCGTCGAGTTTAAACTTCATGTTTGCGATCTTCAACTGAAAGTATCGCTGAATAACTGCGTTCTCATCACCATCACCGCCGCCATTGTCGTAGCCAGCGACTTCTGGACTACTACTTGTAACTATACTACCATTTATATCGTAACCATAAAACTTGATACCCAAAACAAAATGCTGATTGAACCCGTTTGCCTCATAATCTTCAGGCTGATTTTTCATGATTGGACTAGTTGCGTTCAATTCACGAGATGCCTTGATCATGTCTGTTAGGAATGAAAAGCCTTGCGTTTCAATGATTTTAAACTTTACGTTGGTGCCAATCGATGCACTATTTTCGCCGCCTGGCAATACGCTTGATATTACGATGTTGTCGATATAGTAGTCGTAGCCTTCTTTGCCAGCGCCTAATGTTCCGTCAAGTGTTAGTAGACGGTCTTCCATTTGATTATTGATACCGCCGCTTTGAGCTACGATATACACACCATTGCCTTGTCCCTTGATGCTACTCATGCTTCCCGTTTCAGCAAATACATTAAACGCTTCAGGAGTCAGCATATACAACGATGCGTTGTGAGTGACGCTACTAAACTTACTTAATGGATTAGGTTTTACTGGTGGCGCTTTGGGGATGCGCTTAGCAGTAACAACAACTTCTTGTACTGGTTCTGCCATATTATAATCCTAGTTTGCCGGCGATGTGTTCTTTTGTTGGCAAATAAATGTATGTTCCCAACGCAAAGTCAAATAAGGGATCCTTAAGCGTATCCGGGTTTCGCTGAGCAAACACCCACCATAGTCTACTATCATTATAAAGATCGTTTGCTAACAAATCTGGTCTTAGATGGTATACCGCAGTTATCATCCAATAAGTATCATCAGGTCTGCCATAGATAGGACGATTTACCATTATGTCTAAGAACTGATTATTATGAGTTGATGTGTTATTATATGGACTAGTTGCTGGATATTTCATTACCACATACCTCCGCCGAAGCCGGCATTTTTGCTACCTTGTAGTAGTTTACCAGTAGCATAGTCTGCCAGACTGAACTTGTTACTAACAGCATGTCTAGTTATCATAGGATTGAATGTTAGTGTAATTGTTATCTTTGTTGGAACTCTTGTCGTTTTATTCGATACGATACTTGATGGACTTGATGTTGCTGATGGCTTGCCTCTTGTAGTAAGTCCAGAGCTTCCTAATCTTTTCAAAGCGTTATCAATCGCCTGTGCCAATTTTCCTAATTCTCTGCCTATGCCTGGTTTTTGATATGGTTGAAGTGATGCGCCGTTAACCGCCTCTCCTGTTCCAAATGGATAAGCATTGATATAATCAACATCTTGAGGCAAAGTATATGTAAAGTTTGTTAGAACTGCTGGGTGATTGTCGAACTGATACTCTCCGAGTCCGCTCAAGTATAATAGTGGAGGAGGTACTCCTCGATTCTCATCCTGCCCATAAAACATTTTTGTTGCGCTTCTGAAAAAATGTATCACAGCCAACATATAATTTGCTTCACTTACGTCCTGCGCAGTAAAGTCTCCAGTAATAGTAATATTTTCTACCGCACTACCTTGATACGTATAAACGTTATAATTGCTATGCGTAATTTGATTCGTGTCGTAACGTGCAGCATACGTAACACTGACGGATGGCGTATATGGGAAAATAACACCTTTGCCTGCAAGAGGCGCTAAGATGCCAGGATCAGGAGCATTATATAGATAATCTGAACGAGGTGCGAGTCTGACTCTGAATCTCCAATCTTCCGCAGTTGGGAATATTACTGGTACTGGCTCCGCCGCTGGCTCTGGAGGTTCAGCAGTAGGTTCAGCTGGCTCAACAGTTCTCGTTAATGTCTGAGTATATGTTCCTTTGCCTCTGCCCTGAGCAATCCATGTAAGTGTATCACCGTACACAACCGTATATGTTCCTCCGTTGGGCATTTGAAGTACCCATCCAGGATAAAGTCTATTCTCATCACCTTTAAAATAATGGCTGTTTGCTGGAATATTGTAAATTTGTTTATAAGCTAGAGGATCATTTCTATCGCCAGTAACCCAAGGCGTATGGTCCTCATATGTTTCAGTCGTTGGCTGAGGTACCGCTGGGTCTTCTTTTGGTGAAACTTCCGTAGTTGTTGACATAATCGTGATTGTCCTTTTTAGTATTTATCAGCATAAATATACAGCTTTTTTGTATCAAAAGTTCCATTTTACTTGACATATAGAACTTTTGTATTATAATAAAAATATCTATGACTACAATAAACCAAGCAAAACCTAAAAATTATCTCAACAACAAAGACATTCTTATCGAGATTCACAAAAGTAAAAATACATATTGCTCCTACTCAAAACCTGAGTATCATCAGTATGATTTTATCGTGGATTACGAAGATAACAGTAATCTAGAAGCTAGTTTAGAGTATGCCTCCAGCGAAGAAGTCATCAAAAAAGCTAAGGAAACTCGTGCCTTACGCAACGATATTGAGCAGAATTTGCCTAAGGGCACTACTGATCCTGAGTCTATTGATACTACTGATTTGATCTTTAGAGTCATGACCTGGGATCATATTCCTATGGCTCCCAAAGCTCCAAAAAAGATTGCCAAGAAGAAATCGGCTAAGGACATCTTTGATTTTGACGAAGAGGAAGACATTTTTGAGGAACTAGAAGCGGCTGCTCCCGTCAAGAATGTTGACGACTTGGTTCATGTCAGGGTCAACTTCCCGCCGTTTCAACATTTCAAGTTCAATCGTGTTGGCAGTCTAGTTTGCGTCGGCAAATCACACTGGGAAGGCGATATGAAGACCGGCGAGTTTGTTCGTGACAAAGGTCAAATTACAAATAAACTAGCCCGCATGTATTTGAAGTTGTGCGAGAAGTACGGTACCAAGTGGAACTGGCGCGGCTACTCCTACAACGACGAAATGCGCGGCAGTGCTATCTTACAGTTGACTTATGTTGGCTTGCGTTTCAACGAGGCAAAGTCAAACAATCCGTTCGCTTACTTTACCGCAGTGCTAAACAACTCTTTCTGTCGTGTTCTCAACACTGAGAAGAAAAATCAAAGTATTCGTGACGACATTATGGAATACAACGGCCTCGCTCCATCTTTCACTAGACAATTCGCAAACGAATACAAAGCACAAGAATAACGGTTTGGTTGTTCTTACTCCAAAAGCAGTTGACTTTGTTAACTGCTTTTTGCTATACTTGTTAGAGAATAACTTTTTATTATTACATGACAAAACTTTTCAACAAGGCCGCAGTATTTACCGATATTCATTTTGGACTAAAATCAAACTCTATACAACACAATACTGATTGTGCTAATTTTGTGGAGTGGTTTATCCAAAACGCAAAAGCAGAAGGTTGTGAGACCTGTTTCTTCTTGGGCGACTATAACCACAATCGTGCAGCTATCAATATTCAAACTCTACAGTTTGGTTTACGGGCGCTTGAGCGTTTGAGTCAATCATTTGATCAGGTATTCTTTATCGCAGGCAATCACGACCTATATTATCGTGACAAGCGTGATGTTCATAGTGTTGAGTGGGCAAAACATCTACCCAATGTAAAAATTATTGACGACTGGTTCGAAGCGGGTGATGTTGTTATTGCTCCCTGGCTCTGCGGCGAAGATTGGAAAAACTTACAGAATAAATCTGGCAAATATTTGTTCGGTCATTTTGAGCTACCGCATTTTTATATGAACGCAATGGTAGAAATGCCCGATCATCAAGAATTACAAACTAATCACCTCAAAAATTTTGAAAGTGTGTTTAGTGGGCACTTTCACAAGCGTCAACAAAAGGGCAATGTCACATACATCGGCAATGCTTTCCCTCATAACTTTAGCGATGTTGGCGATGATGAACGCGGCATGATGGTACTAGAGTGGGGCTGTGAACCCGTGTTCTACAAATGGGCAGACGCTCCTAAATTTCGCATCTATACACTAAGTTCGGTGCTAGAAG
>JACCDI010500554.1_pt1 | contig 10785 bp, 7 predicted proteins | sample 7442791 | NCBI WGS metagenome assembly JACCDI01 (sample SAMN15323434, study PRJNA562643) | freshwater metagenome | isolation source: river surface water | place: USA:Blue River Watershed | collected 2017-08-15
ACCAATTGATGAAGTTGATAGCTTCATTAAAAGAATTATTAGGAAGCGAACATTTACGTTTTGAATTAATCAAAACTGAATTATTAGAAGTAAAAGAAAAATTTGGTGACGAACGTAAAACAGAAATTCAATATTTAGCGGATGAAATGCGTATTGAAGATTTAATTGAGGAAGAAGATGTGGTTATCACTATTTCTCATTTAGGTTATATTAAGCGTACTTCAGTTTCTGAATACCGCCAACAAAAGCGCGGAGGTCGCGGTGCCATTGGATCCAAAACAAGAGAAGAGGATTATGTAGAGCATTTATTTATTGCTTCTACACATGACACCATGTTGTTCTTTACTGAAAAAGGTCGTTGTTTCTGGATGCGTGTTTATGAAATTCCAGAAGGAGAAAAAACAAGTAAGGGTAGAGCTATACAAAATTTAATTCAGTTACCTCCTGATGATAAAGTAAAAGCCATTATCGAAGTGCGTAAGTTGGATGATAAAGAGTATGTGAACAATCACTATATTATTTTATGTACCAAAAAAGGTATCATCAAAAAAACATGTCTTGAGGAATTTAGTCGTCCAAGAGTTTCTGGTGTAAATGCGATAACCATTAATGAAGGAGATGAATTATTAGCAGCTCGTTTAACGGATGGTAATAACGAAGTAATGATGGCTATTAAATCCGGAAGAGCAATTCGTTTCCCAGAGGAAAAGGTAAGACCAACAGGTCGCGGTGCCATTGGAGTTGCAGGTATTGAAGTTGACGACGAAACTGATGAGGTAGTTGGACTGGTATGTGTGAGCAGAGAGGATAAAGACCGCACCATTTTAGTAGTAAGTCAACAAGGTTTTGGTAAGAAAACTGCAATTGATGAATATAGAGTAACGAATCGTGGTGGCAAGGGTGTTAAAACAATAAATGTTACTGAAAAAACTGGAAGTTTAGTTGGATTAATGGACGTACTGGATTCAGATGATTTAATGATTACTTGTAAATCAGGTGTAACAATTCGTACTAGTATTAACGAAATTCGTGAAGCCGGTAGAGCAACACAAGGAGTTAAATTAATTCGATTGGACGAAGGGGATGAAATTGCAGCTACTTCAATAATCAGAGATCAAGGTGAGGAGGAAGAAGACGCGAATGCGTCTGATGTCGAAGGAAACCAAACGTCTGATGTCGAAGGCGGTTCATCGTCTGATGTCGAAGGCAGTTCAACTTCTGAAGCTACAACAGATGATACTATTGATAATACAGGTGATAACACACCGGTTGAATAAAAAATTTTACAACAAAAACGATAAATATGAAAAGGATTTTAGTGGTCTTAGCGCTTATGTTGGGAACCCAAATGTTAAACGCACAAGACTTTAAAAAAGTTTCTAGCAACATGTTACTTCAGCAAAATGACGCTGCAAAAACTGAGTATGAAAAGGTAATTGCCAAAAAACCAAGTTTAGCGACAACTGCTGAAGGCTACTATTGGAAAGCTAAAATTTATAGCGGTTTACATAAGGATCCTGTTAAAAATCCAACAGCTTATGATATAGTTAAAGCATCTATCGAGGAATACTATAAATTAGAAAAAGACAATGGATTCCCGCTTGCTAAAGAAAATGGATCTGAGCCATTTTTTGATGTATATATTAAAAGCTTCAAGGATGGGATAAATGGATTTAACACTAAAAATTGGAAGGATGCTGCACATAGTTTTGCTGATGCAGTAATTTATAGTGATATCATATTTTCAAATGGTTGGTCATCTTCCAAACAAAAGTTTGACACGACATCTATCATTTATGCAGGTTATTCTAACCAAAACGCTGGAAATATTGAAACAACTTTACAATATTATGCTCGTTTAATAAATGCTAGAGTATCTAATCCTGAATATGTTGACTTATACCGTTATGCATTAGTTCAATACATTGACAAAAAGGACAAATCTAAATTTGATGAAATATTAGGGATTGCAGTAGCTGTTTACCCAAATGAAGAATGGAATGATTATGAGATTGACTATATAGATAAGAATTTATCAGTTGACGAGAAAATGGCGCTATATGAACAAAAATTAGCTGCCGGCGGCTTAAAAGAAAGAGATTTTCTAATGTTTGGTGATATGTTTATGAGTGGTAAAACTGAAGATAATCCTGATAAATACATTAATAAAGCAGCTGAGGTTTATAAAAAGGCCTATGAATTAAACAATAAGAACTTTGCCGCAGCATTTAACATAGGTATCGCTTATTATAATCAGTTTTCAATATTAGACGAACAAACAGGTAAAAACATTAAAGCATTACAAAATTTAAATGCGAATAAACCAGCAGCTCCTAAGGATCCTAAGAAAAAAATAGCTTTTGAAGCAGCTTTTAAAGCTCAAGTGGATAGCATTAAAAAATTGAATGTGGCCTTAGAAGCACCAATTAAAGAGAAAGTGGATGCATCCATCGAGTGGATCACAAAAGCTTACGATGCCATAAAAGACAAAGAAAAATTAGAAAGAACTGAAAAAGGTGTTGCTTCAAGATCAGTGGATTTTTTAGCAACTTTGTATGCATACAAACGTGATAAAGCACGCGGTAAAGATCAGAAAGCATCTGATGAGTACGATTTAAAATTCAATATATACGATAAGCTTCACGATAAGTACCAATAACAATTGGGGCTTATTACTTATGTAAATAATAACCCTCGAGCAATCGGGGGTTATCTTGTTCTTATCTATTTAACATAATGTTAATTATAAGCAAATAAATAGTATTGAATCAGCTTGATGCAACGGTATGTATCAGTATAGTTGATTGAAAATGAGGTATCTATTGCATATATAATGATTTATTCATAAATTGTATATCTAAACGATAATCATATGAGTAATGATCTAAGTAGAAGAAAATTTGTACAAGCTGCTGGGTTAACATCTGTGGCTTTAGGCTTAAATCCGCAGTTTATAAAAGCGCAATCAAGTGCAAAAAAAGATAAAGTTCGTCTGGGAATAATTGGTACTGGCTATCGTGGTCAAAGTCATATTGAAATGCTGATTCAACGAACCGATACGGTTGTTGTTGCATTCGCTGATCCTGATAAGCAAATGTTAGCAGACGCTCAAAAGCTACTTAAGGATGCAGGCCGACCTGCTGCTATTGAATATAGCAATGGGAAAGAAAATTATAAACAACTCTTGCAACGCACTGATATTGATGCTGTTATAATTGCTACACCCTGGGAATGGCATATTCCACAGGCCTTAGAAGCTATTAAACATGGTATTATTCCTGGTGTAGAGGTTTGTGGTGCCATAAAACTTACTGATTGTTGGGATATTGTAAATGCCAGTGAAAAAGCAGGTGTCCCTGTAATGTGTTTAGAGAATGTTTGTTACCGACGTGATGTTTTAGCTGTTTATAATATGGTACGTAAAGGAATGTTCGGTGAATTATTACACTTGCAAGGTGGCTATGAGCATGATTTACGTGGCGTTAAGTTTAATGATGGTAAAACGGCGTATAACTCAGGAGTTGAATTTGGGGAAAAAGGCTTGAGTGAGGCAAAATGGAGAACAAACCATTCCTTATATAGGAACGGTGAGCTATATCCAACACATGGTTTAGGACCAGTTGCCATGATGATTGACGCAAATAGAGGTAATCTATTAACAAGGTTATCCTCGGTTGCTACAAAGGCAAGAGGTTTACATAAATATATAGTTAACCACCCACAAGGTGGTGAAAATCACCCAAATGCGAAATTAAAATTCAAATTAGGTGACATCGTAACTACCCAAATCCAGACCTATAATGGAGAGACTATAATATTAACGCACGATACTAATTCACCTCGTCCTTATAATTTAGGCTTCCGAGTTCAAGGAACTCAGGGTCTATGGCAGGACTTTAGGTCGGGAGCATTAAATGCTGGACATATATATATAGAAGGCATTTCTAAAAAGTCGCATGTTTGGGAAAATCCAGAACCTTATTTAAAGGAACATGATCACCCACTTTGGAAACGTTTTGAAAAAGATGCCGAAGGTACCGGCCATGGTGGTATGGACTTTTTTGTTGTTAATGCATTTATTGAATGTATCAAAAGAAATGTCCCCTTCCCAATGGATGTTTATGATTTGGCAACCTGGTATGCAATTACTCCCCTTTCTGAAAAATCTATTGCCGAGCAAGGACAGGTTCAGGTGATACCAGATTTCACTCGTGGAAAATGGAAAAATAGAAAGCGAGATTTCGCTTTAGATGATCAATTTTAAATAGATAGAAATGGAGCGGTATAATAAATATTAAATATTATTGTAATTCATTATAGCACGCTAATAGTCGAATTTGATTGAGGGCCCGAACAAAGTTTTGGCCCTCTTTTTTTGCACCATAATAAATATCCATATTTAAATGGTCAGTAAGGAATCTCAGCGCTTGCATATAAATCATAAACTGTCCAGCGAAGAAAAAGTGGTCTAATTCAAAATTGGATAGTGCTGATTCCATTTCGGATAAATAGCCCTTTTGGATAGCATTCCATTTTTGCCCATCTACCAATAATAAATCCAAATTGGATTCATCCTCGGTAACACTACATAAACAAGTACGGCACATATCGCCAATATCACTAATGAAATAACCAGGCATTACGGTATCTAAATCAATCACGCAAATACCTTTTTCAATTTCATATTTTTTGCTAAAAAGTACATTACTGATTTTGGTATCATGATGAGTAACCCTTTTTTTAACCTCTTTATGCTGTATGAATTTCTCATATTGTTCAACATAATGTTGGTGTGATTTTAAAAATTGAATCGCTTCTTTGGATTGTTCCAACCTTTGAGCATTTCCATTTTGTATAGCATCTAAAAACTGTTGATATCTTAAACTCAAATTGTGAAAGTCTGGTAAGGTAATTTTAAGTGCAGTTGCATCAAAATTAGATAGTTGATGCGTGAATGCACCAAACTGTTTTGCTGCTTCAAATGCTTGATTTTCATTCTCCAAAACAGACAATGCATATCCATCAATTTTTTTGAATGCTCTAAAATACTTACCCTCCCACTCTATCATTGTTTGCCCATTCATTGTTTTTTCTAAATGGGTAAATAAATAGTTTGGCGCATCATGTTGTAAATGATTTCCAATTGTATTTATGTTAAAATCAATAGCGAAGGGATCTTTGAAAATATGATGATTGATGGTTTGAAGGATATATTCTCCAGTAGGTGTAATCACTGTAAAAGTAGTATTGATAAGACCTTGATGCACTTGTGAATATGCATTTACATTCCATCCATATAGTTTAAATATGCCTTCCATAATAAAACTAAAAGTACATAAACTAATTGTACTTATTTTCAATGAATGTTCGTAATTTCAGAATTCATTTAAGTGTGCCAATTATGGAAATCAATCGCCGAAATTTTATCAATTTAAGTAGTTTGGGAGTTGCAGGATTTACCCTGCAAGGATTCGTAGATAAACAAAATAATAAAGTTCAAAAACCAATTGTAATTGCCACTTGGGATGCTGGATTAAGTGCTAATAAGGGAGCTTGGGAAGTTTTAAGTAAAGGGGGTTCTGCTTTGGATGCAGTTGAAAAAGGTGTGATGGTTACGGAGGATGAAATTAGTTGTTGTGTGGGATTAGGAGCCAATCCTGATCGTGATGGACATGTTACCTTAGATGCTTCCATTATGGATCATGAATTTAATTGTGGTAGTGTTGCTTTTTTGGAAAAAATTAAACATCCCATTTCAGTAGCCAGAAAAGTAATGGAAAAAACCCCACATGTAATGTTGGTGGGTGAAGGTGCTCAGCAATTTGCCATTGCAGAAGGCTTTACTTTAGCATCTGGAAAACTATCTGAAACCGCCGATAAGGCTTACAAGGAATGGTTAAAAAAATCAACTTATAAACCTATTATAAATATTGAAAGACAAGCACCAACAAGTCAGCTGGATGATAAATTTAAAGCCCCAACTAGACTCAGTAATGGTGATTGGAATCATGATACCATTGGAATGGTTGCGTTAGATGCTAATGGAAACTTAAGTGGAAGTTGTACAACAAGTGGAGCCGGTTTTAAATTAAGAGGACGTGTAGGAGACTCCCCTATCATTGGTGCAGGTTTATATGTTGACAATGAAGTAGGTGCTGTAGTGGCAACAGGACAAGGCGAGGATGTTATAAGAGTAGCTGGCGCAAGTGCAGTGGTTGAACATATGCGTCAAGGAAAATCGCCACAAGAAGCATGTCGTTTAGTTGTTGAAAAAATCAGACGCATTAAAAAAGAAAAAGCCGCGGATATTCAAGTTTGTTTCATTGCGTTAAATAAAAACGGTGAACATGGAAGTTATGCATTGCATACAGGTTTTAATTATGCCGTGCAAACAGCTGAAGGAAGTCAATTAATTGAGTCCCCTTTTAGTATGTAATAATCTTTGATAAATTTAACTAGAAATATATTTAATGAGTCGCCAAAAAGTAATTTTAGAAGTAGCCGTTTTTTCAATTGAAGCCGCATTATCTGCAATAAAGGCTGGTGCCAATCGAATTGAGTTTTGTGAAAATCCAAGCGAAGGTGGAACGACTCCCTCTTTTGGAAGTTTAAAAACATTAATCAGTTTAACCGATATTCCTGTTTTCCCAATCATTAGACCAAGAGGGGGTGATTTTTTATATACACAATCAGAGTTTGAAGTAATCAAAGCTGATTTATTGATGGTTAAACAATTAGGTTATCCGGGAGCCGTTATTGGCTTACTAAATGAGGATGGTTCCATTGATGTTAAACGAACATATGAATTGGTTCAATTAGCAGCACCATTGGAAATTACATTTCATAGGGCTTTTGACAGATGCCATGATCCACTAAAAGGTTTAGAGGATATTATCATGACAGGATGTAAAAGAATTTTGACAAGTGGACAGGTTCCAAATGTTGGGGATGCACTTCCTTTAATGAAACAGTTGGTTGAAAAAGCTGCAGGTCGAATTATCATTTTACCAGGCAGTGGTGTCCGATCAAATAATTGCAAAAATATTATAGATGCTACAGGAGCCATTGAGATTCATAGTTCAGCCAGGAAAGCAATAAGTTCGTTAATGAATTATAATGCACCAACTATGAATGAAAACATGATATCAATGGGCGTTGATGAAAAGGAGATTCAAGCAATGTTGTTAGCATTGAATTGAAAAACAATCTAAGTATAATTCTTGCTATTTATTAAAAAAAGCAGCTAAAATGTTACAGTAATAAATAACCAACTAGCTAACTAGCTATTGTGATACTAGTACAATAATCTGACACGAATTGTTTCCTTAACATCCCTTAATAAATCAATAGCTTGTTTAGATAGTTTCGAATCAACATCTAAAACAACGTAACCTATTTCGTCATTCGTTTTCAAATATTGTCCTACAATATTTATTTTATTTTTTGACATCACTGTATTAATGCCACTAAATACGCCTGGTACGTTATTATGAATATGTAAAATGCGATGTGCACCGTCAACAGGTGGTAAGCTAATAGCAGGAATTGAATGGGAGCCATTTGACACGCCACGTTCTAGGTATTGATATAATTTTATACTTACATCTTCTCCAATATTTTCTTGTGCTTCTTCGGTTGATCCGCCAATATGTGGCGTTAGTATTACATTGGATAAACCCTGTAATGGAGTTTCAAAAGGGTCGCCATTTTTTTCAGGCTCCAACGGAAAAACGTCAATGGCAGCGCCACTAATTTGTTTATTTTTTATCGCTAGGGCAAGTGCATCCAAATCGACTACTTCTCCTCTTGCATAATTAATTAAAATAGCGCCTTGTTTAATTTGTTTGATAACGTCCTTGCTAATTAAATTTTTTGTTTGACTTGTTTCTGGGACGTGCAAGGAAATAATATCGGATGTACTTACTAATTCTTTAATTGATTTAACTGCTATTGCATTTCCAAGTGGTAATTTAGTTTCTACATCGTAAAACTTAACTTTCATACCCATGGCCTCTGCCATGATACTAGTTTGCATTCCGATATTTCCGTAACCTATTAATCCAATGGTTTTCCCCCTTAATTCAAAACTTCCTTTCGCCTCTTTATTCCAAATGCCTTCATGTGCTGATTTGTTTTTATCCATTATTTTTCGAATCAACATAATGGAGGATCCAATTACCAATTCTGCTACACTTCGAGTATTACTATAAGGTGCATTAAAAACAGCCACCCCTTTTTGTTTACAAGCTTTCATGTCAACCTGATTTGTACCAATACAAAAACATCCTATGGCTTGTAATTTTTTAGCACTATCTAAGACCTTTTTTGAAATAAATGTTTTGGAACGAATTCCTAAAATATGAACATCTTTTATTGCTTTGATTAATTCTTCTTCGCTCAACGCACCAGCAACTTTTTTTATGTCAGTGTAACCTTGGTGTTTAAAATATTGAACAGCCTTTTCGCTGATATTTTCTAAAAAAAGTACTTTAATTTTATCTTTAGGATAGCTCGTTTTGTCTAAATTACTCATGTCGCAAAGTTAAATAATTTAGTCGATTTGTTTAAGTAACAATAAAATTGAAGATTTTCCGTTATTTACATATCCATTCTTTTATAAATACTAACAGATGTTTATTCGACTTACCCTATTACTTTCAATATTCCTCATTAGCTATTCCTGTGTAACTAGCCAAGATCCAAATTATAAAAGATCAATCAAGATTTTTTCAGATACGCTTAACGCTGAAAAAAAAGCTCAATTAGCGCAAGAAATTAGGGTTAAATATGAAAAGCTTTTAGGTAAAAATTTTAGTGGTGAAATTATTGTTTCAAAAAATGGACAAATCATTTTTGAGGATTATAAGGGGTATTTAAATTTTTCGACCAAAACGCCTATCAATGCCGAATCTCCTATTCACTTAGCTTCTATTTCAAAAACCTTTACGGGGATGGCTATTCTTAAATTATGGGAGCAAAAAAAGTTAGATTTAACTGCCACTGTTGCGAGCATATTTGAAGGATTCCCTTACCCCGATGTGACTATCGAACATTTATTGTCACATCGAAGTGGTTTGCCAGATTATGCTCATTTTATGGAAAGTAGAAAGTACGCTGTAAAAGTTTATAAAAATAAGCGAGGAAGAAAAGTGAGAAGAATGAAATTGATTTCAAAAGAACCTCCTTTTAAACCAGGCAATTATAATAACAATGATGTTTTATCATACATTTTTGAAAAACGTCCCCCTAGACTTACGATGCCTAATAAGGTTTTCAGGTACTGTAATACGAATTATGTGTTATTGGCCTTGATTATCGAAAAAATTACGGGGAAGGATTACCCTACTTATATGTCTGAAACCATTTTTAAACCATTAAATATGAATCATACTTTCATTTTTAATGCAAAAATGGTTGATAAATATAACCCATCCTATGACCACCGTTTACGACCATATAAAATTGAAAAATACGATTTTATATATGGTGATAAAAATGTATATAGTACTGCTAGGGATATGGTTTTGTGGGATAAAGCATTGTCTGATGGAAGTTATTTAGCAGCTTCAACTTTAGACTTGGCATACCAACCTAAAAGTCCAATCGGTAATAACTACCATAATTATGGATTTGGATGGCGCATGTTATTAAAGCCTAATGAGGATAAAGTTATTTATCATAACGGTTGGTGGCATGGTAATAACACTGTATTTACAAGGCTTCTATCGAATTCAACCTCCATTATCATTTTAGGAAATCGTTTTAATAAAACAATATATAAAGGGAAGGAAATTGCATCGGTATTTACGGGTAAACAAGATACAACCTCATTACTTGAGTAAAGTTGCCCTTTTTTGCCTTTTTTTGGGCATTTCGCCCTATTTTTGCAGACCTTAAACTTAATTTAAAGTACAAGAATTGACTATGAACAACAATTTATTATTTTATGCCGTTCCGGCCATGGGTATTGTAGGTTTACTATATACTCTATTGAAATTCAACTGGGTATCTAAACAAGATGCTGGTAATGACAGAATGAAAGAAATCAGTAACTATATTGCTGAAGGTGCTATGGCTTTTTTGAAAGCAGAGTGGAAAATATTAGGCTATTTTGTGGTTATCGTTGCCTTATTATTAGGCTTCATGGCTTCAAAAAATGAGTCAAGCCATTGGAGTATTGCTATTGCATTTGTAATTGGTGCTGTATTTAGTGCAACTGCAGGTTATATTGGTATGAAAATAGCTACTAAAGCAAATGTTAGAACAGCTGAAGCTGCAAAAACAAGCTTGGCACGTGCCTTAAAAGTATCTTTCACTGGAGGATCCGTAATGGGTTTAGGCGTTTCTGGTTTAGCTGTATTAGGTTTAGGTGGTTTATTTTTAATTATTAAACATTACTTCTCTCCTGAAGGAGATGCTGAAGGGATGTTAAGAACAATAGAAATTTTAACTGGATTCTCTTTAGGTGCTGAATCAATCGCATTATTTGCGCGTGTAGGCGGTGGTATTTATACCAAAGCTGCAGACGTAGGTGCGGATTTAGTGGGTAAAGTTGAAGCGGGTATTCCTGAGGACGATCCTCGTAACCCTGCAACGATTGCAGATAACGTAGGAGATAACGTAGGTGATGTGGCAGGTATGGGTGCCGATTTATTCGGTTCTTATGTTGCAACGGTATTAGCTACAATGGTTTTAGGCCAAGAAGTTACAGGTCCAAATGGTGCTAAATTAGTGGATGCCTTTGGTGGATTATCACCTATTTTATTGCCAATGCTAATAGCTGGT
>JACCDI010539960.1_pt1 | contig 10785 bp, 13 predicted proteins | sample 7442791 | NCBI WGS metagenome assembly JACCDI01 (sample SAMN15323434, study PRJNA562643) | freshwater metagenome | isolation source: river surface water | place: USA:Blue River Watershed | collected 2017-08-15
TCGTCCAATTGTCGTATGATTGATTATTAAATACAATACGATAATGAGTTGTCATTTTGTTGCTATTAAATATGTTAATATGTTTTTAAGCACTTATATTATAAACATATTTGAAAAGTATTTAAATATTGTATAATATACAACAATATCAAATGGATGATGAACTTAAAGTTAACATTATGATTGACGTTGACACCATAAAAATGCCTGACAATGATTTAGACAGAAAAAAAATGAATAAAAAAGGATTTTCAAATAAAAATATAACTAACAAAATTTATGGAAATAAACATTTTCAAGTCCCAGAAAAGTATACATGTAAACACATTATAAAACAACTAAGTAGAGGTTGCGAATTTGAATGGACTGTTTACAATAAAAAAACTAAAAAGCCTGTTGTTAGTTTAACTTATTGGAGAGATGGTGATTATCCTCCTCCTGAAAAGATTGTATGGTACTAATTTGTTTTTCTTTTTCTTTTTCTTTTTCTTTTTCTTTACTTGTCAGTTCATTTATATCAATAGTCTTTGCTATTTTTCTTTCTACATTTTGGTTTTGTAAAGCATACATAAATATCTTTGGAGAAATAGCAATGTTATTCATATAGGTTCTATACTTGAAACAACTAACAAATGTATTTTCTTCAAATTTAAATGTATGCCACCAATACGCTGGAATAAATAACATTTTTCCTGGAACTAAATCTATCTCTAAAAATTTTATTTTATCAAAATCAGCCTTATATTTTGTTTGCGGATTCCATGGATTTATAGATGACCTAAATTCAAAATTTTCGTAATCATTTATTGGATATAAGTATTTTGAATATTTTGGAGGTGTTAGTTTAATCTTTAAAGACCCTTGTGTAACCATATAGTAATTTCTATAATTCAAATCATATCTTAAAGGTGTTTCCACATGTTTAGAACCAAACATAATATCATAATAACAATTTGACACTAATCTAGGACGCAAATATTCATCATTGTATGACATATTTTTAACCGCGCCAGTTTCATTTAAAAAATCTAAATTTCCTTCACTTAAATACGATGATTTAGCATCTTCATTAAACAATTTATTGGCAATATGTAGTTGCAATGGAACGCAAATATCATATTCTTCATGTACATTTCTAATTTTAACTTCAAACACTGGATAATTATCTAATAAAAACATTTTGTTAGTTGTATTAGACACTTTTATGCCTTCATCATCTAATGGAAAGTCAAACAACACTGGTTGTCTTAAATCACACACTTCTTCTAACTTATCCTTAGATGCTTGTTCAATCTCATATATTTCTAATTCATCGCTAGTTTTTAAATGAAATTGTATGTGTAAATATAAAAACAATATAACGCAAAACACAAATGTTCCTATTATTATTTCTTTAAACCCAGATGACATTTATTTATAAAAAATAAATTAAATTATTGTTTATAACGAAAACCATTATATAATAAACATTCATTTGTTAGTTTGAAACTATTTCAATCTTATTTTGTGTGTCTTTGTCAATAAACAAACTAACAAAACTATATATTTGAGAAAATACAAAAGGAGCATTATATATGTAACATTTATTTAACTTATCAGGATATCTATTTTTCAAAAGTGTAGATATACTTTGTATAAATGATTTATGTTTGTCTACATCACCTATTGTTAATCCTCTCATATCAACTGAAACTGTAAATGTTTTATTTGTACAAAGGATGTAGTCAATATTATTAATTATTTGAACACTGATTAAATGATAAGAATTAATTGATGCTAAATGTTTAAAATAAACATAATTAAGAATAAGTGTATCCTTATCTGAATGACATAATTCTTCAAGTATTTCAGAAATGTCACCTTGTTTTATTTTAGATATAATTTTTTCAGAAGTATTAATTATTTCCATTTATTTATTTACATTATTATGTTTACAAATATTTAACTTAATTTATAAACATACTTATTTAAGTTTTTTTCTTGTTTTTTCTAGATTTCTTATAACGTTTTCTATAACCTCCCATTGAAAGATTACGTTTTCTAGTTGTCATCATTGTTGGTTGATTGGTTGTTATTATTTCATTTGCTTTTTTTTCAATATATATGCTTTTAAATGTATTCATATCATTTATATCTAAATCTGGTGATTGATTTTGAATTAAGTTATTGATTTTAGTATCTATTGATGTTTTATTCTTTCCAAAAGAATTATATAATAATTCATAATCAATAATTGTTCCATCAGATTTTACATAAGAAATAATGTAATCGGTTTTATTTGTTTGAATAAAATTTTGTAAATTCATTAAAATTCCTAAAAACATTTGTTTATCGTTTCCTCTAACATTGCAAATATTTGGTTTTGAAAATCCTTTGTTAGTTCCTAGTGTTATATCTTTCAATATTTTATTAGAATTGTTTCTATTTTGAATGTCATACTTTTTAGAAAGGTCTAAAATCATAGGCAAATTGTTATAATCTCTAAAACAATCATTTCCATATAATGTAACGTCATATTCAAATCCATATTTAGAATATAAACATAATCCTCCTACATTTATATACGAATTTGCTAATTCTAATAAACCTGTTTTATCAGTTACGCTATCATTGTTTAATATACAATAAATGTACAGCGACATTAATATAGAACCAATTCCTTTTGCACGATTGTCGGTTGTTGGAGTACAAATTAAATTAACGCAATATGCTTCATTAAATTTTGTACATTCTCCTTTTTGAACAATCATAAATCCTAATATGTTTTTAGTGAGACCAACAGAGTTAAATTTTGTATGTGAGTCGTAAGTAACAAGTGCTAAATCAAATACATCTTTATTGAATTTTAACGCACGAGTTTGTGAATTTAAATAATCACTTCCTATGTTAGTTCCACAACATTGTTTCATGGATGAAGGTAGTCGTCCTAATTTGTTTTCTGATTCTAAAAAGTCGTAAGAATAAATGTTTAAAGCAGGTTTTTCCATAAAGTTTTTAAATTGTTCTAATAATTCTTGATTGAAAAATCGCATATTTATACTATTATATACAAATATAAAGAAATTAGTTAATTGTTGTTTATGAATATTTGTGAAAAAAAATGTTGTAAAGTTGGAGAATTATTATACAACAAAGAAGGATTTGATGATATATCTGATATTGTAGATAATTGTATAGATGAATTAGAAAAGTGTGAAGCATTTGTTGAGATGCAAGAAAATTGTGGAGATATAAATTATATTTTACCGAGTTACTGTGTAGAAATAGGTCATTTAGACTGCTTAAAATACATTTCAAAACTGCCAAATTTTATGTATCATAGTGATTTGGCAGTTTGTGCTATGGAACATGGTCAAATAGAATGTGTAAAATGGATTATTGAAAATATGAAAGATGTTCATATCCCAGAAAAAGATGATGAATAATTATTTTCGGTATATTCTGCGACTGTATTTTCGCCGTCTTCTAGTTCGTTTGCGTTTCGTTTTCTTGGGTTGGAGTTTTCCGCCGGAATTAATAAAAATTGGATTAAATTCCGGCAGATTTTCGCCAAGAATGCATTCTAAAAAACCACATTTGGCTATTTCTTTTTCCAATACATAATGAGCATCTTCGTAATCGGCTTCATTCATAGCACCAGGAGGCAACGCCTTGTCTAATTTAGTTCCTCCATTTCCGACAATATATTGTTTGATTTTCATCAAATTTCCGTCAGATGTAGGCAATTGAACAGTTCCTTCTTGATACAAATGTAAATCAGAACATAAATAAAAATAGTTTACGCTTGGATTATTAATTGTTTTAAACATCGTTTGTAAAACTGGTTTAAAGAATGTATAAATGTCACTAAGAGGTTTAATTCCATCTTTGTCTTTAATTTGAACAATAGGATGATGTCCTATAATAATTATATTTTTGATGTTAGTTGCATTCGTTGAAATGCCTTTTAAGATAAATGATTCTTGATATTCTTTTAATCGTTGAATAGTCAATTGGTCAATATTTGAAATGTCTGTATTTTTTTCATTCAAAGCAAAAAATTGTTTATAACATTCAATATATTTGTCAGAACCAACTTCATAAATACTTGTGTCTATCAATAATATCAATGTACCATTTGGCATCATCATTGGTTTAAAAAAATCATACTGTACATTAGGTTTGTTTCTTAAACTTTCCATTTCAAGATTTATTATTGTACAAGTGTTTTTTGGTTCAACCGTATTTGAATTTTCAATGTAAAGTTTATTTTTCTTCACATTTGTATCTAAATCATGATTTCCTAAAACCATAAAAATAGGAATGTCATCTGGTAATAAATTGATGCCATCTTCTAATTGTTGTCTATAAATGACATTTCTTTTTTCTTCAGGGTCAGTTTCAGATTTTGTTTTGTCAGGATAATAATTGTCGCCAGAAATGGCAATAAAGTTAGGTTTTTGTGTTTGAGTTTGTATATAATTGTTTAATAATTCAATAACATCTCTAACACAACCTACATTCTTATTTTTGCTAACATTCATATTATTCCAACATCCAAATTGAATGAATTTAACATATTGACTTGTCATATAATATATAAATATAAATATAAAATTGAATTGCTTTTAAACATTTCAATCAAACAAATATTCACATTGTTTAATAATGGAAAAAATATATTTAGAAAAAAAAGAAAATACTAAACTAACAAACAGTGATTTAGTATTTAATAAATATGATATAGATACATTAGTAAAAAATATAAAACATTTAGATAAAAAATATTTATTGCATACACAAAAATTAACTGCTGATTTTTGTGTGAAATATATATTAGATTTAGACATTGAATCTGGAAGTGAAGATAGTTATTTATATGATAAAAATGATATTTTAGAAAATCAACCGCATATTACAGAAGAAGAATTTAATAATGCTATAAAATTAATGAAAAGAATGAAATAAATTTGTATTTTTATTCATCTTCAATGGTTTTTAATTCACTTAAATCTAAATTATTAATGTCAAATTCAGTTTCATCATCATTCATTTCAATTTGTTCATCTTGTTGTAAATCCATAGAAGATAATTCTAATATTTTTTGGCTGTTGTCCATTGTTAAATTTTGTAAAGCAACTAACAATTCTTTTGTTTCTTTTAATTCTTTCTTTAATTGGTCAATTTGTGTCTTTAATGAAATATGTTCTTTCGCAACACTGTTTGATTGTGTTTTTGATTGGACAATTGTTTGCTTTAAATTATCTATTTGTTGTTTCAATAATTGTAATTCTCCTGAACTTCCTTCTGAACTAACACCAGTTCCAGTCCCGTTTTGTTCTAATTCATCTAATCTGGATAGAATTGTCGCAATTATGCTTGAATCTATGCCTTCTTCCCCGGTTCCACAACCGTTCATCATTTTTGTCTCCAATGCTCCCAAACGCAATGTAATCAAAGTGATTGCTTGTGTAATAGTCATTTTAGTAACACTGTTTAGTCCTTGTTGTTCTTGCTGTTGTTGTTGCATCATTTGCTTTTGTTGTTGAGCGGCATATTGACCGGCAAGACGTCCAGTTGGCATATTTGGTCCATTTCCAGGTCGGGCTTGATTGGCAAACATTTGAGCAGAATTGATGGATGGCTGTGGTCCTCTTCCTGGAATTCCAGGTTCAGAACTAGAAGGACCAGCACGACGTCTTTGGGCTGCTTGTACGGATCTACTTGAACTCATAATAATTAATATGAACAATAAGTTTCTTAAATACTTACGCAATAAAATAATCCTAAATTACTTAGGAGATTATTTATTAAATTGCAGATATTTGTTAAAATAAATATTATAAAATGTTATTATATATGTCTAGAAGAACAAGAAAGAAACGCATTGGCGGTGATATAACAAAACATGATGTATTTAAAAATATAAAAAGTATAGGTTTCGAAGTAGAAACAACTGATTTAGCAAAATTAACATTGGTAAATGAAAATGGCGAAACAATACTTGTAAATTCTTCATTAACTAATTCAGATTTAGAATATGGATATACTGACCCTGACGAATACACATATATTATTGATAAACCAGATGAAACATTTAAAATTACAAATGATTCAGCAGAAGATTCAGATTTTAATGCTTTAATCGACAAAATTTATTATGATGGCAACGAATCATCGACAGGTGTGGAGGAAAGGTCGGCAGGGGGAGGAAACAACACACGAAAAATTAGACGCTGTAAATATGGAGAACGAGACAATGGATTGTGTCCTAGAAAACCTAAAACGTGCAAATATGGACAACTTATGGATAACGGAAAATGCCCACGAAAACCTAAAACATGTAAATACGGTGACAGAAGAAGTAATGGAACATGTCCAAGTAAACCTAAATCATGTAAATATGGAGAAATTATGGATAACGGAAAATGTCCAAGAAAAGGTAAAACATGTAAATATGGCGATAGAAGAAGTAATGGAAAATGCCCACGAAAACCTGGAAATTGTAAATATGGAGAAAGATTGTCAAATGGAACATGTCCAAAAAAATCAGAACATGGTGTTGAAGATGACAATCAATATGATGAAAATGAATATGATGATGAGGATAATGTATTTTTAGAAATACCTTCAAATAAGTATTTAAATCAAACAAAATTCAATCTGAAATTTAGAGAAACATCATATGAATTAACCAATTACAGTTCATTTACTGACGTTGAATATATATCAACTTATTATAAACCACAAACATCAGAAAACATTATTGTCTCTTATTTTTTCAAAACAATTAAGACGTTGATAAACCATTTAGATGACTTAATAACAATAGATAATGCTAAAATGTATGTAAATAAAGACAATGATATTGTTCCTGTAAATGATTTAATAGAACAAGCATATATTTTACCTAACACAAGTTTGATTTATTACAACACTTCTACATATAAAATATCGAACTTTGATATTAAAAATGATTTGAAAATAGTTCCTCAAATGACTTTCAGTTGTAATATTGTTAAATGTTATGAAATAATGAAACAATTGTTGAAATTAAACACAAATATTATTAAAGATTTAAAAGAAACATGTAATAGAGAAGACTGTAAAAATGAAAAAGAATTAATACATGCTTTAAATGAAAAATCGGAAGGTTATAATTATGACGAATATGCTATTGAAACATCATTTAACATAATGATTATGCTTTTTAAAAATAAACAAATGTCTAAATATAACTTGGAACAAGATGACAAATATGTTAAAATGTTAAAAATGTATATGTTTTTAATAATTTACAAACTATTTATATATTTAAATTCGTTTATAAGTGCAATTGGAACAAGTGAAAATATGTTAAAAAAACATTTATCTTTTGCGATAAGACATAGCAACCATTCTTTATTTTTAGAAATGAAAAAAATTCTTATAAAACTTTTAGGCAATGAGAATAAGATAAAAGAATTTTTGTCAACATTGTTAAACAATCCAAATTTAGATAAAATGATATATGACACAAATTTAATAAAAAACAAACGAAGAAGTTTGTTAGTTTCATTGAAAACAAACAATGAAGATTCTGAAAATTATTTTGGAAATCCAGTTAAATCAATAGAAAATTATTTTGAATATTTATATGAAAAAAATGATGATTGGTTGGTTGTAAATAACATTGATGAAAAATCAACAAAATTTGATTTATCTGAAAACACAATAATTATAGAATTTAGAGATTTTCCATTTTATATGTATTCTTATTTGTATTTAAATAGCAATGATTCATTGAAAAATGATATTATTGCTAACAACATTGGAACATTAAATGTAAAAATAGTAAAAGATTACATGAAATCAAAAACTCATCACTTCAAAGAATAAATCATTATGAAATGTTCAATATCATCATCTTCATTTTCATCTTCATCTTCATCTTTGTCGTTGTTTAAAATGTGTAACTTTTCATTGTATTCATTTGTCATAATCCATTTAAATCCAAGTTTTTCATAGAATGTAACCGATTCCATAATAGAATCAAGTATAATATTTATAGTGTCATATTTATTGTAAAATTCGTTTTTGATGTAATCCATAAATTCATTAATAAATAGTGTAGCATAACCGCAACCTTTAACCGAATATTTTGTAGCAATGAACATAATAAATACATTCAATTTGTTGTCTATTGTTTCCAGATTAAAAATCAACCCACAAGGACAATTGTTTACACAAATTTCAGAATTATCTAATGAATAAAATGCTATGTTATTCTTTTCATTAACTAACAAGTCTAATATATAATCTTTATTTATTTTTTTTGTCATAGTAATCAATAAATCGATTAATTCGTATTGAGACAAATGTCTACAATGTTTCTCAAATGTCAACATATTAATATATTTGTTTATTATATTTATTAATTAATTATTGTCAATTTTTTATTAATTTATAAAAAACTATTTAAAGACAACAACATATATTTATAATGGACTTAACCAAAATAATAGACCATTTATATTTAGGTTGTTACAATGACATCATTAAAAATTACTTTAGAAAAATAAACCCTTCTGTCATCATAAATTTCGCAGAAGAATGTCGAAACATGCTATCTTATAATGATGCTATTGATTACTATCATTACTCATACCTTGACCATTCTGATGAAGACATAAGCAAATCTTTTGATGAAGTTGCGGATTTAATGCATTCTTATATAACTGAAGGAAAAAATGTATTTATTCATTGTCGTGCTGGAAAAAGCAGGTCAGTTGCATTTGTATTGGTATATTTAATTAAATATGCTGATTTTAATTTAAATGATGCGTTTAACTACGTTGATAAATTGCGTTGCGGTATTTATCCAAACTTAGGATTTGTAAATCAATTGATGAAATACGAAACAGAACTAACTAACAAATCTACATTAGATTATGATTCTATTTGCATTGATTACATTCAATCTACTGTTGGGTTTGCTTCAAAAGAAGACGTGATTAAATATTATGCTGAATGCAATAAAGATGCTTATTTAACAATTGATAAAATATTTGAATCACGATAAATTTATTCGTATAATTAATTATAAATTTATAACTAATTATATAATGGAATTAAATGAAAACAAAGATTTTGGAATTACAGTTGAAATGGATCCATATAAGAAAACTACTTTTACACCGCAAAATAAACAACAAAGTGATTTATTAACATATTCTCGTCAAATTAGTTTAGAATCTTTTCATTACGAGATTTCTCGTGCTATTACATTAACTATTTCATTTTTAGCATTGCTTATATGTTACGCAATATGTTATTTTTTATTGACAAATATGAATGTCGCAAATAAAGTTTTTGGAGTATTTTTAATAGCATGGATTGGAAATTTTATTTATAGTTTTTATAAATCAAAATGTTTAATCAATTTAAATAAAACATTAAGAGAACAAGTTATGACCGAAGTTCCTCATGAAATAAAATATAATTAGATTTTAAGCCACCATATTAACCTTAATTGCATCGTGTGATTTATAATTATTAATTTCAAAATCTTCCACTTGATAATCACTAATGTCATCTCTAATTTGTTTAATAGTAACTGTTGGAAAATCAAAAGGTTCTCTTGTGATTTGTAATTTTGCTGCATCAATTGCGTTTTCATATATATGAACATTTCCCATAAAATAAACAAATTCATATGCTTCTAACCCACAATGTTTTGCCAGCAAATGTGTAAGAAAACTATATGATGCTATATTAAATGGCTGACCAAGAATGGTATCAACACTGCGTTGATACATCGAGCAACTCAATTTGTTTCCATCATGGACATTAAATTGACATAAAATATGACATGGTGGTAACGCCATTTGGTCTAATTGACAAGGATTCCATGCGGTCATTATTAAACGACGACTTGTGCGCTGCTTTGGATCTTTTAACGCATCAATAATTTGCTGTAGTTGATCAATGCCTTTATCAAACTCTTTATCATAATCAAACACCGTAAAATAATCGTTGTTATCTCCAATCCAAGATATATCTGGATGTCTATTATAATCCCAGTTCCATTTATGTCTATAACGAGGTAGATGTCCTGACCATTGCCATTCATCCTCTTCTGTTTTGTCATCACGAAACTGTTTTGGGGTATATGGTTTATTAAATGACCGCCATTGTTTTCCATAGATAGGTCCTAACTCGTCTTCTTCATAATGAGTAAGACCTCTTGAATCTAAAAACTCTCGCGACCCATTTGCATCCCAAATATGAACTCCTTGTTCCTTCAACAGTTTGTTATCGGTTTCTCCGCGAATAAACCATAGCAATTCTTTAAGACAAGTCTTCCAAGCAGTTTTCTTTGTGGTTAAAATAGGAATTTTTCCATCTTTTAAAGAAAAACGCATAGAAGCTCCAAAAATACTTTTTGTTTTACCATTTCGTCCTTCTTCCCAAAATCCATTTTCTAAAATATTTTCTAATAAAGACAAATACTGGTATTCTTCATGTCTTTTAGAAAAAATATTGTTTGTTATTTTATTAAGTTTGTATGATTCAATGTTAATAACATCTTGTGCTGATTGTTTCTGTACAATATTGTCTTCGTCATCTGAATCTGAAAATACTCCTTTTTTCCACTGAAAATATTCGTTTGCTTCTTGTATTTTTTCTAAACACTGTGTGTTGTCCATTATATTTAGAATAATGAAATATATCTAAATCGTTTTGTTAACATACATTTTTATTTCTAAATATACCATATAGAAATATGGAAAGTTTAGATGAATTATCAAAAACAACATCTGGTAA
>JACCDI011857878.1_pt1 | contig 10784 bp, 7 predicted proteins | sample 7442791 | NCBI WGS metagenome assembly JACCDI01 (sample SAMN15323434, study PRJNA562643) | freshwater metagenome | isolation source: river surface water | place: USA:Blue River Watershed | collected 2017-08-15
GATGACATATGAGAACTACCATTTGACACTTACATTTTGTTTCAAACCGCCAATATAAAGCCATAATTTCTGAATAAAATCTGCAGTTGGTGCACAATACTTTGACATTTTGAACATGTACATCAACCCACTTTTGTTTGAATCTTACACCCTTGCTGACATCATCTCACTATTCACTCCTTTTCTCTGCCACTTTGGTTTCAGTTGATTCAAATAGTCGCTGAACATCTCAAATGTCAAATCAGAAAGCTTGATAGGGCAGTTATTTCATCTGGGATCCATTGCAAAAAATACTTCTCTTGCAAACTCCTGCTTCTTACGATGAGTTGTCAAATAACTCACACCATCTATATACCATTGTTCCAAACAACACAAGTTGCAGCACTTTCCATCAACCAAAGCATATAGTTTGTCATTCCTTTTTTGTTGAATCAGCAACAAATCAGTGCATGACAGCCCGCACTTCATCCCATCCGTTTGCAATCTCATTTTCACCAGATATGATATCATCTTTGGCAGTATCTAACTCAGTAGCAAAATTGTCAACAGCAAAGAAGGGGGTGGGGGTGGGAAAGCATTCCCAAAATTGTTAGCAGCACAAAGGTGGAATTTGCAGAGGCTGGAATCATTTTTTGACGATGACATAGTTTGAGAGGGGCAAATGATTTGTTGTGTGACAGGAAGTGTGGCTGTGGCAACAATATTGTGTGCACTATGTTTGCTTGCATGTGTGTGTGAAAAAAGAGCAATGGAGGAACTTCAGCAAAGTCAATAGAATATATTTGCCTCCATCACTTCCTATTATTTTCTTTTGTTGTTCCAGAAAACAATTACGTTGGAATGGGCAATAAAAAAGAGATCTTTTTTAATCCCAGAACTCAAAGGATAAAGCATCTTCAGGAATGCAGAAGGACACTCTAGCAATTTATCTAGAGAGTAAGCCCAAAGTAAAAAATTACTACAAAATATAGGATTAGCAAAAATCCCAAAATGGAAAAATACCCACACAGGAATCCCATAACTAGGAGATGTTGGATTACTAAGGTAATTTTCATCCAAAAATTGACAATGTACTAGTAGTTTAAAACTTGTGTTCACCGGCATTTACAAAACTCATACAAAAATATCATCAAAACATGTGGGAATTATTTTTGTTCAGGCCAACACTCCTTCACGTTGAATATGGAATTTTCCCTTTTTTCGCCAATGCCGACAACAACAGCTGTCACAACCACATTGAACCAAACTAAAATTAAAAGTAATAAGACCCCTTCTGTTTTGTGTTGAGAGAGTGCAAGTGCATCAGTTAAACATGATTGCATGATTTGAAATAGATATTGAAATAAAAATATGATAGCATGAGTTTTGTAACAAGATTTTTTAGTTTTGGTTTGACTCTTTCATTAGTAGAAGTTTTTCACAAAAATTATGTAGGCCATTTTTCATGGACCAGTTTTGGAACATCCACTTTTTAGGGCATTATATGGAAAAACAAGTTTTTGAAGTGATCATATTCTTCCTTGAAATGTTTGATATGTGGGGGATTTGTGTTGTCTGGCTTTTTCCTTGGTAGGTTTGCTGATATATATCAGCTACAAAAGTGATGATGCTTGGAATGGTGGTGAACATCTGTTTTTGCATCAACAGCCATTTGAAAATTGAATATCTCAGATTCTTGAAAGAGCAATTGCCTTTATTACATAATGTTTGAAAGTAATGCAAGACAAAGACATTGATTTTATGTAGAAGATTAATGAATAAATATTTTTGAAGTTAAGGTTTTCAAAGTGAACTGGGTTGAAAACTGCCCCCAATTGTGAAAAAGGTATTGTAGTAGCCAGCCAAGACTCATATCAAACTTGTGCCACAACATGATATCATACAATGATATGAAACAAAAAATTCCTGACTAATTTTTTTGTCAGGGCACAATGATCGTTCAAAGTTGATCAAAACAGGCTTGAATTCATCATATAATTTGAGTGAATGATTTAGTAATGAATACATTATCCTTTTTTGCGTTTTTTTCTCTTGGAAATTTGGGTCAACAAGTAATAGTAATAGCTAACAAGAAATGAGAACTTCAAGAAATACCCCTTCTGAAAAATGACTATTGTCCCTGGTTGTCTCATTTGTGAGAATTTTCACAGGGGCTAATTAACAAATTGATTCAAAACAAAATCACCATGTTTTAAATCTTTGTTTTGAAATCATCTTGAACTGATCAATACATGGATTAGGGTGGTCATTCATAAAGTAAAGCACAAAGACAAGTATGGTGGTTGCTTACAACCTGATTCCAGGTGTGAAATGCAGTAAGATCAAAAAATAATTTAGTAGGTAGAACTTAATCACTCCCACTTTCTTTAGAACCTTATTTTATTTGTCAAATTCAATATTTTGAAATTATCAGTGGAAATGTCTTGTCAGGCTTATTCTTCCACAGATTTGGCTGCTCTTTATACCTTGAGAGAAGTACTATACCTTGCCTGAGTCCATTGAAACTGATTTTTACCTCATATCATGTAGAATCCAAATTAACTTCCCCTGGGAGCAATGAAATTCTACTGGATTTGAATATTAGTGCACTAACAACCGCCTCCTGGGCTTAAGATTTGCTGAAATTTGGGAGGCCATGATGAGACCATTCATTTCAGGTAAGGTCTTCATCTTAATTGGAATAGAAGTATGTCGTGACAGATTTTTCCCATCACATCATCATCACAAAGTCTTTATGCATAATTACCCATCATTGGGGTCCATCATAGGTGTGTCACAGGGGTTTTACTCAAGGCAATTGGAATGACAATGCTGCAACAGTAAAAAATCACTAAATAAAAATACTCAAACACACACAATCCACTAAATAGTTAAATATTTAGTAAGAAGCATTTCAAAAAATTATTTGAGTCCATTTTGTCTCTTCTCTCCCTCTTATTTTTTCACAAATGAGGAACAGTCTTTGGTGATCATGGTATCTGCAATTTCAATAGCAGTTGAATGTACAAGACTTTCCTATCACTTGCAATCAATCAATTTAACATTTGCACGATAATATTATACTTGAAATTATTATTTTTCTTTATCATAGTCAGCACTGCACCACTCTAAGGTGACTGGCTAAATAGCTTCTTCCCCATCCACAGCAACAGACAAACCAGCGAGTATTGTTTCTGGGGTTGGGGAGCACTCATGGATGCAGCAGCAACTGTCAGAATGTCCAGTCACTTGATATTTAGCCACCACCATGGATGGTTGAGTCTGTTGCCATCTAGATGGTGATATCAGCTTTTCTGGGGCGCTCCTCATCTTCTTATGACCTTGAGGGAAGAGAAGTGGTTGTGGTACATATTTTTTTACTTGTTAGAATTGTTAAATTTATTACAAAAAATAAACAGGCCAGTGTTATACCAATATTTGAGTAATGTAAATGTTTATTATTTTAGAATTATAAGAATGTGTGTGCAGCGCAAGACAGCATGTGAAACAACACAGACCATACATTGAATCATATATCAGTAAGGACAAGAGAATGATAGGCTCAATTTGTGAACCAGATGTCACTGAAATAGCGAGACAGGAGGCATGGAAATCCACAAAGGAGTATTCCTAGAAATCCGAGGTAAGCACGATTGGGAATGACAGCAAGATCAACAGTCAAATGTCATTGGCATTCAAAACACATCTGTCAAATGACTCAAATACATAAAAATGGAAAATGCCATCAAACATCACACATCACACATCACACATCACACATCACTCATCACATTTCACACATCAAACATCTTTTGTTATTTTAACTAAAAAATCAGTTTGTCACATAGTAATGACATGATTACATTGTCATTTTCAACTAAGGTCTTTTTCTGAGTAATGGAAAATTTTTGTGAAGAAAAAGGTTACTGCAAGATTTGCTAAGCTCTGAGTTTCGTATCAAGTGCCCAGTTTCCTTTACAACCATAATTCATTGGGTAGCTTAGGGTAAAGGGAAATCAAATCAAGGAATGATGTCAACAGAAAAACATAAAGTAAACATAATTGATCCAGTCTCATTGTTAGATGGGTAACCCTCAAATCCCTTTTCAATAGTCACAATATTGCAATCATAAGAATTGGCATACTAAAGTAGAATTACCCAGCATTCACAAAGGTATGTACGTTTGTCTGCTGTTTGTGGTAGGTTCAAAATGATAATATCTTGAAAGAGAAAGAGTGAACCTCCAAATTGATGTGGATGATATTACATAGTCAATAACACCACAAATTGCTTTTTCTTTTTATCCATTTTACTATGTATCTTAAACTCAGTCCATTAAATATAATTTAAGCAGCTTGCATGATGTGTAATGGTAATGACCTATCCTTTTTTTGAATTGAGGAGTTTGAATTTATTCAAACTATTGCCTCACTGAAAATTGGTGATTTAAAAGGGTGAAAAGGTGTATTGCCAGTTAGGGCTTAGTGCACTATGTCTACAAAAAGTCATCCTTAGAGAAGGATCAGAGTCTTAGATGACCACATTTAGATCAAACTGGATTTTTCCAAACTTTGTTTATGCATTCCTTCCCTTTAGCTCAACCCATGATTTCAAATTAAACCATATTATATTTACCCTTTTTCAGAATATTATTTTCATTGACATTAATATAGATGGTAATTGTTCAATTTTGATTTGACCTATTTGAAATACTGAATAATTTGAAATGCAATCCTCTATTTCTTGTAAATGAAGCTGAGGATACAACTGAAATTTGATTCAAAACCAAATAGTCACCATCAGAACATTCATGACAACATACTTTTGATAAGTTGACTTGAAAGATTGAATGATTCTCCACTTCAGTTACATTATGTTTTTTAATCATGTTTTGTCAATGTCCGTATTAGCTGCTACTTACACTTCTTTATGAAAAGTACAGCAATAGCACATTTCCATGCAGAACTGTTCACATAATTGAGTACAATTCGATAATATTAAATATTCATAATGCCCACATGCAATTCCCTTGGAAATTTTTTCAAAAAATATAAACATCTCTATATCATAGCATGCAAAATATGGTGCACAACTTAGTTGGATTGGTTTCATACATATGAATGAAAAAAGAATAGAGATTGTTTACCAAGAGGTTGACCTGTTTGCATGCACAACTCAGAATATTTGCAAGAAATCAGCAATCATCTGTTTGTGTGGTCCCTGATCTGATCTTCATCACCAGTTGAATTTGACTCATTTTCAAATCTTCTAACGCAATCTTTCATTATTTTAGACATTGATCAACAATATTTTATTTAAAAAAGAATCCAAATTATTTGATTTATCAAGGCAAGCAGAAGCAGAAAATTCAGATCTCTTTTATTAACATATTTTTCTTTTACAATGTGAAAAGATTTAGTATAAAAACAACATTGTAGAATTGACTAAATTGATTCATTCGTCATCAATTTCACAGTGAAATTCAATTGAAATTCTTCATAAATGAAGATAAATAATATAACTTTAAGCAAACCTTCTGTAATAAACATTTAGATTATATTTACCTTAAACATCAATATTATTTTTTCAAAAATCTATCTACTATAATTCTTTGAATTAACAATTAGTTACTTTTCCTTATTTTGAAAACCCCTAATTCACACACTCTTAAAAATGCATATGATCTAAATTTACAAACTCCTCCTAGATCTGCAAAGTTTGACACATTTTTCCTTTTAGTGTTTATGGCATCAACCAAAATAAAAATAATTACCACAAGTATTTTCAAAGAAGACTCATTTGAGTTGATATTCATTGGTGAAAAGAGTATAAATTATGGTAACTGCAGTAAAATTGGAAGAAGAAGTTCAAAAGAAGAATAAATTGGTATAGAAGCATGCCAAAAAGTCTTCAATGGAATTTAACCCATTTTTTGTTTGAGTAACATTACAAAGTTTTGCCAGGCCTAGGATTGTTGATGTTGGGTGTGGTATGTATTTCAAAAAGCAGTGTAATGACAAGAACCCTAAAATAAATGGTATGATGAAGAAAAATTTGAAAGGAAATTTTTCCATTCAAGTTTTGATGAAGAATAATACATTGAGAGTGAAATTCAATTTTTAATCTGATCAAAATTTCAATCAAATTTTTGATACCTTATTTCTTCAAATGCAGGAGCAGAGCAGGATAGGAGATTAAATGCCACTCTGAATATTTTTTACATCAAATGAGTTGAAATTTTTATTCCCTTAGTGTAATCATTTTGTTACACATGGTCCCAAAATCAAGTCGTGAGGTGAGAAGATTGGTTGACAACACTGTCTCAACAATGCACTGAGTTTGAACTTATTCTAATGAGATAGGATAATTTTTTTGAAGCTGAAGAATATTAACCTCTTATTGAGGATACAAATTGATTGCTTGATTATTACTGTTGTGTTTTTCATATTCAATGTTGACATATCAAAACCTTGAGAAACAACAAGTCATCAAAATCAAAATTGTTATCAAATTTTGTGATCATTTTTCTAACTTTGACAATGTTCAGTCTCAACACTTTGTTTGGATCGAAATAGTTTGAAATGTTTCCTCTGGTGAGAGTAGAGGTGACCAATAATATTGATTTGATCATATTATTATTGGCACTCTGTTGAATTGACATAGTGCCATGGAAGATGGTACGAGAGAGTATACGAGAACAATGTCGTAATGAGTACCGTACGATATGATTTTTCGTCTCTCTGATATATAAATATTATATATATATATTTATATTTATATCTATAAATAATAAATACAATAATAACTACATGTAACTATAGTACCATACTAGAATACCTCCAATGGCCAACGGCTCCCTCGTCTCGCACTCCCCACCCAACCAAACCTCAAAAACCCGCCAACATCCATTTCAAATGTTATATTATTTGATCTCAACCAAGTAAGTTCCACCGCGACGCATCAACTCAGATCGACGCCATCAACGTCGATGATTGGCACGATATCGATTTCAAAGGCAGCGCCACGCACAAGTCATTCCACTGTGTCACGAAAGGCGTCGTCACCCAACCATCCATTCAATCTGAACCACAAAGTGAGTTTGTGTCTTTTGATTGATCGGGCTTCGCGGAAATGTCGCGGCCGCTCATGGAATGGTCATCGTATCATTCCTTTGTTGGCGGCGTGCTTCATTTCTCTGGAGTGCCGATGGTCTTATTATTTTCGCGATGTCGCGGCATCGTGAAGAATGAAGGACACGTCGTCAAGACATGGGTTCAATAAGCGTCCACCTGCAAGGCGCAAGGCGTTGCTGTTATCGATCGAGGGCTCTCCACCTTGGGTATTTGGGACGAGCTGACAGCTGATGTGTATGTTATGTCTTCGTCGGGCCTCCGCCCTGTGATTTCCTCCGATTTGGACGCAAAATTAGCCCATCATGCTCACTCTTCAGCAATTCCATTATTTACTCATCCTACACCGGCAGAAACCATGACATCCTCCCAAGTCCAAGCATCAACGACATCAACAACCGCTCCTCTCGCAGCCGAGCCATCCGAAGAGGAAGAATGCCCCCTCTGCCTCTCCCCCCTCCAACACTACGACCTCCAACACCCCCTGCAATGCCCCTCCACCCACTGCTCCTTCAACTTCTGCCTCTCCTGCATCGAAGCCCTCATCGCCTCCACCAAAGACGACCAGGTCAGCGAGGCCTCCGACGGCAATGCCTTCCGAGTCTTCTTGCACTGCCCCAATTGCCGGTCCAATCTGGGGCCCAGTATCCGCGACACCATGCTGTTGCGAAAGGTCGACAAATACACCAATGGGGCTCACGTGGTGGATGAAGAATTGTCGGCGAGCGAACTGAGATTGAAATATGCACTCGAAAAAGACGAAGACGTGGCATCGGCGATTCAAGCGGCGAGAATTCGAGAAATGGAGTTTTTCGGATGCGGCGTCGAGCTGGATTTGGATTCCTTGGATATTGCAAAAGTGGGCTCGACGTCTTCGAGTTGGTCGACCAATCTCTGGTCGTTTGATGACGAGGAGGGTGTGGAGGCCGATTTGGAGAATGGGGTTCACAAATCGTTCATTTATAGGCATCATACCATCGACGAGGATGATTTTGATACGGCTTGTTCCGGAGGAGCTGCAACTGGAGGTGGCAATATCACGCATCAACATGCACAGAAAAGTATTCTCGATGTGGTTCCCGATTCCACACTGCTGTTCGGATTGGACTTCTTCATGACAGAGGAAGAACAAAAGTTCCTAACAGCTCTTTTAACTTCCGGCGAGCCGGCCAAACTCGCTGCCGCCACGGAAATGATGCATCACATCTCCACACTCTCCCAACAGGGAATACGTCCCAGTCTCAAACGCCGTCAAAGCAGCCGCAACGCCGCTGCTCTCGCCGGATGCCAGAGATCCCAACGCGATTTCTCTCGAAGTATGTTGTCGAGCATTCGCGAAGTTATCAAAGAAGGAAACGAGGCGAGGAAAGCGGAATACGAAAAGGGATCACGGCAAGTCGCAGGAGTTATGGCGAAAAAATTGAAACACGATGGGTTGGCCGGTAAGAAGCGGGAACAAAAGAGGCAGAACGATTTGGAGATGAGGAAGCAGATGGAGCATATGAGGTTTCATCCTCTGCCGGTGCGGATGCCGAAGTATGCCGAGCTGAGGGCGTGCCCATCGGATGTGTTTGCTTTGCAGTTTTTGGATGATGTGTGGGATGGGACGGTGTTGGATGCATTCACAAAAATCACCGTGAGCACTGGGCTTTTGGGGAACGTAACCGTTTCAAAGACCCATGCCGAAAGTTTGGGCATTCAAAATGTCATTCAGGCGGGGTCAAATCCAAAGTATCCCAACAATAAGAAAGGTACAATTGATGTTGAGCGACCTAGGGTGATCGTTGCATCCATGACCAGGGAGGGGGGGCACCAGGGAGTCGTCAAGGGTGATGTGGTTACTCATTTTAATGGGGAGGATTTCGCGGGCACAGCTACTGACCTAAGAGCATTGATTGACTCGAGGATGGAAGGGGAAACTTTGACGTTTGCTTTCAATGCAGACATGGCGGTGGCGGAGGCGTTGAGGAGAAGGTCACTGATCGTTGTTTGATGACTTGCAATATCTTTCCGATTGATGTTGCAAATTATTTTGTGCAAGTAATGTTGTGGTTAATTCATTTGTATTTTGGAGGAATTCAATTAAAGCTACCTCTTGCTTCGTAATTTTTCTTGTCCTTACAAATAATACTATTTTTCAACCTACCATACCCATTGAATTTGACTTCAATAAACGAACAAATTAAAAAAGGGCACCTACTTTGGATTACAGTTTTTTTTAACGTTTAATCCTCCAATGATGTGTTCAGAAACATAACAGGCTATCACATGGAGGCATCACTAAAATATTCACACAAATTCAAATATTACTGTATGTGCTTTCTTGCTGAGAGTATCAAGCAAATTTAGATCTAAAACACATGAATACAATAATCAAATTAACAAAGAAGTTATCATGTTGTTGGGTTAACTCTTTAGGCATATTCTCTTGTGGTTATAACTGGTCATATTATTTATATTGTTGCAGCATCTTCATTCTTTTGTCAAATTGTTTCATTTCATTCATATTAATCATAATAATTGAATGACTTTTATGTTGTCATGATTTTTGCAAATAGTTTACTATTTATCATTTGCTATCCTTATTGTTCACCAAATGTTAGTGCAAAGGATGACTGAAAGTATGGTATAATAAAAAATCTTTGCAATCATGATGTTATAATATCAAGAAAAATGGAAAAGGACGATAAAAAATAAGAGATAGTTAAATATAAAGTAGTACTGTGTGTCTACAAATAAGTAATTGGACATAAGAAAATTGTTTGCTTTAATGATAGATTTGACAAGAGAATTTTTTAACATGTGGTACATGAAGACTGCCCATGATTCATTTCAACATTTGAAAAATTAAACATTAAAATGATGAAGAACTGCAGTCATCTTATACAATACTGCAGTATAAAGAGTGTACCTTCTTAAAGGAATTTAAATGTGCCTCCAACAGAATGAACAAAAAAATTTGATAGTTTGAGATAGAGGCAGTGAGGAAATGATAATTTCTTTTGTTTGTTGCCTGTAGCACATAATTATTGTACTACTCATCCAACTTAAGAGTATATATGGATCTAGGAAGTTATTGACTCTCTCAAGTTCTACTCAAATCCCATAAAATCTGGAATAGAACATGACATAGCATGAATAAATTATGGCCTAAAAAAGTAAAAATAACATCCTTTCAGGAATAAAGTAAGTCTTGTTGATCAAAACATTTAGGGGCTGTAGGATAACCAAAAAATATTCCATTCATGGCTTATTGGAGCACATGGACTATGACTTAATACAATATCATCACTTCCTTATTCCTTGCATATTATTCTAAGACTTTCATCAAAACCATGGTATAATTTCACTGCATTGGAAAGATTAATGAAGAAACTTAAAAGAAAAACACATTAACAAGGAATCAACCATAGACATTTCATGCAATGCTCAGAATTGCATCTAAAGCCAAATGATTAGCAAGTGCAACAGTATTATTGGATTAGACATTTTGCAATAACGATACCAGGAGTGAAATCATATTCATGAATGATAACCACAAACATTTATTTAGACAAATTTCAACAATTTAATTCATCCATCCATCCATCCATCCATCCATCCATCCATCCATCCATCCATCCATCCATCCATCCATCCATCCATCCATCCATCCATCCATCCATCCATCCATC
>JACCDI011390080.1_pt1 | contig 10782 bp, 13 predicted proteins | sample 7442791 | NCBI WGS metagenome assembly JACCDI01 (sample SAMN15323434, study PRJNA562643) | freshwater metagenome | isolation source: river surface water | place: USA:Blue River Watershed | collected 2017-08-15
AGATGATGGCTCTGAAGTGGTTCAAGCTGATGGCGGTAAAAAACCAGTGACATTTTTCGAAACAGGCACTGTTGCTGAAATCACTTACTTTGACGCACCCCAACCTTCTTTATTTTTTATTAAGTGCAAAGGTGGCCAACGCTTTAAAGTGCACCGGAAGGAACAACAAAAAAATGGTCTTTGGATGGGGGATGTGGAATATCTGGCTCATGATGTTGATACCCCCATAGAAGCCGAGCATCAACAACTGGCCAATAATTTAGGGGCCATCATTGCTTCGCTACAAAAGAAAGGCGTGGCTGAAAATCAAATGCCGTTTGCCCAACCTTATGAATTAGAGCAATGTGGCTGGGTGGCCAATCGCTGGTGCGATATCTTGCCCCTCACTCCTGCTCAAAAACACCATTTACTCAGCATAGAAAATCCTCGCATTCGATTGGACTTGGTCAAAGAACTGATTGAAGAAATGACCGGGCAAAACCTGTCTGAATAATTTTTTGAGGGGCCCTCATGACACTCATCCCTAAACGCTATTCCGCCGCAGTGGCAGGCGCCCTAGGCAATATGTTGGAGTGGTTTGATTTTGCCATATATGGTTATTTTGCAAGCGCCTTGGGCAAGGTATTTTTTCCTGCAGATGATCCTGTGCTGCAAACAATTGCGTCATTGGGTATTTTTGCCATTGGCTATCTAGCCAGACCCATGGGAAGTTTGATTTTGGGTCCTGTCGGAGATTCTTTGGGTCGCAGAAAGATGATGACCTGGAGCATCATCATCATGGGGATTGCCAGTTTCTTGGTTGCTCTCTTGCCAAGTTACGCACAGATCGGCGCCTTGGCTGCTTATGCCCTACTGGTGTTGCGCATGGCTCAAGGTTTCTCAATTGGCGGTGAATACACCGGCAGCATGGTGTATGCCGCTGAAGCCTCACCTCAAGGCCGCGAAGGTTTGATGTCTGGTATTGCACATGCGGGTGCACTGTTGGGTTTCTTTTTAGGATCTCTCACTGCGGCTCTAACCGCTTTCGTGTTTGGTGAAGATCAAGTCAATGAATGGGCTTGGCGTTTGCCTTTCTTATTAGGGGCATTCGTGGCGATCGCTGGTTGGCGTTTGCGAGCCCACATGCCTGAAACTTTAGAAGTTGCTATGACTCATCGCATCAGCTTTAAAGAATTGCGGGGCATCATTTTTACGCGCCTCAAAGAAGTCGGCAAAGCTTGGCGAGTGCTGGTTCAAATTGCAGCTTTGATTTCTTTTTCGAATGTGCTGTTTTATGTGGTGTTTGTCTATTTTGTTGATTACGCCGCTAAACACGGTGGCTCAATGCAGTCGGCCAATACCGTGGCAACCATCATTCAATTGATTGGTATTCCGCTGGTGGTCTTAGGTGGTTGGTTAGCTGATCGCATCGGTCGGGTGACGATTACTCGCTACGCCACTTGGGCTGGCGGCATTTTGGTGATTCCAGCCATTTTGTCTGCTCAATTAGGTGGCATCACAGGTTTAGCCATTGGCCAATTATTGGCTGTAGCACCGGTGATGATTTTGTTTGGGGCCCAAGGGGTGCTCATCAGTCGTTTGGTTTCACCCGAACAACGATGCTCCGTATTTGCGATTGGCTATAGCTTGGCCGTAGCACTTTTTGCGGGCACGGCTCCAATGGTGACTGCTTGGCTGTTAGAAGTTCAATTGTGGGCTTGGGGGCCGGCGCTATATTGCTTTGCCTATGTCATTCCTGCAATCGTAGCCTTGCACTCACTCAGAGACGATGAAGCTGTTGCAGTTGATGTATGAGTGATCCACTGCTAACGGCTCAAGATCTGTTTGATCTGGCTTCCCAAGAAAATGATCCTGCCTGCCCTAATTGCGCAGCGCATGATTTTTCTTGTTGGGAAACCATCCTCAGTACCTTTGACCGTGAATCTCTGAAATGTGTGGGCACTCTGAATGATCCTAATACCGATGACATTTGGGATGAGTACCATCCGAATGGCACAACCATGTGGTCTAACAATGCGCCAATTGCAGTGAAGTTCCATCCATATGCACGCAGTGATGTGCATCAATGCCAAATATGTCAAAAAGTTTATTTGCGTTATACCGAGTACGGAGGTTATTACGTCGATGAACGCATACGTGTGGTGAAACCTGAGTTGATTGAGCTCAATTCATCACTGAGCAAGGACACTCTTTAAGCCGGCAGCTTTCCGAAGTTTGTCGCACAAGGGATTCAAAGAGCCATCCTCTTCAAAAATATTAAATGCACGACATGGACTGGGTCGTTGCTCATAAATGGTGCAACGGTAACCTTGTTTCTCATCATGACTCAAGGCCACGCATCCTTCTTTACCAGCTTCTGTGCCCCTCATGCAGGCCAAGTGAGGCGTGAGCTTGACCGTCAGCTGAGGCGGCACGATGCCCGTTGATGGAGTCCCAGCGAGATCACTTGAATCCGAAGCAATCTCCCCATGATAAAAAGAGACTCTGAGTTTTTGGCAACATTGGCCACACTCAAAACATGGATTGGATAAATCAAAGCTCATGATTCATTCTATCAAGAGACTAAAGGCAATTGATCCCAATGACTGGTGTAGTGAGGCGACACATTTTCAGATTTCATGCGCCATGTTTGCTGTGTGCCAGTTGCAGCGGGACGCAAAGTATGTTTCCCATATTTAGCATTAATGGCATCCAGTGTTTTCATAAGACGTCCCGATTGACCTTTACCGAGACCCCCTTCAAACAAAGATGACTGGACCACCGGTTGATCGGCAATCAAACTCAAGACGACCCCTGCCTTTTTATAGCGGTAGCCTTTTTTATAAATGGCCTTAAGACCTTCAATCGCCACTTCAGTCAGCTTGAAAGTGTTATCCGTGGGGCTAACCAAACGCATCTGAATGCTTTGACTGTATTGCGGTTCGTTTCTCATGAAGCGATTGGTTTGTATAAAGACCGTGATAAGACCAGCCACTGAATGTTGCTCTCTGAGTTTCTCTGCAGCTCGAGTGGTGTGCGTGGCAACCGATTCAGCCAACTCATCCAAGCTAATTACTAATTTGCCAAAACTGCGAGAGGCAATGATTTGTTGTTTGGGCGGAGTGATCTCTTCTAAACGCAAACAAGAAACGCCACGCAACTCATAACAAAGACGCTCCATCACCACCCCAAATTGCAAACGCATCATTTGTGGGGGCGCTTGAGTTAAATCCAATACAGTCTGAATACCCATCGTTTCTAAACGCTTGGCGATACGACGCCCCACACCCCAGACCTCCGCCACCGAAACCTCACTCATCCATTGATAAAGATCTTGTTTATTCATGGTGCTTAAGTCGCAAACACCACCGAAGATATTTTGTTTTTTGGCCAAATGATTGGCGAATTTGGCCAATGTTTTACTCGGGGCAATGCCCACACACACAGGCAAGCCCGTCCATTGCTTGATGCGTTCTTTAATATCTTTTCCCAAATGGACCGGACTGTCATAAGACTGCAACACGGATTCAATGGCTAAAAAACTTTCATCAATGCTGTAAACCTCTAAATGAGGTGTAAATTGACGCAAAATTTGCACCACACGCTGACTCATGTCGTGATACAAAGTGTAGTTCGATGAACACGCCAAGATGCCGTACTGCTTCGCCAAATCTTTCATCTGAAACCACGGAGTCCCCATTTTGACTCCGAGAGCTTTGACTTCATTGCTGCGCGCCACGGCACATCCATCATTGTTAGAAAGCACCACCATGGGAGTGCTTTCTAATTGAGGGGCAAAGACTCGTTCACACGAGACATAAAAGTTATTGATGTCGACCAACGCAAAGAGGGGCGACTTGGATGAAGAATTTGCACTGGAGCTCATGGGTGTTGACTGCAGTTCATCGGGCTTGAACCAGGTGGGTATCAGTGACGACCCGAGTGACTAGAATAACGACGCACCACCCCAACCACCACACCCCAGATTTGCAGTTCCTGACCTTCACTGAAAGTGATGCTTGGAAAATCTGGGTTTTCTGGACAAAGTTCAATCCGCCCTTTGTATTTGAATAAACGTTTGATGGTGTATTCACCATTGACCACCGCCACCACGATGTCTTTGTGTTGGGGCTTTAAGGCTCGATCAACCACGACCTTATCGCCATCATGGATGCCAGCCACAATCATTGATTCACCCCTCACAGTAAACATGAAAGTGGCTGGCTTATTCTGTATCAAGTAAGTATTCAAATCCAAACCATCCTCGGCATAGTCGCCTGCGGGGCTCGGAAATCCAGCAGAAAGTGGATGCACAATCAGCTGAATCTCAGAAGTAGAGAGTTCGCTCGCCAAGCCTTGAGGAGCTTGGCTCAAAGTTTGCTGAAGATCACTTGTTGCTGGGTTTGACATGATGAATATACTGTATATTTATACAGTATATATCAGTTTTTATCTTTGAAGAAAGTTTTTAGTTTTTTTAGCGGTTTTAGTTGTTTAGGAGGTTTTCCGTTCTCTTATTTGCTTTCTTATTTGTTTTGTTGGGAGTTTAGGGGCTTCAGCAAATTTATGCGTCCAACATTAAGATAAGAACCATCATGTTGGGAAAAATTCGTCAAAAGTTAATTGCGCAGAATAGGCCCTTGGGAAAAACTCCCAGTGAATTGCTCTGCCCGATCTGTGATCGCCCCATTCCCGATACACAGAAAGATGCGCATCATTTCATTCCAAAATCAAAAGGCGGTAAAGCCACTGAGTATTTGCATCGGATTTGTCATCGGCAAATCCATGCTTTGTTCACTGAGACCCAATTGGCCCGGGAACTCAATACCGCCGAGGCCATCAAAGAACAAGCTGAAATGCAAAAGTTTATTGCTTGGGTGAAATCAAAGCCCAATGATTTTTATCAACGCACTTCAAAGAGTCAACAGTTTAAAAACGCCAAAAACCTGGTCTAGGAAATGGTCCATAGAGCTCACGGTATTTTTGCTCTTGCTTGAGTGATGTAACTAAGAAACGCACGATCTCATCATGTTGGGTCGAACAATCCAACCTTCTTTGAGTCATCCGTTCTTTGGCGGCAACGACGATGACATCATTTAAATCCATGGCTCTAGAATCCAAGCCCGTTTGTGCCGCCAAACAGAGTTGGAAGTCATTCATGACATCAATACGTTGCGTGATCTGTGCAGGCGTTAAAGAGGCACAGCCAGCAAGAACAATCGCTACCAAAATGGCATTACTGAACGATAAAAATTTTGACTGAAGGCTCATAGAAATGACTGTATCAAGAAAATAAGCCCCAGAGTCATTTTTTAAATCTTAATTTGTGTCATCCAAAAATAAGTCACTGCCATCACAATGATTCCAGCCATCCATTGATAAGGTCTTTTTCTTGAGGGCAATGCATTCACTTGAAGTGCTGACTTGGCTTTGATTCTTTCTAAGACAGCGTGGATCAAGACGCCTCCCACATGAATAGCCACAATGGTGATGAGTAAATTACCCAAGGTCTCATGAAGGTCTTCAAAAAAATCTGGGCCAATTTCTTCGTAGACCAAATAACCACTGATGGTCACCGTCAAAATCACACCCAACAGAATGTAGGCAGATAGAAATCCAATGGCATGAAAACCAATAAACTTTTCAGGCTGCGACGTGAACAAAGAACGAATATAAGTAATGACTTTTTTAAGTCTTGGGAAAATACTGCTAAATCGAGCGTATTTACCACCAATAAGACCCCATACAAGACGAAAGACTACCAAGCCAAACATGGTGTATCCCATGGTGACATGAAGCAAACGAAACTTTTCACTGTCTTGAGTCATCACCGCCCCTAAAAAGCAGAAGGCTAAGAGCCAGTGAGACACCATGACCGCAGCATCCCAAGACATCATCCTTTTAGCTAATTGATGAATCATTGCGGCACCTTCACAAAATCATCGTCATACTGGCCTTTGTCTGCAGTTGTATGACACGCCATGCAATTAGCCTTACTTTTGATGCTAGCTCTTTTCCAGGTAGCTTCTGGTATTTTTCTGTGTTTTTTAATAAACCAAGCAGCTTCCGTGACGCGATCATTAGGAGGCGATCCACTGACACGTTTATAAGTTCCTGCATATTGCACCAACCACTGAGTAATTTCTTGAATGGACTGTGGGTCCAATGAAGCATCAGTACCATAGTGCTTATCAAGACCACCCATGATTCTGAGCCAAGATTCTTTAGGCAAAAATCCTGGGGCATACAGCATGTGACAACTGGCACATTCAGCTTGCGCTTTTTCAGGAACTTTCAATGTCATCATGTTTTGATCAGCCCATAAAGCTGAAGAGCCCATCATTAGGGTGAAGACCATTAGGACTTGTTTGATCTTAGTCATCGCCTGCCTCACTTACTTCTTCAAAGAATTTAAATATGCCATCACATCTGCTTTTTCTAGAGACGTGCACTCTCTTCCTAAGACATCATGACAATTTCTTTTGAACCATTTATTGACTTTGGCTTCATCAGTAAACCTTTTGGCATTAAAAGCAGGTGCCAAAGGTGCAATGGTTTTGTTTGTTGATGCGTGTTGACCATCTGTGGTGGGTGGAGACTTGTGACAAGAAGCACAACTCCAATCTTTGCCATGTTTGGCCTGAAAAAATTTGTCTCCTCTGGCAACCGAAGATGCTTGATTTGCTTGGCTTACATATTGTTTTTCTAAGGTAATGGCATCTAGTGCCCAAGCGTTAGCACATAAACAACTCAAAAATATGCATACAAGTCTTTTCATGATTGGCGCCCTTTTCATGCCAATACTGTATGAACATTAGATTAAGGAATTCTTAAGAAAAAGATGTCCCAAGTTACTTTTCGGTGTTTTTTTAATGACTTTTGATAGAAATCAACTATCGCCAGTTGACGGGTTTGTTTCTCAACCAATACCACCAGGCCTTCATACGCCAGTAGGCATCGCGCTGCCGATAGCCCATGGGCTCGAGCAAACCAATGAAACCAACCCTCAATACTTGGCGTAAAGATTGAAAGCTGTAAATGAAGTGATTGTTAGAAGACTAAAGCGAGTCAGAAAGCCTGTCAAACCTTTGATTATCGAAGTTAATAAGCAATCTTTCGGCTTGATAGATTTCGCATAATGAGTTTTGCTTCATTCTTTTCACATCATTGCTAAGATGAGGTATTAATTGCCTTGATTGACTTTCATGAAACGAACCTATCTATTACTTCAACAGGCCGTTTGGGGCTCTTGGTTAGCGTACATCAGCATCTTGATGCCTGCGACATCTTGGGCTCAAAAAGAATGTGTCACGAATCCTCCCAATGTGGCGAATTTGGTTGAGATTCGTCCGGGGTTTCATCGAGTGACGGGTCCATTGGCTTTATTTAATCCATGTCATTCATCGGTAGAGCTATCAATGCCTGGTTTCTTTTCAGATAAGTTGGCTGAGAAACCTCCCTTGATGATCATTGCTCACGGTGGCAATGGGCCAGGTAGCGCAGAAAAAGAAATGGTCCGTCGCATGAACTCAAAGGGTGTAGCCACTCTGCTGTTTGATGCTTACAACATGAATGGCTTTGAATACCGTGGCACCCATCTATTTTTAACAGGCACTAGCAATGAATCACGTCAACGGATGATTCTGAAAGCGACTGTGGGCGCTTATCAATGGGCTAAGACATTAAGCCAAGTAGATACTTCTAGAATATTTATTCATGGGCTTTCCAATGGTGGTAGCGTGGCTCTGAATATGGCTGCCTTGGTCGAACCTGAATACGTCAGAGCTGTGTTTGCCGAAGGTGCACCACCCACTGGCATCGGCATGCCGGACAAAATCAAAGTGCCCCTGTATATGGTGTTTGGCAAAATTGATAACTATGGGGGTAAAACAGAAAATGATTGGATGTATACCCGTACAGACCCCTGCTCTTTTAATCAAATCTCACCCCAAGCTGCGACTGGCACAGCACATCGCTGTAATGTGCATGTGAATCGTGACAAGATGACTATCTCACCCCAAACCTGGGCTGAAGAATTAAAAGCAACTGGACAACCGATTGAATTTTGGTTTTATGAGAATGCCGCCCATGGTTTATTGGCAGGCCATATTGATCGAGGCATGCGTACCTATGGCACAGGCCCAAACGCTAGCGTGCGGTATGGCTGGATTGGGGCAAGCCCAGATGCCGCGAATCAATTTGTGACAGATTTGATGAAAGTGATTATGGAAAGTTATCGGTAAGTTATTACAGGTTGAGATCAAAAACATTTGACAAAAATCTCATAGAGCTGTATAAATATCCAGTATTTTTGTGATCCGTCACTTCAAAAAATTGCCCATTTACAATCCCCTTTAACATCTAATTTCTTTGTAAAGCATAACAATGAATAACTACATTCTTAATTTGGAAGAGGCATTGATTGACGAAACACCTTATGTTGAAGAAGAAAACACCACCTCTAAAAATAAAATAAAAATCGTTGACCTTTTTGCAGGTATTGGTGGATTTCATTATGGCGTAGCAGCATCTGCAGCAAAGCACAACCTTGGAATAAAACCTCTGTTGGTATCGGAAATTGAGCCAAGCTGTCAGCTCACTTATAGTAAAAATCATAAGTGCGAGGTCCTCGGAGATATCAATCAAATTGCACTGTCTGAATTTAATGATGTTGCAGATATCGTGACAGCAGGATTTCCATGTCAGCCTTTTTCTAACTCCGGATTAAAACTGGGTTTATCTGACCCAAGAGGCCAGTTTTACTTCAGAATTGAAGAGATTATTAAAAAATTTAAGGCTAAAGCGTTTATTTTGGAAAATGTTCCTGGCATCAAATCAAATGGTGGAGGTAAACATCTTTCTACACTTGCAATAAAGCCCCAATTTATTGGTAATACAATGAAATTTCTTGAAGAAAATCTTGTGAGATTAAGCGATTACAGTGTCAAATGGTTAGAAATTGATAGTAGCCACCTAGGTTCACCACAAGTAAGAAAGCGTGTTTATATTATCGGAGTTCATAGAGATTTCACAAACGATATTGAAATTAAACTTAAATCTTATAAACCAAAACCATTTATTTCTATTGCTGAAAACATTGTTATAGAAAGTCTTGAGCTTTCAAGCAATCAAGATTCAAATTTAAGATCATTTATGTCCAAGCCACCTTCTTATAAGGACGGAATGCGAAGGGTTGGAAAAGCTTACTTATGTAAAGGTGGAAATGTTGGGCAAGGCTATCACGCATATGGAATGGTTCCAACCTTGACGAAGGTTTGGGCCGGATTCTTACCAATATATTTTCCACATAAAAAAGAAATCCTTCCTGACATTGGCAATAAGTTATTCACACCAAATCAATATTACGGTCAAGGATACCTAAGAAAGGCATCCGTTAGGGAAACAATGCGCCTGCAAGGTTTTCCGGATAGCTTTATTCCGCATGAAAATAACAGAATAGCCTACGAGCATTCTGGGAATGCAGTTAATGCAAAAATCATCAGAGAAATAGCAGATAATTTACTTGGATATATCAAAAAATAATTTTTTGAAATGATTTGAGTTTGAATTATTTGGGTATTGCTGAAAGTGGTAGATGATTCCCTTAGTTTGACTTATTTTTGATCCAGCACCTTCAAACGAGGGCTCAATTTTTGTAAGGCCATAAATTTTTCCATTAAGCTCTAAATTAATTATTAAGGATGTCTTGTTTCTAGGCCGATGAATTTCAAGACTAACTTTAGGATTTATTCTATTAATTTTTCTTAGAACTGAAAGAAAATGAATGGGTTTGTCACCAAAAACCAGGTAAAAATTTTCTGAACCGCCAAGGTTTCCTGCGAAAACTTTCTCAATAAACTCACTTAAATTAGAAACATTTTCACCAAGATTTACTCCAAAATTTTTAATTTGATTGACGGCCGTAACTAACTCATTTTTAACTATTTGCGACCAAATTAATGGGTGATGTTTTTTAAAGTAAGCAAATTCTTTATCTCTATTGTTTAGCTTAGCAAATTGGGCTTGATTTAGATCGGTATCATTCCAAGAAATATTACTTTTTAAATTTTCTGAAGAAAGTAAAACATTTGACAGGCCACCTTGGAGAACAGCACTCCCACACTCTAATTTTGCTGATCTTTGACCTAACTTTGTTACCTCGTCAGAGTCCTTAAAAGAAATAAAGTAAACACTATCCCTGTCATCAATAATTAACAAATCAACTTTTGAATCACTGGAAGATATCGGCTCATCTTTCAATCTATAAAAATTTTCAATTTCAATTTTCCTAGATTTACTAATATGGTCAACATGACAGACATATCTTGGATTTATTAAAAAAGGCTTATTGATAGGTGAAATTTGAATGTCATCAATTAATCTTGAGATATTTCCATATTCAAATGTTATACCTTCAAAAATTATTGAATCGCCCGAGCTATTTTTCTTTATATGCTCTAAAAGTTTAAGTGGATTCTTTAAGTAGCAAAAAAATAAATTAAATTCTTTGCATCTTGATCCATAACTTCTTGCTTTTCCAGTCATAAGCTCTAGATTAGCTATAAATGACAAATATGTCTACATTGCTAAATGTGTCAATTAACATATACAACTAATACTCACACTAATAAGCACCTAACCACTATGATGAAATGCTTGATCAAAATAGACTTTGTGTCTGACGTTGCCTGCCCTTGGTGTGCAGTTGGATTTGGCAATTTAGAGTTGGCCATGCACGCCATGCAAAATGTGGCTGACTTTTCAGTGCATTTCAGAACTTTTCAACTAAATCCTCAGATGCCT
>JACCDI011709233.1_pt1 | contig 10782 bp, 9 predicted proteins | sample 7442791 | NCBI WGS metagenome assembly JACCDI01 (sample SAMN15323434, study PRJNA562643) | freshwater metagenome | isolation source: river surface water | place: USA:Blue River Watershed | collected 2017-08-15
CTAGCGGCGATTCTGGCAGAGTTCACGCAGGAGCTGCCTGTCACGTCGGCGACTCCCGGCGTGGCACCGTTGATCGAGCCAGCCGGTGGCGGCGTGGCCCTCCACATCGCCCCGCGTGCCGAGGATGTCGCGGCGATTCTGGTCAGCTCGACGCCGGGCCTGCCTGTGCCGACGGTCACGCACGGCTTGGCATCGGCCCCCACAGTTGATGTGGCAGGTCCCCCTGTCGGGGATGTTGGGGCCATCAGGGCGGTCGCATTGCGACCTCTGCCCGTGGCGGCGGATCGGACGGTGGAAACCGGACCCACAGCGGCAGGTGATGGGCTTGGACAGCCGGCTGACCAGGATTTTGCGCCCCCGTTCGGGGCGATCTTGCCGCCACCGCCGAGCTTGGCAGGAGGCGCGCCGCCCGCCTCCTCTGTGACGCGGACAGAGCCGACGCCCGGCCCGGCCCATGCGGGCAAGGCGGAAGGCTGGCACTGGCCAGCCGCGGCACATCTGCCAACGACCACCTTGGGACCAACAGATTTCGCGGCCCCGCCCGGATTTGCACGGGGACAGGAGGCGCGGCCTGCGCCCGACGCGACAGCGGGACAACCTCCGACGTTGCCCGTTGAAGCAGCGCCTTCGGGCAGGCCCGACCCCAAGACGCCGTCCCATGCGCCCGCCGTCGCAGCCATGCCGGAGGCTTGGCAAGGGCGGCCCGCTCCAGCGCCCACTGCGCCACGTGACCCGGCCACGGTCTCGCCCCCTCCGGGCGGCCACCTCCAACCGGCCCCCCCATCAGCTCAGGCCCGCCAGCATGCAGACGTTGGGCCTGAGAGTCAGATGCTGACCCGAGATGTTCCGGCGCAGGGCATTGTCCCCCTTGGCGGCGTGGCCTTTGGGCCTGCCAAGACGATGGCGGCGGCGGGTGCGCCACCCCTTGGCCTGTCCATGGCACAGCCGACCACTCTGCCGCCGGGGTTCTCCGGACTGGTTGCGGGCGTGCCAGAGTCCCCGGGATCACAGGCCGGAACACCAGAGCAGTGGCGCATCCAGCAGAGGGCACCATTGCCGCCCCCACTGCCGACCGCGCAACCCACACAGGATCAAACGGCAGCGCTGACCCCTATGGCCATCGGGGACCCGGACGCATCGGCGGGGGAGGCGCAAAGACCCGAAGGCACCCTCCCGCCAGCAGGGCAGGCTGCGATACCGACCGCTGGGCCCGTGTCGCTTGCCACCCCCGCGAAAGAGGCTGTGGATCGCGCGCGCCCGTCCACCGCCCTGCCCGAAGAAACCCGCGCCATCCTGCGCCAGATCACGCCGCCAACCGCCGATCACGAGGGCGCGGTGGAAATCGCCCTGTTCCCCAACGACCTGGGTCAGGTGCGGCTCGATATCCAGCAGGGATCAACAGGCACGCATATCACCGTATCCACCGACAGGCCCGAAACGCTGGAGCTGATCCGCCGCCACAGCGCGGAGTTGATCGCAGAGTTTCGGGGGGCGGGGCTATCCAATCCCGTGATCAGCTTTGCCGTCGCAGATGGACAAACCCCGCCACGACCAGACCCGGCGGGCGCGCTCGCCGGTGGTCCTTTTGGCGCACCCTCACAGCAGGCGGGGCAGCACTCCGGCGGGTCATCCAACAGACAGCCCTCGCCCCCCCAAGACCCGTCCTTGGCCGAGCGGGCAGATCCCGCCCCCACCGTCTATCGCAGCGATCCCGCCCGCCAAGGCGGCATGATCCTGCGCCTGTAACCCCGCGCCTGTGAAAAGGAGAGCGCATGACCGCGATCACCCCCCTCGGCACTGCCCCGAAAACGGCGAAAACCGGCGGCGGCATCACCTCGGATTTCACCACCTTCCTCAAGATGCTGACGACCCAGATGCAGAATCAGGACCCGCTGAACCCGATCGATTCCACTGACTATGCCGCGCAGTTGGCGACCTTTTCGGGCGTGGAACAACAGGTCAGGACCAACAGCCTGCTGGCCGATCTGGGCACGCAATTCGGCTTGATGGGCATGGCGCAACTGGCCGGTTGGGTGGGGCAGGAGGCCCGCTCTGCCGGGCCGGTCTGGATGGGGGGGGCGCCGGTCTCGGTGCAGGTTGAGCCTGCAAAAGGCGCGACGCGGGCGGTATTGGTGGCGCGGGATGCCGCCGGAAACATCGCCGCGCGCGAAGAGGTGCCGGTGACGGCAGGTGCCTATCAATGGTTGGGTGGCGACATGGCGGGCAATCCGCTGCACGCAGGGCCCTATCGGCTGACGGTGGAAAGCTGGAACGGGGACAAGCAACTGACCACCACACCGGTGCAATCCTACGGCCGCATCACCGAGGCGCGGAATGGTCCGGATGGCGTGACCCTGGTCTTGCAAGGCGGGATCAGCGTGAAGGCGACCGAGGTGACCGCCCTACGCGCCGCGTCTTCGGGATAAGGGCGGCACCTTTCCCCGGCGCGGCGCAGGGTTTAGGGTCGCGTCATGACCTTGACCGCGCTTTTGCCCCCCGAAACGCTGCGCGACCTGCGCGCGCAGGACAGCGGTTGGACCGCCGGACCGCAGGTGGCTCTGTCCGGGGGGCGGACGAACCATGTCTGGCGCTTTGGCAACCGGGTGGTGAAGCACTACCGCCCCGAGTCCGCGACCCCGTTGTTTCCCAACGATCCGGCGGCCGAGGTTCGGGCGTTGCGCCGGTTTGCGCCCGAAGGGCTGGCCCCGGCGGTGCGGGCGGTGTCGGGTAACTGGCTGGTGATGGACCATATCCCCGGCGCGGTCTGGGGCCAGACTGCGGATCAAGACCCTGCCCCGGTGGCGCACGTCTTGGGGCGGTTGCATCGGCTGGGGATCAGCGACGGGTTTCGCGCCTTGCCCAATGGCACGGCGGCACTGCGGGCCGATGCGCTGCGCGTGGCGGCAACCCTGCCTCTGCCGCCCTTGCCGGATGTGCCGGATGTGCCCCCCACGGCGCCCTGCCCGGTTCATGCCGATGCTGTGCCGGGGAACATCCTTTTGTCCCCCGGAGGGCCGGTCCTGATCGATTGGCAATGTCCCGGCACAGGCGATCCGGCAGAGGATTTGGCGACATTCCTGTCGCCCGCAATGCAATGGCTTTACACCGGGCGCGTTCTGACCACCGATCAACGTGCCCGCTTTCTGAACGCCTATCCTGACGGACGAACGGTGGCGCGATTCACGGCGCTGGAGCCGCTTTACGACTGGCGCATCGCGGCCCATTGCGCCTGGCGGGCCGCGAAGGGCGATGCGGATTACGCCAAGGCCTTACAGGAAATGGCCTAGACCCACGCCCGTGGCAAAGATCACGAAGGCCGCAGGGATCAGATACCAGCGGCTGCGGCGGCGCGGCGGGGCCAAGGGGCGCGACGGTTCGGCCTGCGCGATCAGCGCGCTTTCCACCAGACGCGGCAGTTTCGGGCCGAAGCGTCCGAGCACCCGGGCGGTTTGCAACAGGTCGCGCAGCAGGGCCTTGGGGCCGATGTTCCCGGCGATGTAGCGTTCCACCACCGGCCGCGCGACCTGCCAGATGTTGATATGGGGGTCGAGCCCCCGCGCCACGCCTTCGACCACCACCATCGTGCGTTGCAACAGGATCAGTTCCGTCCGCGTCTGCATGCCGAAGCGTTCGGTCACGTCGAACAGATAGGACAGCAGCCGCGCCATCGAAATCCGGCTCGCATCCATGCCGAAGATCGGCTCTCCCACCGCGCGCAGGGCGCGGGCGAATTCGTCGATGTCGCGGTCGGCGGGGACATAGCCCGCCTCGAAATGCACTTCCGCCACGCGGCGGTAATCCTTGCGGATGAAGCCCATCAGGATCTCGGCATAGACGCGGCGGGTGTATTCGTCGATCCGCCCCATGATGCCGAAATCATAGGCGATGATCGCGCCATCCGCGCCGACCTTGAGGTTGCCTTGGTGCATGTCGGCATGGAAATAGCCGTCGCGCAGCGCGTGGTTGAGGAACAGTTGCAGCACCCGCGCGCCCAGCACCCGCCGGTCATGCCCCGCCGCGTCGATGGCGGCGTTTTCGTTCATGCCCAGACCTTCGACCCAATCCAGCGTCATCACCGTCTTGCCCGACAGGTTCCAGACCGGCTGGGGCACGCGAAAGCCTTCGTCATCCTTGGTGTTGGCGGCGAATTCGGCAGCGGCTGACGATTCCAGCCGCAAATCCAACTCCCCCATCACCACGCCTTCGAAATGGGCGATGACATCCATCGGACGCAGGCGGCGGGCCGAGGGGGCGAAAATCTCGACCGTGCGCGCGATCAGGTAGAAGGCGTCGATGTCCTTGCGGAAAGCGCGTTCGATGCCGGGGCGCAGCACCTTGACCGCCACCTCCTTGCCCGTCTCGGCAATGCGGGCGCGATGCACCTGCGCGATGGAGGCGGCGGCGACAGGTTCGGAAAACTCGGAAAACACCTGATCGACGGGCAGTTCCAGTTCCGCCGCGATCATCTGCTTGGCCACGTCGGTGGAAAACGGCGGCAGTTGGTCTTGCAGATACTTCAACTGTTCGGAGAGTTCCTCGCCCACCATATCGGGGCGGGTGGACAGGATTTGCCCGAATTTTATGTAGGCCGGACCAAGCGCCGTCAGCGCGCGGGTGGCGGGGGGCAGGGTCGGATCGCCCTTCAACCCCAGCCATTTGAACGGCCAACCCAGCGCATGGGCCACGATCCGCAGGCTTTTTGGCGCGCGGAAGGCGTCAAGAACCACCTCCATCGCGCCGGTGCGTTCCAGCGTGGCGCCGGTGCGGATCAGCCGCCAGATGTTGTGCGGTCCGCGCATCAGATCTTCCAGCCGGAGTGCAGGGCCGCGACCCCCATGGTCAGATTGCGGTATTTCACCTGCTCGAACCCCGCCTGCCGGATCATCGCGGCGAAGCTGTCCTGATCGGGGAATTTCCTGATCGATTCGACCAGATACTGATAGCTGTCGCGGTCATTGGCCACGATCTGACCCATCACCGGGATGACGTTGAAGGAATAGAGATCATAGGCCTTTTGCAGCATGGCGTTGGGGATCTGCGAAAACTCCAGCACCATCAGACGCCCGCCGGGTTTCAGCACGCGGTAGGCATCCTTCAACGCATCCGCGATGCGGGTGACGTTCCGGATGCCGAAGCTGATCGTGTAAACGTCAAAGGAATTGTCGGCAAAGGGCAGCGCCATCGCGTCACCCACCACCCACTCCAGCCGCTCGGCCTGATGTTCCGCCTCGGCCCGCTTGCGGCCCTCGATCAGCATGGATTCGGTCATGTCGCAGACCACGGCGCTGGAGCCCGGGGCGCGTTTCAGGAAGCGGAAGGCCACATCCCCGGTGCCGCCCGCCACATCCAGCAGGCGTTGGCCGGGGCGCGGGGCCAGCCAATCCATCATGGCGTCCTTCCACAACCGGTGGACGCCGCCTGACATCAGGTCGTTCATGATGTCATAGCGGCTGGCGACGCGGGTGAACACGCCATGCACCATCCCGGCCTTGTCGCCTTCTGGCACGGTCTGAAAGCCGAAATGGGTGGTGTGGTCCTGATCTTCGGTCATTGTCTCTTGCCGTTCCTGACGCTTGCCACTCCTTATAGGGCCGAAGTCCGGCGCTGCAATGCGCCCCTCTGTCCTATCGCCAAAGGTTGCCATGCCCGAACTGCCCGAGGTTGAAACCGTCCGCCGTGGTCTTTTGCCGGTGATGGAGGGGCAGGTGATCGCCCAAGCACTGGTCAACCGCCCCGATTTGCGCTGGCCGTTTCCGCCGCGCATGGCCGAACGGCTGACCGGGGCGCGGGTCCTGGCACTGCGGCGACGGTCGAAATACATCCTCGCCGATCTCTCCACCGGCGAGACGCTGCTGATTCATCTGGGCATGTCGGGGCGGATGCTGATTTCCGGCGCCGTCGTGGGAGAGTTCCACCACCACCACCCCGCGCCCGAAAAGCATGACCATGTGGTCCTGGACATGGAGGGGGGCGCGCGCGTCACCTTCAACGATGCCCGGCGCTTTGGCGCGATGGACCTTTTGGACACGGCGGGGGCCGACCGGCATCCGCTGTTGACCGACATCGGGCCGGAGCCGCTGGGGAACGGGTTTTCCGAAAGCTATCTCGTCGCGCGTCTGGCCGGAAAGAACACGCCAATCAAATCGGCGCTTCTGGACCAGCATCTGGTCGCGGGTCTGGGCAATATCTACGTCTGCGAAACGCTCTACCGCGCCCGCATCCATCCCGCGCGCAAGGCCGGTGACCTGACCCGCGGGCAGGCCGCATCCCTTGTGCCGATCATCCGCGAGGTTCTGACCGAGGCGATCGAGGCGGGCGGCTCCTCCTTGCGCGATTATCGGCAGGCGGATGGGGAACTGGGCTATTTCCAGCACAGTTTTCAGGTCTATGGCCGCGAGGGCGACCCCTGCGCCACACCCGGTTGCGGCTCGAGCATCGGGCGGATCGTGCAATCGGGGCGGTCGTCGTTCTTTTGCCCGACCTGCCAAGGCTGACGCTGCGGCGTTTTGCCAAGCGACTTGATAACGGGCGCGTTACTGTTAGGACTCGCGCCCGAGCGCAACCAAGCGAACACAACGAAGCGGAGTCGATCATGGCCTATGAGACGCTGATCGTCGAGATCGAGGATGACACCGCCCTGATCCGGCTGAACCGGCCCGATGCGCTGAACGCGCTGAACACCAAGCTGATGCAGGAACTCGCCACGGCGCTGACGGCGGCGGATGCCAATGAGAAAGTGCGCTGCATCGTGCTGACCGGATCGGACAAGGCCTTTGCCGCCGGGGCCGATGTGCGCGAGATGGCCGAAAAGACCTATGCCGAGGTGTTCTTTGACGATCTCTTCGGCCCCGAAGCCGAGGCCATCACCCGCGTCCGCAAGCCGATCATCGCCGCTGTTGCGGGCTATTGCCTTGGCGGGGGCTGCGAATTGGCGATGATGTGCGATTTCATCATCGCGGCCGATACGGCGAAGTTCGGCCAGCCAGAGATCAATCTGGGCATTTGCGCCGGCATGGGCGGCACCCAGCGCCTGACCCGCGCGGTGGGTAAGGCCAAGGCGATGGACATGAACCTGACCGGCCGGTTCATGGACGCCGCCGAGGCAGAGCGCACGGGTCTGGTCAGCCGAATCGTCCCGGCCAAGGATTTGCTGTCCGAGACGATGAAGATCGCGGGCAAGATCGCCGAGAAATCCGCGCTGGCGGTGATGGCGGTGAAAGAATCGGTCAACCGCGCGCAGGAAACCACCCTGCGCGAAGGGCTGCTGTTCGAACGCCGCATGTTCCACGCCAGCTTCGCGACCGAAGATCAGAAAGAGGGCATGGCGGCCTTCATCGAAAAGCGCACCGCGCAGTTCCGCGACCGCTGAGCGGGACAAGGCCCATTTTCCCTGTTCCCTTTCCCCGCCTTTTGCACTAAGCGCTGCCCTCACATGCGCGTGGGCCCGCTTAGGCAAGAATCGAGTCCGTCCTTTCGGGGACGGCGTCTTGGGGTCTTTCGTGCAACAGAAACGCAACGAAGACCCGAGAAAGACCTGACCGATGGCCAATTCCGAACAGTCCAAAAAGCGCGCCCGCCAGTCCGAGACGCGCTATGCCGTGAACAAAGCTCGCCGTTCGCGCGTCCGCACCTATATCCGCAAGGTCGAAGAAGCGCTCGCCGCTGGTGACGCCGCGGCTGCCGAAGAAGCGCTGAAGAACGCCCAGCCGGAACTGATGCGTGGCGTGTCCAAGGGCATCCTGCACAAGAACACCGCCTCGCGCAAAGTGTCGCGTCTCGCCTCGCGCGTGAAGACGCTGGCCGGCACCAAAGCCTGATCTAACTGACTGAATTTATTGACAAAGGGCGTGGCCGAAAGGCTGCGCCCTTTGGCATGTCCACTGCCTTTCGACAGACCACTGTTGCAGGCTGACACGGGCTGTCGGGATTCGCTGAGGCGAAGGTCTGTCAAGCGCGAAGATTGGTTGCGGAGCCCTCGCCGGGGGCGCTAGCGTGACAGGGCGATTCACTACGACTTGGGGGACATGACATAGGCCCGATCGGGCGGACTGACTGGCGAAACGCTGCCAAGCCTTTGTATAGTCAGACCTTTTCTGATTCGGTGTTCAAATGTCTGTGGTGTCTGCCATCGGCAGATCACAATACGGCGCTGCACGTCACGGGCCTTTTGGCACGGCGATGTTGTGTTGCGTTGATGTCTGGAATGGACCGGATGAACCTGTGCTGGCGTGACGTGCCGGGCAGGGGACAGCCGGTCTATCCGTCCGGGCCGTTGCGAACCGCAGGGGTGGGGTGAGCGGTACGAAAAACAGCAGATGTCCCGGGCAAGATGGCCCGCAAGACATCCACGGACGGGTAAGAACATGACGAATGAGACTTGGGGATCGGTCCGCGAGGATTTGGTCAAACGTGTGGGCCGGAACAACTATGTCACCTGGATCGAACCGCTGAAACTGTCGGGCTTTGCCGATGGCGTGGCCCGATTCGAGGTTCCGACGTCCTTCTTCGGGGATTGGGTGTCGCGCAATTTCGCCGACCACATCCGCTCGCACATGAACGCCGCCGGTGTGGCGGTGGAGCGTGTCGAATTCGCCGTTGCCCGTCCCGGGTCTTTCGCTGCGGCTGTCGCGGCGCAGCCCGTCCCGGCGGCACAGACCGATTCCACCGCAGCGCGCCGTCCCGCGGCCCCTGTCGTGCGTCCCGCCCCGGCCCGGGCCCGGCCCGTCGATGCGGATGAGGTGCCCGGCGCCCCGCTCGATTCGCGCTTTACCTTTGACAGCTTCGTGGTCGGCAAGCCGAACGAACTGGCGCATGCCGCCGCGCGCCGCGTGGCCGAGGGCGGTCCCGTCACCTTCAACCCGCTTTTCCTTTATGGCGGCGTGGGTCTGGGCAAGACCCACCTGATGCACGCCATCGCGCATGAATTGCAAAGCCGCCAGCCAGAGCTGCGCGTGCTTTATCTGTCGGCTGAACAGTTCATGTACCGCTTCGTCCAAGCGCTGCGCGAACGCCAGATCATGGATTTCAAGGAACTGTTCCGCTCCGTCGATGTGCTGATGGTCGATGACGTGCAGTTCATCGCGGGCAAGGACAGCACGCAGGAGGAATTCTTCCACACCTTCAACGCGCTGGTCGATCAGAACAAGCAGATCGTCATTTCCGCCGACCGCGCGCCGGGTGAGATCAAGGATCTTGAGGATCGCATCAAATCCCGCCTGCAATGCGGGCTGGTCGTGGACCTGCACCCCACCGATTACGAATTGCGGCTGGGCATCCTGCAAACCAAGGCCGAACATTACCGCACGCAGTACAAGGGACTTCAAATCGCCGATGGCGTGCTGGAATTCCTTGCCCATCGCATCACCACCAATGTCCGCGTGCTGGAAGGCGCGCTGACGCGGCTGTTCGCCTTTGCCTCGCTGGTTGGTCGCGAAATCACGCTGGAACTGGCGCAGGACTGCCTTGCCGATATCCTGCGCGCCTCGGATCGCAAGCTGACCATCGAGGAAATCCAGCGCAAGGTGGCCGAGCATTACAACATCCGCCTGTCGGACATGATCGGCCCCAAGCGCCTGCGCACCATCGCGCGTCCGCGCCAGATCGCCATGTATCTGTCCAAGCAGTTGACGCCCCGGTCCCTGCCGGAAATCGGGCGGCGCTTTGGCGGGCGGGATCACACCACCATCATGCACGGTGTGCGCAAGATCGAAGAGTTGATGACGATGGACAGCCAGCTGTCCGACGACATCCAGCTTTTGCGCCGTCTGTTGCAAGGCTGATCCGATGCGGGTCTGTGTGTTTGCCATTGCTGCGCTTTGCGCCACTCCTGCCCTGGGCATGGTGTCCGGGTTCTACGACAGCGCCAACGAGATCGCGGCGATTTTCGCCTCGGGCGCGGTGGCGGATGCCCTGGGTCAGGCGCCGGTCGGGTCCGTGTCGGAAATCGGCACGTCGAAGGACGGCGCAGGCCAGTGGATGATCAGGACGCAGGACTGTGACCTGATCGTCGAGGTGATCGCCCAGCCTCTGCCCGAAGGCATGGTCGGCACACCTGATTATGCAGTGCAAATCGCCAAGGGCTGTGACTGACGGCCCGCTGTGGCATTTTGTTCCGCGCTTTGCCCGCAACGGTGGCAAATGGCTTGTGAACGCCAACAAACCCGCTAATTTCGGCCTCCCCGGCACCAAGGCCGATCCATGGGTCGGCACGAAAGGCGCGGGGCAAGAACGGATGGGGATGGTAGGATGAAACTCTCGATCGAACGCGGCACGCTCTTGAAGGCGCTGGCACAGGCGCAATCCGTTGTGGAACGCCGCAACACCATTCCGATCCTCGCCAACGTGCTGATCGAGGCGGAGGGCGCGCAGGTCAGCTTCCGCGCCACCGATCTGGACATCGAGGTGGTGGACCGCGCCCCCGCGATGGTGGAACGCCCCGGTGCCACCACGGTGTCGGCGGTGATGCTGCATGAGATCGTCCGCAAGCTGCCCGATGGCGCGCTGGTCAACCTGACCGAGGATGGATCGAATGGCCGTCTGACCATCACGGCGGGTCGGTCCACCTTCAGCCTCGCCACCCTGCCGCGCGAAGATTTCCCGGTGATGGCGACCTCGGAATACAGCACCAATTTCAGCGCCAAGGCCCCCGACCTGCGCCGCCTGTTCGACAAGGCGAAATTCGCCATCTCGACCGAAGAGACCCGCTATTACCTGAATGGCGTCTATATGCATGTGGCCACGGGCGAGTCCGGCCCCGTGCTGCGCTGCGTGGCCACCGATGGC
>JACCDI011276078.1_pt1 | contig 10775 bp, 9 predicted proteins | sample 7442791 | NCBI WGS metagenome assembly JACCDI01 (sample SAMN15323434, study PRJNA562643) | freshwater metagenome | isolation source: river surface water | place: USA:Blue River Watershed | collected 2017-08-15
CTGCCTCTAAACTTGACTCAATTAAAGAATCTGTTCCTATCGCCAAAGAATCTGCTGCATCTAAACTTGACTCGGCTAAAGAATCTGTAGCCGCTAAGGTTGAATCCATTCAAGAAGTTGTTCTTGGTGCTAAAGACTCTGCTACTGCTAAAGTTGAATCCATCCAAGAAGCTATTCCTGAAGCTAAAGATTCTGCTAAAGAAGCAGCTGCTTCTAAAATTGAATCATTAACTTCTAACATAAGTGAACAAACCGAAAAAATTTCTGCAATTCAAGACAAAATTTCTAACTTAAAAAACTAAGTGTAATTAAAAAATGAATTTTAATTATTTTTTAACTAAACTCATTTAATTTCATTGGATAAACTTGAAATAGAACCAATTATTATTACACCTTTTTCACTAAAAAATATTGATATTTATTTTATTTAGGCTATTTTCAATAGAATTTAATGTCCAGAATTATTAAAAGATCATTTTTCACAGTTATTAATCAAGCAGAAGTCGCATACCGGGAATTTTTAGGCTCAAATCGTATTAAGTTAAATTCAGGTCTAAGACTAAACTTGCCTGTTTTACATAATTTATATCGAGTTTCATTAAAAGAACAATTAGTTCAATTGGAAAATCAAGATGCATATACCAAAGACAATGTGCCAGTAACTGTATCTGGTACTGTATTTTTTAAGGTGACCGACCCGGAAAAAGTAATTTTTTCAATTCAAAATCCACGTCAAGCAATTAAAAGTGTTGGTGAATCCAGTTTTCGCGCAGTTATTGGTCGTTTTGAATATGACGAAATAATTGCAAACAGAAACACAATAAATCAAGAAATGATTGGAATTTTAGGTAACACAACAAATGAATGGGGTGTTAACACAACCAGGCTAGAAATACAAAATTTTGGTCCACAAAATGCAGAAGTTGCTAAACAACTTGAAAAACAGATGCAAGCAGAAAGAACTAGAAGAGAAAATGAATTAGGTACACAAGCTGATATTAGAACAGCTGAGGGTGCAAAACAAATTGCTATTTTAAATTCCGAGGGTTTATTAATTTCCGCTAAAAATAAAGCTGAAGCAATGCGATATGAAATGAACACCACATCAGATGCATTGTCTGAACAAATTGATAAGCTAACAAGTAAATTAGGCTCGGCTGAATTAGCCGCAAATTATTTACTAGAAATGAAACGACTTGAACATTTGCAACAAATTTCTAATTCATCTAATAATCAAGTATACTGGATGGATCCAAAAGGAATTTATCCAACTGCCAAGGTTATTAGTGATTTAATTAAAAAATAAAAATTGATAAAATATTTTTTTAGTTAAATTAATTTTTATTTAATGAATATTATTTTAAGTAAATTAACTTTATTTGTATTGCCAGTAATTTATGTTTTACATGTTAGTAAATTTCATAGATTTTGTGAAAGCATGTTTAGTCCATTTGTTACTCAAGTAATAAAAACATTAACTCCAGATCCAACAGAATTTACTTTTAGGTCTGTTTTATTTGTATATTCTGTAGGAATTACTGTGTTAATCATATATTTATTTTTTACTGTTATTTGGTGGATTATAAAAAATGTTTTATTTTAATTAATTTTTTATTAAGTTAATTAAAATTGAATTTTTATTCCAATAATTTGTTCAAACTGGCGTTTTGGGCCATTAGGTGTGCAATTAATTGGTTATTTGTTTTAATTGCTGATAAAATAATTTGTTTTTTTTCTTGGATATCATTTGTAAATATATTATCTTGATTTGATGGTTGGGATTTGTAATTAGAAATTTTTTCCTCAAAATTATTTTCCAATTGAGAATTAATTACTGGAACTGGTTTATATATATGCATTTGTTTATTTAAATTTCCTGTAATATTTATTGTACACACACATTGTGAGTTATCTAATGACACCATTAGTTTTTGCAATGGTAAAAAATCACCAAAAGAAAAATAATATTCATAAATTCTTTTAATGTGAGTTATTAAAAAATCAGGAAAAGCAAAAACATTATCAAAATTAGCACGTAAAGCTGGTTTTATTTGTATAGGATATTGCATGGTAATAATTGTATATATTTTATAATGTCTACCATTTGTTATAATATCATCAAGCATTTTAATGTTGTTTATATTTCTAGAAATAACGTCATCTAAAATCAGTAAAATTGGATTAACGGGGTTAGCCTTTTGTTTATTTATAAGTGCTTCAGTAAATGAAGTATTGAATTCAGAATAAATATTTTTAATTGCAGGTAAGTTAATTTGATATTGTTGTTGGGTTGGTTGAGAATTTACATATAAATATATTGACTTAACAAAATTTTTATTGGTTAACTTTTGAGCAAGGTCTAAAGCCAAATCAGTAACACCAGTACCTCTTTTTCCAATTATTAAATAATTTTTAGCAGAAGGGGAAATAATTTCATTTAAAAAAATTTCTTGAGAAGTTTTGCATTTGGGCAAAATATGTGTGGGAACATGAGAACTAGAATGCTGTAACGTATTGACAGTTTCATTAGTTTCATCAAATGAACTCACACAGTTTTGTTTTATACTTGAACTTTCCATTCGAACCGAGATAATATATAAATATAATTAGATAATTTTATTTATATAAACGAATTAAGTATTTTTAAGAACATATTGTACGAGAAATCTGTAAAATCCTAAGGGCACCCTGCACGCAAAATAACATAAAATTTTATCTTAGGGGCACCAGTAGCCAAGAATAGCAGAAGAACTAGTTGATAAATAGTCAGATGAACATTTACAAGGAGTCCAATTGGCTTGGTCATAGTAAACATTACCATTGGAAACTTTAGTTACATAAGCTGCATGACAATAAGTTGGGTCACCAGTTCTAAAAAGCACACAACCAGGAACAGGAGTGTGAGAATTAACTTTGGATTTTTTATCGGAACAAGTTGTTAGTCCTGTAGGTAATTTAGGTTGACGGTCGCGTGCGTAGTAAACACAATTACAAGCATCTGCATCATATGGACTACATGAAATTAAAGTATCACCTAAAAGTCCATAGGGGTTATTTGTGTTTGTAACCGAGTCAGTTTGATTGGTTGTGCTGACTCCAGAATAGCCTTGATTAGGCGTATACGTTCCAGTGGAACTGTAGGTGTAAACAGCATTAATATATCCACCTGAATACCATGTAGATGATGCAGGAACATCTTTGTGACCAGGATTATGACAAGATACTAAACCAGAACCAGTACCAATGCAACAATGAGATGCATCACCAGAATGACCATTATTCATAATAACAGCATCGCCTTTATGAATTGAATTTTCACTAGTACCAGCTAATGTCCATCCAGGATATTTACCAGCTTTAAAACCAGACCATAAATCTTTACAAACACCAACATATCCATGACCCCAATTTCCATGAGACATTGCATGAGTTGTAAAATAGGTACAACCACATGAGCTATCATCTGGACATTCAGAGCATCCATAAGCACATGATTGTGCCCAAGTTGCTGCTGCTGTTTTATCATAGGTAGCAGAAACAGTAAAAATACCAAGTAATAATAGGCCTATTAAATTTGAAAACTTAACCATTATTATATTAATTTAGAAATTATAGTGAAAATTAAAATCAATGTTTTTTTCTGGGGCATAGAAAAATTGAAATATTTATATGATTTTACATTAATTAAATAATATTAATGAATCTAATTTATCTTACTTCAAATATTACTCAAGATTACTCTGAACCACATGAAATTTCCGATACATGCCTATATCCTAGTTGGACTAGATTTGCAGTTAGTGAAATGCCGGCTACTGTGGTATCATCGCTGTTAGTAGATGCCATTAAATTCAATAGATATCACAATGAATATGTTAAATCTGATGGAAAAATAATAACTGAAGGAGTTGATTCAATAACTGGTCCAGATGGATTTAACAAAGAATTACTAGATAATTCCCCCATTGGTCCAGTCGGATACGAAACATTACTTATTCTACCTTATTTGGTTAAAATAAATAATGCGCTAGAAAAACTAAATATTCGGACAGTACAGTCGCAACCAGCATATTATAATAATTTAGCTCACGATGGGTTCAAATCATATTTTCAAATTCCATTTGTTGATTTTGCGGGTCCATTTGAAGCAATTGAAATATACAATAAGATGGAACAGGACCCAAGATTATCCAAGTGCTACTTTAATAAATTTTATGCAGCTGACCAATCTGACGAAACAGTTTTTAGATTCTTTATTGGTAGACCATTTATTGATTTGGATGGTAATCCAAATTCAGGATTTGCAGATAGGGATTTTTGGGAATTAATTTGCACTATTGCAGATGAATTAGGAACTAGTTAAAAATTTGCCTAGAGGATTAGGCATTTGAGTTGTTTTAATAACATACGCTTTTGATATTTGTTGTCTTCCAATACCAAAATCAGAAAATTTACTTATTGTATTTGTTGATAAATTAAACTGAATTCTTGGATGAGACCCATTAGGCTCTACATACCGATAATACCAATTGTCTATTTGTGATAATTGTGATGATACCATCGGTTCAAAAGTTAAAACAGCACGAGCTGTTTCTAATGAATTTGTATATTTGGGTAAAACAAAAAAAGATTCAGTTGGAACCAATTGCAAATTTGTATCAGATTCTAAATACCTAATACAAACATATCCAATCAATATTTTTTTATCTATAGTTGGGTCTTCAGGACTGATTGAATGTATTGGTTCACCATAAACACGTGAACCAACATGTATTGTGTTAGCATCAAGGTTCATTTGTGTTTGATCTAGATTAAAGTAAGGTTTGGGACGAAAAGGCGCACGGACTTGCCCTGTGGTTTTTGTTGAGCCAAAAAGCGCACCATTTGATGTTTTAACCTGAAAAAATCTAACTCCTTGGTCAATTGTATGGGATGGATTAATACAAACTAAATCAATTGCGGGCATTGAGTCTTTAGCATATCGGCGTAATGTGTTAGCTCCACAACATGGACATGCATTATTATCACCAAACCAACATTCTAATAATTTGCCATAATTTTCGTACTGTAAATAATCTGAGTCTTCTTGTTCTTCCATTGCATTTAATTTATTTTGAGCACAAATATCAAGACTAATATCCGATTCCATACGTTCTCTTGAATTAGGTGATAAATATTCTAAGATTGCAGGAGTAAGATTTTCTATATAGTCAGCCATATATCCGGGTTTTGCACGGTTCCTAGTAGGGTATTTGGGTTCTTTGTTTTTTGGAGTTTTAAATTCATCAGGTTTTTTTCTTTTTTCGCCACCACCTGATAAATTATTTAGATCTTCTGGTGTTAACGCAATAAGTTTCCCAGTTACAAATAACAAGTAAATATTCATACTTTCATCTGTAAAATCTAATTGTCCACCTTGTTGTTTTAATTTTAAGTATTTGTTTTTGTACTTTAGATATTTATTTTTATAAAATACTTGTTCTTGGTATTTATCATAAAAATTAATTTTATTCATTATATTTAATTATAAATTTTTATTTTCATAATTTGAACATCCTATCACATATAATTTATTAGCGGCAACTCTATCAACAAATGATTCAACTTTAATAAATTTACCGGTTTCCATATCTTTATAATGTTCAAAGAAATATTTAATTTCATCAAGCGTATGAGAATCTAGATCGGTATAATTATTAATATGTTTATTATATGGGTCAACTTTATCAGATGGTACCAAAAGAATTTTTTCATCACGACCATTTTCATCTTCAGTTATTAGTGCGCCAATAATTTTGCAGTTGATTATACAAGTTGGTAACAGAGTACGTTTGCAAATAACAACTGCATCAAGTGGATCACCATCGCCACCCAATGTATGAAAAATATATCCATAATTAAATGGATAAGCAAATGGACCATGTAAAAACCTATCGCAAAATAATAGACCGGTTTTATGGTCAATTTCGTATTTGACATTGTTTCCATATGGAATTTCTATTTGAACTGAAACTATTTGAGTTTCTTGATACATAAAAGTTATTAAGTTAATGGATATTCTTAAATAGCATAATAAAACTACAATTTTTTTTGTAAAATAATATTATGTGGTTAGCATAAGTTGTGCAAATTCTGCTAAACTAGCTGATTCTTTAAGCCCGTCATAATCCACAATGTATGGTTTAAATATTGGATAGATATCAACCCATGTGTTGTAATCATCAAGAGATATTAAGCTTTTTTTTAAAAGTAGATTTAAATATTCCCCATACAAGTTTCTGGTATGGCCGATAATCTCATCTGATATGTCATGAGTAACAAGATAATTTAATGTATTAGATATACTTGCCCAATAACCTGTTGATTCTGGTTCTATTGGATTAAATCGAAAAAATATTTCCGACTGACCACACATGTACCGAACAAACATACTTGTTAATCGGATTTTTTTGTCGACCAGTTCAATCGGTTTGGCTAGTAGAGGTTGAATCCAAGTGGTGTAAACTGAATCAAAAATTATTTGGTTCAATTGGGATGAATCAGTTGCTTGGTCCAACTGAAATCTTTCGATCCATTCAGTAACTGTGTACAAACCAAGATTGTGAACAGAGCAAATTGGTTTTATTTGTTTTGCCCATTGGCTAAATTCAGATGCATTCGATTTCATGTAATTATAATTCATATTGGTCCATCGAAAATCTTCCAAAAAATAATTATCATATTTTCCAGAAAATTCTCTAATAACCCGGTCAGTTTCTTCACCTGGTTCCATAAAACTTGCCCATAGGCTTAAGTCCCCATAAAAACAATACTCAAACGAACCTTGTAATAATATTCGAATAGCTTCTTCATCTGTTCTAGAACCGTCAAATAATTTCCCATATAATCGTGTAAATACAGGATAAATTTTTCTAGCCTGAACTGTGGAATATTCATATGTGGTATTTAACATTGATTGCACAAATAACATATCACCTAAAACCAAAGTTATTGCTTCACTCATTAATCTATATCCAATATAAACTTTTTGAGTAAGCGGGGTATGGACCCCATCAAAAACCAAATCAGGAATGGCCCAGTGAGAAAAATCATGGAACATAAAGGTTAGTTCATGGGATCTGTCTTTGGGTTTGGGTACAAATGGAATTCCTGCATTAAGACCTGGGCACCAATATAACTTTTGACGTCGATTAATTGCGCTACGAAAAAACATTCCATTATTCAACGCATTAATTGGAATATTTGACAAGTTTAATTTTTTTGCAATAGGATTAAAAAATTCACCTACAGACAAAATAAATTTACTTGGGTCTCGGGAAAAATCCACACACTGGGTGTATTTTTGTGGAAAATGTTTCAAATCAATATTGGACTTGTAGTAAATTTTATCTCCAATAAATTGACTAATATTTTTATCCCGCGCACTATACTTGTGATTTAACCCAGATAACGCCCAATATGTTTTATTTACTCCAGAAACAACAAACACATCATCCCAATCAAAAACTTCTGGATTTGATGTTTTTCTTGTCAAGTCAATATACCCCGATACTTGGCTTGTCCATGTGCTTTGTTGGTTATCAGGTCCATACGCAATTAATTTTGATATATGGGAAACTGGTTCTAATTGAACTAATTGACCTTGGGAAAAGTTTATTCTAAATAATTCTGATTGCTCTTCCAAAATATATATCGGTTTGTATTGGTTCCCATTGATAATTCCAGTAGAAAAAAACTTTTCTTTATCCAAGTCATCAAGTGGTTTTGAAACTTGAACAACTTCAATTCCATATGGTGCAAAGTCCCAAGCAATTTCCTTTACTTTGATTGGGTTGGTAGTACTTATACCAATTAATCTAGTTTGACTCATTAAGAGGAATATTATATAGTTTTTAATTTATTTTATTTCAATTTTTAAATTTTAACTTGAAAAATTTTCCAACTTTTTTTACCCAGAGATTTTATAACTTGAAAAAAAAAGTGGAAATAAAAAGTTAAAAAAACAGGTTTTAGAAAACCAAGTTATAAAATAAAAATTGATTTTTTAATTAAATGTATAAAACTTATTATTTCCAATGGACCAAATGCAAACCACAACTGCCACAAACCAAATCCAATTTACCCCACATCAAGCCCGACTAAAGCGAATTCTTGACTGGGGTGGCGCAAAAATTCAAGATGGTATATTTGTTACAAAACCCGTAGTTAAAATTATCAAGTCAACTCAATTAGATAGAAATTTTGCTGAGCTGTGTGCGGAATTAAATATTAACCCCAGTATACCGGATTATTTAAAATCTGGAGAATTTAATGCTCGGTTAACTTATTTGGCATTTCCCAATAGCCCAGAGTCAGTGCAAGATTCTTTTGCATATGCAAACAAAATGATTCATGAACATCAGCACTTGAGTGTGTACAATGATTTTTATGTGAGTTTTTTAATTGCGGGAATATCCGATGAAACCATGAAAGAATTATTAGCTCATGTGGAACATCGGGCTAGCCGGTTAACATCAAGTAAAACAAAAGCACAAGATTGTACTTTTTACCGGATCCAAGGAACCCCAGCCCAACAGTCAATTCAAAAACAATTTATTAGGGATTTTTTACAATTGCGAGCTCAAGTAAATTCTTCTTTACCAAACACTACGGAATTTGCTAATATGATGAATTTACCAATTAAAGTATGTGCACTAGTTTATTCAATGAGCTTGAAAGACTTGAAGAAAATGATTGCGGGTCGGCTACCAGAATTTGGTAATGAAACTGAAATCCGAGAAGTAGCCGAGTTAATGCAAACTCAATTACTACAAAATTATCCGGTGGTTTTTTCTTCGAGCCCAATGGTACAACCCAAACCAGAAACTCATTGGATTGATGTGCACAAGTATTGCGCTATTATTGGCACTGTTTTAACTCAAGTATCAAATAAGACATTTTTAGATATTGGGTGTGCGCATGGGGAAATTGCTTGTGCACTTGATAATTTGGGATTACTGGGGTTAAATAAAAATCAATATATAGGCTGGGAAATTCAACCTGATACCATTGCAGACCAAGTAGTGTTTAACAAATACTGTGAATTTAATTTTTCTGATTATACTAAACACTTGGATAATTTTACAGATCCCAACATAATTATCATTTCAAATCCTCCATATTCTGAACTTGGTAAAATAATGGCCCATGTGACCAAATATAAACTCCAATACATCCTGATGACTAATGCAAAATATGCTGGGCTATTTGTTGGAGCTAAATTAATTGGGCTAATGGGTCCGGATGATTTTACTCCACCAACCAGTTCTGCTAGTTCTCATATGATTTTTACCAATCTTTAATTGTAAACTGGCAAATTTACTGGAAACCCCAACTAATAAATATTTATTTTAACTTCAAGACCAAGTTTCTTATAATATCTTTTTAATGCTGAACTCAATCGAACTAAATATTCTTCGGTTTCATCTGTTTTCACCGTATGGAAATTGTATTCGATTGTGCTCAATTTGGGAAACTGTGTTCGTAGTACCACGTCTAGTTCATTAGAAGAGTCTAGCAAAAATGGACATAAAAACTTTAATCCAACTTTATCTATTTCGATGCAAATAGAACCAATTGTTTCCTCTGGTTTTAGTTTATATTCAAAATCATATTCGGTAATACTGATTGTTTCCATTAGCGGTTGAACAGAAGTAAACACACAACCTGTTGTATTACCAATCAAATGCAGTGATTTAAGTTTTGGTAAAATTAAATTGCAATATTTAAAATCTGAATTAGCTAAATGGTCAGACCAATCGGAACAATTTGAATATTTGTAAAGTAGTTCTAATGGACGTGTAGAAACATTTTCAAATGCACCTGAACAATTTAGTAAAACCATATTATTAACTTTATCAATGTTATCTGTCGTAAAATACCAATCTGTGGGAACTGTAAATTTCTCCAAATTATAAAACATCTCCATCAAATAATAAGTTAATTGACCATAACAATAATTAAATTTTTCGTCATAAAATTTCTTGTCAGTTTGAACTCCTGCCAAACACCGAGAATACGGAATGGAAATTTCCTTGGTATCAAGTGTCCATTCCAATAATTTCGATTCAATTGGTTTTATTCCAGATACTTTAATTTCATTTGTTTCTCCAGTTTTTTCTGTTTGAAATTCCCAGTCGTAAAACATACCGAGTACACATTTAGGGACTGGGTTTGGGGCTGGTGCTTGTTGTTGGATTTTACTTTCCAAGTTGACAACTTGGGATTTTAATTGTGTGATTTCATCAGTTAGCGCGACTATTAGCTTTTTGGTCCTGATCGATAAATCTGCTTTTAATTTTCCAACAAGCTTTTTATAACTAACAGTAAAAATATCTGTATCTGTTATATCTTCATTTGAGTCGGATGAATAAGCTGAATTAGTTGAATCGATTGTTTCAGTATTGCTGGAATTGGTACTTGAGTCATCATCATAAGATGTATTTGGAAGGGTTAGCTTTTTAGCAACTAGTTTTTTATGTTTTTTAATAAGTTCGTTATCAGATGATCCAACTTCTACTGATTCAACTTCTGATTCTGATTCTGATTCTGATTTTGATTCTGATTTTGATTCTGATTTTGATTCTGATTTTGATTCTGATTTTGATTCTGATTCTGATTCTGATTCAACAGTTGGTATTTTGTTTGTACTTCTGGTAAGTGGTCTAAATGATTTATCAATAAAATCGTCATCAGATGATTCAACTTTTGATTCTGATTTTTTTATATTAAAATTA
>JACCDI011178219.1_pt1 | contig 10774 bp, 21 predicted proteins | sample 7442791 | NCBI WGS metagenome assembly JACCDI01 (sample SAMN15323434, study PRJNA562643) | freshwater metagenome | isolation source: river surface water | place: USA:Blue River Watershed | collected 2017-08-15
ATTCTTTCCAATTTAGTCTGTAATATATTCTCTTCATTGAATGTGGGTTATTACTACCTATAATTATTAAATTTTTGGAGATTAAATTATTTTTAACCTCCTGATCCAAATGTAGTTGTATTATCAAATTCCGTTGTTCCAATTCTATTTTTTAAGATAGTAGTAGGAGTAGTTGGTGGGAATCTATTTTTTTCTACAAATGCCTGTAAATCTTTTTTAGCTTGCTCTTGTAATTGATTAATTTGTTGATTTAATTCTTTTTGTTTATTATAAGTTTCGGATTCTAAATTTTTAGATAAATCACTTACTGATTGTGCTACTGAATTTCCTAACCCGTTGACCTGATTAAGAATGTTCGTAGGAGCATTTAATAAACTCATTGGGTCTTTTAAATTAATATTACCTACTCCGCTCACTATACCCTTTCCTTGTGCAACTAACCCACTTATATTAGGAAGTTTACCAAAGCCAGGTAACTGGTTAAGGTTTGCTAAAGTAAGTTTTTTAGGAAGTGTTGGTATCGAAGGTAATGTAGGTATCTCAGGTAAAGGAGGTAGACTAAAATTCTTTAAAGTAAATTTAACTTTTAATTTTTTATCCTTAGCTTCTCTTCTTTGTGTTTTTCTTTTAAGTCTTTCTTCTTGGAATTTAGAAATTCCAGTTAAAAACTCTCCATTTACATCAATAAACTTTTTTCTAAGGTTTTTAGGAGTTGGTAATTTTGCCTTAATAAGATTTTTAACATCGCTTATTTTACCATTTATGGCATCTTTTGATAAATTTGCTTTTAAATCAGCGAATTTGTTTCCTAACTTAGTTGCCGTATCACTTAAGTTTTTAATAGAATCCTTTGTATTTCCATATATACTCTTTATTCCACCTAATGCCGCTTTAGCAATAGCAAATGTAGTCCCTACCTTTGTAACTGAATCAATTATTTTACGAAGTTTATCTATTCTTTTAGGATCAGTTGTCGCGTTAGCAGGTACTTTACTCGGCTGTGGTTCATCAACTGGATTTAAATCATCAACAGTTTTTACCTTTGGAGGTATTTTCCAGGAGTATTCTAATAAGTTAGATGGTTCTGGCCCATCTATCCATTGTAATAAAAATACAGGAGATATAGTAAAACCGTATAGTATTCCACCATCTCTTTCTAAATTACCAGCATTAAAAGTATTATATTTTTCAACAAATGTTTGCCAATCAAATCTTATGTATGGATATATTGATAACCCATCTTCTAATGTATGCAAAACTTTACCTAAATTAGTTTGCCATTCTCCTAATAATTTTTGATATATGAATTCAGATACATATCTCACTCCTTCTGATGGAGGATGATTTTGAAATTCTACTATAAATGGAAATGTAGTGCTTGGAACTACAATAATATTATCCAAATCATTATCAACTGGAATGGTAATTTTATTTACATCACTATAAAATCCATATAAAGTTACATCAATTTTAGTTACAGGCCCTATTACTCTTTCTTCAATTTGTTCATCAACCGTAGTAACGATTAGTTCTTTTTCTCTTTCTATTGTAGGTTCATCGATTGGAGGAGGTGGTGGAATATCTACTTTTTTTGATTCAATCGGTTGCTCTATTTGACTTAAGATAGTAAGGGGTTCACCCGTATTTTTTTTTCCTTTAAAAAGAAATGGTATGGCAGCCAAAGAAGCTCCAGCGGTAAAGGGGGCAGCTAAGATTGAACCAAATGCTGCCACGGCTTTTCCAACACCGGTTTTAAAAAAATTACCAATACTTTTAAATAATCCCATGCTAATAAATATCTTATTAAGAATTATCTATGTTTTAATTCCAAATAAGATACTAATTCTCTAGCATATCCTCTATGCCCCAATACACCAGGATGAACATCTTCGATTGGAACTTCATCTACAATTCTACCTTTATTTATTTGAGCCCATTGATATGGAGAACCAATAGGTAGTACACGTTCAGAAAACATTTTTTCCTTAATACCTATCATTTCATAATTAGGTTCTTCGCTAATATAAAATGTAATATCATTTAATTGTAAAAATGATAAAAAATTTATCAAATCTCTTGTAAGATTTTGAAATATTGATTTCGGATTTAAAAACTCTTTTGCAAAAGAATCTATTTGAGGTTTTAAGTGGTTATTATCTTCTGAATAATTTCTCTTAGAATAATCTCTACAACTAAACCATTCATCTAATATGTTTAAATCAGGATGTATTGTGTAGTTAAATAACACATAATCATTAAATGTGTTTGAATAAAATTCTAATCGTTGAAAATCTGCCAATTCTAATATAACCAATAGGTCTTTTCTGTTTTTCCAATTATCTGCCAAAAAATCTTGTGTTGTTCGAATTATTCTTTCTATCCCTCCACCACTCTGAGAATCGTTTATAGTCTGTATATGTGTTATATTTGCAAATATAGAAGGATACGCAACATCTAAACGAGAGTTCCAATAAGGAATACCATATATCTCATTATAAATTTTTAATACATCTCTTCTACCATCTTCTAAACCTTTTTCAACTCCGTTCTCATCTCTTTCATTCCACTCTACATCATTTATAGTTTCTAATCCACCTCCTTGCGTAAAAGAGCATCCATTGAAATATGCTATCTTAAATCTATCTTTTATCATATTATTTTTTAGATATAAAACTTTCTAATAAAAACTTTTGTCTTTTATTAAGAAGTTCTATGGATTTACCAGTATCAGCTATTGTATATACCAATTCACCTTTTCTATTTACCGCCATTTTTAAATATCCTTTTTGAGAACATTCATAAATCGTATCGGATAATCCATCTCTATTAAGTTGCGATACTAATTCAAATAATTCTTTCTTTGATAGATTTACATCACCCTTCTCTTCCCATTTTTTGGCCATAGATACTTGAAGAGCAATTTTCAATTTAAGAGGTAAAATAAAAGGATATTCATCAAAGAAAGTTCCTTTCTTTAATAGCTTTACTATCTGCTCAGCTTTTTCGTTTATCTCATTCTGCACATCCATAACATTTCCTTTTAGATAAATATAAAAAAACGGTGATATAAATACCACCGTTTATTTGACAGAGTAGAGAAAAGTATTTTAAAAAATTTGAAAACCGCCACAATTGCGGAGGAAAACAATAAAATCTCTAACCCTACCAACTGATGTAGAATGGGCTGACTCTACTGCTTGGCCATTTGCGGAAATTACTGATGTGTACATAATTTCTCCGTATGGATATTGTTCATTTAATACTACTTCTTTTTCAGGCCCAATAAATTGACCTGTTCCAAACTCAACCCATGCCCCTAAACAAAGATAAATCCTATCATCATTCTCTTTTAGATTAATATCTTCACCCAAAAGTTCTTCTAAAGCATCTGCTAATCTATCACATTGCTTTTGTGTTCTCAATCCTTTACCATCATTTGAACCCCAATGGTCAAAATTGATTTTTAGTTTGCTCTTATATGCAGCAATTTGACAAAGTGCATTAATAGGTCTCCATCCCCACCAATTTGATGCAAAATAATCCCCTTGTTCGTTTATTGGGTTTCTACCCGAAATATCTACTCCCATAATTTATACTTTTAATTTTAATTGTTTAATATGTTTACAATCTCTACCTCTACTCCAACCAAATGCTGGACAGGAACAGCTCCACTTACCTTCATCATTCACTACCTTATACACATTACCTTTACTGCCCTCTACTTTGTAGTTTGCTTTTATCCTTTTGGGATTTTCTTTTTTAATATGATTGTAGGTTTTTTTAATCCACATTTGGTTTAACTCTTCCCACTCATATCTTCTATCAACTTTTATCCATCCTAAAGATGCATCGGTTGTTACGATGTACCATTGTCCATCAATAACTGATTGAATACAAACTGGTGGTAAAGATGAATTAATTATCATATATTAACGATATAAGGTTACAAAATGTCCGAAATGTTTATCGAATGTGTTTACTAAATGTTCGTAATCACCACTCATCATTTCGGCCTGAATATCTTTACTATTTAATCCTAATTCTTTTGCCAAACTACCAGCAGTACCCAATAGATAAAATGCGTTACCATTAGGCCCCGTCAAATCAATTTCTATTTCACTATTTTTCTTTTTACTTTTTATCATAGTTTTATATTTTAAAATCTTTATATGTTTTAGAAAGTTGTTCGGTTTTAATCCACTTTGGTTTGGTTTTAGAACCCTTAATCTGGCAAAGTGTTTTATTACCATCGGTTTCTAATGCGATATATACCATATCTTGCCAATAGTAGGAATTGATTCTAAAGAATTCGTTTGATTCTAATTGAGGTATCATATTTGTATTATTTAATACCATTTTCGATAAACTTAATTGTGGTAGAAATTCGATTCGTAATGTGAGTTGGTAATCCCAATTGTTTAGCACTCTCCAACATCTCTGTGTAAAGGTATCCATCCCATACACCACATAACATATTATAAACTTCATTGAACCAACTTTTGTTTTGATCGATGTAGAATATCTCCATTTGGCTTAGGGTTTCTCTATGATACTCCATCCATTCGGAGTTGAATAATTCGTGGCGGTTAAATCGTACAATGTTCATATCTTATCTTTTTATTACATAGTAAAGATAGGAATAAATTTTGGATTTTCCAAGCATTTTAGAAAATAATTTAAAAAAATAACCCATTGAAAATCAATGGGTTATGTAAAAATATAAATTTATTTTGGTTAGTTTTTAATAAATGTTAGTTCATCTGCATCATAGGTTTTAGTTGAACCATTTGGAAACTTTAAATGGAACTTTCTACCATAAGTTTTGATAATTAGACCGGTTTTGTTAATTGCCTTCACATTTGCAACATCACCAACCTCTACATCTTGCCATTTAAGTTCTTTTGCTTCATTTACCCCTTCATTAAATCTTCTTCTATCTTCCATAGATTTCCAATTCACACCATCAATTAAATCATCCATAGATTTAAATGCGGGTGAATGAATTACTTTACCAAGTAAAACATAATTACCACCTAAATTTTTTTGTATCTTACCAGTTCCAATTACTTGCCAAAAATTTCTATTTACACCTTTTGGTACTATAAAATCAATTATATTACCAGGTGCTTTAATAATTTTTAATTTTTGGTCTTTACTTATCTTTTCTAATGATGTAGTTGATGGGATACCTTCTAAACCTTTAAATTGTTTTTCGGTGATAATACCTTCTTCTATTTTTAATTCAGCATCTCTATAAAGACCACCAACGGCACTATCTAATTCAGCTTCGTATTTCTTTTTAAGAACATTTAGTTTTTTCAAATTTTCAACATGTTTCTTTTCACTATCAGTTCCTTTGTGTGCTTTATATTGAGCTAATGCAGATTGAATGTTATTTAATACCTTATCTAAATCAGTTTGGATACTTTTAATACTTCTACCTTCATTTATTGATTCCACAATGGTATCTAAATTAAATGGTTTGATATCATACTCCCCACTACTATCCTTAAACTTACCTAATGCTACTCCTTTTGTACGAGAATATGAATCAAAAACTACATCAAACTTTTTACCATTTGGTAATTTGATTTTTAGTTTATCACCTTTTTTGTATTCTTTAGCTTCACTCAATTGATTACCCGTATCGGTTTTAAAGAAAGGGCCTCTTCTTACAGTTCTAAAATCTAAACTCATTTCGTTTCCAAATATTTCTTTTGGTGCAATAATCTTTAATCGGATAGTTCCATTTTTATTATCTACACCTAATGTTTCAAAATCTATTTGATTGTATAACTTACCCTTAAATTTAAGGTTTTTACCAGTTATTAATTTATGAACTTTACCACCACTTACCGCCTGTGCTTCTTTAAGGCTTCTCTTTTGAAGAACTAATTTGTTGATATCAGAAAATAAATCAGCTATATCCTTATCTAATTTCTTTTCATCGGCACTCATTGGTGATTCTATATCTACATCTGAATAAAGTTTTTTCTTTTTAGCTATTAATACATCTACCTTTTTAAGTAAATCATTCTTTGCTTTATCTAAATCCTTTATGATATCTTCCTTCGATGATTCGTTGACAGATTCAGGAACACAATTAGGGACTTGTCTCCCTCCTTTGTTTTTCATACCGACCTGTTTATACCCCGTCCAGCATTCAGAAAGTATAGATTTTAAATTCATACATATAAATATACTTTTTTGTAAAAGAACATCTATATGGGTTAGAATCTCCTTATTGAATGTGATTGAAATCTATGTTGCATCCTTCTACGATGTAAAAATTGCATTCTATCCCATTCCTTTCTATCAAACACAACTATTACTTTATTACCCCTTTTAGTAATACTTTCGGGCTTTGGAAACATTCTCCACTCATGCGGATGAACTTTTTTTAACTCTTCAACCTTTTCGGTATCTAAAAGGTGATTTACATACTCTTTTTCCATTGTCTGTGCATTTAGATTCAATCCAAATAACACTAATCCAATTGTAATTAACTTTTTCATAATATAAATTTATTATAGATATATTTTTTTATTTCCGAAATTACTAATAGTAAGTTAAACTGTGTTAAGCAATCTTTCTTCCATCATTAAGATTTCATCAACTAATCTTTCAAATACTCCTCTAAAATCGGAAAGTTTTAAAATCATCTCTTTAGAAACAATTGTTTGACTAGACATTTGGTTTTCACCTCTAATCGTAACAAAAAAATTATTTGAAAGATTTCGAAAACGATGTTTATCAGTTAATACCGCCAATCTCCACATTGGTCTACCAGGCTTATTAAAATTCAGGATATCAGCCGTATATTTAGTTTCATCGGCATTGTGGATAGGATTTACAATTGTTAATCCTTTGTATGTTATACCACTTAATTTTTCCCAACCTTTTATTTTCATTAGAATTAATATAAATAAATGTAATCGTTATATTCGGTTGATACTAATTTTTGTCGTATTCTTTCATCCGATACACCAAAATGTTGGGCCGCTTCTTTGATAGAATAGAAATCAATACCTTCGCATGTAATTGTATGTAATTGCTCTCTTACCACCACACCTTCTAAACTCTTTTGGTTCTCTTCATAAGTTATATTGGTAATTGGTTCTTCTAATTGAATCCAATGGCGGTAAAGAGGATTAGTTGAATAGATTCGGTTTCTAATTTCACCTACACTCATATCAATGTAGTTTGAAGCGTGAATGGGTGATTCAAATAGATATCCATCTAAACTTATTTTAAGCACCGGATTTGTTTCCTCACCAATGATTTGCCAATCTTTGTATTTGATTTTTGGAGAAAGGCATCTTCTTTCAACTTCGGAAGCAACTAAATTATCAGCATCAATTGATATGGCGGCTTCTCTAAATGATTTATATTTTTTTCCTTCTACTATACATTTGTATTCTCCATCCCATTCTAATTCTTCAGTTGCTAAATCTGGATTGCCTTTGACAAATGTCAAAACATTTTGATGCACCGATGGAACTTTTCTATTTCGCTCAAAATATGTATCCCCTACTCTCGATGCTGCATGTTGTGAATTGATTAAAATCATATCGTTGTAAAATTTGTAACCTACCTCTTCACATATCTTAATTGTATCCGGAACAAATCCTTTGTAACTACCGATTTTGTAACTACCTGTCTTTGTTAGTTCTCTAATTTCCGATACCACAATTGTAAAAAAGCGGTTTGGTTTTAATTTGTTATATGTTTGTTTTATTATTGATTTATATTTTTTTAAAAAAGTTTGATACTCCATATTAGATAAATCATCCGGAGAATCCGAATAAATTTCTAAATCATGATAAGGAGGGCAAGTGAATACATAATCATAACTTTCATTTTCTAAAAGGGTTAGCTCCTTATCACTATCACCGAATATCCAATTAGGTTTGTCCGATTGTAATCGATTTGCTTCTATTTGGGTATGAGATAAATCTATACCATCGTATCCTAATCCCATTTCGGTTGCAATGATTCCTCTCACACTTCCACCTGCAAATGGGTCTAATACCTTACCACCTTTAAGTGCAAACCATTCATACATCTTTTCACATAAGGTTGCATCAAAGATAGAAACGGTGTTCTCTTCGGTATCCCAAAAGCGTGATTTAGATATCGTGTTTTCTCTACCTAACTCTGATTTTATTCCATATGTATTTATCCACCACCTTTTACGGTCTTGCCACTCTTTGGTTCTAGAATCTAAAATGGAAAAGGGTTTTATCATCCTTTAAATAAGAATAGGATAAAAAGAATTGCCACTCGGAATGCGTGGAAAAGAATAAATGTTCCTAATCCTACTCCAATTAATTTAAGGATTAGTTCAATCCAATTATGTATTTTTCTACTATCCATAACAATTAATTTGTTTTATTATTTAATAGTTCCATCTTTTCTAATAGATGGCCTTTCATTTCTTCATAATCGTATTCCTTAGTACCGTCATCTTTTATATAATGATATAGTGGAACTTTGATATAATCCGTTTCCAATTCGGATTCATATTCCGCTGCCTTATCTAATACCCAATGTTTTAAAGCATCGTTACTATACTTCATACCAACAATTAGAGTTTGAAAGGCATCCATCACTTCATTCAAATCTAAATCAGAATGATCAATCTCAACTGAAGTTTTTGTATCGTATGTTTGTGCGGTGAAGATAGAAGGTTTATTCCAATTTGTATTGAAATTTTTAATATTCATAAGAGGATTTATTGAAGTGGAAAATATTTTTCGATTGCTTCTAATCTATCATCTGCATCGACTAAAGTTTTTAAGGCCTCTTCTGCGTTTTTGTAAAAATCATCGGTAGAATGGTCTCCGATACCAACTGCTTTATTTTCTAATAAATCTAGAGTAAGTAATGCCTTTGCTTTATCAGCTTCGGCGGTTGCTCGTAACATTTTTGCTAATTTGCTCATTTTCGTTTGTTTTTGATTTTTGATTTAATATAATAAATTGGGAAATATAAGAATAGTATTAGGATATATAAGGAAAGAGTTCCGGTGATAAAAATAGTATATCCAATTAATAAGGTTGTATATTTTATATGATTAATTAGTTTCATTTTTAATTTCTTCCGCTTGTGGAATATGGCGACAAAAAAGGATTTGACCATTATGTCTGAGTGCAATATCACATAACCAATATCGTTTTACTTCATCGATATGCTTAACGCTACCATCTCTCACTTTACGATAAACCCAATAGAGTTCATCTTTATATGTTATCAGTTCTTTGCCTAAACTCATAAACTATTCCATATACCAACCGCACCTACAATTAACCAAAATGTATTAAGTAAAATGTATGGTCGGTTGTTTCTCTCCCACGCACAATAAGTTAATACAACTGCATCAGCAGTATTGATAATCCACATAGTTAGGAGTGGAGTTTCCTTTCCCATAATGGCTAGCATCGCGAAGGAAAAGATTCGCATCACTACACCAATACCTTCTAATAGTTCTAAAACTTTTTCTGATTTAATTACTTTCATTATTTAATTCTTTTTCCGTTTTTATATACCCACAATTCATCCACTCCTTCTTTGTTGGTGACAATGAAGGTAAAAATCTCATCCTTCTTAAAAAGGGATTTAATCCAATTCAAAACCTTTTTCATAAATTTAGTTTAGACAAAGTGGGCCGAACTTTTCTTCGAAGGTAGGAGGTCTAAAAAAATCATCAATCTTTTCTCTTACCACATTCATCGCCCTTTCGGAATCTTCCCATTCATAATCGTTCACTCTTTCTGTAATATAAGCGTGGATACACTTCATAATAATAGGTAGAGGAAGGGATAGTTCCGTAAGGTAAGGAAGTAATTCTTCGTTTACTTCTTCGTTCAATTGTTCGTGGGAAACTTTCATATTAATAAATATTAAATTGTAGTACAATCTTCAAAAGCAAAATGATATGCATCGGTAGGATGAATCCCCCCATCGATATAATTTTGAGCCTTTTCTTCTACTTCATTCCTCACACCCCACGCGGAGGCCTCTACCAATACCAATTCAATGTCTTGTAAATCTCCAATTGTTAAATCATACTTTGTGTTCATAGTTTTATGTTTTAAAAAGGTAATTCTTCCAAATTATTATAGATGAAATGAGAAATTTTATACACAATTGTATCTATCGTAACCTGCCCCCTTTCCATAGGATATGATTGGCGAATGTTACCTGAAAAGAATTCTAAATCGTACATATCGTATTCTTTGTTTTTAAATCTTTTAAGAACCGCACTTATTCTTTTACCATTCCAATCGATAATCATTTCATAATCCTTATAATCCTCTTCAATAGAAACCACATCAAAAGATATATCGTTAATGTTATTCAATTGGGTATCATAATGACCGACAATCTTTTGGAAATTGGAAATGGTTAATGATATCGTCTTTATCCTATCCGCTATATCCTGCACATCGGCAAGAAAATCTTTCCAATCTACTTTGTGACCATAGCGAGAATAAAGAGTTTGTATATCCATTCCCGTTGCCTTTAACAATATTTCATCGATTTCCTTCATTCACCCTTTCGGTTTCCAGTCCTAAAATTCGTCCATTCGATTTTGAATAAGCCTTTTGATAGTTTATCCACTCAATATGCTTTGCCTCCTCAATCCTACCTACCCAATCCTTAATCATCCTATCGTTGTAATCACATAAGGTAGCCACTCCCAACTCCTTACACCAATCATTGAAACTTATCATAAACCAAATATACTAAAAATTATTGAATTTTCCAAATC
>JACCDI010762493.1_pt1 | contig 10771 bp, 12 predicted proteins | sample 7442791 | NCBI WGS metagenome assembly JACCDI01 (sample SAMN15323434, study PRJNA562643) | freshwater metagenome | isolation source: river surface water | place: USA:Blue River Watershed | collected 2017-08-15
ATGGCAGGTAGTGCAGTCTAGATAATCTTGTTTCAATGTGAAATCAATGGGAAAGGTTGCTGCGCACGCACCATACTCTATCGTCCCCGTCAGAGGTCGGATGTTTGGACCTTCTTGCGAAACAAGCGATGAAGATTGTTTTCCACGGTTGTGGACGGGAGTAAATAATTTGCGTTTACAATGAATTTTTGTGTCGCTTCTGCCTATTTATCTCTTGACAATAACTCTTTGTACATCGTCATGGCGGCACCATCTGAAAAAATTCTGTCTCGATCTCCTCTTTTTCAAAGATCCCGAACATAGCTGTCCATTCCCTCTCAATCGGCTCTCGATGAAAACAGCGACACTCGGAAAACAAAAAATCTCAAACAAACGTCCTTCTTCTCCTTCGTCGGTAGCAGCCAACACAAATTCTTCAAACTCGGAAAACCATCACAAGCGATCTCGCATTTCGTCCAACATCCGCTCGGAAAAAATGGAAACCACCGTCACTTGGGGGGAGTGGATGGGAGCCCACAAAACGGGCAGTCTCGTCGACAACGAATCGGAACGCATCGATCGTCAAAAAGCAGCGTTTGGACACGATACCATCGCCCGTCTCAAGGATTTGAACGTACTCATCGTGGGTTGTCAGGGAGTCGGGGTCGAAACTGCCAAAAACTTGATCTTGAGCAATGTCGGGGGAGTGGTTTTGTGGGATACCACTATATGCAAGGAGCTTCATCGGGGAAGCAACTTCTACGTCACACCAGACCATGTGGCCAGTGGGGATGTTACCTTGGCGGATGCTTCTTTGGGAGAATTGAGGAGTTTGAACCCCTTTTGTCGCGTGGACGTTCTAGCTTCGGAGTCTTTGAGCGATGAGGCCGTATTGTCGAAAGATGTTTTGGGAAGTCGTCGTCCGTTCAGTGCCGTGGTGGTGACCCAATTGTTGCCGAAGGAGGAATTGTTCAACTTGAACGAAATCGCCCGGGCAAATGGCATCGTTTTCGTTATGGCCCTCAATAATGGCGTGACATCATCCATCTTTAGTGATTTCGGGCCCCGTCATGAAATCTCGGATGCCACTGGTGAGCCAACGCAGACTTTGGCGGTGTCCAACATCGAAATTTTGGACGAGAAACCGAAGTTGTTGGAAGTGTCAGGGGCGAAGGACGGCGAAAAGGTTGTGATTGTCACTGTGGCCCAGAATGATCATGGCTTAGAGGATGGTGATGTTGTTGTTTTGGAAGATATGAGGGAAGGTATGGAGGGACTGAATGGAAAGTGCGTTACGGTAAAACGTGTGGCGATTGCGAGTCCTGTAAGTGCGTCGTGAACCTTCAAACTCAATATCTCGAAAGATGAAGCCGCAACTCACCCTCCGAATACTGCTATTTTCGACTGCGTGCCATAGACGGCTGCAAAAGTGGATACTCGTGGGGTTGCCTTCAAAACAGCTTTGCAACTTCCTACTGCCTCAGTCATTTCCAATTTCGAGAGACAATACGACTTCTACAAAACATCTTTCGATGAAGACGAAGAAAACGCTAATAAGAAGTTTCCTGTGCGAACTATTACAATTTTCAACCGTCTTGCTTTGGTGTTGAATGATCATCATGGAAAGTCCCTGCTGAGCGATCCTCAGGTGGCGTCCATTGATGTTTTTGGGAAGTATCAATCTGGTGGGCTTCTCAATCAAGTACGCCCCCCGATTGTGAAGGAATATCGCTCTCTTGCAGACACGTTGGAGAGTACCCCTGTCCCACAAATGCTTAGAGGAGAAGATTGGGAATTGGGAAAAGGAGTTGACATCCACTTATCTATTGCGGCAGTGTTGGATTTCCACGACACCTACGGATTTTGGCCTCGGTTGCACAACAAGGATGATGCGAGTGAGGTTGTTTCGGCTGCGAAGAAAATATCGGACAAACGAAAGGACATCGAAGGATCGTGTTGGAGTCAATCCATTCAATACGGATTTCCAATGGGAGAGCCACGGGATCTGGACGAAAAGCGCATCGGTCGTTATGCACGCCTCTTTTCTACCGAGTTGACTGGCTTTTGCGCCTTTTTGGGCGGAGCAGCTGCTCTTGACGTCATCAACGCTGCAGGTAAATATACTCCGATTGAGCAATGGGTACATCACGACGAAGACGCTCTCGTTGTAGATGAATGCCAGTCAAATATAAGCCCTTTATTTGGATCGCGTTATGACCACCAGATTGCAATTATGGGCAAAGACTTCCAAGCCCGCGCGGCCAATCAACGTGTTTTCTTGGTTGGGTGTGGAGCACTGGGTTGTGAATATTTGAAAGGTTTGGCTTTGATGGGCATTGGGACTGGAAAAGATGGAAAAATTTGGGTAAGCGTGACTTCTTTCTCACTGCCATGCATGTAAATCCATCTTCTAATTGCTCGTTTTGCGAATTTAAGGTGACGGATATGGATCGTATCGAAGTATCCAACCTGTCTCGTCAATTCTTGTTTAGGCAAAATGATGTCGGTCACCCGAAGTCCGTACGTGGAGCCATGGTAGTGAAGAGATGGAACCCTAATGTCAACATCGAGGCATTAGAAAAGAAGGTTGGAGATGATTCGGAAGACTTCTTCAATGATAAATTTTGGGAATCACTCGATGTCTGCTGGAACGCTCTGGACAACGTCCAAGCGAGGCAGTACACTGATGCAAGATGCTTATTTTATTCTAAACCTTTGCTAGAGAGTGGAACACTAGGAACTAAGTGCAATCACGAGGTGATTCTACCATTCCGAACATCCAGTTACAACGACGGTAAAGAGTCTGATGACAACGAAGCACAAATCGCCATGTGCACTCTGCGGTCATTTCCTTATCTTCCTAAGCATTGCATTGAGTTTGCAAAGCAGGCTTACTTTGCGGATTAGTGAGTCCAAGCAAACTATTCTTTTCGACAAGTTCATTTCAACCGATTCAATACTGTTAACAAATATCATAAATTTTTCGGTCACATTCAGCTTTGAGTTTGGTCCCGATGTTTACGAGACTTTCAGGAAAGACCCCATGGCCTTTTTCGAGCAACTGGACACGATGGAGCCTGGAGAGCAGAGCCGCAGTCTTCGCATGATCAAATCCTTTATTGACTTGCAGGAAGAGGCTGGAGGTAACATAGATTTTAAAGGCTGCGTGCGAATTGCTTTCAATAGAATGATGAAAGACTTCAGAACCTCGATTTTAGATTTGTGTTATTCTGCTGATGAAATGGAAAAGTCATCTGGAACGAAATTCTGGACTGGGACCAAGAGGCGACCCCGTCCTATTGATTGGAATAATCCCATTCCTGAACTCATGGAGTACCTCTATAGCACATCCAACTTATATGCATCAATTTGGCAGGTCGAAGTTGTCCGAAGTCGCGAAGAGTTCCAGGCAATTGTGGATGAAATGAAGTTGGAACAACCTCAGTGGGAACCATCGAGCGAAAAGGTAGATCTCAGTGAGGGCGACAATGATGAAGGTGAATCCGGAGCAGGAGGTGAAGATGACGAAAAGTTGAAAGGCGAACTCTACAATGTTGACGCCTCGAAATTGCAACCTGCTCAACCACAAGAATTCGAGAAGGATGGTAAGTTTTTCTAGGTGCGATACTCCCATCTACTGTTGAATTCGCCCACTAACCTGTTTATGGCTATCTTCTCTTTCTCCTATTCAGACGACCTCAACTTCCACATCGATTTTTTGACTGTGGCTACCAATTTGAGGTCTTGGAACTACGATATCAAAGCGTCAGCTCGACACACCGTGAAAGTGACTGCCGGCCGCATTATTCCCGCCCTTGCTACCACTACTGCCATGGTTTGCGGTCTCGTCGACATCGAATTTTGTAAACTCGTCATGGGTCTTCAATCTCAGGGAAGTGACAAATTCCTCAACTCCAACATCAACCTGGCAGCTGGTTCTGGAAACTTTACAACTTTTGCTCCAGACCCCCCTGTGCCTATCTCGACTGGCCTTGAGGCACCTCATCCAGAAACTTTCACATCGTGGGATAAGATCGAAATATCTCGCAAGACGAAAGAATTGAGTGTTAAAGAGCTTGTCAACTACATTGAGAAATCATTTGGAGTCACTGTCGATCGAATCTTTTCGCACGGAGATTCCGAAGACAAAGCAATCTACAATGCACTGGACAAAAAGAAGTTGGAATGGGACATCACCTTCGACGAAAACGGAAGAGTCATTGTTAGTGACGGCGTCTTTACACAGTGGCCTCAGGTCCGTATGGCAGTGCAGATGTTGGGCCGATTGCCGCCGACCAGTGGACAAAGAGTTGTGTTCAAAACTCAGGTTGATAAAGTGAAGCTATCATTAGATCAAACCAAGGATTCATTTATGAAGAGGTTTACTGGAGACGTGTCAACGGCTTACCGTGAAGTTTACAGACCGTCAGAAGAGGGTGAAAAGCAAGTGTACTTTGATTCCGTCTTCACTGGCAGAGATTATATTACATTAGGAGTTGATTGTCACACTGAGAGCAAGGAAGACATTACTTTGCCTTGTGTCAAGTATCTATTCTCACACAAAAATTAGGTTTTCTTGACTCCTTCAAGCCTACTTACTATGTCTTCCAAGATATCGTGGAACTGTGGGTCATTACTTAAGTCAAACTTTCTGAGATCAATTCTCCCCCTTTCTTCATTGAGTGAATATTATTTTAGCTAAACCTATTGTTACACTTGAAAATAATACTTGGTAGCCACAACATAGTACTACGAACACAAATTATGTCCACAGCATTGTAAAATTGCTCAATTTTCTACCGCCAAGTTCTATTACCATAGTCTGTGAGGAATAGCACCTACTACTCAGTTTCGCCATTTCTCCGTTACAATGCTACTTGTCACCGTCATAGCAGAAATATTCCCCTTGCTGAATTAGTCCCAAATCCATCCCCACAGGATAAAATCCCGTAACTGACCAAGGTGGAATCGTTTCTGTATCAACAGTATGAATTACTGTAATTTCCCCACATAATTTACGAAACGCTGTTTTAGTGAACTCTTGAAGCATTGCATATTGCTTTGTACTTAGCCTCGGTGCTCTTACGGTAGATTGCCCATCGCTCGATGTCGATAGTCGGTGTGCCTCTATTGTGAGCGTTTCCATCCTATGCTTAATAGCTGCTTCGATAGTTTCCGGAAGCGGAGTTGTTGTTCTGACATGAGCATCCTCTTCATCTTTCGTGTCCACAGCATTTTCATCATTCGGTTTATCGTCATCCCGAGACAGGTATTCCATGAGCTGGGAAAGACGAAGTTCCATGAATATTCCCTCTCTATCGGCATATGCAATGTGTTTCGGGTCATCCAGTGTAATCAACACTCTTTTTATCCCAGGGAATGACAACTGATTTTGCAAAGATGTCTCATTCGCTATCGCGTGCTCAACTTTTCCCATGCGGGGTATTGCACAATCCCCGCGTCGATGTTCAAATTGATATTCCATCAAACACTTGAAAATACCCAAAGAAATGGCAGCCACTCCCGTCTTTCCCGGTGGATCTCCCTGCGTCACAAATAAAATGGGTTTGCCATCCAAGGCCACAGTCGTATCATCTACCATCTCTTTCGAATGACTCTTTCCCTCTGGAGAAACAGCAGACAATCGTTCCAGTTTTTTCCCCTTGGCCTCCCAGTGGTGTATCAATTGTTGGAATAGATGGCGTGAAATAACAGCTGGATCACGAGTGTCGTTGGATGGTCCTGGACCTTCTACGGCGATGGGATGATGATTTTTGAGGATTGATTGCCAGTCATCGTTTGAGACGATTTTGGAAACGAAGTCTGCGCTTGTGTAATTGTTCATATTTATGATTTTTCTCGGTTTAAAGCTTGTTACCCTCCTCTCTATGATTTTTCCAACATTCAAACTGAGTGGATCGGGGAGTGTAATGTCGTTGATTCAGGCGCAACTACTTTCTGTATGATCATTGAAGATTTGGCTCAAATAATATGAAGGGAGGCGATGCATAGGTTGAAATACTCCGGTATTTTTTCTAGTATAGTATTGCTCTTTTCGATAGAGAGTTTCACTCCGAACTCCGATATCAGGAGAAAACTCTGTCATGAACAACTTTAGAAGCTAACGCTATTCATCTTCGTAGTCTAAAATGAATGATGGCGATTCACCTCAAGTTCTAGGTAGTTCGCATCCATTTCCAATTGATTTTGCAATATCGGGTTGGATGATGTGATGTCCGCTCATGGTTGTTTACTTCTTTTTCCTTAGAGAGTTTTTGACGTTGTTTTTTTGTCCTCGTCCGGAGTACGATAGTTTTATTGTATCGTTCCATATTATATAATATTACGGTATTGTTCCCCACAAAAAAACGACACCGCCGCGTAATCTCCGCACACCACTACGAGCCACGCACGCACACTGACTGGCGAACTGCGCAAGCTGTTTTTCCCATCCATCAAACTCTTGAATCTCATCCTCTTCACACACTTATATTTTTTGTTCTCCACAGTAAAATATTATTAACCCTCAATTCTGCCAATTCTCCTCATCCAACCGTCGTGAACCCCGGCCATGACCGAATCCGAGGAGGCACGAGACGCCGCCACTCCAGCGCCTCGCTCGCAACGCGCCCGGCAAACCACTTCCAACGGAGGTCCCGCGGCAACGGCCGACGAGCCGCGCCCACCGCGGGGTATCTACGAAGAATTCATCTCCCCCATCCTCAATTGGGTACTGTTCTTCTTTGCCATGCAGAGCGTTATGAATATGTTTGCTCGAAATATGTTTCCTGTCAAGAATAATGGGAATGGCCATGATATTGCCGGTGCGGGCGCGGGCGCGGGCAACAATGCCAACCTCAACGATCAAACCATTGCAGCAACTAGCAACGACATTCAAAACAACAAACAACAAATAACCAAACCCCGCGGGGCTGGAAACGAAGGACTGCACAGCTATAAAAACAATAACAATATGATGAAGAGGGGGGGAAAGCCGTCTTGCCTGTGGGATCTCGGCACCGTCATGGACTTGGACGTGGTTATTTCCGATTCTCCCAATGTTCCCGATGGTTGGCCGTCGCTAACGACATTGGATACTACTTCGGAAGTGAACAGTGATCATGCCAATGACCATAGGAATGATCTTGCGGGTGCGACGGGAGTGAATCCACGCAGGACCAAAGTCAAGCTACCTTCCGCTGACGGTACCAAGCCATCAAGCAATATCAACAGAACCGATCACAGCAGTTCGAAATTCAAAGCAACAACCCTTGCATCATGGCATCAGGAGGGACTAGTCCTCGGAGGAACTTTCAATGGTCATAAACCGAAGTCGGTGTCCATTTTATCCACCCTTTTCCCTTCGGACTCGAATCAGGAAATGAATTACAGGAATGAGACCTTGACAATTCCCTTGACGGATGCCATTTGGAATAATCAGACTCATGTTTATGCGTTTGTCAAATTGCAGAGAAGGAGAACTTTCAGAAATGATGGGTTCAATGATAAAAAGAGAAAAGTCAGGAAGGATGATGTTTTGGTGAAGAGAATGGTGTTGACGAAGCACAGGAAGAGGAAGAAGATGAGAGATGGTTAGTTTCTATTTACTTCCAGTCTCCAAACCACTGGAAAACGAATCATGTTTTCGTTGATGAACTCTTTATTGCATCAGTTTATGATATTTTGCACTTTATCTTTCCGACGTCACACAATCCAGAGAAAAGTCTTCTAGACTCAACAAAAAACAACTCCACAACGGAAGCTACAACTACGGAAACGAAATCCCATCCAAAAGACGATTCGGTTCTAACTGCCGCTGCACTCAACAAAACCCACGATCAAGTCCTCCTCTACCTCAAACCCAGCCTCACACTTCAACTTGTCGATATGGGCCCAGTTGACTTTCCATCAAGGGATAGTATTCCCAAACAGTTTTCAGAACACATGGATTGGTACGAAGGGGAAGATGACGGGGGATTTGAATCATTTGGCGGCAGGAGGGAGCTTTATTATCCGATTTTGTATGGGTCCGAGTTTTGGATTACTTACAGTAGCTTGAAAGAAGTGAATGGGACATTGAAAGAGAGTCAGCTGGATGTAATATTCGAGCCGGTATCGGTGAGTGCCTTTTTAAAAGCTGGTGCCTATCCCATGACTTTTTCGATCGTTCGTCTTCATCGCAAAGTCTTCCATTATGTCTTCTTCGTTAAATCGATGCTCTAGATGTGGAAGTGGCAATTACAAAGTCAGGTATGAAATTTTTTGATCGATCCTTTTTTGCTTTTTGTCACAACCTCATTCATAATTTTGTTCGTGTTGCCATTACCAGATGGAAGAGTCTTGGAAACGACAAGAAGCTTTCACCGGAGAAGAAGATCACTCAAATGATATGTTACGCACCATGCTGTTGGAAACGAATCCGTATCTCCTCGCTGTAACTGCTATCGTCTCGATGCTACACACTGTATTTGACATCTTAGCCTTCAAAAACGACATCAGTTTTTTCAAGAACAAAAAGTCCATGGAGGGATTAAGTTTAAGATCGATGATTGTCAATTGTTTCTTCAGCTTGGTTATCTTATTGTACCTAGCTGACAACGACACAAAGTGAGTGATTTCATACCTCATTTTTTCTCCTTCATCAAATATTCGCCAATATTTCCTTCGTTGTCATGTTGTATGTCAGCTTCATGGTTCTCATGTCTAATGGAGTTGGATTGGTCATTGACATATGGAAAATTTCGAAAGCTATCACGGTAAAATTTGAAGGTGGGAAAATCGAATGGGTCGAAGCCCAATCGTATAAGAAATCTAGGACCAAAGAATGTAAGTTCTCAAACTGCGACTACTCAGTTTCTCTTGCCAAACTCCACTCAAATTTTGCCTTGCGCTTCTTCGTTCGTTTCAGATGATGAAATTGCAACATCGCATCTCCTATTTGTTACGATGCCGTTGGTTGCAGGGTAAGGCGTAACTTCTATATAACTTGCGCTGTCGACTGTTTTATCGAAATAATTGAAAACCTTCATAACCATTGTAATCTTCTTCAGGTATGGCATGTATTCCCTTTTATTCCAGAAACACAAGGGGTGGTATTCCGTAGGTTATTATTTGCTGTTCTCATCCGTTTTAATTCATTGGTTTGAAATTTCCTCACTTCTTCTTTTCTTACTCCGTGATTAGTGGATCCTCAACACTCTCGTGGGATTTATTTATATGTTTGGTTTCGTTATGATGACTCCACAGCTTTTCATCAATTACAAATTAGTACGTTCATCGTTGCTGCTTTTTACCTATTATTGGAAACAAAATTATTGCTCACCAGTTTTATCACCCTGTTCCAGCAATCTGTTGCTCACTTGAATTGGAGAACCATGACCTACAAATCCATCAACACATTCATAGATGATCTATTTGCATTTGTGATCAAAATGCCCATCATGCATCGGCTCGCTTGTCTGCGTGACGATGTCATCTTTTTCATCTTTTGCTACCAACGTTACAAATACAAAACTGATTACACGCGAGTCAACGAATTTGGGCAATGCTCGCAACCAACTGAGGAGATGCTTGCTGAGAGCAAGACTCAGACAAACAGTTATGAAAATGAAGTGCAATCTAAAATTGTTGATGGCGATACAGTCAGAGTACGACGAGGTGCACGAGAACGGAGAAAGTAGAGAGAAAATGATTAAATTACTACTCCCCAACATTCAAACTCCCTCAATTAATATTGTAATCTATCATTACATAGCAATAGCCATCGGAGTATTAAACTTCCAATTTTGAAACATCGTCTGTTACCAACCAAATTTCCCTAAATTATATGATATGCCCTTTATTGATTATCGTTCATCTCTTCCCTTATTTGACTTCACGTCCACCAAAAGTTCCATGATTTTAGCCATCTCGTCATTAATTTTCTGATCTTGAAGCTCCTGCCAGTCACTCAATCTGGATGCAATGTCATCAGGAAGATTAGCTACAGAAGTCTCCAATCGACTAAGCCTTTGCTCCATTTCCACAATCCGATATCCAAGATCGTCAGTTGACTCGTCATCTTGAGAAGTTTCGGCCTTCATCTTATCAAGGTATCCCGCCACCGCTTTTGGAGAAGGATCAGCTTTCACCTCGCCAGAAGACAATGCGTCCAAATAATTCGAAAATGCAGCCCCTCTCGCACTAAGCTTATTTTCATATCGAGAACTTTGGCCTGAAATGTCGTTGTTTGAAGACAAACTATCAAGGTATGAAGTGATTGTCGATTTGGCAGCCACTTTGACTCCTTGATCGACTCTTTGCCCAGAGAGCGATCCCAAATAACTACTGATAGACGAAGAACATTCCATATTGACTTTTCCCGCCTCGCAATATTCCTCAATTTTCTTGATTTGTCTCTCGGATGTAGTAGGCCTCATTGACATAGCAACAACTGCATCCATAGCTGTGTTAGAATTGTCGGTTGGTTTGTTTGAGCTTGCAGTAGGTTTATATTGTGAATAATCTTTTGCTAAACTACTCAAGCGGTCCTCCAGTGCAGACAACTCCGCATCAATTTTTCGTGGCACGCCCTGCTGTTGAAACGGCAATTTTTTCGCTTCATCCAACTGTTTTACCTGTTCGACGTCTTCTACGTTCAAAGTACTTCTCCTGACAAACTTATCTCCTGCTTTCTCAGATTTCTCGGTCGTAGTTTTGTCGACAAACACCTCTTTGATGGAAGCTGTCACCTTGTCGACTTCCAAGGATTGGTCCAGGGTCAAAGTTTGTTTATCATCTTCATCCAAGTTAG
>JACCDI011374982.1_pt1 | contig 10771 bp, 10 predicted proteins | sample 7442791 | NCBI WGS metagenome assembly JACCDI01 (sample SAMN15323434, study PRJNA562643) | freshwater metagenome | isolation source: river surface water | place: USA:Blue River Watershed | collected 2017-08-15
CCACGGCTCCCGAAGAGATCCAAATGCGGCGTCTGGTAAAAGAAGTCATTGATTTTGGCGGGCAGCTCAACGAAGTTCAAAAAAATCAGCATCGAGCAGCTTTGCGAGCAATCCAGCGCAACCTCATCCTTTTTCACGAACACACCTGGGGCGCTTGGTGCAGCATTTCTGCCCCAGATACTTATTTCACGACCGAACAATGGCGCATTAAAAAAGCATTTCTGGATTCTGCACAATTGCAATTTTCGCGCATTGAAAAGCAAGCCCAAGTCCAAGAATACTGCAGCAATAGCTTAGTAAGTAACTTTAGTTTTCTTTGGGATGATGCCTATTCGGGAATCAGGTCACTGAAGTGGGATGGCATTGAATTGCTCCAACAAGATACACCGGGGCTCGGTGCATGTATTTATAGTTTGGGTATTTCTCCTCAGGTCAACGAAGTGTTGGTTCCAAAGCAAAATGAACTTAAAAAAAACACCCAAACCATAGTTCATCCCAACTTGAATATCACCGTTCAATTTCAGCCGGCAGTCCATCCCAATGAATTTCTCTTGCGGTTTCAGATCGATAAAAAAGCCATCCGCGACAAAGAAGCACTGCATATTTGCTTGCCCTTTCAACTCGACAACCCTACCTTGACCTACGGCGATAAAACACTACTCAATTACCCCGAAGACCAATTAGCGGGCTCCAACAAAGAATTCATTTGCGTTTCAGATCACCTGATCCTCGAAGACAAAAAACTCAAAATAACCGTCTTCACTCCCGACTGCAACCTCATTGAAATTGGCCAACCTATTGACGAACAACAGCAACTTGGCGCAAAGGTCTGGAAGCGCGAAAATCAAGATGTGTCAAAGCTTTATTTGTATGTCTTCAATAACTACTGGCACACCAATTACAAGGCTGACCAAGCGGGTACTTTTAGTTTGATGTTGAGGGTGCGGGTGGAGGAAATGGAATAATCAATCCATTTCAGCGCTTTTATTTTCTTCTAGATTACGTATTTCTCTCGCTTTGTTGCTATTTCAAAGTTGTACATTGTTATCTCTAAATTTTAATAATAATTTAGCTATAACTAAATATAATGTCGAAATATTCTTTAATTTTGTCTCCAAACATTTCGAGTTTGACGAAAATACCCGTGTTTGAACTATGTGTTGATGGATTGAGTTTGTTTGAACGTTTTATTGGATCTATCGAGGAGAATAAAACATATGGAAATGATCTAGCAGGAGCGGTAAGAAATCTTGAATTAGCCGCTAATTTGATTCGTTTACCAAAGACAAAATTTAGAGAAATTAACCAACAAAAGTTTAAAAATAAATTTTTCGAGGCAAAGTACGGAGCTGTTCGGATATATCACTTTCATGAAAAATACACAGGTAGGATTATCGTGTTTGGAGGCATGAAGAACAATCAGCAAATTGACCTCAAATCAGCAATAAGAATCATTAAACGTTATCAAGATGAAAACAACCAGAAACTTTAGAGAGCAGATCCTTGAAAATCCGGTTTATTGGGTGGAAGGCATTAACGGTATGCTCTATGATGCAATTGTTACCTACATGGAAAAACATCACATGAAGCAAAAAGATTTAGCGAAGCATCTCATGATATCTCCAGGTAGAGTGTCTCAAATCTTAAACGATGGAAACATCAATTTTAGCCTAGAAAAGCTCATTGAGATCGCGTTGAAGGTCGATAAAATCCCAGCTTTTTTGTTTGAAGATAAATCTACTTATCTGGAAAAAGAACGTCAATTAACTGAGGTTAAACGGATTTGCAGGCCCTACGATCAATAGAAACGTACTACTCATATGATAGCTGATAATCCTGAATGAATTTGAACATACCCCATTTTGCAAAGTTGCATCATTCATTTTTGATCAGTTGAATGGATCTGAGCTCATCATTTTGAATAAAGTTCAAAAAGTATAGACCATTCGGAAAATTGGATAAATTGATTTCAAAATCCTTATCTATTAGGGTTTTATTTAATAGTTGCTTGCCGAAAACATCATAGACGGTAAGTATTGAAACAGGTGAGATGTCAACCATATGAATTGAAATAATCCCCGAAGAAGGATTTGGATACACCTGAATTTGATTGAACGTTTCTTGGGGAAGATTGATGGACGCCGAATTTGCTACGATGTCGAAATTTGCATATTTAGCCATAAAAATGTGCTCAGGTGGTGCAGCGCTTAAGTTGAAACTTGAATTTGTCAAGTCCAGATCGATGGTATTGAAAAAATGTCCGCAGATGAGCGCTGTGTCGCCGTAAATATTAAAATTGCCAGTGTAATCGTTGCCGCTGCCACCCAAAAAAATGGAACAGGCCTGAAAATGGAACGAGGAATCATATTTCGCAATATAATGGTCCCAGGAAGTGGCAATTGTGGCGCTACTCGACCAGTCGAAATGAGTCGCTCCATTGGTTTGTCCTAAGGTAAAAATGTCGCCGTTCGCATTCGTGCGGATGATGTATGGGTGAGGACTTGCTCCATTGAAAAAGTGAACCCATTTAACGAAGCCAAGTGTATCGATTTTGGCAATAAACTCTTTTTTAATTGGCACATTCCCTGAACCGAGGTCATGATTGGAAATAGTTATCGTGTCGGTCAAACCCAAAAAAGTGAAATCACCCCAAAATTGACCGCTGAGAAAAACATTGCCATTTTCATCGTATTGTATATATCCGCCTATTGAGCCATTGTGAGTTGTGCCAAATAAATTAGAAAATACTTGATTGCCGTTGGTATCCACTTTTTGAAGGAATAGGGAATCTTGCTGTATGAAATTCGTCCCATTGGAAGTAGCTGACTTAAATCCCTTCACAAAATAAAAATGTTGTTTAGCGCCCATTTCAGGGGCACCGCTCAATTGTTTTTGCCAGATAGTTTGTCCTTCACTGTTGAACTTTTTTAAAGTATCGTTCTGATTGATATAGGTGTACGCTTGATTATTTTTGTCAATGAATAATTTACTTTGGTGCAGCGTTAAGTAATCATTGCCATCGTTGCCGATGTCTCTCACCCAAAGAAATGAGCCGTTTGAATCGTATTTCGCTAGAAAGTAACTCATTATCGAGGCGTTCAAGGCTGCAATATCTTCACCTGGGTCAAAATCTAGGTAGCCTCGATAATTGCCAATTACATAGACATTGTTTGAACTGTCTGTTTCAATCGCTAAGCCCATTTCCCATTCGGAATTACCGAGACTTCTCGCCCATAAAAGATTTGATGCCGCATCGTATTTTGCAATGTAAATATCAGAATTGTCTATAGTTGCTGCATTCAATAAAAAGGGTGTTCCGCCCGGATTAAAATTGACGCTGTTATTGAAGCCCCCAGTAATGTAAATATGCCCTTGCGCATCACGCGTGAAATCAAAACAGCGGTCGTCTCCTGAGCCGCCTATGTTTTTAGCCCATTCTAGGTCTTGCGTGAGACCGTAAGAGCAAACGAATAGGGATACTATTAAGTGGAATAGATTTTTCATGTTATTTGTAATAATCTGGGTGTAAGTCGCCGATGAGCGCCGTTTTGTAACGTTCAACTAATTCGATCACAAAGACATCTGCTTTTTCGCGCAGCAATATTTCGGGTGAAAGCAAGCCTTCATTGAAAATAAATTTGGGGCTCACTTTCGTAAATAAGTGCTTTAGTGAAGGCAACATGTTGTTGAGGAAGGAATCGTGTACGATGACCAAATGTGGAATTTTTTTCTTGGGTTTTTTGGTGTAGAGCAAACCTACATTTCGATAGGGAAGACAGCCATTTAAGCCGAGCATATTGGCTAGATCCATTTCTTTGTGGTGCTTGTCAAAAAAAGGTTGGGCCGCAAAAGGTTGTAAGAAGTGGAAACTTGACTGCAGTTTTTCTTGCAGCGCCTTAACGGCAAGATAAGCGCCTAGTTTATTCCAGTGTGTATCTTGTCGGTAATAAAGGTCAAAACGCTTGTTTTTGGCATGGAGCAGGCGCTTTTTTAAAGGAATGAGTTGGGGTACGGCGTCGTAAATTTGATCGAGTTGACTTTGTTGCGCTGTCTGGGCATAAGGCATGGGTAAGTATTCCGGATAAACACTGTGTTTATTAGGGCATAGGAGCAGTTCAAAAGCGATTTGATGCCGCTCACACCAGTTGCGTATCGTTTGGATGTTTTGTGCAATTTTAGCGAGCTCTGCTTTTGTGAAGGCACGGTAGCCGTATGCTTCGTTGAGTCCACGGTCGTCATTGATGGTGGCGTTGTAAAATAACCAATGCTGACTTCCCCATAACACTTGACTTTTTGCATTTGCTGCGCCTAAAATCCCCTTGGTAAGATAGTTGGATTGTGCCACGTAACTGTTTTTTGCGGGGAAATGATCGGCAATATAGGCCTCTAGTCTTGGATAAAACGGTTCCTCGGCCTTCAGTTCTGGAAAAGTGGCTTTGTCGCGTTTTAAAATGCTGTCGATTTTTTCTTTTTTCAGGACCAAAAAGAGGAGTAGGTGCAAGCTTACAAACGAGATGAATGCCCATGTCAGTAGATATTTCTTAGCCCCTTTCATTAAAAACGGTAGTATATAAAAGGGTTGAAATCACTGGTGATGAGCTGAATAAAACTCAGGTAGAAAAGCAAGATAAGAAAAACAGTCTGCAGCGAGCGGAACCTTTCTATCGGCAAGCGCCTCTGCTTGAGCAGCCTCATGCTCAGTTTAGAGAAAATGCCCAGTGAAGCCAGTAAGCCAATGATTAAAATGCTGATGAAATAGGGCGATAAGAACGACCTGAAATCGGGATTCATTTCTGTTGTATTTTGGTAAGAACCCATTGACTTTAAAAAGTCGAGGGCTTGGGTAAGCGTTTCGGCTCTAAAAAATACCCAAGTAAGCAAGAGGATGAGCCAAACGTAAAGGTGGCCAAAAAGTGTTCTGAGTCGGTTTGGCGTTTGTTTTTTCGGTAGAAATCTTTCCAGACTGATGAATAAGCCATGCAACAAGCCCCAAACGAGAAAGGTGAAATTGGCGCCGTGCCAAAATCCACATAGCACAAATATACATATGAGGTTGAAGCCTGTTCGCCAACTCCCTTTGCGATTCCCTCCGAGTGGAATGTATACGTAATCGCGAAACCAACTAGACAATGAAATATGCCATTTTTGCCAAAATTCGCGAATAGAAGTTGCGGCGTAGGGTAGCCTGAAGTTTTTCTTGAATTCAAAACCGAACATTCTTCCGATACCGATGGCCATATCGCTGTAACCGCTGAAGTCAAAATAGATTTGCAAGGCATACGCAAGTGCGGCAACCCAAGCAACATACCATGGAAGTGGGCCATAAGTTTGGTTGAAACTGCTGTCTGCGAATTCACCTACTACATTGGCAATAAGCATTTTCTTGGCCAAGCCATAAATGAATAGTTGAAGTCCGTTTTGAAAGCGATGCCAACTGTGCAAGCGGGTATGCAGTTGTTTTTCGACATCGTGGTAGCGAATAATTGGTCCGGCAACGAGTTGAGAAAAATTGACGATATAAAGCCCCATGCTCAGTAGGTTGCGTTGCGGCGCTGATTTTTGACGGTAGACGTCGATCAGGTAAGAGATGGAGTGGAACGTATAAAACGAGATGCCAAGGGGCAATACTAAATTGCTAAAATGAGCCGATGAAAAATGGAGGTTGTCTGCCAAGAAGGCCCCATACTTGAAATAGATCAAGGCTCCTAAATTGAGCCCAACACCCAAGCCCAGCAGCGCTTTGGCCTTATTTGAAAAGCGTTGTAGCCCTAATGCAATGAGGTAATTGAAAAAGATAGAAACAAAAATGAGCCATAGATAATCAAATTCGCCGGTTGCATAAAAATACAGGCTGAACAGAAATAAAATAGCATTTCTAAAGCGCTTTGGGCTCACATAATACACCACTAAAGCCAGTGGCAGAAAAAAGAACAAAAATGGCAGTGAACAGAAAACCAAAATACGCGGCTGAGGAAAGGGCTTTAATTTTTTACGAATTTACCAGTCTGTATGAGCTGATCTGTCATGAAAATGCGATAAAAGTACACGCCACTTTCAAAACTTGAAATATCGATGTTGTCGGTGGTACTAGGATTTTGAATGGTTCGCAGCACTTGCCCACATGCATTGGTGAGTTCAAAAGTGTGAATTTGGTTCCCTTTTGAAGCATGAAGTCGGATGAATTCCGCTGCCGGATTGGGGCTAACCGTAAAAAGTGGCGCCATGTGATTTTCTTCAATGCTATTGGTTTGCTCTGTAGAGAGGTCGTCTAGAATAAAATAAGAACCCGCATGCCCAGAACCCGCCAAACCATGATTGAACGTAATGATGATTTTCATCGAATCTGGCGTTGCCGCTGAAGTATAGTTGATGTTTGTGGTAAATTGAGAATAGCTCAAATTCGTGGTGTTTGAAGTGAATTCGCCTTCACCGATAATCGCACCCTGGGCTTTCATTGTGACATTTACCGTAAAGATGTCTTGCCCATCTGTTTGCAAAATATACCAACCTTTGAGTTTGGTGGGTTTGGTAGTCACTGGAAAATAATAGTTGCTTGCCGTACTCCCGGAATACAAACCCGATGGATTATAAATGGGGCCAGTCAATACCACTTCAGACTTGACACCAACTAATCCGCTATGCGCACTCAAGGTCATGGATTCAAAAGTGAAGGGCGAATGAGGAGGATTATTATAAGCTCTCCAGCCATCGGGCTGCTGGTAGCTCCAACTCTCAAAACCTGGATTGGGAATTTGTCCAAAAGAGTAAGTTGCTGTAAAAAAAAGCAAAAGTGCGGCGGATAGTATTCTTTTCATAGTTCACTAAATTAGCTTAAAAACTGATTTCTAATATACTACTAATTCCTAAAAATGTGCTACTGACACAAATAAGGCTTCGCTGTTCGGTAGGCTTTTACTAATTTAACATTGCGTATAGCATCCTCTAAAACTTCGTACCAAACGTACAAGAAAACCCCGTCAAGCGTGAAAAATGTAGTCACAAAAAAACCACTACCGGCATTATCAATTTCTTCATAACCTATATAAGCTATTCCCGCTGCTCCAATCGGTACAAGAACAATACCCACACAAACAGCTCCAAGCCAAAGGCCTCTTTTGAGTCCGGGATATTTTTCACTTGCAAGTCCTTTGTTTTTTCCAATCTTGATATCTTCAACACAATTGACCTGAGTGGTATCGATGTAGTAATAGGTTTTATCGCCTTTGATGCGAAAATAATAACGGCTTTCAGACAAGCCATAATACTGCTTGACAACAATCTTGCAACTGTCGTTGGTGCTAAAACCTTTTGCTCTCTTGAGGTATTCTACTAGGTTATCTTGAGCAAAAAGGCTAGCGCCAAGGGTCGTAAAAATTGTAAAAAGCAGCAGGTGTAGAGTTTTCATATGCATTCGTTTTAGGGTCTTCAAATTTATAGGCCTGCAACCGTATTTTCGAATTTGATTGCGCAAGTAGAATTTGTTGATTTGCGTTTATCGCAAGTTGGTTGGTGTTGATGCGGTTGACGCTCCTGATGCGCTTTCAAGCTAGATTAGAACATGTTCTAAATTTTGGCAAGTGCCATTTGAGGAAGTTGAAATATGGGTAGTTTTGATTGATGAAATGCAAGATATCAAACCATTCCTCACAAATTCAAACGCAATATTCATGATCAAAACTGTTTTACTTTCTACTATTTTCTTACTTGGTTTTCAGTTCGTTGTAAACGCACAAAATGCAGCCCTCTCTTTCAATGGCTCCGCAGATTATATTGAAATTACCAATGCTGATCAACTTAATTTTGCAACCAATTTTACAATTGAGGCATGGGTTCAATTGGATAAAACCAATGGCACTAATTTTATCTTGAGTAAGTCGTGGTGTGGTAATTCTGAGTATGCATATACATTTAATGTAGTCGACGGTAAGGTTCGTTGGGGCTGGAATAACAACGGGAATTGCAATTTTTCGTCAATGGTTGAAACCACCAATGTTATTTACAACCCTGGAGATTGCCATCATCTTGCGCTTACCCATTCGAGTTCAATGGTAAAAATTTATGTCGATGGTGTCGAGGTTCCTACAGCACTGATGTTAGGGAATTATTCGGATATCGCACCAAGTACAGAGCCATTTAGATTGGGGATTTACAAAGGTTTAAATGGTAATTTCTTATACTTTATGGATGGGAAAATAGATGAATTAAAGATTTGGAATACCATCAGAACCCCACAACAAGTTTCCTATTCCATGAATCATGCATTGCTCGGAAATGAGGCAAATTTGGTTTTGTATTTTGATTTTGAAAATCTAATTGCCGGTTCATTTATTGCAATACCAAATAAAGCAAGTGCAACGGGCGCTTCACTCGACGGACAAAGCAGCGCCACCTCTCCACTCATTGAGCCATCCTGCGCCGTCATCGATAATTTAAATGTTTCAGAAAATGCGCTTTCAACCGATGCCGTAGCGCAAGTTTTTCCAAACCCAACGAATGGCCAACTTACTGTTCAACTCAATGATCCCCATTCAAAACTGGCACTATCTTTATTCGATGCACGAGGAAACCTCCTCATGGAAAAACGCAGCGCCGAAGCAGTTACTGCTTTTGACATCTCATCGCTGGCCAATGGTGTGTATTACTTGAACATCGGTACGCAAGTTGTGAAAGTTGTGAGGCAGTAAGTAGGACTTGGAGGGGGTGGGGGAGAACGTTAGATCAGCTCACCTGGGCGGGTTTTCGATTTTAATAGCCTTTTGTTTTAATTAGTTAACTAACGCTTTAAGATTGTTATTCTAATGTTTGCATTCCTGTGTAAAGGGATTTAAAGACCTTTAAAGCATACTCGACCGTCCAATCTTTCTTCGTTGCCCAATCACGAGCAATTGTAGATTGAAATTCACTTTTCAAATTTTGTTCAAGAACGTAAATGATTCTGCTTTCTAATTCTTTAGACTTAGCGAGTATTTTCCTTGCTTTTCTGCCCAGAACTTCTGCTGAAATAAGAATTTGATCAAACTCATCTTCCCCAAAAATATCATGATGACTTTCTATGATTTCATTAAAGTTATGGTCAAAGTAATGTTCTATAATTCGAAGGATATCAGACAGATCATTTTCCCTTTCTTCTGGACGGTCACTCCATGCAATTAACTTGAGGATAATCATTCCAGCCAAAGGAGGAATATTGACTATTTTTTCTTCAATTTGAACCTGCTCCGAATCTTCTAATACCTCTTTGAAGCCCAAGATATGTAAATCGGAATATCGCTCATTAAATTGCATTGTATCTTGTTCTTCAATTTCTCCAAAGGGAAGAATATCGATGGCTACATGAAACGGCTGCGAATAAAATGTCCAAGGAGCTTTTACCTTAGTGAAACCTTTATTTACCAATGTTTCACTTAATTTTTCGTATTGATTCATTGTAGAAATCATGATGGCAAAGTCTATATCTTTTGTGCCTCGGTTTGGTTTAATTCCATTTTTCAATAATTCCAAGGCAATAGCACTAACTCCAATTATATAATAAGGAATCTTATGATCAATCATAGTTTGGTCGATGATCTCAAATACTTCCTTAAAATAAGGGATTCCAAGCTCTTTATAAGATTTCTTTGATGAATTCATTGTAAATTTTTTCTGCTGTTTCTCTGTTTCTTTTGCCCCCTGTAAGCATTAACTCCGCGTAAATTAAAATGGGGGGAGCTGTATTGTTTTGCGGTTTCCAGAAAATTTCCAATATTTCTAATTCTCCGTCATTTTTAGGTACACAATGGTAGTTCTTTAAGAGGTCGCTTTGTTTTTCATCAGTGTAAAGAATGAAATGCTCAGGACGGAGATAATTTGTCAATAAATCCGCTGCGGGTTCTCCTCCCCAGACAGTATGCCGCTTATCTAGAGATAGGGATTGCCAATCTTTTTTTAAAGTGTATTTCCCTTTAAGCAATTTAGGTCGTAGTTCTGTGGCGTATTGATTTATCCAACGCTCCAACAATTCTTTTCTGTTTTCCCATACATACTGATGCCTATTCAATGGTATCAAATAACCAGTCTCTTTCAGTCCATCAATTACTTGTGGAATATTTCCCAATCCTACACCTGCAATTTCTGCAATTTCTCGTTGCGTATAGTTAATGAGGTTTTTATCAATCAGCAAATGAAAGAGTACTTTCAATCCCGTTTTGGTGAATGCCCGATTTGCGGTTTCTTTTTTTGTTATTTGTGCCTTATTAGTATCAATGAAGCAATAAATACCTTCTCGTTTGAGAAAAATATTACCATTCGTCTCTAAATAGGCGATTCCTTTTAACCGAAGCTCCGTCTTCATACTGGGGAAAATATTTTCGGCAACGATCATCAAATTTTCATAACGTATGTGATCGGTTTCCAATTGATGTAATTGATGTTGACGGAGTTCTCTCTTTACTTGTAATACACATGTGTATTGAAGGTTATTGAGTTTTAATAGGAGTGTTCCATCTAGTTCTTCATCGTTTTGCTGATAAAATCCTTCAATTCCTGTATTGCGATATAGATTTTCAAGCGCTTGATGTATAATATCCTGTTTCATGTTCACAAATATACAGCGTTCACGTAACGTGAACAAATAAAATTCGTGAACAATAATGTTGGTAAACAAAAAAGGGAAACATTTTTGTTTCCCTTTGTGACCTCGTCAGGATTTTAGATCCTCTCGTATTTGTTCAATCCAAGCATAGAACCCAAACTGCTGGCGCAGTTCTCGTCTTCTTAGTTTTATCGGATCATA
>JACCDI010438780.1_pt1 | contig 10767 bp, 7 predicted proteins | sample 7442791 | NCBI WGS metagenome assembly JACCDI01 (sample SAMN15323434, study PRJNA562643) | freshwater metagenome | isolation source: river surface water | place: USA:Blue River Watershed | collected 2017-08-15
TCGGACCAGTAAGCATAAGTAATAATTTCACAACATTATCTAAGAATCTAATAATAGAATTTATAAGAAAGAATTGTTACGATAATAGGCTAGCAAAATTTATAACACCTAAGAAAAAATTCGAAGCTGAGTTAAATGATTTAGAAACTGAACTCTTAGAATCTCATAACGATTCTATTAAGTCATTAGATAGTTTAATTTCTGAAATTGAATTGAATCATAATAAAGTGCCAGTTTTATTACGTCAATATATACAGTTAAATGCAAAGATTATTGGTTTCAATGTTGATCCGAAATTCAATGATTCGTTAGATGGCTTCTTGGTATTAGACATACAAGCTATACCTGAAGACACGATTAAAATGCTGGGCAAGAACATAAACTAGTTACTAGTAACTTGTAACTAGTTATTAGAAAAAAAAGCCCGACGAATTTCTTCGCCAGGCTTTAACTCAATTTACAATATTAGTATTAATACACTTTTGTTTGAGGATTCCAATTTGTCCATCCTTGTGTCCAGTCAGACGCACCCATAGCACCTCTGAAAGTAGTTGTTGTAAAGAATGAAGCATCAAGACCTGTAAAAGCTGCGCCAGTTAAAGCTGGTGAACCTGTAGCAGGCATGAAGTTTGGAGCATTTAAGTTAGCAATATTACCTAATTGTACAGAAGCAGCACTAGCTAATAAAACGTTACCATCAGCAGTAGCTTTGATTGCTAAAGTTGAATCAGTAAAGATTGAATTATCTCTACTTAAATAAGGTTTAGTAATTGCATGAACTAAGTTATTTTTAAACATAGACTCACCATTGTTATATGCTGTTGCTGTACCAGCACCATCAACACAGAAGCCTGCTTTAGCATAACCTAACAATAAAGAGTTATGTAATTCAAATCTTGTGTTTCTTCTCCAACGATTAGCGAAATTATGGTTAGCTGCTGTGTTTACTGCACCATTCGGACCTACAAGAGTGAAGTTAGATAAAACTGGTTTAGTATAAGGTAAAAAGTCTGAAGAAGCACCATCATTATCACACTCGATACCATTACCAGCATCACCACCATCTACGAAAGCTGGATCTCTGAATGAGATAGCATATTGAATTTTACCTCTGTAACCAAAGTCAAAATCGAAGTCATCATCAGCAGTTGCATAAGCAATTAAGTTCTTAGCGTTAACTGTACCACCGAAGAATTCGAAAGCATCATCATTTGAATAAACAACTTGAATATTATTTATAACGGTTGCACGTCCAACACCACCGAAAGTTAATCCGTTAATTTCAGAACCAGGTTGAGCAGCGATACCAGGGTATTCAATTCTAACATATGTCATAGAACCTGAGTTATCATTATCATCAGTACCACCGTAAGGGCGACCAACACCACCTTCAATTGTAGGCTCTGTAGTTCTGTTAGTAGTAGCTTTACCTAATAATATGATACCACCCCAATCACCAGGAGCTCTAGAACCTGCGTCTTTACCTGAAGTAAATACAACTGGACTAGTTGCTGTACCATTAGCATAAATTTTTGCACCTCTTTCAATAATTAATGCACCTTTTTCTGTTACATCTGATTTTACAATTGTACCAGCCTCAAAAGTAATACTTGCACCATCAACAACATAAACATAACCTTTTAAGATTACTGTATCAGTTGCTTTTAGAACTGTGTTTGTTGTAACATTACCTTGTAATACAACTTTGTTACCTGTTACTGGCGTTGTATCATCATCATTCTCATCTTTTGAACATGAAGATAATACTACTGTTCCGGCTAACATTAATGCTAAAAATTTTAAAGCTTTCATTTTTGTCTGTTTGTTAAATATTTTACTCAAAGTAACGCAGCGGAGGTTAAGTTATATTAACTAGTGTATTAAGTTTAGATTAATTAATACACTAGTATTTAAATGCTGTTAATGATTTTATAACAATGGTAAATTGTAACTGAAGCCTATGCTTATTGTAGTGCCGAATCTAACGTCATTGATAATTCTATCTACAGACTTATCGAATGTTTTGTTATCATCCATATTTTGATAAAGTATTTGACGTTGATCGAATAAATCGACGTTTTTCAAAATTCTTGAACTTAAAATATCAGAGATATTTAATTTAATTTCAGCTTTACGCTTCATGATTTTTCTTGAAAACTGAAAATCAACTAAATTTCTTCCATTCTCATAAATATCTGGGTAACCTTGGAAACCAACAGTTGCAATTCTCTCACCTACTCTATTATATAATAAGCTTACACTATATAAATTATCGCTTGAGTTATATTGCAAACCGCTGTTAATTAGATAAGGTGATTGGCCCTGTAATGCTCTTTTAATTCCGCCTTGATTTAACAAATCAACTTCTGAATTAATATAAGCTGCATTTGTGAAAAAAGTAATATTATCAAATATTGAACCTGAAGAAATGAAATTTAATTTCTTTCTGAATTCAATTTCAATTCCGGTTGATTTAGCTGTAACTGCATTGTCATAGGTCAATCTTCGTAAATCTGCATTTGAACTAGAGTTTACGATTTGTTCAATTGGATTGTTAAAATGTTTGTAAAAGAATGTAAAAGTCATTGCTTCACCTGAACTCGGATAATACTCAATTCTTGTGTCAATGTTATAGTTCTCACTTCTCTTTAAATTTGGATTACCTACTAATGAGCTATTAGATGTAAAGTCATAGAATTCAAAAGGAGCTAACTCTCTAAATTCTGGTCTTGAAACTGTTTTAGATGCTGAAAGTCTCAAATTTGTTTTCTCATTTAATTCATAAGTAAAGTTCATAGATGGCAATACATCTAAATAAATATTTTCAGAATTCACTTTATTAGATGTTGCATCAACTGCATCCATATTTTGAACAAACGATTCTATTCTTACTCCCCAGTTTAATTTAACTTTTTTACTAAACTGATTATCAAACATAATGAAACCAGCATTTAACATTGAAGTTGCAAAATACTCATCAGAGTTATTAGTAAATTCGCTCAATACGAATCCGTTTTCTGATATATTTTCTTCAGCAAAGATTTCACCCATTGGTAGTGTCAATAAGCTATCAGAATTAGTAAATCTTGATTTAGCATAGTTGAAAATTCTTGCATCAAAATTTCTTTGCTTCATTAATGTTAATGCACCAACTTTGAATGATTGTTGTTTATCAAATAATTTGAATGGAACTGAAATATTCATATTAGCTCCGTAATTATCTTCAGCTAATTCTGAGAAAAATCTTCTGCTGTTTCTATCAACCATTGTATAAGCAACATCTTGTGATGAACCTAATGGTCTATTATAAAATATCGTTCTTAAATCTGGCTGTGAACTAATGATAGATGCATAATTAACATTCCAATTAATTTTAATATCTCTATCTGAAACTGAATGTGAACCTTCTACTTGAGAGTTCAATAAACTCTTTTGTGTTAATTCATTTGAGTTTAATCTTATCTCATTTAAGTTATTTAAGTTATTACCACTTCTAACTAAATAAGACTCATCAAATACTTTATTGTAAATATTTTTGAATGAAAATTTATTATTCCCTTTCATGTAGGTAAAGTTTGCTAATGCACCTACGTTTGTAGTGAATTTATATTGAGTATTATCGTATTGTACTACGTAATTGTCTTTCGACGGACCATCATAATCGAATCTATCTTGAGGATTAATTCTTTGCTCATTTCTATAAGTTACAGATGCTAATGAACCGAATACACCTTGATTCTTTAGATTCTTCTTAGTACCGTAAGTGAATTGGTAGCTCTGTGTTGGTAAAGCCATTGACTCTTGCTCGCCATATGGGTTACCTAATGATTTAGTAGCTTCAATTTGTTTTGCTAAAGATGATGAAGCATATTTCTGACGCGAACTTGGGAATTTCTCTGATAAATTTCTATCACCATCAGCATAACCTAAATAATCAAATTTACCTCTACCATTTGATAAAAATCTTTTGAAAGTTGATTGAGTATTAAAACCTAATGAAACCGAAAAGTCAATAAAACTTTCTTCAGGAATATCTCTAGTAACAACTTGAATTACTCCACCCGCAAAATCAGCAGGCAAATTAGCAGATGCTGTTTTATTGATCGTAATTCTTTCAATTAAATTTGATGGTATAATGTCAAATGAAAATGCTTTTTTATCAGGTTCTGAACTTGGCAACATTGCATTATTTAGAGTTGCTGTATTATATCTGTCTGCTAACCCGCGAATCACAACAAACTTATTATCTTGAACCGAAGCTCCACTTACTCTTTTTAATACATCTGAAGTATTCTTATCAGGCGATTTCTTAATTAAGTCAGATGCAATACCATCTGAAATAGCAATGTTATTTTTTTGTATAGAGTACATTGCACCTATACTTTCTTTTTTATAAGTTGATGTTACTACTACCTCTTGAATTGATTTAGAATTTTCTGACATCGCCATATTCAAAGAAGTAATTTTACCAGCTGTAACTTGTACACCTTCAACTGACTTAGTTTCATATGAAACATATTTGAAGACTAACTTATAGGTACCCGGATTTAAGTTTGAGATAGTATAATTACCATCAAAATCTGTTTGCACCCCAATAGTAGTTCCATCAATCATAACAACTGAACCAATTATTGGCTCATTGTTGTTTTTGTCGAATACTTTTCCTGAGATTTTACCCTTTTGAGTTGTTTGGGCTGATAGATTAAAAGCGCTGATAACTAAAATTATAGCACTTAAAATTAATTGTCTTTTGATACTTTTCACTTTTGTAATATTGAGTTAGGCAAAAGTACCCCTGCAATATTAAGCCTTTGTTAAGTGATGATTATCAAAAGGTAATTTTAAGGTCAGATGTATGTTAAGTACTTTGATAATCAGTACTAATTTTCGCTCTGATACGGTAAACCAAGTGATTTAAAAACGAAGTGTAATAACCAAATCGGACCAATTAATAAGAATTGTAAGTCTTTAAAAAACGATGGCTTCTTGCCTTCAATTTTATGTCCGATGAACTGAAAAATCCATGCCACCACAAAAATTATCACACAAATTAACCACATCGCTGGTCCGCCTGCTCTCTCTAAATATTCTAATTGTACAATTAGATAAGAGAACAATCCGATTACAAATATCATTGAAAAAGCTAATATCGCCGATAATCTCCAATAATAATATAATGCGAATGCGATAACAATAGAAGCAATATTAAAATATGGGTAAGGTTTCATGAACTCAGGCATTGGTATTGCCCAAATTAAGCCCAATAGACTAAATACGATGGATGGTACCGCGATCCAATGTATTAACTTATTCGTAGAGTTCTTATGACTCTCACTGTACTCGTTTAGTAGTTGGTCTAAGCGTGTCATGAATGATCAAGTTAGTTATATGTTCTATTTTACTAATTACTTTCTAGTTACTGGTAACTAGTAACTGGTTACAAGTGACTAGAAAGTAATTAGTAGAAAAGTTCTACTAAATAAATTACTTAGCAAATGACACCGACCTTGTCTCTCTTATCACCGTCACCTTTACTTGGCCAGGATATGTCATTTCTGTTTGAATTCTTTCTGCAATGTCGAACGATAAAGCTTCGGCTTGCTGATCAGTGATTTTTTCACTTTCAACAATTACACGTAACTCTCTACCTGCTTGTATCGCGAATGTCTTTTCAACACCAGGGTATGAAAGCGCTAAGTCTTCCATCTCTTTTAAGCGTTTAATATAACTTTCAACCACTTCACGACGAGCACCTGGTCTCGCACCTGATATAGCATCACAAGCTTGAATAATTGGCGACAATATACTTGTCATTTCAATTTCATCGTGGTGAGCACCTATCGCATTACAAATCTCTGGATGTTCTTTATACTTCTCAGCTAATTGCATACCTAAGATTGCGTGTGGTACTTCCGGATTGTCTTCAGATACTTTACCGATATCATGTAACAATCCTGCTCTTCTCGCCATTTTCACATTCAAGCCTAATTCTGTTGCCATAATCGCACAGAAATTAGCAACCTCACGTGAGTGTTGTAATAAATTCTGTCCGTATGATGAACGGTATTTCATTCTACCAACCATACGAATTAACTCAGGATGTAAACCATGTATACCTAAATCGATAACCGTTCTTTCACCTGTTTCTATAATCTCTTCCTCTAATTGTTTTTTAGTCTTAGCAACAACTTCTTCGATACGAGCCGGGTGAATTCTACCATCAGTTACTAATCTATGCAATGATAATCTAGCTAACTCTCTTCTTACTGGGTCGAAGCCAGATAATATAATTGCTTCTGGAGTATCATCAACAATAATCTCAATACCTGTAGCAGCTTCTAGTGCTCTAATATTTCTACCTTCTCTACCAATGATACGACCTTTAACTTCATCACTTTCAATGTTAAATACAGAAACTGTATTTTCAATTGCAGCTTCAGTTGCTGAACGTTGAATAGTTTGAATAACTATTTTCTTAGCTTCTTTAGCAGCTGTCATCTTAGCATCTTCAACAATGTCTTTGATCATCGACATAGCATTTGTCTTTGCTTCGTCTTTTAATGCTTCAATTAATTGTTGCTTTGCCTCCTCTACTGAAAGTCCAGATATTTTCTCCAACTGCTTCACCTGTAACTGGTGAGATGCATCAACCTCTGCCTTTTTCTTTTCTACCAAATCAAGTTGACGAGTAAGGTTTTGACGTAATGCTTCGATCTCTTGCTCTTTTCTCTGATTATTTTCAAGCTTTTGACTAAGAGATTGCTCTTTTTGCTTTAAAGTATTTTCTTTTTGAGAAATTGTAACATTCTTCTGTTGAATCTCTTGTTCATGTTCAGTTTTCATCTGAAGAAACTTCTCTTTTGCTTCTAGCAATTTGTTTTTCTTCAAAAGCTCTGCTTGTGACTCAGACTCTTTTAATATTTGTTCAGCTTTTTGTTTAGCGATTTGTTCGTGATCTTGTATACCCTTTTTCAGAGTAACTTTCGCAATTATGAAACCCAATGCTAGGGCTATAATGCTTACTACTATTGTTATTACCATTTTTTCTATCGTTTAATTATACTATTTGAGTATAACCAATAGAACAAAATACTAAATATTATTGCTTAAACAGAAAATCACTAAGCTTTTTGTCGATCGACTCAATTTGTTTAGAGAAATCGAAGCTCATGTTTTTGTGATTTTTATCTAGATTCAAATGCTCAGTTGCGATTTGTAAAATACACATAGAAAGCAAATCTTGTTTATCGCGTACGGCATAGTTCTCTTGGAACTCCTTAATACGGTCATTAACCAGTTTAGCAGCTTTCCGAACATTCTCCTCATCCTCACTATTTATTTTTAAAGGATAAACCCTGTCGGCAATATTAATTTTAATGGAAATCTCTCCCATCTGTATGTTTGTTCGCTATTAATTACTTACTCAAAATAGCTATACATTTATCTATTTCTCGCACAAAATCGTTAATTTTCGTCTTAATGTCAAGTGTCTTCTCATCAGTAGTTGCCACGCTCTTTGCTAATTTCAAGATACGATGCTTCTCTTCCAGCTCTTTATACTCGCTCGAGAGCTCTGTGAATTTTTTTCTTAACATCTCATTATCGCCCAATAAGAGTTCATTTTGCTCTTTTATTGCATCGCAATATTCAAGCAGCATATCAATTTTTTTCTCTATGCTATCTAAATTCTTCAAATGGCTTTTCTTATTTCAGCTGCTACTTCTTTTTCATAAGCAGCAATTAATTTATTCATCACTCCATCAATTGCTTGATCTTGTAATGTCTTTTCTTCATCTAGCAATACAAAACTCAAAGCATATGATTTTTTACCTGCTGGCAACTTATCACCTTGGTAAACATCAAACACATCGACATTTTTCAATAAACGTTGTTCAGCCTGCATCGCCACCTTTTTCAAACTCTCAAAACTTACCGCCTCATCTACCAACATCGATAAATCTCTACGCACCTCTGGGAACTTTGATGGCTCCTTATAAGTTTTCTTGCGCTTTTTAATTAACTCAAAGATTTCTGTCATATTGAAATCTGCATAATATACTGGTTGCGAGATATCAAACGACTTTAATACTGACTTATGTAGTGAAGATACTTTAATTATTTCAGTTTTACCACTTAAATATGCAAAGCCATCAACAGATGCATCGGTCAATACTTGTGTTTTTAAAGAGCTTAAGCCTATTCTCTGAATAATTTGATCAACAATTGACTTTAAATTGAAAAATGTTTTCTCTGTAGGCTTAGCACTCCAGTGCTCTTTATGAGTATTACCCGTCATAAATAAACTCAAATGCCAAAATTCATTGTTGCCATTTTCTGCTTTATGATAAGTATTACCCCACTCATATAAATTCAAACTTGCATTCTTTCTGTTGATGTTATAAGCAATAGCCTCTAAGCCTGAACTTATCATTTGACTTCTTAATACTTGAAGTTCTATGCTCAATGGATTTAGAATTTCTACGCTATCAGCAAGACCTGTGATTTCATTATTCTTTGCAGACGTTAATGAGTTCGACATCATTTCATTAAAGCCATTAGAGCTTAAATATTCTGAAATAATTTCTTTCACTCGATCTTCATCTGGCTTTGGTTGAAATGAAAGTGATGACCTTAATTGTTTAGGCATCTCTATATTATTCAATCCGTATATTCTCAATACCTCCTCTACTAAATCACAAGGTCTAGTCACATCTACTTTTGCCAATGGCACCTTTAATGTCAGAGAGTGATCATCCTCAGAAATTAATTTAATACCTAAACTTGTTAGTATTTCTTTGATCGTTTCTTGAGGTATTGCTTTACCAATTAAACGTTGTGTGTATTCTGTTGTTAAATTGATTACAACAGGTTCTATGGGATCAGGATAAACGTCTGTGATACCCGACTCTGGTTCTACAGCTGCTAATTCTTGCATTAACTCTACTGCATATGATGCTGCCATCAAACACATATCGGGGTCAGTACCTCTTTCAAATCTGAATGAAGCATCTGTTTTTATATTTTGAAACTTAGCTGATTTTCTTACGGATGCTGCATTAAAATAAGCGCATTCTAAAAATACATTTTGAGTTTGCTCTGTAATTGCCGAAGCCAACCCACCTATAGCCCCCGCTATACCTAACACTTGCTTTGTATCTGCAATAACTAACTCAGAATTCTTTAACTCTCTTTCAACATGATCGAGCGTTAATAATTTTTCATTCGCTTTTGCTCTTCTAACAACGATTGTTTGGTCAGCGATTTTATCAGCATCATATGCATGCATTGGTTGACCTAAGCCATGGCATATGTAATTAGTTATATCAACAATATTATTGATAGGTTTTACACCTATGATATTTAATCTATCAACTAACCATTTAGGTGATGGTGCTACTTTTACATTTTTCAAATAGATGCCAGTGAATCTCTTACAATCTTCAGTGTTTTCTATTTGTATTTTTATTTTACCGCTTGTATGTACTGGAAGCTTTTTATAGTTATTCGACTTTAATGATCTTTTGTATATCGCAGCAAGATCTCTAGCAACACCAAGGTGCGATGCAGCATCAGCACGGTTTGGCGTTAATCCGATTTCAAAAACTACATCTGACTTTAAACCATAATATTCTTTGTACGACTTTCCAATTGGAGCATCATCCGGAAGTATTTTAATACCATCATGCGATTCGCCTAAGCCAATTTCATCTTCGGCACAAATCATACCTTCTGATAATTCAGATCTTATTTTCGATTTATTGATTTTGAACGCTTCGCCATTTGTGGGGTGTACAGTAGTGCCAACCGTAGCTACAATTACTTTTTGATTTACTGCAACATTGGGTGCACCGCATACAATTTGCAATAACTCTTCTGCACCAATGTCAACTTTGGTAATTCTCAAACGATCTGCATTCGGGTGCTGATAACATTCTTTAACATGTCCGATTACCAAACCCTCCAAGCCACCTTTCACCGACTCAATCTGCTCCAACGATTCTACCTCTAGTCCGACAGATGTCAAAGCCTCTGATATATCTTGTGATGATTCTTCTAATTCAATAAACTCTTTAAGCCACTCGTATGAAATTCTCATTGATAAATTCTATTTAGGCAAAAGTATAAAATATCAATGAGAATTTATGGTTCAGCGCTTACAATACACCATTATCAGAAAAGCTATAATACTTGTCTTCATGAATTATAATATGATCTAATAATTTCATATCAAGCATCAAACAAGCTTCTTTACATTTTTGGGTTAATGCGATGTCTTCTTTGCTTGGAACTAAATTACCTGAAGGGTGATTATGCGACAAGACCAATCCGCTAGCCAATGTTTCAATGGCTTCTTTCATAATCATTCGAAGATCTGCAACAGTACCGCTAATGCCTCCTTTACTTAAACACTTTTTTGAAAGTATTCTATTAGACCTATTTAAATACAGTACCCAAAACTCTTCGTACTCTAAATCTCTAAATAGATATTCTAGTTGAGCATAAACATCTTTGCTGCTAAGTATTTTGGGTAATTCTAAAGGGATATTTTCTCGACGTCGTCGTCCGAGTTCCATCGCCGCTACTATATTCACAGCTTTTGCCTCACCTATACCTTTGACTTTTTGAAGTTCATTGATACTTAATTTAGCTAGTGAAAAGAGATTATTATCTACACTGTTAAGTAGCTTTTGAGCAATGGCTATGGCCGATTGGTCTTTGGTGCCTGTACCGATTATTATAGCCAACAGTTCAGAATCGCTTAATACA
>JACCDI011470997.1_pt1 | contig 10759 bp, 9 predicted proteins | sample 7442791 | NCBI WGS metagenome assembly JACCDI01 (sample SAMN15323434, study PRJNA562643) | freshwater metagenome | isolation source: river surface water | place: USA:Blue River Watershed | collected 2017-08-15
AGTCTTTGAGAACGAACAGGTAATTGCCCGGGGCGTAGAGCTGCAAGTACCTCACCCTACTGCTGGACAAATGAAGTTGGTGGCCAGCCCCATGCATCTTTCCAATACCCCCGTAGAAGGACGGGCTTTGATTGTAACATACACGTACAACGTGGAGGTGGTGCTTATATATGTGGTGAGGAAACTGCATTGATTGAATCATTGGAAGGTAAAAGAGGTAATCCAAGAATCAAACCTCCTTTCCCAGCGATTCAAGGTTTATGGATGCGTCCAACGGTAGTAAACAACGTTGAAACTTTAGCAGCGGTTGTTCCTATAATTAATATGGGTGGTGAGGAATATGCAAAAATTGGTGTTGGAAAATCAACAGGTACAAAATTAATTTCAGCATGTGGTAATATTAATAAGCCTGGTGTATACGAAATTGATATGACAATTACTGTTGAAGAATTTATTTACAGTGATGAATATTGTGGTGGTATAAAGGATGGTAAAAAATTAAAGGCCTGTATTCCGGGTGGATCATCAGTGCCTATATTACCTGCTAATTTATTATTAACAACTGCAAAAGGAGAGCCACGTTACATGAACTATGAAAGTTTAAGTGATGGTGGTTTTGCAACAGGATCCATGTTGGGTTCTGGAGGATTTATTGTTTTAGACGAGGATCAATGTATTGTAAAAAATTCGTACACTTTAGCAGGATTCTATCGTCATGAAAGTTGTGGTCAATGTTCACCTTGCCGTGAAGGAACTGGTTGGATGGAAAAGATTTTACAAAAAATCGAAACAGGAAAAGGCGAGATGAGTGATATTGATTTACTATGGGATATTCAACGAAAAATTGAGGGTAATACAATATGTCCGTTAGGTGATGCGGCCTCATGGCCAGTTGCTGCTGCGATTCGTCATTTCCGTGATGAGTTTGAATGGCATGTTAATAATCCTGAATTATCACAAACAAGCAATTTTGGTTTACAACACTATGCAGATCCAATTCATGTACCTGCATAATATAGAAAGATAAACTATGAGCGAACAAACATTATTTAAAGTAACAGTCGACGGCATCACTATAGAGGTACCAGCAGGCACCACTATTTTACAAGCTGCACGTCAAATAGGCGGTGAAGTTGCACCTCCTGCAATGTGTTATTATAGCAAATTGAAAGGAAGTGGAGGAAAGTGCCGTACTTGTTTAGTAGAGGTGTCAAAAGGTTCTGAAAAAGATCCAAGACCCATGCCTAAATTAGTAGCATCTTGTCGTACCACAGTGATGGATGGGATGGAAGTAAAAAATATTACGAGTGAAAAAGTGGTGGACGCGCGTGCAGGTGTTGTTGAATTTTTATTATTGAATCACCCATTAGATTGTCCAATTTGTGATCAAGCAGGAGAATGTCATTTGCAAGATTTAAGTTTTGAACATGGCAAATCAAAAACAAGATTCGAATTCCAAAAACGAACTTTCAAAAAGCATGACTTAGGTGATAATATTCAGTTGCATATGACGCGTTGTATATTATGTTACCGTTGTGTATTTACGGCGGATCAATTAACCAATAAGCGTGTACACGGAATTTTAGATAGAGGTGATCATGCTGAAATTGCAACACATATTGAAAAGAGTTTAGACAATGAATTTATTGGCAACGTAATTGACGTTTGTCCAGTAGGTGCGTTGACTGATAAAACATTCCGTTTTAAAAATCGAGTATGGTTTCTAAAACCAATGGATGCGCACCGTGACTGTCCAACTTGTTCTGGCCGTGTAACTTTATGGAATAGAGGCGATGAAGTTTACAGAGTTACAGCGCGTAAGGACGAGTGGGGTGAAATTGAAGATACACCGGATGGTCAACCAGGATGGATTTGTAACACATGTCGTTTTGATAAAAAAGAGGCAAGTGACTGGGTAATTGAAGGACCACGTGCCATTAGTCGTGCTTCTGTTATTTCACAAGGACATTATCAAGGTAATGTTGGAACGACAATACCAACAGAAACATTTAAAGCTGTTAATGGAGGTAGAACGCCACATTTATTAATGGATATTCATGATGAGAGTGAAGTGAATCAACCTAATATTCATTTAGGTCAAATAAATGGACCTTCTCACGGGAATACTTTTAACAATAAAACAGAGAATGCTTAACCGCACAATTAATATTTATAAAAATTATTTATAGCATGACAATTCTTGCACTTGACCTAGGCTTTATTATTGAGAAATTGATTATGATTGCCATTGTTGTTTTCGCTAGTTTGGGCATTGCCTTATATACCACATTTGGGGAACGTAAAGTTGCTGCTATTTTGCAAGATCGTCCAGGCCCCAGTCGTGCTGGCCCTTTTGGATTATTACAACCTTTAGCGGATGGTTTGAAATTAATCATGAAAGAGGAAATTATTCCAAATGCAGCGAGCAAATGGTTGTTTATTTTAGGCCCAGGTTTAGCGATGACGGCGAGTTTGATGACCTGTGCAGTTATTCCATGGGGAAGTGCAATTGATGTATTTGGTCGTCACGTTGAATTGCAAATTGCAGATGTAAATATTGGTATTTTGTATGTTTTTGCAGTTGTGAGTATGGGTGTTTATGGTATTATGATTGGGGGATGGGCTTCTAATAATAAATTCTCTTTGATGTCTGCATTACGTGCTGCATCACAAGCCATTAGTTATGAATTAGCGATGGGTTTAGCTTTGATTGCTTTATTAATGACAACTGGTTCATTAAGTTTAAAAACAATTGTTGAGCAACAAGTTCAAGGTGGTTGGTGGAACGTTGTATATCAGCCATTAGGATTTTTAATTTTCTTTATAACAGCCATGGCCGAGTGTAATAGAACGCCTTTTGATTTACCTGAGGCAGAGAATGAATTGAACTTTGGTTATCACCAAGAGTATTCGTCAATGAAACTTGGTTTTTATTTATTTGCGGAATACATCAATATGATTATGAGTAGTGCGATTATGGCTTCCATGTATTTTGGTGGTTATGATTTGCCTTTCTTTAATGAAGCATCAGTTGCGCCTAATATTGCAGCGTTGATAGGAGTGGGAACCTTATTAATTAAGATTGTATTATTTATATTCTTATTTATGTGGATTCGTTGGACCATCCCACGTTTCAGATATGATCAGTTAATGGGATTAGGATGGAAAACATTAATTCCATTGGCATTATTTAATATGCTTTTAACAGGAGCAGTCATTCTCGCTAAATTATAATATTCAAAATATTTTTTTATACCATGCAAGCATTAACCAACAAAGCACAAGCAGTCAATCGAAAACCAATGACGTTTTTGGAGCGCTTGTATTTGATTAATATTATCAAAGGCATGATGATTACTTTTAGTCACATGTTTAAAAAACAACCCACTATTCGTTATCCTGAACAAAAGCGTGAGTTCAGTCCTGTATTTAGAGGACTTCATGTATTGAATAGAGACGAGGAAGGCCGTGAACGTTGTACTGCATGTGGATTATGTGCAGTTGCTTGTCCTGCAGAGGCCATCACAATGGAAGCCGCTGAAAGAGTAGAAGGGGAAGAGAATTTATACAGAGAGGAAAAGTACGCAGCAAAATATGAGATTAACATGTTGCGTTGTATTTTTTGTGGATTGTGCGAGGATGCATGTCCAAAGGATGCTATTTATTTAAGTGAAACTTTTGCGCCAGCGAATTTCACCCGTAAGGGCTTTATTTATGGTAAACCAGATTTATTAATTCCTAACCCTTTGACAGAAGCTAGCGCTTTTGCTGAGGCTAAAGGAGTAGAAGCATAATTAATATGAGTATTATTGAAATTTTATTTTTTGCATTATCTGCATTTGCTGTTGTAAGCGCAACTATGGTATTAATTAGTAAGAATCCAATTCATAGTGTATTGTGGCTGATTTTAGTATTTTTTGCAATTTCAGGGCATTATATTTTATTGAATGCACAATTCTTAGCCATTGTAAATATCATCGTTTACGCAGGTGCTATTATGGTTTTGTTTTTGTTTGTGATTATGTTGATGAATGTAAAAAATGATAACGAACCACAGAAAAAATTGATTATTAAATTTATTGGAGTCCTGTCGGGGGGTAGTTTACTAACCTTATTAATTGCATTGGTAAAACAAACTACTCAATTGGAGGGCAAACAAGTATTTATGAAAGAGGGTACCATCGGATTAATTAATCCTTTAGGAAAAGCATTATTTACCGATTACGTATTGCCTTTTGAAATAAGCAGTGTGTTGTTTTTAAGTGCCATGGTCGGTGCAGTAATCATTGGTAAAAAATAACGATAAAAATTTAATTTAAAATAACTCATAAAAATATTCGGTATGCCAATTCAATATTACATTTTCTTTTGCTTAACCCTATTTAGCATTGGGGTTGTAGGGGTTTTAACACGTCGCAATGCTATTATTGTTTTTATGTGTATTGAGTTAATGTTGAATGCGGTAAACTTATTGTTGGTGGCTTTTTCAAAAATGCATCATGCTACAGCTTTGAAGTTATCGCCAACAACTACTGCCGGAATTGATGCACAAATTTTTGTGTTTTTTATTATGGTGGTAGCTGCGGCAGAGGTAAGCGTAGGTTTAGCAATTATTGTAATGATGTATAGAAATACACATTCTACAGATATCAATTTCTTAAATAGATTAAAGAATTAATTCATTTCGCATGAAAGTAATAATAGGATTTATTGTACTATGGCCTTTAATTGGATTTTTATTCAATGGATTAGGACGTAACATTTGGAGTAAAAAAACCATTGCGAGCAATGCAACTGGTTACATACTAGCCTCTTTTATATTGAGTATATTAGCTTTTGTAAATGTGCAAGAGCAGGGCGCTATCACTGTTCACTATTTTGATTTTATCAATACGGCTAACTTCAAAATTCCATTTGACTTTAAAGTTGACGCTTTATCTAGTTTATTTTTATTGGTCATTAACGGTGTGGGTACTTTAATTCATTTGTATTCTACTGCTTATATGAATGATGAAGAAGCGCCTCATTATGCGCGTTATTTCGCCTATTTAAATTTATTTATTTTTTCCATGTTGTTATTGGTATTAGGTGACAACTATGTAATCATGTTTATTGGTTGGGAAGGGGTTGGATTATGTTCCTATTTATTAATCGGATATTGGTTTACAAATGCTACTTATAACTATGCAGCTAAGAAAGCTTTTATCATGAACCGAATTGGGGATCTAGGTTTTTTATTAGCTATTTTCTGGTTGATTGTTAAATTGGGTACAGTTAGCTATGGTGAAGTTTTAACAACTGAGAGTTTAGCTAAATTATCTACCACCGATATCACAGCTATCACTTTATTATTGTTTGTAGGTGCAATGGGTAAGAGTGCACAAATTCCTTTATATACTTGGCTTCCAGACGCTATGGCCGGCCCTACGCCTGTTTCAGCTTTAATACATGCTGCAACCATGGTAACAGCAGGTATTTACATGATTACGCGTTCAAATATTTTATTTAGTGCAAGCGAATTCACTCAAAATTTAATCGCTATTATAGGTATTAGTACTGCTTTATTAGCCGCAACAATTGCTATTAAACAAAACGATATCAAAAAGGTATTGGCTTATTCAACAGTAAGTCAATTAGGTTATATGTTTTTAGGATTAGGTGTGGGTGCCTATTCAGGTGCTGTATTCCATGTAATCACCCATGCATTTTTCAAAGCCTTATTATTCTTAGGAGCGGGTTCCGTGATACATGCTATGCATCATGAACAAGACATTCGACAAATGGGTGGATTAAAATCAAAATTGCCTATTACACATATTACTTTTTTAATTGGATGTATAGCTATTGCAGGAGTTCCTCCTTTCAGTGGTTTCTTTTCAAAAGACGAAATTTTAGCAGCTGCTTTTGCTAAGAGTCCTATTTATTGGGCTTTAGGTGTGTTAGGTGCTGCGATGACTGCATTTTATATGTTCCGTTTATATGCTACAACATTTTTAGGAAAGTTCAGAGGAACAGAGGGGCAAGCACATCATTTGCATGAAAGTCCATTCGCCATGACAGTTCCCTTGGTAATATTAGCAGTTGCAAGTGCTATTGCAGGTGCAATTGGTATTCCTGAATTAATGGGTGGACATCATTGGTTATCACATCAGTTAGCTCCAATCATTGGTGAAGCACATGAAGTACATTTATCACATGCTACGGAATGGGCATTGATGGGCGCGTCAGTTTCCATTGCAGTTATTGCTTTACTTATTGCAGTAAACAAATATAAGCGTCAAGCTGACGGAGAAGCACAAACTGCATTGGGTAAATTTTTATACAACAAGTGGTATGTTGACGAATTATACAATAACGCTATTGTTCAACCTTTAAATAAGTTCGCAGGATTTTTAAAGGAAGTGATTGAAAAAAATGTCATTGACGGTGCGGTTAATGGAACTGGTAAGGTTGTTCAATATAGTGCGCGTAAAATTAGATTATTACAAAGTGGTCAGGTCGGGTATTATATTTTATTTATGGTACTTAGTATTATCGTATTGTTCTTATTCTGGTTTAATGATTTAAAAATCCTAACCTTCTTATTTAAATTGACAAATAAATTATAATTTATCATGTTTCTATTATTATTTTTATTGATTCCAATAGTTGCAGCGTTCTTGCTTTTATTTACTAAAAGCAATGCTAACTCAAATTCAATTTCAATCGGCGCTGGGATATTAACCTTGATAGGATCAGTATATTTAATATTGAATAATACTGGAGACTATGATGCTTCATGGTTACCTGTTATCAATAGCAGATTTAGTCTACATTTAGATGGTGTTGCAAAAATGTTGATTTTATTGACTTCCATTACTTTTCCGGCTGTGTTTATTGCAACAAAAAATAATGAAATTGCTAAAAGAAATATTTTTCTTTCCTTAATGATGTTTACGCAAGCAGGATTAATAGGCGTGTTTTTAGCTAGCGATGCTTTGTTGTTTTATTTTTTCTGGGAATTAGCTTTAATACCAGTTTACTTTTTGTGTTCAATTTGGGGTGGTGAAAAAAGAATTGCTGTTACGTTTAAATTTTTCATTTATACATTTTTGGGATCTTTATTTATGTTGATTGGGATTATTTACTTGTACTCCAACACAACTGATCACAGTTTTGCTATTGAATCTTTAAAGCGCGTAAATATTTCAGGTGGTCAAAGTGCTACTGTGTTTGCATTATTTTTCATAGCATTCGCGATTAAAATGCCTATTTTCCCTTTACATACTTGGCAACCCGATGCTTATGAGCAATCACCTACAGCAGTCACAATGGTGTTAAGTGCGGTGATGGTTAAAATGGGATTATATGGTATTATCAGATGGTTAATGCCTTTATTCCCAGCAGCATTTTTAGCGCACTCAAATATGGTTGTTATTTTATCGGTCATAGGAATTTTATATGCATCGTTTATTGCCATTCGCCAGGATGATGTAAAACGATTAATTGCTTATTCATCCATTGCCCATATTGGTCTTATGAATGCAGCTTTATTTGCACATTATCAAATTGGTGTGCAAGGTGCACTAGTTCAATTATTTTCACATGGTATTAATGTGTTAGGATTATGGATCATTGCTGATATTATTGAACAACAAACTGGAACAAGATCCATGAAAGCTTTAGGCGGACTTGCAAAAAAGCAGCCTACGTTAACTATTTTATTGGTAGCTTTTTCATTTGCAAATATTGCATTACCATTGACCAATGCATTCGTAGGGGAGTTCTTAATGTTTAATGGCTTATTCCAATTTAATCCTTGGATGGCGGCCTTAGCAGGAGTGAGTGTAGTTTTAGCGGCTATCTATACTTTAAATATGGTTCAGAAAGTAGCCTATGGTGAAATTAGTGAAGCAACAAACCAAATGCACTTACCAAATAAAAGTGCACAAGTAGTTTTAATTGTATTGTTGGCAATCGTATTTTTCACCGGCATATATCCTCAGCCTTTATTTGATTTAACGGCTGATACTTTAACTCAATTGTTTGTCAAATAATTAAATGAATTTGTAATGAATGCTATAATTGTATCTACTTTATTGGGTGTTATCATGATGTTTAGCTCTTGGATAACATCGTCCCCTAAAATCCAACGAAATATTGGATTGGCAGGAATGTTTTTACTTATTTTAGCTAACCTAGCACACTTGAGAGGTTGGTGGATAATTGACTTTGATACAAAGGGTATGTTATCCTTTAATGCAGTAGGCTTATTTGCAAATTTGACTTTATTTGTTTTGACCTTTATTTATTTATGGATTAATGGCGAAGAAATTGAAAAAATTGGAAATCATACTGCCGATTTTTATGCCATCTTCTTTTTTATTCTATGCGGAGTGAGCTTGTTAACCTCATTCAACAACTTGTTAATGTTATTTATAGGAATTGAAATTTTATCAATACCATTATATATTTTAACGGGCGCAGATAAAAAGAATTTGTTAAGTAATGAAGCATCCTTGAAATATTTTTTAATGGGATCTTTTTCAACTGGCATTTTATTATTAGGTATCGCTTTTATTTATGGCGCAACTGGAAGTTTTCATTTAGCCATTCCTATGATCAATCCGAAAACGCAGGTAGTTTCAGAAAATCTTTTAATGTCAGCAGGCCTAATATTATTATTTGTGTCTATGAATTTTAAAGTATCTGCTGCACCTTTTCATTTTTGGACACCGGATGTTTATGATGGTGCACCAACTGTATTTACTTCCTTTATGGCGACTATCGTTAAAGCAGCTGGTTTTGTAGCGTTTATCAAAGTATTTGAAATGCAAAGATTAGCCTTGCCATATTCTTGGTCATTGATTTTATCTTTTGTTATTGTTGCCACTTTGTTAATTGGAAATATTACAGCTGTATTCCAACGAAGCGTAAAAAGAATGTTAGCTTATTCAAGTATCGCGCAAGCTGGTTTTATGTTATTTGCTTTATATGGCAAATCATCTTTTAATACAGAGGCTTTATTATTGTATATCGTTGCCTATTCATTAGCAACTATCGGATTATTTGCGGTGTTGGTAAAAATGAAAGATTATAGTTTTGAATCCTTTAACGGTTTAGCAAAAAAACAGCCTGTGCTTGCTTTTTTAACTACTATCTTTTTGTTTTCATTAGCAGGTATTCCATTGACTGCAGGTTTTTTTGCAAAGTTTTATATGTTAAATGCCTTATTTACTGCTAATGGAGGAACATGGCTTTTAATTACAGCTATTTTGTTCGCTGCGGTAAGTATTTTTTATTATTTCAGATTAGTGCAAGCAATGTATTTTACCTCAGGTGAACCAGCAATCAATGAAGTAGATAAAAAGTATGAGCTTAAGTTAGTGGTGGTGGCTATTATCATTGTTGTACTGGGCTTTTTCCCTGATTTATTATTCAATTATCTATACTTTTAGCCGTTCTTCAATAACTATTACCCTCTAAAGGGCTTATTGTGGGTGGTTTGTTGAATCTATACTACCTTTATTTTCAGTAAAATTAGTAAAATGACAATTCAGGATTCATTTGTGTTGGCGTGGCGTACCGTTAAAAGTAATAAGCTTAGAACGGGTATTACGGTTACCATTATTGCATTTGGAATCATGGCATTGATTGGTATAATTACCGCCATTTCAGCCATGAATCAAAGCTTAAAAGAGAATTTCTCATTCATGGGTGCGAATGCCTTTGTTGTGAGGTACAAGGAAATGAAAGCAAGAATGGGGCCTAATGATGGGGATGAATTTACAAAAACAAAAAAGGGTCAAAAAGAAAAAAAATCAAATTTAGATAAACCCATTAGAATCGAGGAAGCAACTTATTTTAAAGAGCATTTTGGGTTTAACCGCGCTTCGGTAAGTATTTCAAAAAGAGTAGGCGGAAATAATGAACTTCATTATAAAGACAAAAAAACAAATCCTCAAATTACTTTAATGGGAGGAGATGAAAATTATTTAACTGTGAACGGGTACTCTTTAACAGGTGGTCGAAATTTAAATAATGTTGATATTCAAAGTGGTCGTAATGTTTGTATTATAGGAAGTAATGTAGCTGCAAAATTATTCCCTAATAAACCTGAGTCCTGTATTGATAAAGTAATTTTATTACAAAGTAAGCCATACAGAGTCATTGGTTTATTGAAATCAAAAGGTTCAAGTGCCATGATGAGACAGGATGATATTGTTATATCATCACTTAAAAATACAAGACAATTTCAAAGCAATAATCCAAGCTACTCACTAGGCGTAATGGTGAATAATGTGGCTGAATTAGAACCAGCTATTGGTGAAACTACCGATCAAATGAGAAAGGCTAGACGCTTGATTCCTTCTGAATCTGATAACTTCGTGATAGACAAGAGTGATAAATTCGCGCAAATGTTTATTGGATTTTTAGCGGGTGTTAGTGGTGCTGCAGGTGCAATTGGTATGATTACTTTAATTGGCGCCGCAATTGGTCTTATGAATATTATGTTAGTGGCAGTAAGTGAACGTACTAGAGAAGTTGGATTAATTAAAGCACTAGGAGGTAAGAAAAGAGATGTTCGTCGTCAATTTTTATTTGAAAGTATTTGCATTAGTATTTTAGGGGCTGTTATTGGTATTTTCCTTGGCATTTTAGTAGGGAATTTATTTAGTGTAATTCTAAATACATGTTTTGTAATTCCATGGATGTGGGTGTTTATTGGTATTGCTATTTGTACATTTGTCGGACTTGTAGCGGGCATTTATCCAGCAAT
>JACCDI010158836.1_pt1 | contig 10752 bp, 6 predicted proteins | sample 7442791 | NCBI WGS metagenome assembly JACCDI01 (sample SAMN15323434, study PRJNA562643) | freshwater metagenome | isolation source: river surface water | place: USA:Blue River Watershed | collected 2017-08-15
GTAAAAGAAGAGTCTGTAACACAAGAAGAGTCTGTAAAAGAAGAGTCTGTAAAAGAAGAGTCTGTAAAAGAAGAGTCTGTAACACAAGAAGAGACTGTAACACAAGAAGAGACTGTACAAAAAGAAGAGAGTGTAAAAGAAGAGAAGAGTGTATCAAATGAGAAGATTTTAGTACCATTTATTTATAAAAATAAGGTATATAAAACAAATATATGTTTATTAAAGGGATTATTAGAGAAGAATATGACAAAAATATTAAATGAAACAGTCCCTGTTGAAAATTTTATATTTAATGAGAATAAAAAGAGTGAATGTGGTTTATTAATTGAAGATAAAAAGAGTTATTTAGTAAATATTCAACATCAAAAATATTTATTATTACGTGTCAATCAACAAACATTATTAGTACAAAATATAACAACTAAAAAGTTTGAAAATGTAACATTAGGAAATAATATTACTCTTTCAAATATTAATTATACATTATGTACTTTAGCAAATCACTCTATTCAATCACCATTACTTTTAATCCCAGTTGAAAGTACAAAAGTATTTGATAATAAATATGGATTCAATAGAACAGTATTTTCACCTAAAATAAACATACAATAAATAATTTATTTTTCGTAAAAAATAAATATATAATCAATAATTGATCTAATTTTTATATTTTATAAATATAGAATATAAAAAGTATTAAATATGGGATTTCCAAGATGGGCGCCATTAACATGGTACATATTTCATAAATTATCTTTTGAATATAATCAAGTAATTGAAAGTCAAGGTGATAGTGAAGAATATAAAAAACATTATATTGAATTTTTTAAAAGTATGCGAACCATTATACCTTGTAAAACGTGCCGAAATCATTTTATTCAAAATATAGATATTGAAGAAAACAAAATTGAAAATAATATTTCAACTGAAAATATATTTGCTTGGACTGTACGATTACACAATTTAGTAAATAAAATGCATAATAAAAAAATATATTCTATCGAAGAAGCAAAAAGATTGTATTCACAACCACTTGTACATCATAAATTATTTGCTTTTGTCAATGATTATATGATTTATAATTTAAATAAAGGTGGTGAAAAAGATACTCAATTAATGAATATGTTTACACAATTGTGTTATATTTATCCAAACAAAGCAAAACGTGAGAAATTAATTACGTTTGTTAATACAATACCAATAAAAAAAGAAAAAATTAGACAATGGTTAAATCTCTTTTACGCAATTGTAAATAATCCAAGAATATAAAATATATAAAAATAATAAAATGATAAATATAAAATATATATAAAATAAATAAAAAGTGATTTTTACTATCTATATAAAGAGATTTAGGAGAAATAAAGTAAAAAAGAGATGAAATATAAAAATGACAAATATTTTAAATGAACCAAAAGCTTTTTTATTTCAAATTTATTATGAAGAGAAAGATGACGGATTTGGATCTAAAAAATATATTCTTAAAAATGTAATTATAGATAAAAAATTAAATATAAAAAAAACATATATGAATACTTTTGAAAAATCGATGAATTTATTTGTTGATATTATAAAAGAATATGTTTTGAAAAAAGTACAAAATATCAAAAAAGTTATTTATGATATTGGTTTTTTTAATGAAAAATTACCCATTCATACTCTTATTTTAGAAGCAATTCAATTTGTCTTTCCATCTTGTAAACTTAATGAAATATGTAAATCAATCGTTGTTATGATTAAAGATGAAAATCAAAAAATATTACATCTTGGATTATTTAATATTAAAAATGTATCCGAAAATACACTTGAAGATTATTTTTATGTAAAGAATGAACGGAAAAAAGGAAATAGTATTATTTTATGTAATACGTGTGAAAAATATTGTATTTGCCAAAAATGCCATAAATGTCACAGATGTTATGAATGTGATGAATTCGATCCCAAATATATGTATAAATATTATTATTTATAAAAAAAATATTTACGAATCATTTGATATAAATAACTTAATATCAATAACTTGAGTGCTTGGCCGCAGTTGTACGCCAAACATTTATTATAAAAAATATTTTTTTATATATTTTTTTTTATATCACTTTTCAGAAGTAGAAAAAGAAACTTATTTCTGATCTCTTCATAAAAAACTTTTTTATAAAAAAATACTTTTTTTATAAATATTACATGGCGAAAAATATACGCAAACATACTTATGCCACACATTTACATAAAAGAAAATATAAAAAAATATTTTTATTTATTTATATTTATTTTTTTTATTGATTTTATAACTATGTATGGCGCAACTATTTTGCGATCACTTTATTTTTTTGTTAATAAATAATTTAAAAAAAGAGAAGGAATCTTAGATTCCTACTTTTAATCAATATCATTGATATCACGATAAATATCTTCAACTTCTTGGAAGATTTCAAATGCTAAATTGACATCTTCTTTTTCACCCGTTCCATCACCTTCTCCATCACTTCCAGTATCTTCATCTGGAGCTCCATCCGCAATCGTCATTACTTCCTTCTTCTTCATTGTAACTTCAATATTCTTAATAATCTCTTCTTTAACCTTTTCATCTACTTTCAATTCATTTAATTCAAAACCAGATACACTCTTTGGTGATTCATCATCTTTTGCTTTCTTCGCTTTCGGTTTCAACTTTTCAATTACAATCTCATTTTCACCTTCCTTTTCAACCTTCTTTACTTCTTCTTTTTTAACACTTTTAATCTGGAAAAAGTTCGAAATTGGTTGCGCTCCACTCTTCTGATTATGATACTTCGTAATCAAATCCGATACAATCGACTCTGGATTCGGCATATTCAACTCAAAGATCTGAAATACCGGTTTCATAATCTGATGCTCATAATAATACATAAAATCAATCTTTAATTTCGCTTCTTGAATATACTGTGGATGCTCAATTAAATCGCCTTGAAGTAACTTCGGAACTATCGCCTTTTTACACTTATCATTATGTACTGTTCCATATTTATCTTTTCGTAATGTATGCTTCACAAAACATTCTGGACAATAATACCCCGTACAAGTATTACACTTTTCTAACTTATACTCCTTTTCTGAATCCCAATCTGCCGGTTTATCATCCTTTTCCAACATTTTATCTGTCTTCTTACAAAAACGACATACCGGAGTACACCGCGATTTATGATTCCCCATATGTTGGAAACAAAACATCCCCATACAAGTATTACACTTACAATTCTTATCATTTACCTTCGATTTACATATCGTACACTTCCAATTCGACGCATCAATATAACAATATGGAATACGATCATTTGATTGAGGTTTGTTTCCTTCATCTCGTTCTCCCATTCGATCCGCTAATACCTTATGCGCAATTTGCGTTGGATTCGCATAACTTGCTTTCAACGTTTTACTAATCACTAATTGAGATATATCCGCACTACCTTCCAACAGATTCTTCACACTTTCCCTGAAAAAGAGCTTTGCTGCTTCCATATTTCGTTTATTCAGAATAATATCAATAATACCTTTGTAAATCGTTTTGAGAATGGGAGCATTATCACGACGTTTTAGTACAATACCCATTGATGTCTCTTTATACTTCTCAATACTCTTTTCATACTTATTTCCAAAATATCGCTTCTTCGAGAAGATGACAAAAGGCCAGAATGTCTTCTCATACTCAATATTTTGAGGCGCTTTCACATCTTTATTCACATTCTTTGCTGCTTCTTGACCAATTTTAATTGATTCTTCCAAAAGTTCAAGTTCTGTAAAAGTACGTCCCGGATACTTCTCCTTGATATGATCTGTGAAGTTCACAAAGATACTATCCGTGTCACCATATGTCAGTCGTGTTCCTTTAAAAGTTTTTAAAGTTGTATCTCGTGCGTGGATAACCATATTTCGTCCTGTTGCCGTTGTTGACGCCGCCAGTTCTTTATAACAAATCGGACTGGTTGACGCTCCCACCTGACCATACAATGAGTTACACACCACTTTATAAGCAAGTTGGAGACCTTCTAACACATCAATCTCACCTTGATTATACGTATCTTCCACACGTACTATATCCGCACGTTTGATCTTATATGTTCCATCAATTACATTAAAGACAGAATATTCCTCACTACTTTTAGGATCCACACTAAAAATACAAAAGTCATTTGGATCTTCTTTCGGATCAATCTCACTTACTACCGCACGCTTATCCGATGTTGTTACAATACCCATTTTCGTAGTACCATCCTTAAAATAAATCGTTTGATATTCCATCTTCTTTCGAGTATCCTTTCGAGCCTTTAGAAGTACACGAAGAATTCGCGGAAGAAGAGCCTTTTCACCACTCTTTAACTCCGCAAATCGACACACCTTAAATCCAACCTTCTTCTTATCATCTCCAACTCCCTCAAAAACATCATATGAAATATCATTATAATTATATTCCGGAAGATTATCATATTGCTTCACAATAGTATCTTTAATAAGTGTACAATTACTCTCATTACATACTATATCATTTTCATCTTGAAGATTACCTTTTTTAATCTTTTTACCTTTTCCAACAGTTGTTGCTTTCGCATTACTCTTACTCTTCGCACTTGCCATTAGAATGTTCTTTACATCACCTTCCATATTTGGTTTTTCTTGTTCTTTGATTCGATACTCTTTATATCCAACAATCGAATCGTGTGAAATATTTTCCGCAATCATGGACGAAGGATATAGTGAGTTATAATCCATAACTACAACGGGTTCAAAATATACACCCGGAGTAGGTACAAAAACAATCGCACCTTCATATGACGCATTATCAATATCATCTGAATTGAGATCTTTTACCACAAATCCTTCTTCACGAGTAATCTTCGCAACAAGCGAAAAGATCTTAATACCTTGTCCCTTCAAGAAGAGATACGAAAAAGGCACAACACATACATTTGCCATACCAATGTTACTAACAATTACTTGCCGATTATCCATAAGACGATTTACTAAGTCACAATCCTTAATACAGTAAATTGCGATTTCTTGAATATCTTTAGATGTACCACGTTTAAAGTTTGCGAAAAGTTCTTTGGGAGAAAGATCCACTTTTTGTTGTTTCATAAAGTGTTTCGCAACATTATCCAGTTTATAAGAGTCTAACTTATAATCGCGTTGCATAACTTTCAGAAGATCAATTTGAAGAACACCTTCGATATCAATGTAATAAAGGAAGTTATCACCAAGAGCAGATGATGACAAACGTTGTTCAAATAATTCTGCTTTCTTTTCACGGTTGGATCGTTGAAGTGTATTAAAGAGTTGTTCGTGATAAGGAAGAATTAAACCACCATTACCTGTTTCAGCGCGTTTATAAAGATATGTCCAATCGAAACCCCAAATATTGTATCCAGTTACAATATCAGGATCAAGTTTTGCCATAAACTTGGCCCAACCCAAAATGACCTCTTTTTCGGTTTTAAAAGATTCAACAATCGCATTTTCAATAGGATCACATTTTCCAAGTGTCGCAATATACGAAAGTTTACACTCTTTTTCACCGAAAATATAAACAGTTGTACCAATTTGAATGACAGGATCAAGTGGGTTTGTTGCTTTAGGAAAAGCTCCATCATTACTCACACACTCAATATCAAAAGATGCCACAAGAACTTTACCAATTGAATTCTTCTCAATCTTATTTACTTTATCATATACACAATTAATTTCAATTTGACAACGAGAATGTTTACTATTTAGATCAAATTTATCTTCACTTACACTTACATTTCGAGTATAATCGCCATATTTAATTGTCATCCAACCGGCGGGATCAATATTTTGGGTGTGGAAGAATCGAAGAATCGATTTTACTTTTGTTTCGCAAAGATTTTTCGAAAGATCAAACTCTTTGTTCATACGAATAAAGTTAAACTTTTCATTAAGCAATTTATTTTTAAATCCATTATAAGCAGTCGTACTGTGAAATGTTAGTTTCGCATATTTAAAGAGTTTATTATTTGTAAAACCATAGAATTGTTTTCGTTCTACGATTTCCGCACTTACTAATCCTTTACTATGCCAATCACCTACTTTCATCTTCAACATATTAATAAATTGTTCAAAATTCTTTTGATCACATAATTCATCCGGAAGTGAAAGATAAAAGTATGGTTGGAAATCAGTCACATTAATACAAATCGAATGACCTTCTTCAGTTACACCATATCCTCGAATCATCTGTTTTTTCAAAAACTCACGTTTTTTATATGATTTTTTATATTTTGGTTTCGTATCATAAGAAGCGAATGAATAATCAATATCTTCATCACCTTCTTCTTCATCATCTTCATTTTTTACTTCGACCGAAATATCAAATTCTTGCCAATCAATGATTTGAAATAACAGATCACGACTGGTAAAGTAATTTTTGGGCAGTTCAGGTCGCAACATTATTGAGTAAAAAGAAAATGTAGAATAATCTACTTTATAATATCATGAGATCTTTAAATCACTTATTTTCCTTAAAAATCACTTTTTCCATCTTCTTTATAAATATTTCTTATTTACTTTTTTTTACTTTTTTATATACATGTATTACCATACTTTTTACTTATTTACGTTTTTTTATTTACGTTTTCAAAATTGTTGATAAATATCTTTTACGTTAATAAATTTAAAAAAATGAATTTTTAATTATAAAAGAAGATGAATATAAAGAGAAAAGTATAAACAATATAAAGATTTTTATATTTAAAAAAAGTTTTTTATTATTTTTTTCATATGAGTAAGAAAATAAACTATTGTGGATTAAACAACCTTGGAAATACATGTTTTATGAACACTTTTTTACAATGTTTAATGAGTATAGATGATATGAATGATTATTTTCTTTCAAAGGAGTATATTGAAGATTTATCGAAACGAATTAAATATAATATGAAACATTCCAAAATAGGAATTACAGATAATGCGTTGTTAATACGAGCATATGGAAATATGTTAGTTGATTTAATGCGTCAAAATGTAACAGTTTATGATCCGAAAACGTTTCATACGCAATTTCAAAAAATAAATACTCATTTTCAAGGATTTCAACAACAAGATTGTGTGGAAGCATTGACAATGGTATTGGATGCTTTTCACGAAAGTACAAAATATGATATTCAAATTTCGGTGTCAGGAGATGCTGAAAATGATATGGATCGTTTAATGATTTCGTATGCTGAAAGTATGAAAGTTTTGTATAAAGATAATTATTCAAAGTTTTATGAACTTTTTAATGCTGAAATTCGTCAATGTATTGTATGTAAAGAAGATGATCGAAATAATGAAATATTATCATCACGTTTTGATCCGTATACAATGACATTATTGGATATTCCGAAAGATGCTGAAACAATTTATGATTGTTTGGATGAATTTTTTGGAGATGAATCATTAGATGAAGATAATTTATATTATGATGAAAAGACGAAACGTAAGGTAAAAGCGGATATTCAAAAGAAGTATATTCATTTACCGGAATATTTAATTATTTCATTTAAGCGATTTAAACAAAATCAAATGGGATTTTTCCGAAAAAATAATCAAGCAATTTGTATACCTTTTGGTGAAGATTTGCTTGATTTGTCGGAATATACGGAAGGATATGAAAAAGATGTATCAAATTATGATCTTCATTGTATTGGTCTTCATTCTGGAAATATGAATGGTGGTCATTATTATGCGTATTGTAAAAATCCGAGTAATGGAAAGTTTTATGAATATAATGATTCATCTGTGACTTTAATTGATTTAGAGGAAAAGAAGGATATTATTCATACAAATGGTTATTTATTCATCTATAAAAAATATTATGGTGAAATTCAAGAGTAAATAAAAAATAAAATAAAAATTATATTTTATGAACTTTTTTATAAAAAAATTATATTATAAAAAATATTTTTATAATATGAAAAATATTTATGTATAGTAGTACAAAATTATAAAAATGAACCAACCACAAAATATAAGATCTAATTATAAAAATAGTTCACGTGAATTTGAGGAGTTTATTTTCTCTCTAGGAAAAAGCACTTTATACATTATTTTAATTTCTATACTTATTTACGTTATTTATTATACTTATATTTATTATACAACACCATGTAATAAAGTAATCCCTTATTTTACATATTTAACAAATTTTGGACAACCTGCCTTTTGTGATGGTCCCATGTTACAAACTCATCCCATTCAAGATCAAATTAAAAATAAAATTCACGAATTAAGTGAAGATATCAATGAATCAAATCAAGATCATAAAAATGAAAATGAAAATGAAAATAATTCTGATGAAGTATTCTTAATTTCAAATCAATTATATAATTGGAATGATGCCAAATGTAAATGCGAATCTTATGGTGCTCGTTTAGCATCTAAAGCAGAATTAACAGAAGCATATAATAAAGGTGCTCATTGGTGTAATTATGGTTGGATTGACAGTTCTGAAGCATATTATCCTGTTCAACAATGTGAATTAGATAAAAAAGTAGAAAATATACGTAATTATTATAACTTATTAAAAAAACATTATGAAGATCCACAAAAATACACACATAAAATGATAAATGAAGCACGAAATAAAATGCAACGTGAACAATCTTTAGAGTTTTGTGGTAAAATGGCAGGATTAAATGGAGGTAAATTTGATCCTAAAGTTAAATTTGGTGTTACTTGTTTTGGAAAAAAACCAAAAGGTATGAGTGTACGAGAAAAAGAGGCAAAATGCGATAAACCTAAAAAATCATTATTAGAAGAAGAAGAAGAAAAAGAAGAAGAAAAAAAGAAGAAATGCGGTATTTTACCAACCGATGAAATTCAAGCATTTAATCCTGATCAATGGTATGCGTAAATAAACTTATTTTTTACTATTTTTTAATAATTCATTGAACGTAAATTATTTATAAAAAAAATGATTTTTTTTATAAAAGTATTATAATTTCATACATATAAATATATATTTCATATTTCATTTTATTTAAAAGATGATGACTTCTCAAAAAGCGCTAATACTTTCTGCTCTTCCATTGGAAGAATCAAGAAAGTTGTCATCCTTATGTATTTCTATGGTTGAAACATCACCAATTATGAAAAGAAGGAGAAGATCAGAATATAATGAATATAATATTGTTCATTGGATGGAAAGTGAAAATTTCTTTTACGCTCGTCTTTTTTTAGATGATCTTGATGTACATTTTCAAAAATTTATCTTTCATATGAACATACCTTTTGACGCAAAATACAAATATACTTTTTTTAATTTAGAAACAAAACATAATGAATTAGAAATTAAACAATATTTTAAACATCAAAAAATGCTTGATACTCATTTAGTATCCTCTTTTTCAACAAATGATAAAATTAGACTTCAAGGTTCTTCTTTTGGTAAAATTTATATTGATCCAGTTTCTGAAAAAAATAAACGAAAATTATATAAAGTGTTTAATATGGCAGGTTTCTTTCTTGAAATTTTCCATGAAGCATTTGTTGGATATATGTTACATACATTTTTCCCAGATGCTGTGCCAGAAATTTATGAAATCGGTAAATTTGAAAAAATAGTTTGTACTCCTGTAAAAAAGAAGTATATCTACTTTTCTCAAACCTATTTTGAAAATGGTACTTATTTTTCACTCTTTGATTCTCTTTCATTTCAAGAACATCTTTCTTATTTAATTCAGGTTTGTGAACATATTCAAAAGTTTCAACGTACTCTTGAATTTATTCATTGTGACCTAAAAACAAATAATTTTTGTATTTCCGATGATCGAAAATCCGTTTCTATTATTGATTTTGGTTATTCGTCATTCGTTTATCAAACAAATCATATTAATACAGACCTTTCATTATCTTATGATCAGTTTGTAAAAGATAAAACATTTCGTACTTTTTCCGATAATCGCATTTTAACACAAGAACTTGTACGCGCTGATAAATATAAATTTTCTGGAGATCTCTTTTATTTGATTTACTCCATTCTTTATCACCATTTACACAATCCTTCTGATATTATTCGCAATCAAAAATTATACGATACTTTACACTCTCTTTTCGATATACATCCTAAAACAGATCATTTTATCAACATTTTTGATAAAATGTACGAATTAAATCAAAAATCTTTTGATTTTATTGGATTTTTTATGAGTAAAGATAGTTCAATGTTTATACATTATTTTGGTGATATTATCGTAAATATTGATGAATTTTATGAACGATTTTTACCTGTTCATTTAATTCAACATTTAGAGTATCATCTTAAATGTTATTAAACATATGTAAACGTAAATCATATATAAATAAAAAATGATTTTTTTATTCTTTTTGTATCTTTATGTATATATAAGTATTATAAATTTTAACATTTACTATTTTCTTAACAATATGGTATTTTCTACTTATGATTATGAATATTTATATACTCAACTGTCATTGCGAAATTTTACTGAATCAATGATTCAAAATTCTATTCAACAATGTGTTGATAAAAAGATGATTGAGTTAAAAGATGGTAAAAAATATATATTAGACAAAAATTTTTATGGAAAAATAGAAGAAAGTGATGAAAATAAAATGTGTATATTCAAATTGATTGAATTGATGAAACGTGATACAAATGATGTTTATTATTCAATTATGTTGGAATGTCAAAAAACAAAAACATTTCAAATGATTAATCAAATATTTAAAATATTAGGTATTGATCTATTTTCTACAGGAGAA
>JACCDI010785972.1_pt1 | contig 10751 bp, 11 predicted proteins | sample 7442791 | NCBI WGS metagenome assembly JACCDI01 (sample SAMN15323434, study PRJNA562643) | freshwater metagenome | isolation source: river surface water | place: USA:Blue River Watershed | collected 2017-08-15
TATTTGTCTAAAGAAGCAGTTTCACGATTGGTTACCTGCTTGGTGATTTTAAGCTGTCTCATTTATATTTTTCCTTACATTAATTATTTCTGTAGGTTATACGCAGGAAGTTGTAAAAAAGTTACAAAAATTAGCTAAAATAAAAAAACCCACAGTTACTGTGGGTTTTTTGAATAGGATTATAGAATTAACCTTGAGGGGTATCTTTCTTTTCAATCGGTCTTTCTTCTCTAGGAGGTCTCGGTAAAAGTGCTTTTCTAGAAACTTTTTCTTTTCTAGTTTTAGGATCGATACCTAAATATTTCACTTGGAATACATCTCCCATATTGACAACGTCGGTTACATTTTCTGTACGTTCCCAAGCCAACTCCGATACGTGTAATAAAACTTCATTTCCTGGGGCTTGAGTATATTCTACTACAGCACCAAAATCTAACATTTTAATTACTTTTACTTCATATGCTTCTCCCATTGCTGGTTTGAAAATAATCGAATCAATTTTAGCCATTACTGCTGCAATGCCATCCGGATTGGTTCCTAAAATTTCAACCACACCTTGCTCATCTACTTCGTTAATTACAATGGTAGTTCCTGTTGCTTTTTGTAATTCTTGGATTACTTTTCCACCCGGACCAATTAATGCACCAATGAAGGCACCAGGAATGGTTCTTGTAATGATTTTAGGCGCTTTTGGTTTTACATCGGCACGTGGAGTAGCAATTGTTTCCGTGATTTTTCCTAAAATATGCATACGTCCATCACGCGCTTGACCTAAAGCTTGTTCCATAATGTCATAACGCAATCCATCAATTTTGATGTCCATTTGACAGGCTGTAATTCCGTCTGCAGTACCTGTTACTTTAAAGTCCATATCTCCTAAGTGATCTTCATCTCCTAAAATATCAGACAATACAGCAAATTTTTCTCCGTCGGTAATTAGTCCCATCGCAATACCAGAAACTGGTTTTACCATTTGAACACCTGCATCCATTAATGCCATAGTTCCAGCACAAACAGTAGCCATTGAAGAAGAACCATTTGATTCTAATACTTCAGATACGATACGAATAGTGTAAGGACAATCGGCAGGAATCATATTTTTTAACGCACGTTGTGCTAAGTTTCCATGACCTACTTCTCTTCTTGAAGTTCCTCTTAACGGTTTTGCTTCACCAGTAGAGAAAGGAGGGAAGTTGTAATGTAAGTAGAATTTTTCTTCACCTTGTTCCGATGGAGAGTCTATTTGGTTGGCTTCTCTTGAAGTTCCTAAAGTTACTGTAGCTAATGCTTGTGTTTCTCCACGAGTAAACAAAGACGAACCGTGTACAGAAGGTAAATAATCGGTTTCACACCAAATGGGTCTGATTTCAGTTGTTTTTCTTCCGTCTAAACGAATTCCCAATTCTAAAACGACATTACGAACAGCTTCTTTGTTGGTTTTGTAGAAATATTTAGATACTAAATCTCCGTCAGCAGCTAATTCTTCTTCTGTAAATAAAGCTTTTACTTCTTCTTTTACTTCTGCAAATGCAGCACTTCTTTCGTGTTTAGCCGAACCAACTTTTGCAATTGCATAAATTTTATCGTAAGCCGCAGCTTTTACTTTTTTGTAAATTTCTTCGTTTTCTTTCTCACCTTCATACGTACGAGTTTCTTTTTTACCAAAAGCAGCTTGTAAACGTAATTGTGCTTGAATTTGAACTTTAATTGCTTCGTGAGCAAATTTGATAGCTTCTACCATTTCTGCTTCTGAAATTTCTTTCATTTCTCCTTCAACCATCGCAACAGAATCCATAGAAGCTCCAATCATCATGTCGATGTCTGATTGTGCTAATTCTTCTCTGCTTGGATTGATGACAAATTTTCCATCGATACGTGCAACACGAACTTCAGAAATTAAGTTGTAAAAAGGAATGTCAGAAACTGCTAAAGCAGCCGAAGCAGCTAATCCAGCTAATGCGTCAGGCATCACGTTTTCGTCATGCGACATTAATTGAATCATTACCTGCGTTTCTGCATGATAATCATCTGGGAAAAGTGGACGCAATACACGGTCAACTAATCGCATGGTTAATACTTCGCTGTCACTTGGACGTGCTTCTCTTTTGAAGAAACCACCAGGAAAACGACCTGCTGCTGCAAATTTTTCACGATAATCTACTGTTAAAGGTAAAAAATCTACTGCAGGATTTGATGTTCTAGCAGAAACTGCTGTTGCTAATAACATGGCATCGCCCATACGAACAACAACAGATCCATCTGCTTGTTTGGCTAATTTCCCAGTTTCGATTGAGATGCTTCTTCCGTCACCTAAATCGATAACTTCTTGGAATACTTTTGGAATCATACTTTTTTTTTAATTCTAAATTAAACAAAGGGTCAGTTGTGTTGTTGTGTGTAGTTGTTTGTAACCCAATGAAAAACCAAACTTTTTTTGTTACTATATACAAAACAAAAAGGGGCACAAAGCCCCTTTAGTTGATTATTTTCTAATTCCTAATTCTTTAATAATCTCACGATATCTGTTGATATCTTTTTTCTTTAAATAGTCAAGAAGACTTCTTCTTTTACCTACTAAAAGTACTAACGAACGCTCAGTGTTAAAATCATGACGATTTTTTTTCAAATGCTCTGTTAAGTGAGAAATTCTAAATGTGAATAATGCGATTTGCCCTTCAGCAGATCCAGTGTTTTCAGCTTTTCCTCCGTGTTTAGCGAAGATTTCAGCTTTTGTTTCTTTTGTCAAGTACATGCCAATATTATTTTAAATGATTTTTATGTATGAATTGTATGGTAGCAATTCGGGTGCAAATGTAAAAAATATTTTAGAATATTGGATGATGAATTCTGAATTATTTTCTAAAAGATTCAAATTACACGGCTTTTTCTATCGATTTAAACGCTCTTTTGAGTAAAAATGGTGTTGATAATGTAGTGATCAATCCCATAATTACCAGCATAGAGAAAATTTCGGTATTGATGATGCCTGCTTTATACGCAATATTTGCAATCACTAATTCCATGATTCCTCTTGCATTCAATCCGATGCCAAGTGCTAGTGAAACCTTGTGGTTTAATCTTGCAAATCGGCCACCAATGTAACCACCTATTATTTTGGATAAAAATGATACGCCTATAATTGCAAACAATAAAGGATAGTTTTGGATCGAAGAAAATTGAAATTCGAGTCCGATACCGGCAAAGAAAATAGGTGCTAAAAAGCCCATCGCCATGCTATTGGTTGTGTTGTGAAAGGTTTCCAGATGTTTTTCACCAACGAGATCTTTAGAAATAAGCATGGATGCAAAAAAGGCCCCAATGATAAAATGCAAACCAATACTTTCGGTCATGGTGGCAAAAATCAATATGAAAACAAAAAATACTGCAAATAAAGATTCTTTTCCTTTTAAGAACGTTAGAATTGTATTGAGTTGGTTTTCAATAAAATTTTCTTTCTGTGCAAATTTCTGAATGAGTTTGTATGTTACTCCAATGATAATTAAGAATACCACAAGTTTAAGAACGGTAAAAACGGTTGCTTGCGATATGTTGGCAAAAGTGGGTTCTACATCTTTTAAATCCAATAAGATACCTAAAATCGTTAAGGCTATTACATCATCAAAAATAGCAACCGAAATTATTTTTTGGCCCACTGGTGAATTTAATTTTCCCAAATCCATTAAGATGCGAATACTAACGGGTAAGGCAGTTATGGCGACACAGAGTCCAATAAAAATAGTAGACATTACATCCTGTCCAAAATAATTCCCAACAAAATACCCCGATACCAAAGGAATAAAAAACGCCGAGATGGATATCACGATATTTCTGCCTTTCATTGATTTTATAATTTCATCCAAGTGAATTTCAAGTCCGGCAATAATGACCAATAAGAAAACCCCTAATTCTGAAATTACCTTTAATTCTTCTGTACGGTGAATGAAATTTAATAATGTAGGACCTAATAAAACTCCTGCTAATATTTCCCCAATCATGGCAGGTTGTTTAAAACGCTCCATGATTTCACCAAAAAGCCGAGCCAATACTAACAATATTAATAGGTTAGCAAAAAAAGGAAGCTCTAAACTGGGGACATTAAAAGGCATACGCAGATTGGTTCAAAAATATTTGTAGACAAATATATTAAAAAGTAAGGGATCTTGTGATTAGGATTGAAACAATTTTGCAACTTGTAGATTGACAAACTCTAAAAAGCGTTCGTCGGCCTCCGTAAAAGGATCTAACTCATGTGAATCAATATCGATTTGGCCAATATTTATTCCGTCTACGAAAAGTGGGACGACTATTTCAGATTTTACTGTAAAACTACAGGCGATATAATTGTCTTGAGCAGTTACATCGGGCACGACAAAATTTGAATTGGATACCGCTACCTGACCACAAATCCCTTTGCCAAACGGAATAACCGTATGGTCTGTTTCAGCACCCACATAGGGTCCTAAATGCAAGGTTTGTGTGTCGTGATTGGCAAAGTAAAAACCTACCCAATTGTAGTATGAAATGGAGTCGCTTAACAATTGACAAATGGCTGCTAATTTTTCATTTCGAGTGGTTTCTGTATTCGCTACTATTTCAGAAACTATGGGTTTTAAATTATCTAAAGTCATTTTTATTTTTTTTACAAAAGTATTTATTCTAAGCTATAAAAAAATCTATATTTTTGTTAAAAATACACATCTTGAAAAATAGTTTTAGCCAGCATAAAATTTTCTTCACTTTTTTAGCAAAGTTTGTACTTTTTTACATTGCTTTTTCAGTACTATATACCTTGTATTTGAATCAATTTGATGCAAAAAGAAACGAGTTGGATGGTTTTACCCATTTGGTAGCTTCGCAGTCGGTTCGTATTATGGGATTTTTTACGGAGGATGTAAAAATGCAACCTCATGTATTTCAGTCTGCAGAGCAAATAATTTATCATGGAAAAAATGTAGCAAGAGTTGTTGAAGGGTGTAATGGACTAAGTGTGATGATATTATTTGCCGCTTTTATTTTTGCGTTTTCGGCTCAATGGAAAAAAACAGTTATATATATTTTGCTTGGTATCGTTTTGTTGCACATACTCAATTGCTTTCGCATTGCTTTTCTGTGTTTTGCCCTATACCATTACAAACAATATGGAACACTACTACACGGTACTATTTTCCCTCTTATTATTTATGGTGCTGTTTTTTTGTTGTGGATTTTATGGGTAACTAAATTTTCTGATTATGCTCGAAAATCTGCTACATAATAAAGCAAGGGTTGTTGTTTTGGCTCTTTCAATGTTTGGTTTGGTGCTTATAAGGGCCTTTGAAGAGGTGCTTTTTTATGATCCTTTTTTAGCGTTTTTTAAAAGTGATTTTAAGAATAGCACATTGCCAATTTTTGAAGCTGTACCCTTGTTTTTTGGACTTGTATTTCGATTTTCCTTAAATACAATTTTTTCGTTAGCCATACTTTACTGCTTCTTTAAGCAGAAAGCAATGCTCTGGTTTGCCGGTAAATTGTATGTTTTGGCACTTTTCGTTTTGTTGCTTGCTTTTTTTGCAATAGTATTTCTTTTTGAATCGCCTAATTACGTAGTTTTGTTTTATGTGCGCCGTTTTTTAATACAACCAATCTTGTTAATGTTATTTGTTCCAGCGTTTTATTTGCAATACCGATCAAATTAATTTGTATTTTTGTGCCATGCATTTCAGAAAAAAAATAAGTTTATTTTTAGCCCTTCTTATTTTTGTTGCCAATATAGGCTTGCATTTTTCTGTACACTATTGTAAGGATGAAATTGCTTCCATTTCTTTTCAATTTAAAACGGACGAACCCTGCTTAGAAAAAGTTACTTCCTGTTGTGCAAAAGTAGCTTCACATGATTCGTGTTGTTCAAATAAAATAGTCAAAGTTGAAAAGAAAACCGATGATATTTTGGTTAAAACCGTTCAGCTAGTACTTCAACCCGCCGTTTTATATTCCGAATCGAAACCGATTTCAATTGGTTTTGAATCTGGAATTAGTGCATCCAATCGCGTTGGTTATTATTGCCATTCTCATGGGCCTCCTCTCTATAAGCTCAATTGTCAATTTGTTTTTTATGCTTAAGTTTTTTGTTTTTATTCTGTAAATCACTGAATTTTAACATCAAACTCATTCAATATGTTTACTAAAATAGCGTTCTTGTTATGCTTTGTTACGTTTGTGACATCGGCCCAAGAAACCATAAAAGGAATTGTTATAGATGCAAATAAGCAACCCATTAGTGGTGCTAATGTCATGTGGCTAAACACAACAATTTCAACAAATACTTCAACCACGGGAAATTTTTCGATAGCAAAGTCTTCTGAATCTTCGTTTTTGATTGTTAGTGTTGCAGGTTATGAAACACAACAAATTGCAGTAGCAACACTAGAAAACTTGACGATAGTCCTCAAAGAAATAAATAGTTTGCAAGCCGTAACGGTTTCAAAAACTAGAAAAAGTACCGAGCATTCGCTGTATAAAGTTACCAACGTGCAAACCATGGGGCAAAAGGAACTTTTAAAAGCAGCCTGCTGTAATTTGTCAGAAAGTTTTAGCACCAATCCGTCCATTGATGTCAATTTTTCAGATGCGGTAACGGGGAACAGGCAAATTAAGATGCTGGGGTTAACGAGTCCTTATATTTTGATCGCCGAAGAAAACATACCGGCTGTTCGTGGCGCTTCTCAAGCCTACGGTTTATCTTTTGTGCCCGGTACTTGGGTCGAAAGCATTCAAATTACAAAAGGTGCCGGAAGTGTTATTAATGGCTACGAAAGTATTTCGGGCCAAATTAATTATGAGGTTTTAAAGCCCGTAAATGATATTCCATTTTTTCTAAATGCTTACGCTTCTCAAGATCAACGTTATGAAATTAATACCCATTTCAATACTAAATTTTCGGATCAATTGAGTTCGACTTTATTCGTACATGGAAACACTCGTGTAGGGAAAAATGATATGAATAATGACGGATTTTTAGACAATCCACTAGGAAAACAAGTCAACATATTAAACCGTTGGCAATACACCAATACCGAGAAGGGTTGGGTAAGTTTTTTCAATCTCCGGTATATGAAAGATGACAAACAAGCGGGGGAGGTAGCATTTAATGTGGATCGTGATAAATTTACCACAAATGCATGGGGAAGCGAAGTGAATACCGAAAAAATTGAAGTTTCAAACAAAACAGGGTATGTATTTCCAGATCAGCCTTATCAAAGTTTCGGATTTCAAAATTCATTTCAGTCGCATCGACAAGATTCCTATTTTGGTTTGAACCGCTATGATATCCATCAGAAAAGTTTTTATTCTAATCTGTTGTTCAATTCCATAATTACCAATACGAAAAATAAGTTTACTACGGGAGTCAACTTTGCTCTTGATCAATACGATGAATTGGTACAGGTAAACTTTACCCAAGATTTTTCGAGGGCAGATACTTCTATTGGCGCCTTTTTTGAATATACATATGATAATTTAAACAACTTTAGTCTGATAGCTGGGGCCCGAGTGGATCATCACAATCGATTGGCAACTTTTTTTACGCCCAGGTTACACCTAAGGTATAATCCGTGGAATCAAGCTGTACTAAGAGCTTCAATAGGAAGAGGCAAACGAGCAGCGAATATTTTTGCCGAAAACCAGCACTTATTGGCTTCTGCGCGAGATTTTTCAATTCGCAGTTCCAATGGTAATTTATATGGATTACAAGCTGAAATCGCATGGAATTATGGTCTTAGTTTTATCCAAAAATTCAAGCTATTCGAGAAAAGTGCTGAAGTCATTGTAGATTATTATGTAACCGATTTTCAAAATCAAGCAGTTGTAGATTTGGATGCTAGTGCACAACAAGTTCTGTTTTATAATTTAGATGGAAAGAGTTTTTCAAAATCCTTTCAAGCGGAATTTTCTCTTGAATTGGTAAAGCATTTGAATATTAAAACAGCCTATAAATACTTTGATGTACAAACACAATTTACCACGGGCCAACTCCAACGTGCCTTGCAAGCCAAACATCGTTTTTTTGGGAATGTATCGTTTGAAACGCATATTAAAGAGCAAGGGCAGCAATGGAAATTTGACGTAACGTATAATTGGTTAGGAGCACAGCGATTACCTTCAACGGCAAACAACCCTGTCGCTTATCAATTGGGCGATTATGCCCCTTCATTTGCAGTAATAAACGCACAAATTACCCGAACATTCTCAAGCGTATTCGAAATGTATATTGGAGGTGAAAATATGGGGAATTACAAGCAAAATAACGGAATCGTACAAAATGAAAATCCTTTTGGGAATTACTTTGATAGCAGTATGCTGTATGGCCCTGTATTCGGACAGATGTATTATGCCGGATTACGATTTAAAATCAAATAACAACAAACAAAAAATATATGAAAACATTTATTGTAGTACTAGTCGCCAGTCTTTTTTCACTCAGCGGAATCGCCCAAGAGAAAAAAAGTAAAAACAAAAAAGTAGAACTCAAAGTAGCTGGAAATTGCGAAATGTGTGAAAAACGAATCGAAAAGGCTGCCTTTTCTGTAAAAGGAGTAAAAAGCGCCGATTGGCATATCGATCATAAGGACATACATTTGATTATCGACGAAAACAAATGTTCTGTGGAAGACGTGGCAAAAGCGATAGCTGCAGTTGGACATGATACCGAATTCATTAAGGCAAAAGATGAAGATTATGAAAAGCTTCACGGGTGTTGTCTTTACAATAGGTTGTAAATAAAAAAGGCCCAATAGTTTCTATTGGGCCTTTAAATTATATTAATTGATTTACATCATCCCAGGCATTCCTCCACCCATAGGCATTGCTGGAGTATCTTCTTTGATGTCGATTAATGCACACTCTGTTGTCAAGATCATTCCTGCGACTGAAGCTGCATTTTCTAGCGCTACACGTGTTACTTTTTTAGGATCGATAATTCCAGCAGCTAACATTTGAACGTATTCTCCTGTTTTTGCATTGAATCCGAAATCGTCTTTTCCGTCTGTAACTTTTGCGATCACTACAGAGCCTTCACCACCTGCATTTTCAACAATGGTTCGTAAAGGGGCTTCTACAGCTTTATTGATGATTTGTATTCCGGTAGCTTCGTCCGCATTTTCTGCTTTGATGTTTACCAATGCCGCTTTAGCACGAACTAAGGCAACACCACCACCGGCAACAATTCCTTCTTCTACGGCTGCTCGTGTTGCATGTAATGCATCATCAACTCGGTCTTTTTTCTCTTTCATTTCAACTTCAGAGGCAGCTCCTACATATAATACGGCTACACCACCCGCTAATTTTGCTAAGCGTTCTTGCAATTTTTCACGGTCATAATCAGAAGTTGTTGTTTCAATCTGTGCTTTAATTTGGTTGACTCTTGCCTTAATATTATCGGCAGCTCCAGCTCCATTTACAATTGTAGTATTGTCTTTATCGATTGTTATGTTTTCTGCTGTTCCAAGCATATCTAAAGTAGTGTTTTCTAATGAATAGCCACTTTCTTCTGCAATAACAGTTCCGCCTGTTAATATGGCGATATCTTCTAACATCGCTTTTCTACGGTCACCAAAACCAGGTGCTTTAACCGCAGCGATTTTTAATCCACCGCGCAATTTATTAACCACTAAAGTAGCTAACGCTTGTCCGTCTACATCTTCAGCAATGATTAATAACGGTCTTCCCGATTGTGCTACTGGTTCTAATACCGGAAGTAATTCTTGTAAATTTGATATTTTTTTATCGTATAAAAGTACATAAGGATTGCTCAATTCGGCTACCATTTTATCTGCATCGGTAACAAAATAAGGAGATAAATACCCTCTGTCAAATTGCATCCCTTCAACCACATCTACATAGGTGTCCGTTCCTTTTGCTTCTTCAACTGTAATGACACCTTCTTTTCCAACTTTTCCAAAAGCCACTGCAATTAAATCGCCAATAGTTTCGTCGTTATTTGCAGAAATAGAAGCAACTTGTTTGATTTTTTCTGAAGAATCACCCACGGCAACAGCTTGTTTGCTCAATTCACTAACAATGGTTTCCACAGCTTTATCAATTCCTCTTTTTAAGTCCATAGGATTGGCGCCAGCTGCTACGTTTTTCAACCCTTCTTTGACAATTGCTTGAGCCAATACCGTAGCTGTTGTTGTTCCATCACCGGCCAAATCATTGGTTTTTGAAGCCACTTCTTTTACCATTTGAGCTCCCATGTTTTCTAATGGATCTTGTAATTCAATTTCTTTCGCAACAGAAACACCATCTTTGGTTACTGTTGGACCTCCAAAAGATTTAGAAATGATTACATTTCTCCCTTTCGGACCTAAAGTTACTTTAACCGCATTGGCTAATGCATCAACACCACGTTTTAAACCATCGCGTGCTTCAATATCAAATTTTATATCTTTTGCCATTTTAATTTTTTGTTTAAAGTTTAAGGTTGTTTTTGTTTAACGTTGAACAACCAATAAATAATATTTTCAGAAAATAAAGTTTTTTAACTTAAAACTTTAAACCTGAAACTAAGAGTTTTATAATATTGCATAAATTTCGTCTTCTCTCATGATCAAGTAATCTTTCCCCTCATATTTAAATTCGGTTCCAGAATATTTTCCATAAAGTACGACATCGCCTACTTTTACAGTCATGGTGTAGTCTTTTTTGCCATTTCCTACGGCTACTACAGTTCCTTTTTGTGGTTTTTCTTTTGCAGTATCTGGAATAATAATCCCAGA
>JACCDI012106883.1_pt1 | contig 10749 bp, 11 predicted proteins | sample 7442791 | NCBI WGS metagenome assembly JACCDI01 (sample SAMN15323434, study PRJNA562643) | freshwater metagenome | isolation source: river surface water | place: USA:Blue River Watershed | collected 2017-08-15
CATGTCAAACTCGCGCTCCAAACGCTCTTGTATGATCTCCAAATGCAGCATTCCCAAGAATCCACAACGGAAACCAAAGCCCAAAGCAGCCGAACTTTCCGCAGCAAATACCAACGACGCATCGTTCAATTGTAACTTCTCCATCGACGCACGCAAATCTTCAAAATCTTCGGTATCAACAGGGTAAATTCCCGCAAAAACCATCGGTTTCACGTTTTCAAAACCCGTAATCATATTGGTAGTTGGCGTTTTAGCATCGGTAATCGTGTCGCCCACTTTTACTTCTTTCGCCTCTTTAATTCCTGAAATCAAATACCCAACATCGCCCGAAGAAATTACGTTTTTCGGAACCTGATTCAACTTCAATGTTCCTACTTCATCGGCAAAATATTCGTTGCCTGTAGCCATAAATTTGATTTTCTGACCTTTTCTAATTTCCCCATTTTTCACACGGAAAATAACTTCAATTCCACGAAACGGATTGTAATGTGAGTCGAAAATCAAGGCTTGTAACGGTTCGTTTGGATCGCCTTTTGGTGCCGGAATTTTTTCAATAATCGCCGACAAAATATTTTCTACACCAAAACCGGTTTTTCCTGAAGCGTGAATAATATCTTCCAATTTACATCCCAACAAATCAATAATATCGTCGCTCACTTCTTCCGGATTGGCACTTGGTAAGTCTACTTTGTTCAACACCGGAATAATTTCTAAATCGTTTTCCAAAGCCAAATACAAGTTGGAAATCGTCTGAGCTTGAATACTTTGTGCTGCATCTACAATCAACAATGCACCTTCGCAAGCGGCAATCGAACGCGAAACTTCGTAACTAAAATCTACGTGTCCCGGAGTGTCAATAAGGTTCAAAATATAATCTTCCCCATTGTATTTGTACTCCATTTGAATGGCGTGACTTTTAATGGTAATGCCGCGCTCGCGCTCCAAATCCATATTGTCCAACAACTGTGCTTTTTCTTCACGAGCTGTCACCGTTTGAGTTGCGCTCAACAAGCGATCGGCCAGCGTACTTTTTCCGTGGTCAATGTGGGCAATAATGCAAAACTTTCTAATATTTTTCATTTTCTTTCTCTTCGTTTTTTGGGCGTTCCATCCCGAATGTGTAAAATTTTGTTCGTTCCTCACTGCATTTTACTACATCGGGAGTCAGGCTTTCCGCACTCGCTTTTTTTGTTTCCGCAAGCTACAACAAAAAAGAGCTCAAACAATGCTTCAATCCTTAACGCAAATCCCCGTAAATTAGGAATTAGTGTGCAAATATAAACCAAAGATTTGATTTATAACTCTGAAACTTGAAACCTTAAACTTGAAACAGACAAAAATTTGTACTTTTGCAAAAAATTCAACATCTATGCCCAAAATTGGTAACATCATTTTACCCGATTTTCCGCTGTTACTCGCTCCTATGGAAGATGTGAGCGATCCGCCGTTTCGTAGATTGTGTAAGTTACATGGCGCCGATTTGATGTATTCCGAGTTTATTTCGTCAGAAGGATTGATTCGCGATGCCGTTAAAAGCAAAATGAAATTGGATATTTTCGATTACGAACGTCCAGTTGGAATCCAAATTTTTGGTGGCGATGAAGAAGCCATGGAGATGTCATCTCGAATTGTAGATGCTGTGCAACCTGATTTGGTCGATATTAATTTTGGTTGCCCAGTAAAAAAAGTGGTTTGCAAAGGCGCAGGTGCAGGCGTATTAAAAGACGTTGATTTGATGGTGCGTTTGACTAAAGCGGTAATTAAAGGAACCAATCTTCCGGTTACGGTAAAAACGCGTCTGGGCTGGGACGAAAATTCGATCAACATTGATGAAGTTGCTGAACGTTTGCAAGACATTGGTGTACAAGCCTTAACGGTTCATGCCCGAACGAGAGCGCAAATGTACAAAGGTCATTCTGATTGGTCACACATTCAACGAGTAAAAGAAAACCCGAGAATTACAATGCCTATTTTTGGCAACGGCGATATTGATTCGCCCGAAAAAGCATTAGAATACAAAAACAAATACGGTTTGGATGGCATGATGATTGGTCGAGCTGCGATTGGTTATCCGTGGATTTTCAACGAAATCAAACATTACTTCAAAACAGGCCAGCATTTACCTGCGCCAACCATGAGCGATCGGGTAGAAGCGGCGCGTAATCATTTAACTTGGTCGATGGATTGGAAAGGTGAACGACTCGGAATTGTGGAAATGCGCCGTCATTATACGAATTACTTCAAAGGAGTTTCCAATTTTAAAGAGCACCGCTTGCGATTGGTAACGTTGGAAGATCCAGAAAGTTTGTTCAAAGCTTTAGACGAAATTCAGGAGATCTATTCGAACTATCAGTTTGTTTAAGTAAGGAGTTTTTTACTCACTCGACTACTAGCAATTAAGGCAGCTAAAAATCCTAAGGTTACTATTGTTAGTAGCACAATAATTAAGTTTTTAATTTCAAAAACAACTGGGTAAGCCAAGTTTTCATTAATCATAATCAAACCGAATTTTTGTTGTAAAAACACAATTATTGTTCCTAAAACCAATCCGATAATCCCTCCAAAAACACTTAAAATTAATCCTTGAAGCATAAAAATTCTTCGTAAATCGTTGATTTCTGCACCCAAGTTCAATAATGTTTTTAAGTTTAATTTTTTTTCTAAAATAATCATAATCAATGCACCAACCAAGGTGAATAGAGCAACAATAATAACCAAGGTAAAAATTAGATAAACCGCAATGTTTTCGGTATTGAGCATTTTGTGTAAAGTAGAATTGAGTTCTTCTCTAGTCTTAACCTCTATTTTATTAGGAAGTATTTTTTTTAGCTCATCAATTAGTGTTTGAGTATCCAATTGATTGTTGGTTTTGATTTCTAAACCTGTAATTTGATTGGGTTGAAATCCCATTAATTCTTGCGATAATCCCAAATCAACGAACACATATTTACTGTCCAATTCCTCACTAACTGCGTATATTCCAACCGGAATTAGGTATTCTTTATTGAAACCTTGCTCTTCTGATTCGATTTGTCCTTTTCCTGGTTTTGGAACATAAACTTCCAACGGGTTATTCACATCAAACAAACCAATTGATAATTTTTGAGAAATTCCATAACCAATAACCGCTTGCACCGTCTTGGTTTCAAGCCATTGTCCATTGAAAAGATTTTTCGAAATCCCGTTACTTTTCTCAAACAGTTGATCAACACCTTTAATATAGGTTACTTGTTCTTTTCCGTTAAAATAAAAAAGCACGCGTTCTTCAACTATTTTACTACAAACTTCAACACCTTTGAGCGATTTGATTTTTTTTTCTTCTTCTGTAGTGAGAGAAAATGATTTTCCTTTGAGGGCAATTACTTTTAAATCGGGATCAAAATCATTGGTAAATTGAACGCTGTATTCGCGTAATCCACTAAAAACAGAAAGCACCACAAAAAGAGCTAATGTTCCAAAAATTACACCGTTTAGAGCAAAAAAGGAAATTATAGTAATGGCGGTATTTTTGCTTTTACTAAGAATGTATCTTTTAGCTATGTAAAGTGGAAAATTCACTTAAGACTTTTTACGTTTTTCTAAAAGTTCAGGATTTTCAATAGGATTTTCTTTGCCTGATAAGGCGTTATCTATTTTTCTAGGTAATCTAAAGTGTCGTCAATATAGAAAGTAAGATTCGGAACTTTACGTAATTGCAGTTTAACACGTTGAGCTAAATCGTGTTTTATTAAAGGTGCATTCGATTTTACGGCTTCTAAAATTTCAGAAGCTCTGTCGGTTGGAAAAACACTTAAATATACACGTGCAATACCTAAATCGGTCGTTACGCTTACTTTCGAAACCGAAATAACCAAGTTGGTCAGATTATTTTTTCTGATTTCTCCTTGAAGAATATCTACCAAATCTTTCTGTAAAACAGCGCCTATTTTCTTTTGTCTATTCGTTTCCATGAGGCAAAAATACGATTTTTTGAGATACTGAGCAACTCAGAAGCTAGGTAGTTGATAGTGAGAAATCTAAATTTTTTGTATTCATTCAATTTCAATTATCACTATAAAAAATTCAAAAATTAGTATATTTGACTCAGCAACTCAGGCACTCAAGCACTCAGTTGCAAAACAATGAGAAAAATTGAACACATCGGAATCGCTGTCAAAAGTATTGAGACATCAAACGAAATTTTTGGAAAACTTTTTGGTTCACCCGCTTATAAAGAAGAATCAGTTGAAAGTGAAGGAGTAAAAACTTCTTTTTTTCAGGTTGGACCTAATAAAATTGAGCTTTTAGAAGCAACTAATGAAGACAGTCCAATCGCTAAATTCATTGAGAAAAAAGGAGAAGGAATACATCATATAGCGTTTGATGTAGAAGATATTAATTCGGAAGTAGAACGACTAAAAAAAGAGGGTTTTGTGGTGCTCAATGAAACCCCAAAAAAAGGAGCGGATAATAAATGGGTGGTATTCTTGCATCCCAAATCTACTAATGGCGTTTTAATTGAGCTTTGCCAAGAAATCACATAAAAATAGTTGCATCAAACAAAAAATTGTGGTATTATTGCATCCTCAAAATAAGGCCGTGGCTTTATTTGTGTAACACAGAGAACAATTAATATTCTGTGAAGCAAACGGGTCCTATAGCTCAGTTGGTTAGAGCACCTGACTCATAATCAGGTGGTCCTTGGTTCGAGCCCAAGTGGGACCACAAAATAGAAAAGGCTTCCTCAACGAAGTCTTTTTTGTTTAATTTAAAACTGTTAATTAAAAATTTACGTAACTAATTATAGTCGTACTTTTAAGGAATAGTTACCTTACATCGATTATTATTGAATAAATGTGATAAAAAATTTTGATGAAATGATTTTTTTTTTACTTTTACGCCGATGAACAAAGTCCCCATGAGAATAGTACTAGTATTTGCGGTTTTATTTTTCAGTAATTTAAGTTTTGCTGCACCAGAACCACCACCACCAACTCCACCACCAGGGCTGCCTGTAGACGGAGGAATAGTTGCGTTGATGGTAGTTGCTTTGCTTTTAGGCGCGTACAAAATACATCAATATAGAAAAAGAGTAATAAAATAAATTATTACTCTTTTTTATTTTACATGAAGTTTAGCGACGTATTTGCCAATAACGTCAAATTCTAAGTTGACTATGGTATTTTTTGAAATGCTTTTGAAATTGGTGTGTTCAAATGTGTAGGGAATAATAGCTACACTAAATTCGTCCGATTTCGAGTTTACTACAGTCAAACTTACTCCATTAACTGTTATTGAACCTTTTTCAATAGTGATGTTGTTCAGACTCGGATCGTACTGAAAAGTAAACGACCAACTTCCATTTGTTTCTTTCGATTCTTTACAAATTCCAATTTGATCAACGTGACCTTGAACAATGTGTCCATCCAAGCGATCGCCTAACTTCATAGCGCGTTCTAAGTTAATCAAGTCGCCTTTTTTCCAATTTCTAATTGAAGTTTTGTCGATGGTTTCTTTGATGGCAGTTACAGTATATAAGTTGTTGTCAATTTTTACAACGGTCAAACAAATTCCATTATGAGACACACTTTGATCAATTTTCAACTCAGGGGTAATTTCAGAAAAAAGAGTTATATTCAAATTGTCGTTGTCTTTTTCAATTTCTTCTATAATTCCGAGTGATTCTATAATTCCTGTAAACATTGTAGTTTTATTTTACTAAATTTGCACCACAAAAATAGCAATAAATTAAGGTATTACGAAAAGAGTAGTTGCAAATAAGTTGAATAATTCGGAGTAATTGCAATTAATCTATTAAACATTAAAAACAGTCAGATGAAAAAAGCAGAAAATATTATTGTCGGAATTTCAATCGGAGATTTGAATGGTATTGGAAGCGAAGTGGTTTTGAAAACTTTCGAAGATTCTAGAATGTTAGAATTGTGTACGCCGGTTATTTTTGCTAATGTAAAATTGATGTCTTTTGTAAAAAAAACATTTGAACTCACGGCAAACATCCACGGAATTGATAAGTTAGATCAAATTGTGGTTGGGAAAATCAATGTAATTAATACGTGGCGTGAACCGGTTGAGGTTAATTATGGTATAAACAATGATGTTATTGGTTCTTACGCTATAAAATCATTCGTAGCCGCCACAAAAGCTTTAAAAGAAGGCGAAATAGATCTTTTGGTAACGGCTCCAATTAATAAATACAATATCCAATCGGACGATTTCAAATTTCCAGGTCATACTGATTACTTGAGCAAAGAGTTTGAGCAAGAAGCCTTAATGCTTATGGTGAGTGATAATTTGAGAGTTGGATTGCTTACCGATCATATTCCGGTTACCGATGTGGCCAAACATTTAACCGAAAAATTAATCACTCAAAAAGTAGAAACGTTAAACAAAACACTCATACAAGATTTCAGTATTAACAAGCCTAAAATTGCGGTTTTAGGTTTGAATCCACATGCTGGCGATAATGGTGTAATTGGAAAAGAAGACGATGAAGTAATCAAACCAACAGTTAAGAAACTATTTGATAAAGGAATTATGGTTTTCGGGCCATATTCAGCTGATGGTTTTTTTGGAAGCGGTCAATACGAAAAATTTGATGCTGTTTTAGCAGCTTACCACGACCAAGGTTTAATTCCATTCAAAACATTGTCTTTCGGAAACGGAGTGAATTATTCTTCGGGATTGTCTAAAATAAGAACTTCTCCTGATCACGGAACTGCTTATGAAATTGCTGGAAAAGGAAGTGCTGATAATACTTCGTTCAAAGAGGCGGTTTACTTGGCAATTGATGTCTACAATTCAAGAAATGAGCATCTGGAAATCAGCAAAAAACCCTTAAAAATCCAAGAAAAACAGTTATTAACAAAAAAAGGTGAATAAGTCTTTTGGATTTGCGAATATTTTATATCTTTGCACTCCGTTTATGGAATTCCATAAACTAGGATAATTGAAGTTGAAATGAAAATAGATAATGAGTTTTTAATTCCGTTTGTTGGATTAAAGTTAGGAAAGCATCAATTTGAGTTTCAAATCAATAACAAGTTCTTTGATCGATACGATTATCACGAATATGAAAATTGTGATATTCAAGTTGGAGTTGTATTGGATAAAAAAAGTACACATTTAGAAATTAATTTCAAACACAAAGGAATTGTAAATGTTCCTTGTGATTTAACTACTGAAATGTTCGATTTGCCTATTAAAGGTAAAATGAACTTAATAGTTAAATTTGGTGAAGAATTCAATAATGACAATGAAGAAATTTTAATCCTACCACATGGTGAATACCAAGTTGATATTGCGCAGTACATCTACGAAATGATTGTGCTCTCAGTACCAACCAAACGGGTTCATCCCGGAGTAAAAGACGGAACATTAAAGTCGGAAGCTCTTGATAAACTCAACAACTTGTCGGTAAAAACAACAGAACAAGACAATAAAGAAAATGACATTGACCCTAGATGGGATAAATTAAAACAACTATTAACGGATAAATAATACAGTAAAATGGCACATCCTAAGAGAAAAACCTCGAAAACAAGAAGAGATAAAAGAAGAACGCATTACAAAGCAACTGTAGCTCAAATCGCTACTTGCCCAGTAACTGGTGAAGCTCACTTATACCACAGAGCTTACTGGCACGAAGGAAAAATGTATTACAGAGGTCAAGTAGTTATTGATAAATCAGTAGCTGAGGCTTAATATAGATAATTACAATGTACAAGACTCTCACTCATGTGAGAGTTTTTTGTTTTTTGTAATTTTTATGAAAAACGTAGCTATTTTTTTCGTAATTTCCACCACTTTTATTTCATTTAAAAAGAATTAAAAACTTTCTATGAATTCAATTACTGCCGCAATTACCGCTGTGGGTGCTTATGTTCCCGATTATGTACTTTCTAATCAAGTTCTTGAGACTTTAGTAGACACTAATGATGAGTGGATTACCACCAGAACAGGAATCAAAGAACGCCGATTATTAAAAGAAAGCGGAAAAGGAACTTCCTATCTAGCCATCAAAGCTGCACAAGATTTGATTAAAAAAAGCGGAGTAAATCCAGCTGAAATCGACCTAGTAATAATGTCAACTGCTACTCCAGATATGCCTGTGGCTACCACCGGTGTTTATGTAGCAACCCAAATTGGAGCTGTTAATGCTTTTGCATTCGATCTTCAAGCAGCTTGTTCGAGTTTTCTTTACGGAATGTCAACAGCTGCCGCTTACATCCAATCGGGTAGATACAAAAAAGTATTGTTAATCGGTGCCGATAAAATGTCTTCCATAATTGATTATACTGATAGAGCAACTTGTATTATTTTTGGTGATGGAGGTGGAGCTGTTTTATTCGAACCTAATCATGAAGGTTTAGGGTTGCAAGATGAATACCTTCGCTCAGACGGAATCGGTAGAGAATACCTTAAAATTGATGCTGGCGGATCCATTCTTCCTTCATCAAAAGAAACTGTTGAAAACCGACAACATTATGTTTTTCAAGATGGTAAAACCGTTTTCAAATACGCCGTTTCAGGCATGGCCGATGTAAGTGAAAAAATTATGCAACGCAACAACCTTACTAAAGACAATGTAAATTGGTTGATTGCGCATCAAGCCAACAAACGTATTATTGATGCAACTGCATCGAGAATGGAATTAGATGAAGAAAAAGTATTGGTCAATATTCACCGATACGGAAATACAACTTCAGCCACTTTACCTTTGTTGTTGAGTGATTTTGAAGATAAATTCAAAAAAGGTGATAACCTTATTTTTGCCGCTTTTGGTGGTGGATTTACTTGGGGTTCAATCTATTTAAAATGGGCTTATAACAAACAATAAATTATAACTAAAACAAACAAATCATGGATTTAAAAGAAATTCAAAACCTAATCAAGTTTGTATCCAATTCGGGAGTTGCTGAGGTAAAATTAGAAACTGGAGACATCAAAATTACGATAAGAACGACTCTTGAAGGCAATTCTCCTGATATAACCTATGTGCAACAAGCGCCAATTCAACAAGCTTTACCGCAAGCAGCCGCTCCAGTTCAAGCAGCCGCTCCAGCCGCTCCAGTTGCTGCTGCTCCAGCTGCCGATGATAGTGCAAAATACATTACTATTAAATCGCCAATGATTGGAACGTTCTACCGCAAACCTGCTCCAGATAAACCGCCTTTTGCTGAAGTTGGTGCTTCAATTTCTAAAGGAGATGTTTTGTGTGTGGTTGAAGCTATGAAATTATTCAACGAAATCGAAGCTGAAGTTTCAGGTAAAATTGTAAAAATATTGGTAGACGATATGTCACCAGTAGAATTTGATCAACCTTTATTCTTAGTCGATCCATCATAATTTAGATTTTAAGATTGTAAGACTATAAGATTTTCGAGAGCCGATAAATACATCTTATAGTCTTATAATCCTATAGTCTTATAATCTAAACTAAAAAAAGATGTTTAAAAAAATATTAATTGCCAATAGAGGAGAAATAGCACTGCGTGTTATTCGAACTTGTCGCGAGATGGGCATCAAGACCGTTGCGGTATATTCTACAGCAGACGCCGAAAGTTTGCATGTAAAATTTGCCGACGAAGCGGTTTGTATTGGTCCGCCGCCAAGTAATCTTTCCTACCTAAAAATGTCAAATATCATCGCAGCAGCTGAAATTACTAATGCTGATGCGATTCATCCAGGTTACGGTTTCCTTTCAGAAAACGCTAAATTCTCTAAAATTTGTCAAGAACACGGAATCAAATTCATCGGTGCATCGCCCGAAATGATTGATAAAATGGGAGACAAAGCAACTGCCAAAGCAACTATGAAAGAAGCAGGCGTGCCTTGTGTTCCAGGTTCAGAAGGGATTTTAGAAGATTTTGCTCAAGCCAAAAAAGTAGCCAAAGAAATTGGATATCCAGTGATGATGAAGGCTACTGCTGGTGGTGGTGGAAAAGGAATGCGCGCCATCTGGAAAGAAGATGAGCTTGAAAAAGCTTGGGAAAGCGCTCGTCAAGAAGCCGCTGCCGCTTTTGGAAACGATGGTATGTACATGGAGAAACTCATCGAAGAACCACGTCACATCGAAATTCAAGTGGTTGGTGATTCGTATGGAAAAGCCTGTCACTTATCCGAAAGAGATTGCTCAGTTCAACGCCGTCATCAAAAATTAACCGAAGAAACACCTTCGCCTTTCATGACCGATGATTTGCGTCAACGTATGGGTGAAGCTGCAGTAAAAGCTGCCGAATACATCAAATACGAAGGCGCAGGAACAGTAGAGTTTTTGGTTGACAAACACCGTAATTTCTACTTTATGGAAATGAACACGCGTATTCAAGTTGAGCACCCAATTACCGAGCAAGTAATTGATTACGACTTGATTCGCGAACAAATATTAGTGGCTGCAGGTGTGCCAATTTCGGGTAAAAATTACTTACCACAGTTGCACTCTATCGAATGCCGTATCAATGCCGAAGATCCGTACAACGATTTCCGTCCTTCACCTGGAAAAATCACGGTTTTGCATGCGCCAGGCGGACACGGAGTACGTCTCGATACACACGTTTACGCAGGTTACACCATTCCGCCGAACTACGACTCGATGATTGCTAAGTTGATTACAACGGCACAAACTCGCGAAGAAGCCATCAACAAAATGAAACGGGCTTTGGACGAGTTTTACATCGAAGGAATCAAAACTACCATTCCGTTTCATCGTCAATTGATGGATGAACCCGATTATGTGGCTGGAAATTATAC
>JACCDI010856272.1_pt1 | contig 10748 bp, 11 predicted proteins | sample 7442791 | NCBI WGS metagenome assembly JACCDI01 (sample SAMN15323434, study PRJNA562643) | freshwater metagenome | isolation source: river surface water | place: USA:Blue River Watershed | collected 2017-08-15
CAAGGCGTTACCCCGGCTTTTTGCACGAGGCGGATCATCGCTTTACGGTCATTGAAAACTTGCTCATAAGGTAAAATCAGTTCACCGTTAGAGGCAAGAGTTAATGGCGCTTCGCTAATATCAGTGGTGATCTTCGCCTGTTCTATCTGGCAAGGCTCTATAGTTGCCTGCTTTTGCAATACAAAAGTTAGTGTCACTTCGCTGTATTGAGGTTGCTCACTCTTTTTCATGCGAGCGAAAAAACCATCATAGTTGAACACGGTGTCTGCATATACAGACGCCGGCATCAAAGCGAAAAGTAACACAACAAACTTATGCATTAACTATCTTCCAGAATTTTATGAGTGGCGGCAATCATACTCGATATTTCATCAATATAGAGTTGTCCGCGTTCAGAATAACGCCCTAAACCTGCAGCAAGTTTTTGCGGTGGGAAATTACCTTCTTTTTTGCGGAGATCTGCCCGCAGAATACGCAGGTCGTCATACATGTAGAAGGTATTCAAGTTGTAAAAATAAGCATTTACGCTGGCAGCTATATGCTGAAACTTTGCAACTTCATGATACTTACCAGGCAGTCGTTTGCTTGGAACAAAACCGCAGCCTACCTTAAAGCACCATTGGCCAAAAAAATTATAGCCTTCAATAGCAAAGCGACTACTGCCCCATCCGCTTTCCACCGCAGCTTGGGTCAGTACTAAACTTGCCGGGATCACATCAACTCGCAGCAACAACTCATTTATTCCCGCTTCGTCGGCATCCATCATGTCTAATCTGAATTCATCGAACAAACTGTAGATGAACGCATATTCTTCCATAGTTAAGTTCTGCTTCGCCTGTAGCTTCACTTGGATTTCCAGAATATGAGCACGTAACTTAGCAAGACGAGCGTTTTCACGTTCAATAAATGGCTCCAAATAGTCAAAGAAGGCTTTTTTCTTCTTTAAGCCATCGGTGAACTTGGAAAAATCTGGCACTGGTTTAAGTGCTGGCATGTGATCTGGATAAGTGAGTTTAGCCAACAACTTCTTTTGATCAGCCTTATCAAGCGCAGATAACTTGGATGGCACCTGCCAAACTTCAAGCTCTTTTGCTTCTTGAATAGGGTTTTCCTGCATAAAAGGATAAATAATAGCCGCCACCATCACTAGGGCAAATGCCAGCTTTAATCCGCCTTTTAACCATCGAATCATCGTACATCCTCAGAATTGTCTTTGAATATAAAGACAATTATCTGTGTAAGGTAAAGCCAGTCTCTTAATTGCTGGCTGGAAAGTGGTCATTTTAACCTGCTTGAATAGTTTTTTCGACCAAAATGTCACAACATCGACTACAACTAAAACGAGCAAAAACGTAAACAACTGAATTAAATGAACTTTTTAGATGGCCTAAAAAATGCTTAATCAGAGAAATATCGCAAAAATTAACCATAACAAAGGGTTTTAATTATGAAAAAAGCAATTCTAGCCACAATTCTGTTGGGCATGTTCAGCAGCCTGTCCGTCTCAGCAAGCGAAGAAGTTAACTTACGTAACACCTATAATGCGGGTGATCTAAAGGTGCTCTCGATCACAAACGGCGTTGGTAGCATTCGTGTTGAAGTAGCGGATATCAGTAGCATCGAAGTAGAAGTAGCAGTTGAGCCAACAACTTCTTATTTCTTTTTTGAAAGCGACATTAGTGAAGCTGAACTTAGCGCATCCACTAACGCAGGTGAATTGGCTCTAGAAGTTCCAGTAGATGATAGCGAGCAAAATTGGCTAGTTCGGATCCCAAAACATTTGGGACTATCAATTGATTTAGGCGTGGGTGATGTAGATATCAGTAACATCAACCAAAACGTCACTGCCAATGTTGGCGTTGGTGAGTTCTCGGCAACTCTTAATCAAAACAGTTTTAAATCTCTGGATGCAGAAGCTGGTGTCGGCGGAGTTTCGCTCTCGGGCTTTACGAACTCAGAAAACGAGAGTCACCTAGTCGGCAATAGCGCTGAAATCCGAGGTGAAGGCAGTGCCAAGCTATCAGTAGACGTTGGCGTTGGCGGTATCAACTTAAAGAACCAGCGCGAATAACCGACTGTAGTGATTGCAGTTGTTTTTCCAAATTCTAAGCGGTGGCGTCATCAAGGCGCCGCTGTTTAACACTCATATCGTGACGAGATGCTCCTTCAACGTCGAACGACCCGCCAATGTATGTCCTGTCGCCATAACGCTTTCAACGCTTGCTTCAAGTCGAAAAAGCTCGTCACTGGTTCACTTTTACCGCTGACACATGCATAAGTAAAACGATGACAGTTGTTTTGCAGCAGATCATAAGTTTCAAAAGTATAAATTTTTGCTGAAGCGCGTGCAGCGACTTCTGACGCATAGATCACCTCCCCTCGACTGTTACAGGCCACCAATAGCTCTTCACCTGAACGACCGTCTAAAAAGCGATTACTACTAATTGCCCGGACTAAACCTGAACCTTGTAACTCAACGACAACATCATCACCAAGGTAAATGCCGGTGTGGTCAAACAAATGAAAAATCTCACAAGCAACCACAGCACCAGGTGGAACCTCATATAAATTAAGCATATTGCTCACTTTTTTTGGAAATTTTCACAAGTATGATTGCAAATCTTCGACGGCTGTGTAAAAAGGAGTAAGCAAACTTTTTTAAAACCCCAAAACGCGGAGGCAGTAAGGGAAAGGGTATGAAACCAATTGAGCGCTCGAAAAAATTAGATGGTGTTTGTTACGATATTCGCGGCCCAGTCGCTCGCGAAGCTAAGCGGATGGAAGAAGAAGGCCACCGCATTCTCAAGCTCAATATTGGCAATCCCGCCCCATTCGGTTTCGAAGCACCTGACGAAATTCTCAAACACGTCATCCATAACCTACCGACCGCGCAAGGTTACACAGATTCACAAGGCATTTATCCGGCTCGAGTGGCAGTAGCGCAATACTATCAACAGCGCGGGATTTTATCTGCAGGCGCTGATGACGTGTATATCGGCAACGGTGTCTCTGAACTTATTCTGATGTCGCTGCAAGCGCTGCTAGATAATGGCGATGAAGTTTTAATTCCATCACCTGACTATCCACTTTGGACTGCCGCTGTCAATTTAGCTGGCGGTAAAGCGGTGCACTACCGCTGTGATGAAGAGCAAGACTGGTACCCTGATTTACAGGATATGCGTAGTAAAATCACTTCGCGCACTCGTGCTTTAGTGCTGATTAATCCAAACAACCCAACTGGTGCTGTTTACGAACGCGCTGTGCTTGAAGATATTATCGCCTTAGCGCGCGAATTTGGCTTAGTCATCCTCAGTGATGAAATTTATGACAAGATTTTGTATGACGGTGCAACCCACATCAGTACTGCATCGTTATGTGAAGACTTATTAGTGTTAACCTTTGGCGGCCTTTCGAAGAACTATCGCATCGCCGGTTTTCGCGTCGGTTGGCTGTTTATCTCAGGCGCTCGCTTAGCGGCTCGCTCTTATATCGAAGGTCTGAACATTCTGGCATCGATGCGTCTTTGTGCAAACGTGCCGTGCCAACATGCAGTGCAAACGGCTTTAGGTGGCTATCAAAGCATCAATGAATTAGTGGTACCCGGCGGTCGGCTCTATGACCAAATGGACCTTGCGCATCGTTTAGTGAATGAAATTGATGGCATCAGTTGTTATCGGCCTAAAGGCGCAATGTACTTATTCCCCAAAATTGACCGGAAAAAATTCCCGATCAAAGATGACGAACTCTTTGTTCTAGATTTTTTACGCCAATATAAGGTGTTACTGGTACATGGTCGTGCTTTCAACTGGCCAGAACCAGACCATTTCCGCATTGTCTTTTTGCCTCATAAAGAACAACTTGAGCAAGCAATCGGAAAATTAGCGCAATTTTTGCCAAATTACCGGCAATTGTAAGTAGAACACCTTGTCGGAGAACGCATGAGCGAGCCAATGCAGAGCCATTTTTTTGCGCATTTATTTCGCATGAAGCTGATTAATCGTTGGCCGTTGATGCGTAACGTAAATACCGAGAATGTGGCTGAGCATAGTCACCAAGTTGCCATGGTGGCTCATATGCTGGCTGTCATTGGCCAGCTAAAATTTGCAAGTCGCATTGTCCCCGAGCGTGTCGCGACTTTAGCGCTATATCACGATGCTAGTGAAGTACTGACCGGAGATCTGCCAACTCCGGTAAAGTACTTTAATCCACAAATTGCTATCGAATATAAGAAGATTGAAGCAATAGCGGAAAACAAGCTGTTGTCGATGCTTCCAGAAGAACTACAGCAACCCTATCGGCAACTATTGTTGTCTGCTGAGTACAATGACGAAGAAAAATTGCTGGTAAAGGCTGCTGACAATTTGTGCGCTTACGTCAAAACCATCGAAGAGATCGCTGCAGGAAACCATGAGTTCACTATTGCTAAACGTCGTTTAGAAAAGATGCTTTGTTCCTATCCGCAACCTGAAGTGAAGTACTTTTTAGACGTATTTGTGCCGAGTTTTTTCCTATCCCTCGATGAAATAAGTTTGGAAGAAGAGCAGGGCAATTAATCTTGCCCTGCTGATTTCTCAACTGTATTCATAACTCGCAACTCGCAATTCAAGGTTTAATGTCTTTGTCTGCTTTTACGAAGGTAATAGGCTTGGAAATATCCAATGGCTTGAGCTTTTCATCGGCTTTCAATGCATGCTGACATTTTCCGTCATGGTCATGGTCATGGTCATGGTCATGGTCATGGTCCGCAGTATGATGCTGTTCGGTATCGTCACGACAAATTTCTTCAGGGCTTTCAAACTCGACAGTGGTATGCGCCAGCCGATAAGGTTGTAACAGCTGCGAAATATCAAGCTTAAAATGAGTGAGCTCATGGCTACTTGCCGCAAGTTGCAGACGCAAATGCACGGTAAGTACATGTTGCTCACCATCTAAAGACCACAGATGCAGATGATGAACTTCCTGCACAAATGGTAGTTTATTCAGTTTGGTTTTTAGTTCGTTGTATAACGCCGGATCTGGTGTTACTTGTAAAAACAGCGCTAGGGTTTTTCGCAAATTGCGCCAGACATTCAACAGAATGAATAAAGTAAAACCAATTGATAATACCGGGTCAATCCAGACCCAATCAGTAATCAATAACAAAAGGCTTCCGAGCAATACTGCGACCCAACCAAATACATCCTCAAGCAAATGCCAGCTCAGCACCTGTTCGTTCTGCGTTTTACCAAACCGTAATTTATAAACTGCAGCACCATTAACAACGACACCGAGCAAAGCAAGTGCAATCATACCTGGAGCATAAGGTGCCTGCGGTTCCAATAGCCGAGGAATTGCTTCAGAGAGCACCCATATCGAGCCCAACACCAAAATGCTCGAATTCACCAACGCGCTTAATAGGGACCAACGTCGATAGCCGTATGAGTAACGGTCATCTGCGCCCTTTTGCGCCATCTTACTGGCGCCCCAAGCAAAACCTATTGCCAAACTGTCGCCAAGGTCATGAATAGCGTCGGCCAGTATGGCGACTGAGTTTGTCAGCAAACCACCGACGATTTCGATTATGGTAAAACTGAAATTTAGCCAAAATGCCGTGGCAATATTGCTACTTTCAGTTGAATGATGGTGGTGGTGATGATCATGTGGCATAACAACTCCTTAATTCCCTTCAAGATACTGAGTTCGAACAATAAACACAAAGGTTTTACTTGCTGGTTTTTCCGCCGAACCGCTGATGCTGGCGCGGTTTTAGTTGCATCGAGAACCAGAGCTCGTTAGGCTTTACCACATTCTGCTTGAAGGATTGATCTACTGTGCTAAATCGAAAGAGTGTCACCCTAGCCTGTTTTGCTGTTCTTGCTGCTTTTTCATTAACAGCAGCACCAAAATTTACCGCTGAATCGGCTCAGATAAATTTTGCACAAGGAAATTGGGCGACTGATCCGGCAAAACTGTGTGAAGTTGCTAATGAGACACTGCTTTATCTAAATAAAGGTGCAGAATACGACGCAAATGCTATTCATGGCGGCAAGGTTAAAGGCGCGAGCTTTCCACTGGCCAGAGTCAAAGCGACCCTGCTGTATATTTGCGAATTGGCAAAAACCAACCCCAAAGCGCTGACAGATCCAAGTTTTATCGCAAATAATTTTGAGCTGGTCCGCTGGTATCCTGACGTTGCCGGAGCGCAAAAGCTCGCAAAAAATAAGCCGTTGTTGGCGAATATCCCAAACGACCAAATACTTCAGACTAAATATTATGTTCGCATAGCCGATGGCTCTAAAGTCAAACAAGCAAGCCATCCGCAGGCGCTTTACGGATTGCCATTTGATGAGGCGAAATTGCCCTTGGCAGAAGCTGACGCATTAGGTAGCAAAATTACGCGTTTTCAACTCGGCAAACAGCAAATTGTCAAAGGCGCGCTTGAACAACAACCTCTACGGGCGCCGGCCTTGGTTTGGCTGAGCCGTGAAGATTTAGAAGGAGCGCTTTTGCAAGGCACAGCGGTGGTGCCAAATGGCAATAAATACCGCTACTACAATGTGCATAGGACCAATGGAATTCCGTACGATCGCAAAATTGCTCCAGAACTTCAGCAGCGCTATTGGTATTTTAAAGAGGTCAAAAGTGTCTTGGGTTATGGCAAAGATGCAGATTATAAAATTCCAATCCAGCCAGAAGTTACGGTTGCCGGTGATATTCCGCAACTAGGCCTTGGTAAGCTCATCTTGCTGGCAACTAAAGAACATGGCACTATCACCTACCGTTTAACGGTACTGGCGGATACAGGCGGAGCTTTTGCCAACAACCTTTATCAGCTTGATTGGTTAAGCGGTTACTATCGTGGCTGGGATGACTATTATGCGGCGAATAAACATCGCGCTGATTACAGTTCGAGTTGGATATTGGTAAAAAAATAGCGATGTAACGGTAATATTGGGTAGGTGTTATGCGGGTTTTAGCTTGTTTAGTCGCGTTTTGGGTAACTTCAGCCAATGCCAGTCTGGATTATGCTGCATGGTCGAATGCAAACCGTGATGGCAGCTGGACAAGAGCAGCTGAAAACGCTGTGGCAAAATCAACACTACCAAAGCAGATCCCTTCAGATATCAATTACTTTTGCCCAAGTTATCAAAAACTTAATCAACAGCAACGCCGGAAATTCTGGGTAGGCTTGTTGTCCGCAATGGCAAAACCGGAAAGTAATTTCCAACCACATCGTTATTACACTGAAAAGTTTGCTGATGCTCGCGGACGGCGTGTTGTTTCACGGGGTTTACTGCAAATATCCATCGAAAGTGCCAACCAACCTCGCTACGACTGCGATATTCCACAAGCAACTTTATTGCATGATCCAAAAGTAAACTTAGCCTGTGGCGTGAAGATTTTAGACAAGTGGGTCAAAACTGACGGTGTCATCGCAAAATCCAAAAAAGCCCGAGCTCATGTTGGTGGCAGCCGTTACTGGTCGACACTGCGTGAAAAACATGGGCACTTGCGTAAGATCGCAGAGTTTACCCGCACTCTGCCATTCTGTGGGGGCAATAGATAGGTCGAGTTACCGTAGCGACGTCATACAAAAGCCTACCAAATTAGAGTTTTTAATCATCTAAATTGCTTGTCCCTTAAAGGTTCCAAGCCACATCTCTTTACAATTTATGAATTGCGATGATTAGTCTGAGCGGTAACTATCGACCTTCCATTTTTAATAATAGAGGGCGTTATGAAGTCAATTTTATTACCCATAATCATCGCAATATCAGCATCAGGCTGCGCTTCAACATATTCACAATTCTCTGATAAGTCGCTTGCGGAAAGTCAATTTGCTAAGATTCGGCCGCTTAAAACAGCTGACGGTTGGACGCCGATGATCCAAAGTTATGCTCTAACTGGAAAAAGTGTCGAACGAAAAAACTGGGTTCAGCTCGGAAGTGCAGTTTCAGATGCGCCAGCAAGTGCCAATATGCTGCCAGGTGAATATCTGTTTATGTTTCAATGTCGAACGGGTGGCGCATTTGCTATGCCAATGGTCGAAGTAAAGCTTGAAGCAGGCAAAGTCTACTCAAGTCGTTGTTTTAACGCCGGCGGCGACAAAATTGGCGTCGAAGTTAAAGAATCAGACATTGGTTCCGTTGAAAATTAAGCATGCTTGGGTTTAATTTGACGAACGCCTAATGATCTTTTATTACAAGTTGCCCCATCGTTAAAATGACGAACCGAGCTCTTTTTGCTCGGTTCCGGTATAAGTAGGAACATCTTAATAAAATAGAGCACCAAAAAAGGCCGTTGTGTTTAATAGAACCAACTAACCCAAGTTTGGTACAGCGGCAAGCCAATAAACACGTTGATTGGAAAAGTAATACCAAGAGCCGCCAGCATAGCAAGGCCAATATTCGCTTTTGGAATTGCCGACTTAATGGCTGCAGGCGCTGCAATATAGGACGCACTTGCGGTAAGGCCTGCTAACACCACGCTAGTGCCTTGTGGCAGTTCCAATAGCACTGCGGTCGCAATGCCAAACCAGGCTAAAACAAAAGGCATCACTGCAGCGAACATAATCAACCGCCAATGTTGCCAAGGTAACGGCCAGCATGCTTTTGCCGTACAAAGTCCCATTTCGAGTAAAAATAGCGCCAACATAGTTTTAAAACCACCAAGTAAGGCTGGTGCTATAGGTTCAAGGCCAACAGGGCCATAACTCCAGCCGATTAGCACACCACCGCCAAGTAACAGCACGCCGCGGCTGGTTAATGATTCCCGCAATATCCCGGCTTTACTCCCCTGACCTGTTAATCGACGATGCAACCACAACATCACTACAATCGCTGGCAGTTCCATCAACACCAAGTACAAAGTTGTTTCTGCACTTAGCGGTAATTGCTGTGATTCAACAAGGGCGTATACCAAGGCGAATGTACCGGCACTTACCGAGCCGTAATGCGCAGCGATGCTCGCAGAGTCATCCCGACCGAGTTGTACCATGCGACGCAGCATGGGATAACAAACTAATGGAATTAACACGCCTAAAAGCATTATTGGCAGCAAACGGACTAACATTTCGCTGCTAAACTGGCCATGCAAAGCGAGGCCACCTTTTAGACCTAACACTAACATCAACAAAATAGACAAAGTGTCGTAAATGCTTTGCGGCACTTTTAGATCAGATTTAACCAACCCCGCTAACAAGCCCAGCGCAAAAAAGGCAATGACGATATCTGGCATAACAATAAGTCCTTAGTTAGCAATTGTTTTGGTATTCTCGCTGAAGATTGTTATATTGGATAATTAATAATATTCGATTGCACTATAGATAATTATCAATGGATCAACGGCAATTAACTATTCGACTGCTGCAGGTATTTCTCGAAGTTGTCCGACTGGGAAGTATTTCTAGTGCGGCGCGTGCTTTGCACCTCACACAACCGACGGTGTCGTTACAACTTAAGAAACTGGCAGAAATTGTGGGAGCGCCCCTTCTCGAATTTCGGCAAGGCCAGCTAGTTTTGACCGATGCTGGCTCAGAACTAATGCGAACAAGCCAAGATGTCCTGACCCGACTTAACGATTTTTCATTGTTTTTAGCAGATAATCAAAAGGGTCATAACGGCAATATCAGCATCGGAATCGTCACGACAGCAAAGTACATTTTACCTAAAGTATTGGGTGCATTTTATAAGCAATTCCCTGGGGTTAATATCACTCTGAATATCGGGAATAGAGCGCAAATTATGGAGCGTTTTACCCATCTGCAAGATGATATCTATCTGTTTAGCCATCCCCCAACTGGCGACCATGTACGTGCTATGCGGATCTTGAAAAATCCACTGCAACTCATAGCACCGGCCGACCACTGGGCCTGTGCTCGGCAAAATCTTAGTATGAATGATGTTATTTCAGAACGATTTTTGTTACGTGAACCAGGTTCTGCAACTCGCAGTGTCTTTGAAACCTATTTAAGTCGCCAAGGCTTGCAGCTTAGTCATAGTATGCAAATTGAAAGTAACGAAGCCATTCAATTAAGTGTCGCCAGTGGACTAGGTCTTGCGGTGCTTTCGGCGCATACTTTGTCCCAAAGCAACGAGCCGCTAGCAGTGTTAGATATCACAGATTTTCCATTACAAAGCCATTGGTATCTGGTTAGTAATAACTCTAGACGCTTGCCAAATGCTGCAGTGCAGTTGATTCGTTTCATTGGTGAACAATTGCCCAATTTTGTCGACGAAAGATTTGTCGTTGATAATCTATCGCAACTAAGACAATTCTAGAGACCCTAAAGTTATTTTTATTGGTCGTATATTCGCGTTAATAGTCGCAGCAATTGAGTTTATTCACGCAGCTTTTGGCAAAGTAGTGGCATATTTATATTTGGATTAAATCAGCAGGGGTTTGTTTGCACATGATTGACTTTCGCTCAGATACCGTTACCCGGCCAACTAAAGTAATGCAAGACGTCATGTACAAAGCGCCACTTGGCGATGATGTGTTTTCCGACGATCCGAGTATCAATGCTCTGCAAGAGTTTGCTGCCGAAAAATTCGGTTTTGCCGGTGCATTATTTGCCCCAAGTGGCACTATGACCAACCTGATTGCACTAATGAGCCACTGCCAACGCGGAGACGAAGCAATAGTTGGACAAAATTGGCACACCTACAAATGGGAAGGCGGCGGTATGGCAGTGCTTGGCTCAATTCAGCCGCAACCCTTAGCACACCAAGCTGATGGCAGCATCGCGTTGCATGATATCGCTGCAGCGA
>JACCDI010153419.1_pt1 | contig 10746 bp, 8 predicted proteins | sample 7442791 | NCBI WGS metagenome assembly JACCDI01 (sample SAMN15323434, study PRJNA562643) | freshwater metagenome | isolation source: river surface water | place: USA:Blue River Watershed | collected 2017-08-15
AAAAACATTTAAGCCCTATATTTGCAGCCCTAAATGGACCTCTTGGCGAGGTAGCTCAGTTGGTTAGAGCACAGGATTCATAACCCTGAGGTCCCGGGTTCAAATCCCGGTCTCGCTACAAAGCCTGTTACGTAAGTGACAGGCTTTTTTAATGCGAAGTTGCGAATCAAGCTTGCTTGAATGAGCAAATGAGCGTTAAAAAAGCCAACTGAACGCGAAGCGTTTGGTTGTAAGGCTTTGGGTAAGGCGAACTGCGAGGATGTCGACGTAGTCGACAAATCCGAGATTATTTATAATTTGGAAAAGATAACAGCGAACGGAGTGAGCTGGCAATCCCTTAAAAAAGCAAGAATTTGAGATTTAATTTTATAACTGACTCATAATCAGGGGGGGGCAGGATTATGCCCTGGTGGGCCCACAGCCGAAAGGCAAGATTTTCAAGGGTTTATGCTGTTAAAGGCGTACACCCTTTTTGTTTGGAGTAATTCTCGGCTAAGTTCTGGCCAGGTTTTGTGTTTGTAAAGGGAAAACAGGGATGGATGGAGGTGAAAGGGTGGAAAGTCTGTACTAATTTATGCTTTTATCAATCCATTTTTTGCTGACGATTTAAATAAGACCATATTTTAAAAATACAAAATAAAGATTACAAGAAGTGGTGATTAATAAGGATTAAGTTTAAAAGTGACTAGTTATGTAGCAAGAAACTGTGTTGTCATAACAAGCTTTGTTTTTAAAAAAACTAAATATGAGTCCTTTCATTATTTGAAAATTTATTAATAAGCACTTTTATCTTATTTATAATGTGTAAATTTAGAAATAGTATTATCAATATTTTCAACTTTAAACAAAATCAAATTTTCTAGATTAAACATGGCAATATTAAATCCACCGATAGAGATAATTCCTGGCTTAAAGCCAGCACCATCCGCTGGATCATTGACTTTATTAAATTTTTTACGATCAACACTTGATGACAATTATGAAATATTTTTTCAGCCACTTTTAAATGGTGATTGTCCAGATATTGTTGTTATGAGAAAGGAGTATGGCGCAGTGATATTTGAAGTAAATGAATGGAATTTCAATAATTATGAAATAAATCGAAATGGTACTTGGAAGTTAAAATCAAATGGATTTGAATTTCTATCTCCATTAAAACAAGCAAATAAATATAAAGAAAATCTATTTAATCTTCATGTAGAAGAACTATTCAACCAACACATTAGATCAAATGATTTATGGCCAAAAATAAAATGCTGTGTATTTTTTTCTAATTCAAATGAAAGTGAAATTAAAAAACATTTACATAGAGATAATCATGAAAATTGTACTGACAATTATAAAGAATTATTAAGCAATACAGTCTTATTAGGTAATGATAGTTTAAGTAAAAATAATATTCAAAAAATAATTAACTCACTTGAACTCAATATTCCAAGTAGATTTTTTGATGATGTAATATATAAAAGCTTTAATAGATACTTTCAATCACCATTTCATAGACTTGAAGAGGGAAAGAGTATAACTTATACAAAAGAGCAAGAAAAACTCATAATATCCGAGTCTAGTAGAAGAAGAAAAATTAAAGGTGTTGCAGGGTGTGGAAAAACACTCGTACTCTCAAAATTAGCAGTTAATGCGCATAAAAGAACCGGGTCAAGGGTATTAATCTTAACATATAATATTACACTTAAAAATTATATTCGAGATAGAATAAATGACGTTAAGGAAAATTTTTATTGGAATGATTTTTATATAACTAATTATCATCAATTTTTTAAAGCGGAAGCTATTAAATATAATTTAGATCCTATTTCTTTTACTGATTGGCAAAACATTGATTTTTTTTCAAAAGTGTCAAATGATATTCTAAAATACGATGTTGTATTGATTGATGAAATTCAAGATTATAGACAAGAATGGATTGATATTATTACTAAATATTTTATAAGTGAAAGTACAGAGTTTATAGTATTTGGTGATGAGAAGCAAAATATATATGAACGAGAGATGGATGAAAATAATGAGCCCAAAATTCGAACTATTCCGGGCAGTTGGAATAAGTCTCTGAATACTTCATATCGATTTTCAAGTGCAATAGGAAATATTGCTTTATTATTTCAACGAAACATTTTTAAGCAAAAATATAATATAGATGACCTCAAAACACTCTCAACTTTAGATTTCGAACGACGTGTTATTGAATATCATTACTTTAAAATTCATGATCCAAAGATTTTGTATAATAAAATATTTGATGTTATTCAAAAAAATGGCATTCACCCTTCCGATATTGGAATATTAGGTTCAAAAATTGAAACCTTACGTGAAATAGATGCATTAATAAAAACAATTAAGCATGAGAAAACATCAATTTCTTTTGAGAGTAAAGAAGAGTATGATTTTATTTTTGGGGATAAGTCTAAGATTGAGAAAATAAGAAAAGTAAGGAAATTTCATTTTGGAATCAAAAAAGGGACGGCAAAATTGTCAACCACTCATAGTTTTAAAGGATGGGAAGTTCATACTTTGTTTTTATTTATAGATAACGAAGACTCAGGTGAAGGCAAGAACAACGCAGAATTAATTTACACTGGAATTACAAGAGCTAGAGTTAACTTAATAATCTTTAATCTTGGGAAAAGTATCTATGATCCATTTTTCAAAGAAAATATAAAAGTGAAATATGAATATGAATCAGCCTCTCTTCAAATTGAGAATCCCGAAGACGATCTACCATTTTAAGATGTTTTATCTATAAATTATAAATAAGCATTAAATACGATACAGTTAAAAGACATTCCTGAAGGTTAATTTATTTCTATTGTTCTTAGTGGGGGTTTTTATAGAATGATTAGCTCTTGTATAATTATAACTTCGAATTTAAAATAAATACATTTAGATGAACCGAAGAAAAGCACAACAAGACTGTAGAAGAGTCGTCGACGAAATATTCGAATATAAATTAGTGAATGAAAATGAGATTTTCAAATAAAAATGGCTGGTCATTTGATAGGGTATTTTGTTATATGAGCTATATAGAAAAACAATGGTTAATCAGAATACAAATTGGAGAAAATGAAAACATGTTGATTCCGGCTGAACCTACATCGAAAACTACCTTTTTTTCATATAAGGAATTTTTTATTAAATTAGAATTCACTAATGAAGGCATAAAAAAATTAGATCTTGATGAATATCCAAAATTCCCAGATCAATATAATTGGAAAGAAATTTTAAAAAGAAATATTATATGGTATAATTTATAATTATTTGACAGGCATCATACTTAATAATTCGAGACTATGTGTAACTATACTGTCTAATATATTTGAAGATATACATTAAAACATAAGTAGTAAGATGAATTTATCCATACCATCCAATATTAATATCCCTTTTATAGCATATGGTTCATTCAAGCCTTCGGAATTAAGGTATAATTTGATTGAAGAATATGTTCAAGATTATTATGAAATAAAAATAATTGGTTTAATGGAAGAAAAAGACGGTGTTCCGATTTTTGGACTAGGTAACGACGGGTATTTTTCTTTTACATATTCTGCATTTGTTTTAAATTTCAAAAATGAATGTTGCGAAAACGCTTATCAAAAAATTTGCGAAAATGAACCAGATTCATATTATGAATGGTTAGTTTTAGACAATAAAAATATTTTAATCGGCAAACCTACCCTTAAAGGTAAAAATGACTTTCTGGAGGAATCTTGGTCTTTTAGAAATGATCCGTATTTCGAATATGGACTAAATGCGTGTACAGAAATATTCAAAAACGATAATATTATATACAAAAACAATCCTGAAAAAGAATATTTTCCTTTTTTTAAATCCTCTTCGGCGTATATGTTATTATGGACTATAATTGAGCGCTTCTGCACTTTAAAATATGGGAACGTTTCTCCAACTCAGAAATTAAAATTCCTAACTTCCGATCCAATAATTAATTGGGAAGAAGCATTGTTGCATATTGAAAGAAAAGATAAAATATATCGATCTGATAAGATAAATGAAGTATTAACACTTGATAGATATAAAGGTGCTAAAAGAAATATGGAATACTATTATGGCATAAGAAGTAATATGGTTCATAGAGGGAAAGAAGTTTTTTCAGATACAGATAGAATAAGTGAATCTTTTGTTGAATTGAAATCGATTTTTGAGGGTATTTTAATGTCACATGGCTACTATGATAAAAAAGTAGAAAAAAGACAGTACCTGAAGTAATACTCCCTTCCTAATTGAATTTTCAATTAATTTTTAAAACATGTTCAACTTTAACATTACTAAATTTTATCATTAATAATAAACTTGGAGGGTAATTTTTTGATTTTCTCCAAAATAATAGCAGGTAAGAATTGATTATGAGAAATCTATATCAATTTCATTCATTAATTTATAGTCCAAACGATAAAGCTATAAAATATAAAAAAGAAGCCCTCATACTTGCGGGTAGGATTATTCCCTAATATTTCATTTGAAAATCAACTACTTATGGGTTATTCCAAATGTGATTTTTCCGATTACTGTGCATTTGGTAAAGGGCATTCGGTGGATGTCGTCTAAATCTACAAATCCGTGATATAGTTTTCCAATAGTTTTTTATTTGTATTATAATTTAATTTCTGGACATTAAGGCGTTTTGAATAAGCCTAGATGAGGAGTTGGGTGCCTTATAAAAGGATAGGAAATCTTCTAGATATAGCTAAATTCAGCAAGAAAAAACCATCTGTACTAATTTAAATCCAGAATAATAAAGATAAATTAATAAAGAAATTGAAAATAAAGAGTCCTATCTAAAATCTGTAATTTCTATAAAATAAAGTTATTTATTATATGTAATTATTTTTTCCTAGCTTGGAGATTTTTAAGGCGTGAAATATGAAGGATTTGACCCATGGTGATGCCTTTAATGAAATAGTGAATAAATAAAATAATATGAGTTTGAAAATTGCAAAACCTTTTTTAAAGTGGGCAGGTGGAAAAACACAATTAATTCCTGAAATATCGAAGGTTTTGCCTAAAGAAATTATAAATGATAGTTTTACTTACGTCGAACCATTTGTTGGTAGTGGTGCAATTTTATTTTGGGTTTTAAACAATTTTCCTAATGTACAAAAAGCAGTTGTTAATGATATTAATTCAGATTTGATTAATGCATTTAAAATTATTGCAACTGATCCAAAACAGTTAATTACAATTCTTGAAATATTTCAAAATGAATATCATCAATTAGAAGAGTCTAAAGAACTGAAGTCTACTTATTTTTATGCGAAAAGAGAGTTATTTAATTCTCGCGAAGAGAATAATGTAACTCAGGCTGCTTTATTTATTTTTCTCAATAGAACTTGTTTTAATGGTTTGTACCGTGTAAATAAAAAAAATTATTACAATGTGCCGATGGGGAGTTATAAGAAGCCTACAATTTGTGACAGCGAAAATATTTTAGCAGTAAGTGAGGCAATTCAGAAAGTAGAATTTATATGTGGTGATTATGAAGAGACAATCAAGTATTCGTCCCCTAATACTTTTTTCTATTTCGATCCTCCCTACAAGCCAATAAGTAGCACATCCAATTTTAACTCATATTCAAAGGATGACTTTAATGATGAAGAGCAAGTTCGGCTCAGAAACTTTTGTTCCAGAATTAGTCAAATTGGAAGTAAATGGATGTTGAGTAATTCTGATGTTAACGTTGGAAACAACGGTTCGAGCTTTTTTGACGACTTATATGTTAATTTCAATATTTCTAGAATAAAAGTAAGAAGAAGTATAAGTGCTAACGTTGATAAAAGAGGTCAATTAAGTGAATTATTAATTACAAATTATAAACATGAATAAATTATGCGCTTTACTTGATTTGACAAGTGAAGAATCACTTTTTTTAAAAATAACAACAGGGTTTAAAGAAAAATTAACCAAATGGGATTATTTCGTTAATTGGGAAAAGGTTTTTAGAAATATTGATGATATAGAAAAGGAGTTGAATTTGTTGAATGTGCTTATTGGGAAGTCTAATATAAAAAAAGATGCTTACGAATTGATAAAAGAATATCCGCAAGTAATAAAAGCATTTCCAGCTCTTATCGCTGTTCGTGAAAAATCAATTGATATCCTTATTGATACAAAGGAGTTTATTTATAAAAATTACTCATTCGAAAATAATATTTTGACAGACAAAGATTGTAAAGAGTTGTCAGAATTCATAGTTAAGTCCGGAATTGGAGACATTCTGCAAGATAAAAAAGTTAAAAATTTAGTGGATTATGTTATTGGAATTGAAGTTGGTTTAGATAGTAATGGCAGAAAGAATCGTGGTGGTACGCTTATGGAACAACTGGTTGAAGATTTTGTAGCTGATGTATGTAAAAATTTGAATTTAAAATATATGGCACAAGCTACAGCGAAGAAAATAAAAGATGAGTGGTCACTAAGTGTAGAAGTTGATAAATCTTCAAGACAACTTGATTTTGCAATTAACAATAATGGTCGATTGATTTTTATTGAGTGTAACTTTTATGGAGGAGGAGGTTCAAAGCTTAAATCTACAGCAACAGAATATATAGAAATGAATCGCTATTGGAATAATCAAGGGATTAAATTTATATGGATTACTGATGGCGCAGGTTGGAAATCTACTTTAAAGCCTCTTAGGGAGTTTTTTGATAAATCTGATTATCTATTAAATTTAGAATTATTAAAACAAAATATATTAACAAAAATAATTACTAGCAATGAATGATAATTTAAAGATCGAGCTACTCGGAAAGTTAGTTTCTCAGAATGATATAGTTAAACTTCTGAAAAGCAAACAATCAAGTGAAATATTTATTAATGTAAATTCTTCAGAAATCGATTCTTATCTTTCCGATGGCTGGAAATTATCTAAGGAGTTTAAAAACTTTACCAGATTAAGTAAGCCTAAGAGTCATGATTGTGCATTTGAAGATGAAGTTTGGACCCTTTTTGGATTAATGGGTTATAAATTTTTAAATCGCGATAGGACTTTTAATCTACCTTATGATAAAGCTAATCCTAGTCAAACAAAACAAATCGATATTATTGCAAAAGATGATGAAACAATATTAATTGTCGAATGTAAAAGTTCGGAAACCAGTAAGAGAGGTGATTTTAAGAAAGAACTTGAAAGCTATATTGGAATCATTGATGGATTGCGAAAATCTTTACAAGCATTATTTCCGGGCTTTAAATATAAGTTCAAATTTATTTTGGCCACAAAAAACTTATCCTTATCGGATGATGATGCTAAGCGGTTAGAAAGATTAAAAGGTATTCATTTAAATGAAGAAAGTATTGAATATTTTTTTCATTTACATTCTCAATTGGGTACTGCAAGTAGGTATCAGTTCCTTGGTAATTTATTTGAAGGCCAAGAAATACCTGAAATGGAAAATAAAATTCCTGCGGTTAGAGGGAAAATGGGCGGTCATACCTATTATTCTTTTGCGACAGAGCCTGAAAATCTTTTAAAAATTGGGTATGTTTTACATCGAAATAAAGCGAATGTGAATATGATGCCTACATATCAGAGGCTTATAAAAAAATCACGTCTAAAATCTGTTAATGACTTTATTGACAATGGCGGGTATTTTCCAAATTCAGTAGTTGTTAGTATAGACGCAAAAAATTGTTTATTTGAGCCCGCAAATATTCAAGTTCCTTCAACAATTTCAAATATCGGAATTTTACATTTACCAAAAAAGTATAAGACAGCCTATATAATCGATGGACAGCATCGTTTATATGGATATTCTAATAGTGAGTATAAACATAAGAACACAATACCAGTTGTTGCTTTTGTGAATCTTTCAAGGGAAGAGCAGGTTTTACTTTTTATGCAAATAAATGAAAATCAAAAAGCTGTTTCGAAAAACTTGCGTATTACATTAAACGCAGATTTGTTATGGACTTCCGATAATTTTATAGAACAACTTAAGGCCCTCTGTTCTAGGATTTCAATTTACTTAGGCGAAGATCGGGGTTCTCCACTTTTTAATAAAATTTCAATTGGAGAAGATAAAAAAATAATTACTGCTCAGGCGATAGAAAATGCATTGCGTAAAAGTAAATTTTTAGGTAAAGTTTCCAAAAATAGTATCGAAGAAAGGGGGCTTATTTATAATGGTGATTTGGATTATACTTATAATAGGTTAAAAGATTATTTAACAAAATCACTTGATTATCTATCAGAAAACATTAAAGACGAATGGGAAAAAGAGTCTGATGGTGTTATTTTAATTAATAGGGGAATTTATGGATTTATTTTATTACTGAGTGATATTTTACAGCATCTTCATGAATCAAATATTGTCGACTCCAATAAAACTCCAGTAAATCAAATTATTTCAGAAGTAAAAACATTTATTGACCCTCTAATAGTCTTTATAAAAGATTTAAAAACTGAAGAAAGGGAAGAGCTTAAAAGGGCTTATGGAGCAGGAGGTGAAAATAAATATTGGCGAACTTTTCAGAAAATAGTAAGAGAAACACATATTGATTTTAATCCTGATGGACTTGATGAGTTTATTGAAAAACAAGAGAGGCAAAATAACGATAGAGCATTTGCTATAATTAGGGATATTGAAGGTTATTTCAAAAATGACTTTAAAGCTAAACTCATAGATAAGTTCGGGAGTAAGTTATGGTTTAAAAAAGGTGTCCCCCCTCAAATTGCTGATGATGCAGCTTTATTAGCTACAAAGAAGAATCGCGATATCGAAGATGAAGAGGATGAAGTTGAACCTTGGGACTGTTTAGCAATAATTGCATATAGAACTATTGCACTTAAAAACTGGCAAGATATTTTTGAGAGAAACTATACAAGGCCAGGTGAGGAAAAGATTAGTGGGGGAAAAGAAGAAAAGACGAAATGGATGGTAAAGCTTGAACACCTCAGAAATCAAAATGTCCATAGTTATTTTGTTACAGAAGATGATTTAAAATTTTTAGAGGAATTAAATGATTGGCTTATAAAAAAAGAAATTAAAAATAAATTTCAAAAAGAAAATGATTAATTCTTATTTCAAATCTGATGATCAAAAATTTTCAATCTTTAAGGGAGATTCATTAGAAATTTTGCCTACCATTCAAGATAAGTTTGATATGGTTTTTGCAGACCCTCCTTATTTTTTATCTAATGATGGTTTATCGATACAAAGCGGTAAAATTGTTAGTGTAAATAAAGGCGAATGGGATAAAGCATTAAGTAATCAATATATGAATACTTTCAATAGAAGTTGGCTGAATCTTGTAAGAGACAGAATGAAAGATGATGCTACAATTTGGATAAGTGGAACAATGCATAATATATTTTCTATTGGTCAAATATTAACCGAACTTGATTTTAAGATTCTTAACATAGTAACTTGGGAGAAAAAAAATCCTCCACCTAACTTTTCTTGTAGATTTTTCACACATTCAACGGAGCAAATTATTTGGGCGCGAAAACAAAAAAAATCATCACATTATTTTAATTACAATTTGATGAAACAATTAAATTGTAATAAACAAATGAAAGATGTTTGGCGACTTTCTTCAATAGCCCCTTGGGAAAAGTCTTGTGGTAAACACCCAACCCAAAAACCATTATCTCTATTAGTTAGATTAATTTTAGCTTCAACTAGAAGTGATGCTTGTATTTTAGATCCTTTCAGTGGAAGTAGTACTACTGGAATTGCTGCTAATTTGTTAAATAGAAGGTTTGTTGGAATTGAGAAGGAAATTGATTTTTTAAATATTAGTAAAAATCGAAAAATTCAAATTCAAGATTCTTCCATATCATCACAATTTATAAACAAAATCGGAGGATTTAATCTAAAAAATGAACTTCAAGATTATCTCGAAAGTGAAAAGAAAAATTCAATTTAAATGCCTAATGATTTTTTTAAATTAACTTGTTACCATTAAATAAGTTCTATACTTACCCCCCCCCTCCCCAATCACTCCACAAACACATTATAAATCCCGGTCTCATTCCGCCTAATTTTCCGCGATTTAAACCCAGTATTCTTATCATCCACCATTTCTACGAGGCAAAACTCCTTCCAGTCTTTAGGGATAGCCGGAAATATCAGTGTAAACCGTTTAACCTGTCCTTTTTCCGCAAAATGAAACTTATTAGGTGCAACAGGTATGTTAACAGCTTGTATCATTTCTAGATCGTCTAAAAACTTACCGGATCCTGATAGGTAGGTGGTAGGCCAGATGTTAATCCATCCGCCGTTGATGTACTTTTGTTTGGCTGCATATACGCAGTGGAGGTAGGTATAGCCAGACTCCTGGGTATCCTGGGTAAGGTTTTTAATTAGGATGTTACTAATGGGTTCAATGAGGTTAACGTTACTAGGCTTATGTTTTTCCATGGTATTGGTATTAAAGCTCAAAACTAAAAAGGCATACCGCATTCTATTGGAGGACTTAATGTGTAGGGTATTATTTTACCCCTCCAATACACGGAGGTTTGGGCGGGTATGTTTGTGTCTTAAATAGATATTATGATACAAATTTTACCCGTTGCTGACATTTACAAAGAAGAGATAGTAATAGACGACAATTTTGGCCAGAGGCAGGAGGGGTGGGAAACGGTGGAGAGTGATACCGAGTCTGCCTTTTTTAAGATGGGCCGTTATATCATGGAAAACAAAACAGATGATACCTGGAACTATTACCATAAGGAGCTACCTAATAATTTAGGCGACAACTTTATTATTA
>JACCDI011001244.1_pt1 | contig 10746 bp, 10 predicted proteins | sample 7442791 | NCBI WGS metagenome assembly JACCDI01 (sample SAMN15323434, study PRJNA562643) | freshwater metagenome | isolation source: river surface water | place: USA:Blue River Watershed | collected 2017-08-15
GCCCGTAGGCCGCACAATGCCGCCATGAGCCCATCACAAGCCCCAACGGTGTTGACCGGAATTTCATCCAAAGCCACCCAAGCGGTGCTGGCCGACTTGGCCAGCACGTATCAAGCGCAAACCGGTGTGGTGTGCCAAATCGAGTCGGTGGGCGGGCTGGACGCGGCCCGGCGCATCGAGGCCGGTGAGGTGTTTGATGTGGTCTTTTTGGCCAGCGACGCGATCGATCGTTTGATGGCCTCGGGCCATGTGTTGGCCGGTTCGCGCGTTGACTGGGTGCGCTCACCGGTGGCGGTGGCGGTGGCCCAAGGTGCACCCCAGCCCGATATTGGCAGCGCCCAAGCCCTCAAGGCATGCGTGTTGGCGGCCGACAAAGTGGCTTATTCCACCGGACCCAGCGGTGTGTATTTGGAAAAGTTATTTGCCCAATGGGGCATCATGGACGAATTGCAAGGCCGCTTGGTCAAGGCACCGCCCGGTGTGCCGGTGGGTTCTTTGGTGGCCAAAGGCGAGGCGAGTTTGGGCTTTCAGCAACTGAGCGAACTCATGGCTTTGCCGGGCATTGTGGTGTTGGGCGAACTGCCCCCCGATGCGGCTTACATCACCGTGTTTTCTTCGGCCATCGCACAAGCCGTGGCCGCGCAAGCCGCACGCGTGCAAGCGGCGCGTGAATGGATGGCCTTTTTGGCCAGTGCAGCCACCGAGGCCACCAAGCGCCGCCACGGCATGCACTGGGCTTGAGGCGATTACTTTTTTTCTTTCAACCAAGAGGGTACCCATGTCATTGATCATCGACTGCCACGGCCACTACACCACCGCGCCCATTGCACTTGACAACTGGCGCAACCAGCAAGTTGCGGGCATCAAAGACCCGGCGGTCATGCCCAAAGCGTCCGATCTGAAAATCAGCGATGACGATTTGCGCCACAGCATTGAGGTCAACCAGCTCAAGCTGATGAAAGAGCGCGGCAGCGACATCACCTTGTTCTCGCCACGGGCCTCCTTCATGGCCCACCACATTGGCGACTTCGCCGTGTCCAGCACCTGGGCGGCCATTTGCAATGAGTTGTGCTACCGGGTGTCCAAACTGTTTCCCGACAACTTCGTGCCGGTGGCCATGCTGCCCCAGTCACCCGGGGTCGACCCCGCCACTTGCATCCCCGAGTTGGAGCGCTGCGTCAAAGAGTACGGCGCGGTGGGCATCAACCTGAACCCCGATCCTTCGGGCGGCCACTGGACATCGCCGCCATTGAACGACCGCCATTGGTACCCGATTTTCGAAAAAATGGTGGAGCACGACTTGCCCGCCATGATCCACGTGTCCACCAGTTGCAATGCGTGTTTCCACACCACGGGTGCGCATTACCTGAATGCCGACACCACGGCTTTCATGCAATGCCTCAACAGCGACTTGTTCAAAGACTTTCCGACCCTGAAGTTTTTGATCCCCCACGGCGGCGGCGCAGTGCCCTACCACTGGGGCCGCTTTCGCGGTCTGGCGCAAGAGTTGAAAAAGCCTTTGTTGGAAGAGCATTTGCTCAACAACATCTTTTTCGACACCTGTGTCTACCACCAGCCTGGCATTGACCTGCTCAACACCGTGATTCCGGTGAAAAACGTGTTGTTCGCTTCCGAAATGATTGGCGCGGTGCGCGGCATAGACCCCCACACCGGCCACCACTTTGACGACACCAAGCGCTACATCGAGTCCAGCAAAATTTTGAGCGCCGCCGATCGGCATGCGATTTACGAGGGCAACGCACGCCATGTGTTCCCACGCTTGGACAAATTGTTGAAACAGAAAGGACACTGACATGAACAACATGGGCAAAGTCAAGCGGCAGATCCAACGTGCCGACAAAAGCGCGGTCGAGCGTTTGGCCAAATATGGCGTGGCCACGGTGCACGAAGCCATGGGTCGGGTGGGCATGATGAACACCTATATGCGCCCCATCTATCCCGGCGCGCGTGTCGCAGGGACTGCTGTGACCGTGTTGCTGCACCCCGGCGACAACTGGATGCTGCATGTGGCCTGTGAACAGGTGCAGCCCGGTGACATCGTGGTCGCGGCCATCAGCGCCCCTTGCACCGATGGTTATTTTGGCGATCTCATCGCCACCTCTTTCAAGTCCCGTGGCGCACATGCCTTTGTGATCGATGCCGGTGTGCGGGATGTGTCGGAGTTGACCGAGATGGGCTTTCCGGTGTGGAGCAAATGCATCAGCGCCAAGGGCACGGTCAAGGCCACCTTGGGTTATGTCAACTTCCCCGTGGTGTGCGCCGGTGCCATCGTGAACGCAGGGGATGCCATCGTGGCCGACGATGACGGTGTGGTCGTGGTGCCCGCGCAATTTGCCACCCAAGCCGCCGATGCCGCTGCCGCCCGCGAAGCCAACGAAGGCGACAAGCGCGCCAAGCTGGCAGCGGGTCAGCTGGGCTTGGACCTCTACAACATGCGCGGCCCGTTGGAAAAAGCGGGCTTGGTCTACGTCGACTGATGCGCACCGTTTGAGCCGAAGAAAGCACACCCCATGACATTTGAAAAAACACCGGGCTGGTTGGATTGGTACAGCGGCCCCAGCAAACCGCAGTTTGTGTTGCCACCGGGTGCGGTGGATGCGCATTGCCATGTGTTTGGCCCCGGCGACCAATTTCCCTTCGCCCCCGAGCGCAAATACACCCCATGCGATGCCTCCAAGCACCAGTTGTACGCCTTGCGCGACCACCTGGGTTTTGACAAAAACGTGGTGGTGCAAGCCACTTGCCACGGCGCGGACAACCGGGCCATGGTCGATGCCTTGTTGCACTCGGGTGGCAAAGCGCGTGGGGTGGCCACCGTCAAGCGCAGCGTCACCGATGGCGAGTTGCAAGCCATGCACGATGCGGGCGTGCGCGGCGTGCGTTTTAACTTCGTCAAGCGCTTGGTGGACTTCACGCCCAAAGACGAATTGCTGGAAATTGCCAACCGCATCAAAGCCTGGGGCTGGCATGTGGTGATTTATTTCGAGGCGGTGGACCTGCCCGAGCTGTGGGATTTCTTCACCGCTTTGCCCACCACCGTGGTGGTCGATCACATGGGCCGCCCCAATGTGGACCAAGCGGTGGACGGGCCAGAGTTTGCGTTGTTCATGAAGTTCATGCGCGAGCACGACAACGTGTGGAGCAAGGTCACCTGCCCCGAGCGCTTGTCGCTGGCTGGCCCTGCCGCACTCAACGGTCAACGCCAGGCTTACTGCGATGTGGTGCCGTTTGCGCGCCATGTGGTCGAGTCCTTTCCCGACCGCGTGTTGTGGGGCACCGATTGGCCCCATCCCAACCTCAAAGACCACATGCCCGATGACGGCTTGCTGGTGGACTTCATCCCGCACATTGCGCCCACAGCAGATTTGCAAAAGCGTTTGCTGGTGGACAATCCGACCCGACTTTATTGGCCAGAACTTTTGAAAGCCTGAACCATGTCACTGGAAAAACCTTACCTGGATGTACCGGGTACCACCATTTTTGATGCCGAACAGTCGCGCAAAGGCTATTGGCTCAATCAGTTTTGCATGTCCTTGATGAAAGCGGAAAACCGCGAGCGCTTCAAAGCCAATGAGCGCGCTTACCTGGACGAATGGGCCATGAGCGAAGAGCAAAAACAAGCGGTGATGGCACGCGACCTCAACTGGTGCATCCGCACCGGTGGCAATATTTACTTTTTGGCCAAGATCGGTGCCACCGATGGCAAGAGTTTTCAGCAAATGGCGGGCAGCATGACGGGCATGACCGAAGAGGAATACCGCAACATGATGGTCGCGGGCGGACGCTCGGCCAATGGCAACCGCGTGATCGGCGAAGACGGCGACGCACAAGCCCACCGACAACCCCAAGGCCGCGCTGGCCAAACCGCAAAGGCTTGAACATGGCTCACATTTCTGCATCTGTTTACACCTCGCACGTGCCCGCGATTGGCGCGGCGCTGGACCTGGGCAAAACCGCTGAGCCTTATTGGCAACCGGTGTTCAAAGGCTACGAGTACTCCAAGCAGTGGCTCAAAGACAACCCGCCGGATGTGGTGTTTTTGGTCTACAACGACCATGCCACGGCCTTCAGCTTGGACTTCATTCCCACTTTTGCGATTGGCACTGCGGCCCAATTCCAACCGGCCGACGAAGGTTGGGGCCCGCGCCCCGTGCCCATGGTGCAAGGCCATCCGGAGTTGGCCTCACACATTGCCCATTCGGTCATCCAACAAGACTTTGACCTGACCATCGTCAACAAAATGGACGTGGACCATGGCTTGACCGTGCCCCTGTCTTTGATGTGCGGCCAACCCCAGGCCTGGCCTTGCCCGGTCATTCCGTTTGCGGTCAATGTGGTGCAGTACCCCGTGCCCAGTGGGCGGCGTTGCTTTGAGCTCGGCCGCGCCATTCGCAATGCCATCAACAGTTTCGATGCCAACTTGAATGTGCAAATTTGGGGAACGGGTGGCATGAGCCACCAGTTGCAAGGCCCGCGCGCAGGCTTGATCAACAAAGAATTTGACAATGCCTTTTTGGACAAGCTGATCAACGACCCAGAGGCCGCCGCCAACATCCCCCACATTGACTATGTGCGCGAGGCGGGCAGCGAAGGCATTGAGTTGGTGATGTGGTTGATCGCACGCGGTGCCATGGAGGATGTGGCCAAGCGCCCGGCGGGCGTGGCCCAGCCCCAATTGAACATGCGCCACCGCTTCTACCATGTGCCCGCCAGCAACACCGCCGTGGGCCACATGATTTTGGAAAACCCCGGCCATTGAGCCCGGTGTTTCTCTCATTTTCTTTTTATCGAATTTCAGGAGTTCTTTCATGACCATCAAAGTGGCCCTGGCCGGCGCTGGCGCATTTGGCACCAAGCATTTGGACGGCATCAAAAACATCGACGGCGTGGAGGTCATCTCCATTGTGGGGCGCGAATTGGCCAAAACCCAAGAGGTGGCCAACAAATACGGCATTGCCCATGTCAGCACCGATTTGAACGACAGCTTGAAGATCAAGGAAGTCGACGCGGTGATTTTGTGCACCCCCACCCAAATGCATGCATCGCAGTCGCTGGCCTGTTTGAAAGCGGGCAAGCATGTGCAGGTTGAAATCCCGCTGGCCGACAGCTGGAAAGATGCCCAAGCCGTGGTGGACCTGGCCAAGTCCAGCGGCAAAGTGGCGATGTGCGGCCACACCCGCCGCTTCAACCCCAGCCACCAATATGTCCACCAAAAAATCAAGGCTGGGCAGTTCAACATCCAGCAAATGGATGTGCAAACCTATTTCTTTCGGCGCACCAACATGAATGCGCTGGGCCAGCCGCGCAGCTGGACCGACCACTTGCTGTGGCACCACGCCGCGCACACGGTGGATTTGTTCGCCTACCAAGCGGGCAGCCCGATTGTCAAAGCCCATGCCGTGCAAGGGCCCATCCATCCCAACTTGGGCATTGCCATGGACATGAGCATCCAGCTCAAAGCCGCCAATGGTGCCATTTGCACCCTGAGCCTGAGCTTCAACAACGACGGCCCCTTGGGCACTTACTTTCGCTACATCGGCGACAGCGCCACTTATTTGGCCCGCTATGACGATTTGTTCACCGGCAAAGAAGAGCAGATCGACGTGTCCAAAGTGGCGGTGTCGATGAATGGCATTGAGCTGCAAGACCGCGAGTTTTTCAGCGCCATCCGCGATGGCCGCGAACCCAATGCCAGCGTGGCCCAGGTGTTGCCTTGTTACCAGGTGCTGCACGACCTTGAGCAGCAACTCGCATGAGCAAGCGCGCGCTCGGCCCCTTCCAAGTCTCGCCCATTGGTTTGGGCTGCATGAACATTTGCCATGCCTATGGCAACCCCACCTCACCCGAGGAGGCCGAGCGTTTGTTGTTGGCCGCCCTCGATGCGGGGGTGGACCATTTCGACACCGCTGCCTTGTATGGGTTTGGTGTGAGCGAAACATTGGTGGGCAAGGCTTTGTCGGCCCACCGCAGCCGCTTCACCTTGGCCAGCAAATGCGGCATGCAAGGGGTGGATGTCAAAGGCGATGGCAATTTGGTGCGGGTCATCGATGGCCGACCCGCCACCTTGCGCCAAACCTGTGAAGACGCTTTGCGCCGTTTGCGCACCGAGGTGATTGATCTGTATTACCTGCACCGTTGGGACAAAAAAGTGCCCATCGAAGACAGTGTGGGTGCTTTGAGCGACCTGGTGCGCGCTGGCAAGATACAAAGCATTGGTTTGTCGGAGGTGTCGGCCAATACCTTGCGCAAAGCCCATGCGGTGCACCCGATTGCAGCGGTGCAAACCGAATACTCGCTGTGGACCCGCAACCCCGAAATCGCCGTGCTCGATGCCTGCCGTGAACTGGGCACCACCTTTGTGGCCTTCAGCCCGGTTGGGCGTGGCTTTTTGTGCGGCAAACCCATTGACATCGAAAAACTCGATGCCAAAGACATCCGCCGCAGCATGCCGCGCTTCAACGCGCAAAACTGGCCGCGCAACCAGCAGTTGTTACCGCCTTTTTTGGCCATGGCCAAAGAACTTGGTTGCAGCCCTTCGCAATTGGCCATTGCCTGGTTGCTGCACAAAGCGCCCCACATCGTGGCCATCCCCGGCACCACATCTCTGGCACATCTGCAAGACGACCTGGGCGCATTGAATGTGCACCTCAGCCCCGCACAGATGCAGCGCCTGGAGGGCTTGATCGGCCAACACAACGTGGTGGGCAACCGCTACAACGACCAGGCCAACAGCGAGGTGGACACCGAGGTGTTTGCTTGACCTGTTATTGATTAATTTAAAAGAAATAATTTTTTCATTTAAAGCCATTTTTTTAACAATTTTTTATTCTTGAAAAATTTGTGGCTTCTCAAATAATAGAGTCAAATTTTAGGAGCGCGACATGAGTACCCGAATCCAATCATTGGCATTAATTGGCTGCGCCTTGCTGGCTTTGGTGGGGTGCGGCGGCGGCGGATCGTCCGCTTCTGGCAGCACCACCATCCAAGGCATCGCCACCTCTTCTTCAGCCGCCGTGGTCAGTGCCACTGAGTAATGGGAGATCTCCAAATGAATTTGCGCTTATGGACCGTTTCTGTTTTGGGTGGCTTGGTCTCCATCACCCACGCTGCGCCGCCCACCGGCGGGGCTTATGTCAGCGACCCCCAGTCTGAGTATGTTCAGGATCAAACCTCCGAGGGCATCAGCCAAGCCAACAGCATTCTTTGCTACATGTCCAACACGCGGCCCGATGCCATGGTCAATTTGGGTCGGTATGTGGCATTCATTGATGAGTCCAAATGCAATTCGTCCAAGGCCGATGCGTCCAGCAGTTCGTCTGAGGGGGGCGGTTCTTCCACCTCTTACACCCGCATGAGCCTCACCTCAACCCGTGAGTCGGCCTCCAGTGCACAAATTGGTAAAGGCCATGCAGCGGTGACCATGGGTGGTACCACGCCCGCGTATGTTTACATCTATACATCCATCACCGGTGCGCCGACGGCCACCAACACCAATGGCTCGCTGACCATGAACTTGGCGGCCTTGCCAGTGGCCGGTGGCAGCAAAATCATGCGCGGGAAAATCACCACCAGCGCCAGTGGAATTCAGTTTTCCTGGATCTCCGCTGCTGGCGGTGGTGGCGGGGGCGGTGGCAGCAACTACAGGTTGTCTGTTTCGGGTAACGACACTTCCGGCTCAGGGGTGATCAAGTACCCCGATAGCACCGGGACCGACACAACCCTCACCTTTGGTTACAACGCCAGCAAGTTCTGTCGCAACGATGGCACCAACACAACCTGTTTCAGCAGGTCCAAAACCGATGCGGCCACATCCGTTTGGCGTTACGGTGTTTACACCGATGGGACAGGTGCCAGGTACGACCTGACACAACCCGGATTCCCGGTCAAGAACAGCACCACCGGCGAATACGGATACGCCAGTTACTGGGGCATTTGGTTGCCCACGGCCGTGACCGATGGGGCCACCTTGGTGTCCTTGGATGCGACCCCAGTGACCTACACCGTCAACAAAACCGGCGGCCGTTTGACCAAGTACAGCTTGGTGACCAAAACCTTGGATCAAGTCAAAAAGGTGCCTTTCAATTTCATGCCCCAGTCCACCACTGCGGTCACTGGCGGCAATTTAACCGCTTCCACCCAGTATGAGTTGTATTGGAATGGCACCGCCTTTGTGGCCACCGCCAAAATGGAATGCACTGCAGGCAGTGGTTGCTTCCGCCAGTTGTTGTCCACCAGCTTGACCATCACACCAGCCCAATTGAGTTCGGCTTCTTCAATGTCGGTCGGGGGCAATACCAATAAATCGGGTGTCAATGGTTGGTCGCAGGCTTTGGGCGGCAATTTGATGATCCCCGCTTCCACCTTGGAGCATGCCTCTCCGGGCACCCAAAATATCCGCTACAACACCCAAGCCGTGGTGTCACCCGGCGACACCACCGTGCCCGCCACCCTCAAATGCGCGCGCGATTGCCCCACGGTGGCATCAATTCAAACCCTGACCGCTGCCAATGCCACAAACAACACCACCAGCCCATACACCTCGGGCACCAAACAAAAGGGTGGCGGTACGCCCGCAGCCGATGTGGTCACCTATACCTGGGACAGCAGCAACTACACCTTGAAGCAAAGTGGGGTTGCCACAGCCATCACCAACTCATTGCTCACGGGCGCAGGCATGTCGCTGTCTTCATATCCCAGATACCAGGGCGGCATCCGCTCTGGCGCATTGGTCGATGCCACAGGCACCAATTGGAACGCGGGTGGGGCCATGGACTGTCAAACCAATGGGCAGTATTTTTGCGACTTCAAGTCCAATTCACTGACCACCTTTTATGTGTGGGAGAACGGCACCAGCGATTACCAAAGTGCGACATTCCTGAAAAAAGCCGACAACACCTTCTTGGCATTCACACCCCCACAGTCCGCCAGCTTCTTGGTGCCTGATGAAACCAAATACGGTGAGTTTGCGGGAGCCAATATGAACCTTCAATTCAATGGGTTTGGCAACTTGTTTGGCATCCCGGGCAAGTGCTTCCGTTTGTCTGACAATGCAGAGGCCAATTGCGACCGCACCACCCGCTACGTGCCCGCTTTCTCCATTCCCGAGAACACCAGCACCTCCGCATTGGGCAAGGTCACCATCAACGATGCCACCAAATGGATCAAATACCTGGACAGGGAAATCCGCTTCAAAAAAGACGGTGTCGTTGGTGTCTCCGGCTACACACTGCCCACCGGAATTACCTTGGGTTCGGCCTCTGACTTGCCCGCTGCCTTGGCCCTGAGTGGCGCAGACACCGAGGATCCCTCCAGCAGCAGCAACAGCAATTACGCGGGTTCCGTCCAGGCATCGGACTTTTTGAAGTCGCCCAGCGTGATCCATGGCGTTGTTCAGTAAATAAGTCTTTGCCATGAACAGCCAGCCCCGAGGCATGGACAGCCTTGGGGTTTTTTTATGTGTCTCGCTGTTGGCCCATGCCGCTTTGCTGATGGCCCTTGGGTTGTTTGCCTTGCCCCTGCCAAGCCAGTGGCTCGGTGCCATATTGGGGGCCAAGAAGTCGGGGGCTGAAGTTTTTTTGAGGCATGAGCAATTGCCCATTGGCCTTGGCCCAAGGGATGTGGGCCGCCCCAAGCTCATGCTTGCCCCAGGCGGCGAAAGGTCAGTGGGCTATGACAGCCCAAGCCATCACGCCCCTTCCCAGGGGGATCAGCGCTCGCAAGCGGAGCCGGGGGAGCCTAAAAACCAAATCGGTTGGAACGAGGCGCTGCTGTCGTCGATCTTTCCGTCGGGTCGCCAAAGCGGGTTTTTGGGCCAGTCCCTGCCTGCGGGCGACCCCATGGGCAAGCTGCCGCCTTCGTTCGAATGGGACATGCGCCGACAAAGTGTTCAATCCCTGTTGGTCTCCCAATTGGATTACATGCGCACCACGTTTCAATTGGAGGAGGGCCTGACCTGTGCGGTGGACAGATTCAAAGTCAGTTGCAGCCCTTCGGATGCAGGCCTTTCTGCCTTTTTGTCCGCGCGATTTGCCCAACTGCACCTGATAGACCCCAGTCTCAAATCATTGAAGTTCAGCAGCCATGGCAAAGGTGATTGGACGGTTGATATCGGAGACTGATTGCCAGTTGGGTGTTGCTGGGTAGTCAAAGTGGCTGCGTTCAAGTGAATTTCGCTGGCAAAAGTGATCTAAATTCAATTTTTTCCGCAAAATAATTCAATTCACTTAAATATAGAGGGGCTTATCGTCAGCTTTTGTCTTGAACAAGGTTAAAAAATGGATTACATTCAAACCTTGATCAACACTGATATGACTTCTCACATGCGGACCAAACTCACCCCTTCCATCCTCTTCTTATCGGTTGCCGCGTTCATTGCCGGCTGTGGGGGAGGAAGCAGCAGCACCAGCAGCACTGAAACCACCACCACCTCGGGTTATGCCGCCAAAGGCATCATCCAAAACGCCAAGGTCTATGTCTGCCGCATCACAGGTGGCGCAGTGGAGGCCGACACGTCTTGTGCCACGGGCACCACGGGTGATGACGGCAGTTACAGCGTTTCCTTGGCCGATGGTTGGACGGGTCCGGTATTGGTCAAGGTCATGCCAGTGACCGGCGTGTCCAAGATGTTGGATGAGACCACCGGTACTTATGTGGACTTCTCGGTGACCGACGGTATCCGTGCGGTGGTTCCGTCGGCCACCACCACCACCCATGTCACCCCATTCA
>JACCDI010258232.1_pt1 | contig 10739 bp, 5 predicted proteins | sample 7442791 | NCBI WGS metagenome assembly JACCDI01 (sample SAMN15323434, study PRJNA562643) | freshwater metagenome | isolation source: river surface water | place: USA:Blue River Watershed | collected 2017-08-15
ACATCAGTGCCATAGTTCTCATCAGAATTGCTGAAACGCAACCATAAGTTGAACTACACTTAACTTTAATCCAGTCATTAGTCCATAAGCACTGGTCTAAGTACTTAGTGTATTGTCAATTGACCAAGTGCAGTAATTAGTAATTAGAATGCTATTTTTAGCTGTTGGGTTTTTATGTATGAGTTTAATATGGGTTTTGGCGCAAGTGTTACAAACGCATAAAAAAATATACTGGGTCTACATGGAATTTTTTTGTTTTTTGCGCCAAAACCTGTCTCAAAACTTCAAAAAATAAAAAATCTCTCTTTTTTTCTTGTAACATCCTGTGTGATGAAAACGAGATGATTTTTTTTGTGGAGATGGCCACAGTGGGATTTTGGAGCAAGAAGTCCATTCCTTTTTTGCCACCCATTCAACCTTTGTGATAAATGGGCAACAGCAGCACCTGGAAGCTCTTAATTAGCATTGCCCATTGTTGGTTGTAGTGTTGTTGGTGACAGTTTTTAGTATGGCACAAAAATTATCAACCTAATTATTAGTTGAACCTGCGATGTTACATGAGGTGACATTTTTTGTGGCTGGCCACAAATTGTTCTTCATCTACACTGCTTTGGGCAAAAAGATATAACTTTGCTTCTCAAAGGAGTGACACAACCAGACTGTGCTTGAAAGAAAGCTGACGTTTAGGTGAAAACAATTGACTTAAAAGAAGTTATCATGGTCATAACTGTACAAATGTTGAAATGCTTCAAAAACACAGAGTCTGAATCAGGGCAATATTTTTTTAAACGGGTTGTGTCACACTCACGCCGAAACCCGTATTAAACTGTTACCGGCTAATTCTATTCTTAATTTTTTTCGGGGTGTTTTCAAGACCTATTTTTTAAGTCTCGTATGCAATGCCTCTAAAAATCGTGATTTTTTTTTGATTAAAACTCGTGTTATGGCACCCTCTTGCCTCTGCTGCTAAACACGAAGCAGCGCGAGAATGGGTTCGCAGTTACACAATTTCGCACATCAACAGGAGAAACACAGACACGTACTAACAAACACCACAAAATCAATCAACGATACAGTCATCAAAATAATGTAATCTTCAATTCTCCAGGCATTCTTGCTCTCATCAGAGAGAGAGAGATATGGAAAAATTTACCTTTTAAGATCCAACCGAAGGTTGATCATCTCGTCAAACAGTCCATTTCAGATCAAATGTCGAATAAATTCCCTATCATGTCAGAATCACGGCTAAACGGATCGATGTCTTCGCCCCCCTTGATGTTACTCCTGATTATTGTTCTCGCAGCTTGGTGTGATATTTCAGCGGGGTGGGCTCCTACATTGTCCACTTCAAAGTCGACGTATCCTCCTCGGTCAATGCCTCCAACATCATATCTGAAGTTGTTTTCTCCGCTTGAATTGGCAAGAATATCTTACTGGAATCGAACAAATTCCGCGTTATCATCTGCTGTCCTCCCAAAAGCGGAAGAAGAAGCAGATACGCCGCCTCCAAAAAAGGAACACGAGTGTTTGGCATGCAAACTAAAATTTCCCACCCGAAATGCACTATTTCGTCATTTACGAGGAGAAGATGAAGATCTTGCTGCAGTGGAGAATTGCCCGGTTGCTTCCTCTGCGGCACTGGCAGGTAGTGGAGCAAGAGCTGAAAAAGAGCTAATGCTGACTGCAGTAGTGAGGTACGGTTATATTTGGAAAGATAATGCCGCGAATGATGAGAATGTATTTGGTAACGAAGGGAAAAACGAGTTTGTTGCGGTTCAAATTCAAGAAGAATTCGTTCACGTAGCAAATTATTTTTGGGGGCAAAATGGAGGCGATACTGACGGAACAAAATCAACTGGCGATACTTCTTATTGTTCAACTAGTGCACTTACCTACAGTACTGCTGCAAAATTACGCCAACCTTCGTTAATGCAAGACAAAGAAATCATCGGGGCAACTTCAGAGGCACTGTCGTTCAACTATAAACTTTCGATGCCTTCGTCTAGGAGGTTACTCTTGACAAAAAAGTGGAAAAATTACGTTGCCAGTGGCAAATTGCTTGAAGATCTGAGAGAAAGATTCGACGAGATGAATAACGCCAACAAGGCGAAGTTTTTTGTAACTCTGCATAGTATGGACGCAATGGTACCCCGATCTTACAAATTCTACGCCGAAAGGAGCTGCTCCCAAAGGAACTATCGGTTTTTATTACCTCTAAGCTGGCTACTTCAAGATGTGGGCTTGAGAAGTGAGTCGAAGGAGAAATTACTGCAATGGTGGAGAACAACAGCAACCATCCCTAATGAAATTACTAATGCGTGGAAGCATCAACCAAGGGGTGGTCGTCAGCAGGGGAATCCAAGTTCATTTCGCAACGCCCCCGATTGTATCACTAGATTGAAAAAGGCTCTTAAAACTGCAGAGAGTCGGGTAGTGGATCCAAGGGTGAAAGACGGCGATGTATTAAAAATTTCCGAAGGAAGTGAAGGATTTCATGATCTAAGGCCATCTCCAGGAAGGTTCGGGCAGCTTTGGAGAAAGGAGAGACGATGCTGGTCAAACTTCGCAGACCCTACATTGCCTGCCATGGCACGCAGTCCGAGTCATGAATGTGTTTGGAGAACTATTGACAAAGCTCGTATCATAGGGTTTGCAGAATATCCTAAAATTGATAACAGCAAAGGATCGGATATTGAAATGACGGAATCGTTGGAGTCAATGCACGCCATACTAGAGTTCCGAGGCGACGGTTTCGTGCGTGGTCAAATTCCGAAACTTCTTTCTACAGTTGTAAGCATAGCCAATGGATGGCTGCCGGACGATTTCATTGATATCTCCACCAGACCTGATACGCATTTCATCACACCGTCCGCTCCTCCTCATCTTGGCAACCATTTGTATTTTCATTCTTCTCGATATCATTTCCATGAGCTTATTGGTAATACTGGAGGAATCGACGCAGGAAAGATTGTTCACAGTGAAAAGAAAAACTTTGAGGATATGATTCGAGGTGGGTCCGTGAGAGAGCAAGAATGGGAAGTACGAATGAGGCATGAACTTTTGGCAGGGAGTTTCTATTGCAACAACCAGACTGGAAACGACTGGCTTTTAAAGCTACGAGATATTGAAGCACCAGAAATTCGCCGGCATCTAGATAAACTTTCCACCCACGACAATGATGTAAATGAGCATCCTTCAGAGGACCAAATCAAAATAGATCGAAGTTTTGAAACACAAAACTACTCACCAGCTCCTCCGGGGGCATTCACGAACACGTTGCATTTACTCAGAGGTGTAGTTAACGATGGCAGATGGCCTGCAACATCCGGAGCTCGTTCTCGTGTGATCAAATTTCCACATTCTATCAACAAAAACATTCTTACAACAAAAAAGGGGGCCGTTGCGAGCGCTTTCCCTGGCAAGAGTATTTCCTCCGGTTCGTTCACCATCGTCAATGAAGGACTGTGGACCAGCAATAGTGAAATACCACTTCCACTAGGAAATTCACTTTTTCCTGAACTAGCGAAGGCGGTTTTTGATCTTGAGAAGGAAATCGTCCGAAAAAGTAATCCGCCTCTTCCATCTGCACATGGAATGAAGCGGCTGAACGATTCTTCTCATCCTCGCCAACCATCAACTCATTGTGCTGTAAATCGCAATGCGCAATTCACTCCTCATGTCGACAGTGGCCGCGGACAAGGACAAACACTTTCTATGATCGTTGGGCTGGGCGATTATTCAGGTGGAGAAATTTTGGTTGAAAATCGGCCGTATGACATCCGCTACAAACCATTGGAATTTGATGGCTGGAAGCAGTTGCACTGGACGGCTAAGTTTCAAGGCGAAAGATATTCACTTGTTTGGTTCAGTCCTGAAGTGAAGGAGCAACCCAATGAACCAAACGAATATTTGGAGAAGTCCTTGTCAGACGAAGATAAAACAGCAAAACGTTTGGCCAATAATCACTCAGCGAATGTTCCTTACTTGCCCTCATTGCAGTTTCGCATAGGCTCGACTGACTCTTTGGTCGTGAATGAAATATTGGACCGAGAAAAATGTGCATATGTTATGCCACCAAATGAATTGTTCGAATTTTCGCTCGAAAATCATAGTTGTGTTCTTGACATCGGCGCTCATATTGGGATCTTTTCTAGATATGCTATTGAAGCGGGGTGTAGACACATCATCGCTTACGAGCCGGAACCTAGCAATTTTGATCTACTCGAGAAGAACTTGGCGGTTGAGACTTGTCGAGATGTCGGAACACGAATTTTTATCGAGACGCACAAAGCTGCAGTAGCACTAGACTCTCGGCCGAGAGTTTTGATACAGGCCCGAAATCAGAATGATGGAAAGAAAAATACATGGAGACACGCTCTACTTGGTAAGGGAGCAAGTGAAATGTTTTTCCTCACACTTCTCGAATAATTACTCACATTATCAATGCAAAAAATTGGAAATCACAGAGTACTCCCAATACGTTGACAGATCAACGAAATTACCTTCGGAATCGCAAAAGGCGTTACTGGAACGAATCCCAGTTAAATGTGTTCCTTTCTTCGGCTATAGAGAGGAAGAAGAAAATGAAACCGTTGAGCCCGCATTAGTTCCTGGAGTGACTTTCGTCAAACTCGATTGTGAAGGATCTGAAATCGATATTCTTCTTTCTCCTGCGTCATCAAAAGAATCTTCTTGGCTGGATGTCACACATTTAGTGATGGAATGGTCATTTACAAAAGAACGAAGGGGAGGTGTTTTCCAAACTGCCATATCGAATCTGAGAGAGGCCGGCTTCGAAGTGTTTTATCATGGTATGGGATCTTGGTGGGATGCTGCAAATGTGATGTGGCCTTTCCCCAATGATCTCATTGTTTTTGCGAAAAAGATCTAGCAGTCACTTTAGCACAAATGGCTTGCGGGCTGTCGACTTTTCTGGATTTAAAACGGTCACGGTTTTCGTTCCGGTCTTGGTTACTGCTCCATCTTACAACAAGGCATGATTATACTTATCATCGATCATCTCATCGAATATAATAGACCTCACTAACCACTTTAGAATTAATCATTTCATTTTATACATTTCAATGAACACAACACTTCAATATTGCCTACCAACTTCCAACCAAATTCCGAAAGATTGGCTGATGGCTCTTCGAAGGCTGCCGCCTCGTCTTTACCTTCCTACAGACTTGGGAGGATTGCCAGAGAATAAACACAAGGCTTGGTATGGCGATAGAAAAATCAACCTAGAAATCGCAAACGCCATAAAAAATATCTTCGAAGAATCACTTGATCGCGGTGTTGCATCAAAAATTAGTGCGACAGCTCAATCAAATGCCTTCTTCGCGAAACATCTCAACATTGTTTTGCCTTATAATGCATACGAGTTGAAGAGCAGAAGTGTCCGAGAAAAAGGTACAGCGTTGGAAGCTGCAGTCGCTCGCGTATCCTGCAATAATGCTGTGAAGGATTTGGCAGATTGGCTGGTGGCACAAGCGATGAGAGAAGGAAGGTTTGCCTAAGTCGAATTTGTCGAATTCGAAACGCCATGTCGAAGACAGAATTAAACGATTTAACAGAACACAACTTTCCACTGACACTGCTTAATGGAGCCTTTGAAGGAAGTTGACGAATCCATCATCTTTTGTGTCGCTGGCAAGCTGGCAATTCAATTTGATTGATCGTGGAATAGATTTTTCTCTCTTTCGAAAATACTTCCAGCTTTTTCGTTGGACATATTTTAAATATTCAAGTCAAATGATAAATCATTCTCTGCCTACTACAGTCGCATCTGCGCTGTATTCGTTAACTCTGGTCGCCGTATTGGTCTCAAATTTAACGCGAACAAATCCACTTTGAGTCGAGGCGGAAAAATTTTGTGAACTTGGATATATTCGTGTCCACAATCAAAAGTAACGTTACATTCAATTACAATAGTCTTATGCCAATAAGAATCATAAAACACCAAAAACTGTTGGATACAGGATACAGAACAACATTCAAAACGATAAATAATGAAACAAGGTGATAAGGGGTTTGCGCTTGAAAGCATTTGAGGTTTTACTCTGTTAATACACATAGACACACTGCTGCATTCCTTATTCGTGAGAGCCTGTCGGCCACATAATCGTCTCACTCGAGAGATTCTAGAGAGCATCGAGAGACTAAACAATCCAAAGCGTCTGCGTATTCAGCTCCATTATTTTTGTATGCCTTCAATGCCTCCATATTTACCGCAGTGCATTTTATATCTTGAATTTTGTCGCACCCCCCTGCCTTCTCGATGTAGCTGGCGAACGCCCACTGGCAAACGCACCAGTTCTCTACGGGGCACATCTGGTTACGGTCTTCGTGACATTCCATGCTGCTGGAGCACCAATCTGATTGCCCGGTCACTTCGCAGAAGTTCATGCCGGTCGAGGCGATGCTGGCCAAATTGATGCAAATGTGATGAGAGCCGAGATCGTCATATTGGTCAACGCATTTGCCTTCACGTGTGTATCCAGTCAGAGCCATTCCATCTTCGGAGCAATTTTGTAGACTGTCGCCATAAACGTTTTCATAGGTCGCGGAATTTGCCTGGTCGACACTGCGGAGGAGAAAGATTAGGCTTTGGATCCAGAGGAATAGCATGGTGAGATTTTCTTGTCGTTGCAGTGTTGAGTTTTTCATTTGTGAGCTACAAGGTAATTTTTTTGTAGAAGAGTCTAACGGGGGTGCGTCTGTGGCGTGGTTGTGAAGAACGATATATGTATTTTGATGGAGTCAGTGATGAGGAATGATGTGGTCGGTCGTTGTACGGTATCAATACAGGTAGAGTAATTGTGTTATTATTTTTAGAATCAAGTAAGCCGATGCTGGTGGTTGTTAGAGGTGTTGAATGAAATATTATTTAATGTGCTTTTTCTGAAATTAAATATATATTACCATATTGTGGAAAGAACGTTAATCATCATCAGTGAAGAATTGATGATGAAAATCAAAGGAACCAGACTCCATAATGATACTGATCATTGTTGAGTATTGAGCAGTGGCATATCTCACTGTAGGACTTCCTCCATTATCAACAATTACCACGCTGTGTACAAAATTCTAATACCATGATTTGTATTTGTGGTCGTGGATAAACATTGGTCGTAAAAAATATATGTTGAATGTGACTTGTGTACAACGTTGCAATAATGTTCCCTGTAGATTGGTCGCAAGGTTCGTGATTGTGTACTGTATGATTCTCTTGTGACAAAGGTATGTCATTATATGTTGTAATGAGAAGAATGAGTTTTGTACACAAAGTACACAGTTTTTGAAATATGTTGAATAATACTATTGTACCACAATACGAAAATTCTAGATACTGTATATATTAAAAACAGGGTAGTTGTCCTTTTTGCTTTGTGCATTGTCTGGATGCTTTCGTGACGAATATACATTCTACATGTTCTTGTACAACGACGGAGAATTGTACAAATAGTTTAATATGAAATATTCCAATCTTGTTCATGCTTTTATATTGTACTTGTTTCAACCATACTAAATTTGCGGTGAGACTTGACAAGGTTCCGAGACAGGCTTGATTACCAAAGAAGACTTACGTGAATGATAATTGGAAGGGAATATTCGAAATCTTGTAACTATGTTGTGTGGACACTGTCCTGTATTTTAGTGATAATTGTACGAAGACTTTGAAATACATATAATATAAAGAACCCTAAAGTTGTACAACAGTTTCCTCAGGAGAGGAGACTCCGAGGATATGACCTCGTTGGCAATATGAGACAAGAGCATCATAAAAGTAAACTCTAAAATATGCAATTTTATTTGACATATAAAAAATACAGACCACAATGTAAGACACAAAAAAGGACGAATTACGCGATGTTCTACAAGCATGGTATTACAGAGTACAGTACCTATGTAAAAAGTTTTTTGTAGGTAAGACGATATCGGGGATTTTCATTTTTTTTTATTGAATGCATCAGCGACAATGTTGTATTAGTGGGAGAAAAGTGCTTACAAGGAGGTGAAGTAAGGTTTCAACGCAGTGTAATCGCGGGCGAACAAGTTAAACACCTATTTTTTAATTGTTTTTTTTCAAACGCATTTTGCTACAAAAAGCTCTACGATGCTTTTTTTAAGTTCCCTAGTTTTAAAAACCACAAACAACGCGATAAAAATATCTGAAAATCCTTTGTGACTGAATTTTAAGACATGTATTTTTCTGACAACTAAATTCGCGACAAAACTGAATACAAGTGTGAACTGCTTGGGCAATATATCGGAGATGAATCATAAAATGCATTCATATGTGACAACCCACCAGGGGGTCATGTGACAAGCTGTGACAGCAAGACTAAAATCACAAAGCGTAAATAATTTTTTGTGACATGCACAAGTAAACATAAAAAAGTGTGACAATCAACAGTAGTCAACATGATTATTTTGTTTCCAAAGCGATACGTTTTGCTCCTGATGGAACCATACCTTGTACCTATGTTCAGAATCATCATTATTGACAACCATGATGATATAATTTGGTTTTAATGCTTTATTTCGATAGAGGGTTTGATGAAGCATTGATTTCAATTCTTCCTTCAATCATTTAGCCTGTCAAGACAAATTTATTCACAACAAGCCCTTACAATGTACTTGAGCTCATAATTGTTTGATATGACAGATCTAAGGTGTTAAAGATTGATGTTGCTCTCATCAATTTAGTAATGTTATAATCCTCTCCAGTTGGCGGTCATTGTCACAAATTGATGTGACCAAAAGAAGTCATTACATGTTGTAAGTGCCATTATTGATCAATAAGAAGATTCAAGAAACAGCGCAGATTTTGAGTGCTATGTACACAAATATTGTTGCAGATGCATATATTTCCAAAACTTTATACATTCAATAACAGTGAGCATCATTAGAATAAAAATTTGTACAATTGTAATTGGAATCAGAGCAGGGTCAAAGCACACAAAAATAATTTCCCATGGGGTAGAATGTTTAGAGAACACAGATTTGTACAATATAATTACATAATCAAGAGTATATCATGATGCAAACCATTTTGTTCAATCATGATCATTGTTACCCTCTATCTTGTGGGTTATCACCACCATTTTTTCACCTGCACATGTTAATGTAAAATTCTGTGATTATTTATATAAAATTCAATGATGATTAATGTAAAATTCAATGATGGATTTATCTGCATTTTAGTACAGCCAAATAATTATCTGCACTGTTCTCATCATTATTCTTATGGACGAAAAAGGAATACAATTGCCATGACAAATAAGCATAAATTTATTGTTCCAAGGCTGCAAACTAGAGTGGATGTAAGGACTTCTCCTGTCTTTTGAGATTTGCTCTCCAACATTCTTTATATTTTGTATAGTACTTTTTAAAAACTTTCAATCAAATATGAATATCAAATCAAAGATTTCAGAAGTCTCGAGACCTGCCACTCAATAATGTGATTTTGAATCAAGGGAAATGACACTCCCATGCTGTGATTGCATTTGGTATATGGCTCCACTTGACTCATCTGATGGACAACGACAGCATCACTGAGTTGTTGCAATTTGCTGGATTCTCTAATGTATGCTTGTAACAGTTCTGTTCCCCACCTTGCATGAACATGACTGAACCCTGGCTACTTGCCGAGTGCATTGCTTACTATTTAATAATATCTCGACAGATTGTACAAAGTAACCGTTATTGTCGACCGTGACGATAGAGCCAGGTTCTGATGCTTTGTTAATATGGAGGGTTTGATGCAGCAGTGACGTAGGAATATGTTCCAATAGATTATATACCCTGTCAGCATGAGTTATTTTTTTGTGAGGAGGGTTTGACAATGGACTTGTGATCCACAGAATGGCATTTTTCTTGTTTTTTTGTAGTGTGTCGGGGTTATTGAATCAAGTATAAAAGTAAATGGTGAATGACATACTCCGTCATATGATGATAACCTGAGTTACGATGATACATTCTAGTATAACAATCTTTTCTTTTACAGCGCGAAAGAACATCATGCATGCAGATCTCAATTCTTTGTTCGATTCACACCAAACAGTAAGCAAGTCACTACTGCCATGATAATGATTCATGACAATAATCATCTTCCTTCGAATCAAGAAGCATATACTATTCCAAACCACCACTGTCTTGGCAAACCGACCAACCTCCGCACATGTGACGTGATACACGATAATTATATCTCAATTCAAAGTCCTCGAACATCCTCCTCGCCAATCCCAAAAAAGTCCATCCACGTATCGGGAATATCGGCAACGAAGGGATCCTCTTTCAAAAACTCCATCCCCCCCAAAGACACCGTCGGCAAGTACACCGATCGAGCGTGAAGCGCGACGGATCCATCGGGAAGAGGTCCATCGACGACTCCGCCACCGCCACCGCCACCATTTCGTCCGCTCGGGTGAGTACTCGTGGTGGTACCGTATCGCAAATCTCCCGCGATGGGAGTGTCTCCCGCCAGTGCCAGAAGCGCACGGACTTGGTGCTTGGCTCCCGTGTCGGTTTTGACGGAGAGGAGATGTCGCGTCCCGTTCCTTCGACCGGTGGGAAGGGTGAGAAGATGCTTCCATTCTATATGGCAAACACGCCCGTTGCCGGTGGTGTTTGATTCCTCCTTGGAGTGGTAATTATTTCGTGGAAGGGGTGTCACGGACACAGAGCCCCCACCACCCTTACTTTTCACGTTGGTCGATTTTCCTCCTCCT
>JACCDI010337815.1_pt1 | contig 10736 bp, 9 predicted proteins | sample 7442791 | NCBI WGS metagenome assembly JACCDI01 (sample SAMN15323434, study PRJNA562643) | freshwater metagenome | isolation source: river surface water | place: USA:Blue River Watershed | collected 2017-08-15
ACCATCAAGCAACTTATTATAGCACAAAGCTTGGTACTAGGTAATGGGCTTACTGTGCATTTGCAACAATCTTTATTTTTATTTGCCCTGCCTAATTTTGTAACGCCTTTGTTTTTGTCTGCCTATGGTTTAATAGATAAACTTATTTCCAGTGGCAGAATGATGGTGAATGCTTACAGTGCAGCCGTGATGCCGCATGCTGCAGGTACCCATCAACAAGGTCAGGACCATTGGGCACAATTAAAAAAACAACAAAACAAAATATTAGCGGTGCTTTGCATAAGTGCAGGCGCGATTCTTTATTTTTTCCCAGAACAAATTTTAATGATTTTGTTATGGGGCAAAAAAGCTTCTAATGCTGAATTCTTTAACCAAGCCACTGTATTGTTAAAATTAATTGCCCCCGTTCCTTTGCTAATTGCATTGAATGTTTTAAATGTGGCGGAGTTATTACTAGAAAAAAAATACTTGGCTTATTTTATTGCGGGAGTATTGGTTTTACTGGTAGCCATTTTATTTGTTGTGTTTATGTATTTGGGATTACCCATTAAGGTAGCAGGATATTATCCTGTCATTGTAGAAGGAAGTTGCTTACTTATTTATTTTTTAATTTTAAAAGGATTGAAAAGTGCGAAGTAGTAAAATTGCATTTTTATTTCTTTTGCTTGTAATAGCGCATAAGAGTTTTGCGCAGGACAGTGTTCAAATAAAACCTGTGCCATTTAAAACAACCCTTCAATGGGTAGGTGATCATCCTTATGATTGGAATGAAGGTTCTATGATTCCCGCGAAAGGATTCCAGCAATATGTAAATGGGGGTGTGAACCTAAAATGGAAAAATATTGAATTGCAATTGGCGCCCGAATATATAGTGGCACAAAATTTACCCTACGAAGGTTTTAATGAAGGACAGGATAAAGTGCATTGGAGAGATTATTACCGCTTCTATAATTTTATTGAATTGCCGGAGCGCATGGGCAATGCACAGTACAGTCAATTTTTCTGGGGTCAATCCTTTATTAAATTCAATTACAAAAACACGGTGTTGCAGTTGTCTACTGCCAACAAATGGTGGGGTCCAGGTTTTAGAAATGCTTTAATACTTTCCAACAACGCGGCAGGATTTCCCCATATTGGTTTTTCTAATAAAAAACCGATTCGTTCTAAAATAGGAACTTTCAATTATGAATTTATTTGGGGGCAATTAATTAACAGTGGCAATCCACCCCCTGCTTCTTATTTAAAATACAATGGAGAACAAATGTTTGCCCCTAAGGAAAATCGCAATCGTAGTTTTCAGGCCATGCACATAAATTATATTCCCAAGTGGTTTCCTAATTTAACCCTGGGTGTGGAACAATCTTTTGTACAATATGAAGATCAATTAAAAGGGCTGGATAATTATCTGCCTATTAAAAATATCATTTATCGTTTACCCAACGATGTACTTAATCAACCCATTACGCTTACTGCTTTTTATTTTAATTATGAATTCCCTGCAGTCAAAGCAAAAATTTATGGAGAGTTTGGTTGGAACTTAAACAGAACTACTTTACGCAATTGGTTAATACAACCCGACAAGGGGATGGGCAATGTCTTGGGCTTTAGTAAAATAATTCCTAGCCAGCGCGCCCATTTTTGGGAGTTAAAAGCCGAGATGACCAATTTACAATTGCTTACGGTGGCCGAACAATTTACAACAGGAGCACCTCCAAGTTGGTACTTAGGTTCATATGTTAGACAGGGCTATACCAATAACGGAAAAATAATAGGGGCGGGCGTTGGTCCAGGTGGTACGTCTCAAACCCTTGAATTGAATTGGCGCAAAGGAAACAACCGTATTGGTATAAGTGGAGAACGTCGTTTACACAATAACGATTTTTATGTTTACTCCTTTACGCCCTCTGGTGACTTTAGAAGATTTTATGTAGATTTTGCTACCAGTTTAAAAATTGATTGGCGCATTGGACAATGGGAATTAGGCCCACGCATCACGTATGTGCAAACCAATAATTACAATTGGGAATTGTATCAACCTGCTTCCACTTATTTTGTGCCGGGGAAAGACAAGCAACAATTGATTGGCAAACTTAATTTAACCTATCACTTTTAATGAGCCATTTAAAATTAGCCATCGTACTTGTGAACTGGAATAGTTTTGATTTAACCAGGGACACATTGGCTTCTTTACAACGTACTCATTACAAAGCCTATGATTGTATCGTAGTGGATAATGGCTCGGTGGACAACTCGGCCGAACAATTGGCAGCTGCTTTTCCAGAAATCATTTTATTAAAGGCAGGTACCAATAAAGGATTTACAGGGGGCAACAATATAGGCATGCAGTATGCACTTGACAAAGGATACGAATACATTATGATGTTGAACAATGATGTAGAAGTAGACCCTGATTTTTTAGATCCCTTAATTCAAAAATTAGAGGAAAATAAAAATATAGGTGCAGTACAACCGCTTATTTATTTTCACCACAACAAAAATTTAATTTGGAATGCAGGCAGTACCTTTAATCCTATATTAGGAATTTGTGCTACCCCAAATTACAATCAACAAGATGCTTCCCATGCACAAACAAAAATCCAAAAACCAATTGATTGGATTACGGGTTGTGCTTTTATGATAAGAGCCAGTGTGTTACAACAAGTGGGCTTGTTAAAAGAAGGATTTTTTATTTATTATGAGGATGTTGATTTGTCCTTTCGTATTAAAGCAGCAGGTCATGCATTGGCCTATGTTCCTGCTTCGGTACTGTATCATATTGCGGGCATGTCGCATAAAACAAAGGAAAAGGGGAAGGAAGGTTTTGTGAGTCCCAAAGTACATTTTTTAAATGCACGCAACCGCATTTGGTTTTTAAAAACTCATACGTCCCTTTGGGCAATACCTACCGTGACGCTCTTTCATGCATTTTATTTTTTTAGCATAGGATTCTATTTTATTTTTAGGGCCCGTTGGCAAAAATGGTTGGCTTGGCATAAAGGTATTTGGGAAGGATTAACCAGCCGCGTGGCATAACAAAACAATTATGAGTAAAATTATTATAACAGGTGTAGCAGGTTTATTGGGTTCTCGTATGGCAGAATGGATTATTGAAAACCATCCTGAACATACCATTATTGGTATTGATGATTTATCCGGAGGGTACAAGGACTATGTACCTGCTAAAGTGCAGTTTCATCAATTGGATTTAAGCAAGGACAATATCACCGACCTTTTTGAGGGTGCAACCATTGTATATCATTTTGCAGCGTATGCAGCGGAGGGATTAAGTCCCTTTATTCGTAAATACAATTACAACAGTAATTTAATTGCTACAGCTAATGTAGTGAATGCATGTATTCAACATAGCATTGGTCGTTTGGTTTTCACTTCTAGTATGGCAGTATATGGACATGGTAATCCTCCATTTAAAGAAGAGGATCAACCTAATCCTATCGATCCTTATGGAGTCGCAAAATATGCTTGTGAAATGGATATTCAAATTGCAGCAGAGCAACATGGTTTAGAGTATTGCATTATTCGTCCACACAATGTGTACGGATATAATCAAAATATTTGGGACAGGTATAGAAACGTGTTAGGTATTTGGATGTACCAACATATTAATGGATTGCCATTTACTATTTTTGGAGATGGTTCTCAACAACGTGCTTTTTCTTTTATTGATGATTGCTTATTGCCTTTATGGAAAGCGGGCAATGATGCAAGAGCCAAAAACAGAATTATCAATATTGGTAGTTGGAAGTACTGGAGCATTAAAGATGCAGCAGAAACTTTAAAGCGCATTATTGGCAATGGTGAAATTAAACATGAGCAAGCACGTCATGAAGTTAAAGATGCATTGCCTGCACATCAACTAAGTGTTACTTTATTAGATTATGAAGATAAAACCACATTGGAAGAAGGATTAACACAAATGTGGAACTGGGCCAAACAACAACCTATGCGTCCTCAAAAATCTTGGGACAGTTATGAGTTAGAAAAAGGTATTTATGGTTTTTGGAAAAACAAATAAGCGTAATATTTTTAGTTGAATAAATTTTCCTTTTTATTTTTTCTTTTTTTAGGAGCTGTTATACAGTCTAGTGCACAAACTATTTCCCTAGATCAAGAATTTAGAAATGACCAAGCACGTCGTTTACAATTATTGGGACAAACCGATTCATTGGGGAAGCCATTGGTAGATCCCCATATTAGTTTTATGGTGCAACCCATTCAAATGCAAAACGGATCTTATCCTTTAAAATGGAGTAAATCCTTTTTAGGTAAATGGGGGAAAGCAGCCGTCTTGCCTGTGCAAGTCTTGCAACAATATGTAACTAGTATTCCTTTTTCGGAACTCGACGGTCCCATGGTGGCTAGCAGTGGTTACCAAGTAATGGCTTCGGCTGGCTTGTATACTAAAATTGGACCCTTGAGTATTCAGTTACAACCCCAATGGCTGAGTGCGCAAAACAAAGATTTTGAAAATGTGAGCGGCACGCCTGCATTGCAAAAAATGTATTTAGGCAATTCAAGTATACGCTTATCTGTAGGACCTGCTTCTATTGGCGTAAGTACCGAAAATATAAGTTGGGGTCCTTCGGTATTCAATCCATTAATGATGAGTAGTCATGCACCTGGTTTTGTGCATGCCGTTATTAATAGCAACAGACCGCTTCGCACCTGGTTCGGAAATTTTGAATGGCAAATTATTGGTGCTTTCTTAGATCCTTTAGATCCACGTTATCAAAATTTAGCCGAAGTAAGTTCCGCAACAGCACCCGGCAGACGTTATTACAATGGAGCAAGTATTGTGTACAGTCCGCGTTGGATTAAGGGATTAAGTTTAGGGGCAGTAAGAGTGGTGCAGGAACCTGAAAGTTTATTATTACAAAACAACCAATACTTTCCATTAATCAATAATGTGTCTCGTGCAGATGATGCCGACTACAACACAGAACAAGATAGAGATCAGTACGGTGATTTTTTTATTCGGTATTTAATGCAACCAGCTCATGCCGAATTTTATATAGAGTGGGGACGCAATGACGCTTATTTTAATTTACGCGATGCGATACAAAGATTAGATCATTCCCGCGCTTATACTTTAGGACTCCGAAAATTATTTAACATTAGTGCAGATCAAAAAAAATACTGGCAATTTATTTCAGAGTATACCAGAATGCAACAACCGCCTTCTTGGCCACTCTTAAGTGCGGGCAGTTGGTATGTGCATAGCAGGTCCATTCAGGGGTATACCAACGAAGGTCAAATTATGGGAGCCACATTGGGACTGGGTGGCAATGGCATGACCATGCGTATTACGAAGTTTGATGGATTAAAATCCTACGGCTTTCAATTGAATCGTCATACCAGAAATGCTGTTTACTTTGAAGAGTCTGGTTTAGCCTATACCAATCCCAGTCTTACCAAGTGGGTGGATTATAGTATGCGCTTTATGGCAGATTTACCTTATAAAGGTTTTATTGTTTCAGGAACCATTGGATGGAAGCGTTCCTTTAATTATCAATATACACAACCCGCTAATGCAACGGGCTTGGGTTTACACAATCCAAACGACTTGGATAGTTTTTTATTTAAATTGGGCATTACGTTTTAGGATTTCATTTATTCATGAAGGTAGCCATTGACATACGCGATTTACGTATTGCACAAACAGGTGCCAAAACTTATTTGTCCGAAATAGCCAAAGCTTGGCAAGCCTTGCCCAATGCGCAAGTAGTTTTATTGGATACAAAATGTAAAGTATATCGAGGCAATAACAAAATAGGTAAGCTTATTGAGCACCTTCGTTTTTTTTGGTGGAAGCAAATTCAATTACCGCGACTAGCTTTTAAAAACAATTGCACCCATCTTTTTTGTACCGATTTTTTTCTTCCTTATTATAAAACCTGGAATGGACAAACTTTAAAAACCATTGCAGTGTTACACGATGCATTTTTTTGGGAAAGCCCCGAACACTATAACCCTATTTGGCTAAAACTATTTCACAGGGTAGGTGTGCCCGCAGCCAAAAAAGCCAATTTGTTAATTGTGCCTACCCAATATGCCAAACAACAAATTTTAAGTTTTGAAAAATTAGATCCTCAAAAAATTTTAGTGGTTCCGGAAGCAGCTAAAACACTTCCCTTACTCACAGCACCCGAACAACAGTTGGCCACCCTTGCTCCCACATTACTCGGGCGCAAATATTTTTTACATGTCGGGGTGTTAGAAAAAAGAAAAAACCTGGTTACTTTATTAGAAGCTTTTGCATTGGCGCATAAAAACAATCCTGATTACTTATTGGTTTTGGTTGGCAACACTCCTGTGAAAGAAAAACTAAACGACCAACCTGCTATTGATGCGGCCATTCAACGCTTGCATTTAGAAGCAGCAGTTATTAGACTTGGTTATTTAGACGCAGCCAACCTGGCTAGTATTTATCAGTCAGCTTTTGCGTATGTGTTCCCTTCTTTAAACGAAGGTTTTGGAATCCCAGTGTTAGAAGCATTTAATGCAGGCCTGCCTGTACTTTGTGCCAACAACTCTGCTTTGCCCGAAGTGGCTGGAGATGCTGCTTTGTATTTTAATCCTTATGATGCGAATGAATTGGCTAACAGAATGGAGCAACTTATTGCAGATACTTCCTTGCAAGAGGAGTTGAAAGTAAAAGCTAAAAATAGATTAACTCAATTTTCTTGGAATAAAGCGGCGCAAACCATTCAGGATGCGTTGGCTACATTATAATTTATATCCTATGAATCCATCACAGAATCGTTTTGCTGGAAATTGGTCTGCTCAAAATAAAGGGCTTACCTATTTTTACATGGCCTTCTTTTTTTTAAGAGGACTGTGTAAGCGTTTTTTATTGGGCAGTGTGAAAGGAAAATTATTGATTGGGAAAAATGTAACCCTACGTTATCCGCATCATTTATTTGTAGGAAGAGATACTATTATTGAAGATGGGGTAGAATTAAATTGTTTAGCAACCCAAGGCATTCATTTAGGAGACAGAGTAAGTATTGGGAAGTATGCCATCATACGCCCTGCTAATATTTATGGGGGTCCAATGGGAGAGGGCTTGGTGATGGGTAATCATTCTAATATTGGTCCTTATAATTATATAGGTTGCTCTGGGAAAATTACCATTGGTAACAACGTAATGTTGGGACCACGAGTAAGTATTTACGCAGAGAACCATGTATTTGACAATCCTCATCTTACCATTCAAGAACAAGGGGTGGTAAAATTAGACGTAGTGATTGAAGACGATTGTTGGATTGCATCTAATGTAGTTATTACAGCAGGGGTCACCATTGGTAAAGGTTCCGTAGTGGCTGCGGGTGCCGTGGTTACGGAGTCTGTTGCACCTTATTCCATAGTAGGAGGCGTTCCCGCTAAATTAATTAAAACAAGAAATTAAGTAATGAAAATTATTGAGTCATGCCCTATATGTAATTCATATAACTTGGCTACTTATTCGATGAAATTTTCTGCTGGCTTTCCACATATTTCAAGAACAAAATGTAAAAATTGTAATCTTGTTTTTGCAAATCCTATGTCTAATGCAGAAGAGTTAAATACTTTTTATGCCAATTATTATGAGAAAGGTAATTTTGAAGCCTTAGCTTATAAAAACAAAACGATAGAACTATTTAAACAAATTGATACTTCTAATTTTGATGAACTTTCCAAATTTGATAAAAATGTTGTAAAATTTGCGCCGAATGGGAATTTCTTAGATATTGGCTTTGGTTTAGGTTTTCAATTATACTTAGCAAATAAATGTGGAGCAACTGCAATATATGGGACGGAATTAGATGCAGACGCAATAAAATTCGTTAAATCCCATTTAAGTAATATAAATATTTTTGAAGGTGAATTAATGAGTGCTAAATATCAAGATAATTTTTTTGATACTATTAATTTATGTCATGTAATTGAACACGTACTAGATCCGGTTGAATATATTAAAGAATTGTATAGAATAACAAAAAAAGGTGGGGTGTTAATATTATCTACTCCCAACATTGGATCATTTCCCTATAAGTTATTCAGAATATTTAATTTTCTATCCTTTAAAATTCCACAAATTGTTGACGGTCTTGAACATACCTTTATTTTCAATAAAGAAAATCTGAGGTCGCTTGCTCAATCCGCTGGTTATACCTTAATAACTCAATACAGTGAAGCAGTAAACGATAGTTTTCAAAATATTTTCAGTAGCAATTTGAGCTTTAGAAAAAAATGTGTTAGATATATTCAAACTAAACTTAAAATCAATCAGGTATTGATACTTGTTAAGTATTAGTGTTTCCATAATTACATCAATGACTACTGCAAATTAATGCGCATTTTATTATTACATAGTTCATCAGATATTTACGGAGCAAGTAAAATATTTTTACAAACCGTTCAGCTTTTGCAAAGCAAAGGCCATACCCCTGTAGTGGTATTATCTAATGAAGGCGCCCTTTCCTTAGCATTACAAAAATGCGGTGTACATGTGCACATTATTAACTTAGCCATTCTTAGACGCAAGTATTTTAATATTAAAGGCCTGATGAATCGATATCAAAGATGGAAACAAGCGGTGCGTGAATTAGATTATATCATTACCACACATCAAATTGAAACCGTCTATTCCAATACCGCTGCAGTACTGGTGGGTGGATACATCGCCAAAAAAAGAGGATTACAACATATTTGGCATTTACATGAAATTATAGAACGTCCTGTTTTTTTACATCAATTTCTTGCTTGGTGTATTAAAAAATGGTCCGATAAAATTATAGTGGTTTCTAAAGCAGTGGAAGCACATTGGCAGGATGCTTTACAAAAGCCGGCTTCTAAAGCAGCGCCTTCCAAGCCCCAAATGTTCCAAGTGTACAATGGGATACAGCCAATTCCATCTACCAACGGCATCTCTCATGATACGCATATTGGTTTAAACGCGCCATCCTTGAAACTGCAGTACGGCATACCCGATAATGCATTGGTTATTGGGATGGCTGCAAGAATTCACTTTTGGAAAGGACAACCTTATTTTATTGATATTGCCCGTGCACTTTTAAGATTAGAAGCGGCCGGAAAATTAAATATCAAGGAGCGCCCTTTGTATTTTGTTATTGCAGGAGATCCTTTTCCTGGCTATGAACATTTACAAAAACAAATGGAGCAATCCATTCAACAACATGCTATTGGAGACCGTGTTTTTTATATTGGTCTCATTCCACAAATGGATCGCTTTTACCATGCCATTGATGTCTTGGTCCTTCCTTCTCAACAACCCGATCCATTACCTACTGTGGTATTAGAAGCTATGCAGTTTGCAATACCCGTGGTGGCCACTGCACAAGGTGGTGCTTTGGAAATGGTTATTGGAAAAAACGAATCGGATGATACGAATTTAGATCCCACCGGTATTTTTATTCCTTTAAATGAGGTTGAAAAAGCTGCCCAAATAATCAGCAGCATTTTAATCCCAGCAACTTTAGAAAAATTAGGAGCAGCAGGAAAGCAAAGAGTAGATAATTACTTTAGTGTTGCTGCTTTTGAAAAAAATATACTATCCGTTTTTGAAAAATAACACCCCCCTTCGCGTTGCGATCATTGGCTCTAGGGGTTATCCTTATGTGTACAGTGGTTATGAAACCTTAGTGAAAGCTTTGGCGGAAAGATGGCCTACACAAAATGTAGAACTCACCGTGTATTGCCATGCCCATTTATTTAAGACCCGTTCTAAAATGGTGAATGGAGTACGTATGGTGTATATACCTACTATTGCAACCAAAGTATTGGCTCAACCCATTCATTCTTTTCTTGCCTTTTGGCATGTGGTGTTTTCTGCAATAGATGTGGTATTGGTATTAAATGTGAGCAATGGTCCTTTTGGTATCATAACGCGTTTGTTTGGTAAACCTACCATGATGAATGTAGATGGACTAGAATGGATGCGTCCTAAATGGAAAGGATTCGGTGCGAAGTATTTTAAATGGGCTGCCAAAATGAGTGTGCGTTTTAACGATTTATTAATTACCGATGCAGACGCAATGCAAGCTATTTATTTAAAAGAGTTTGGTGCGCAAAGCGTGGTCATTACCTATGGAGCAGAAACAAGTGTAGGTGCGCATCTTAATTTACTTACGGAGTGGAACCTGGTTGAACGTGATTATTATTTGATTGTGGGCAGAATGATCCCCGATAACAATGCCGATATTTTAATAGAAGGTTTTATTCATTCCAATAGCACTAAAAAATTAGTGATTGTGGGAGATGTTCCTTACGCCGATGCCTATGCAGATAAAATAAGAGGGTACCAGGATCCTCGTTTGGTATTTACGGGCTATGTACGTAGTCCTGAAATTTTGGCGAGCCTGTATAAATATTGTTTTGCCTACTTACATGGACATGAGTTTGGAGGTACCAATCCCACTTTATTAAAAGCCATGGCCAATGGATGTGCGATTGCTGCATTAGATACGGTATTTAGTAGAGAGGTTTTACAGTCCAATACTTTTGGCTTCTTTTTTCAAAAAAATCCAAGCTCCGTTTGCGATTGGGTAAACTGGGCCGATCAAAATGCGCCGGACTTAGCCACCCGTCGTTTGGAAATACACCAAGGAATTAACGAAAAATATACTTGGGAAACGGTTTCCAATTTATACCTTTATCATCTTAAAGCTTTGGCAAACAAAAATTAAGCTTGCATGCAGTGGAAACAACGTTTTTAT
>JACCDI010300236.1_pt1 | contig 10734 bp, 12 predicted proteins | sample 7442791 | NCBI WGS metagenome assembly JACCDI01 (sample SAMN15323434, study PRJNA562643) | freshwater metagenome | isolation source: river surface water | place: USA:Blue River Watershed | collected 2017-08-15
CTGATGAGTGCACTGCGATCAAATCTGAGTATACGTCTGAATGCTGCTTTCCTTTCCCTAAAACTCCATGTGGTTTGTGCAAAGGTTTGAATGATACGCAATCCATGACTTTGCTGTGGGCCGAAGAAGTAGAATTTGACGGCGCAACAGTCACGTGCGGTGTGGTCGACAACATTGTAAATTCGGAAGAAGCGAACAGTGTGCTATGTACATCAGCGCAAGAAAAATACCAAGAGGATTGCTGCTTTGATAAATGTAGTTTATGCGATAATAACCCATCTAAAGGAGAGCAGCTTGCGTGGGACTTCGTCGTTGATTTCAATGACACTTCCAAGACTTGTGGCGAAATTGAAGCCATATTTTCAGCAGAGCAAGTGAACTCGAAGAGTGAAGAATGTCGAGACGTCAAGTCGGAATATCATGATCTTTGCTGCTTTCAGCCTCCAACTTCCCCGTGCGAGTTATGTTCTGAGTATGTCCGATGGGATGATTTTGTTGAGTATGAAGGGGGAAACGCAACTTGCAAGGAAGTTGTGGGCTGTTGAAACGAGAAGAGCAAATTGGCGAAAAATGCCTTAAGTCTAAGAAGGTGAATTTGGTGCGACTTTCTTTCACACTAACCGCCAATAGATCACAACTAACTCAGCTTATTTTTCTTCTCATTTACAGCTTCACGAAGATTCTTGTTGCTACGAGCTGTGCGATATCTGTGGAGACTCCTTAGTATTGGATTGGGATACTGTGGTTGAATATGACAAGACGCAGGTTCCATGTGGAGATCTAAAGCCAATATTTGGGAAGAATGAGATCGAACAAAACACGGAAGAATGTGCCAATATTACAGAAACCTACCAGGATCTTTGCTGCTACAGCCCACCCACCTCGCCGTGTAACTTGTGTCAAACAGACTCGGGTTTTCTTGAAGCATATTCAAATGTCGAAATTGAGTTCTGGGGGTCTTCCACAAACTGCTCAGATGCATACGAATACTTGGTGAAAAGAATTGAATTTGATAGCGACACATGTTCATCTGCGAAGGAGTCTATTTCCAATGACTGCTGCTACAAAAAATGTTCTATCTGCGGTGATGGATTTTTCCAGGACTTCAAAGAAATGATCGATTTTGGCGGAGACATAATATCTTGCCTTCAACTACACACAGTCCGAACACATGATGTTTCTGCAGAGTCAGAAGAATGCGGTATCATGCAATCCCAATACGCAGAAGCTTGCTGTTATGAAGCACCTGAAGTTCCCTGCATTCTTTGCATTGAAGGAGCAGTCCAAAGAACTGTTGAAGTAGACTTTAGGGGCCAGACCCAATCTTGTGATTCCGTTGCTAATTATCTTGGAAGCCGTAGCAACAACGGTACTGAAGAGTGCACATCTGCCATCTTGGAATTCAGAGATTATTGTTGCTTTGACAAATGTACTATTTGTATGAATGAAACCGATATGGTAGACTGGGAGACTTATGTAGATTTCGATTCGTCTTCTCAATCTTGTGGGAGTTTCGATTGGTATTTCACCATCAATGTTGTCGAAAAAGGTTCAAAAGAGTGCAATGATCTTCAGATTGCATATTCTGAGAAGTGCTGTTACGCCCCTATTGACTACACTGTTCCCGCATGCTCTTTGTGCAAACAGGATGAATTGTGGTACGATTTAAACGGAGATATTCAAGTAGAATTTGAAGGCGAACCAAGATCGTGCACTGAAGTGAGCAATTCCCTGTTCAGGAAATCAGAGGACAGTAGCGAATTTTGCTCTCAAGCGAAAAGTGAATATTTTGACTTATGTTGCTTTATTAAGTGCGATTTATGTCAAGATGCGCAGTTAGACGCGAACATTGAAATCATGTACAACAACGCGGTCACGACATGCCTTGAGCTCGGTCTTAAGTTTTCAATTGATATCGTTCAAGAAGGGTCAGACGAATGCAATACTGCAAGAGTAAGAATTGAATTTTTGGCGTTGCAATGTTCTGAGTTGACCAGCTACATCACTCAAACTTACTTGCCTGCTTATCAAATTTTTATTCATGAAGGAGCTCTTTGCAGAACCATGTTGTTTTTTGACACCTACAGAACCATGCACGCTTTGCAGCAACGACAACAACCAGGGACAAGTTCGCTCCAATGTTGATGTTGATTTTTACGGTTCGCAAACAACATGCTCAGAATTGAATAGCTTTTTAGTGTCTCGTGAGGAGCAGGTGGGTTTCATGTGCCAGGCTGCGAAAACAGAGCTTCAAGAAACATGTTGCTTTGAAATGTGCACCATTTGCGGCAAGGACGGGAACCTTTATTGGGATAACCCAGTACAATTTAACGAGATGAAATTTGCTTGCGGTGAACTCACTTGGATATTAAGTGGCGAAATGATCGAGGATGGAACCCCTGAGTGTATTGATATGCAAACTTCGTACTTTGATCAATGCTGTACCGGGCCATCCATGGAGATTCCAGACGGCGGTGATAAGTGCGAAATATGCCCCCGCGGAAAGGACTGGTACGCTCAAGTAATCTTCAATGAGACACCAATGACCTGTTTGGAATTGGATTCTGTGTTGCTAAGGGATGGAATATTTGATGGATCCGACGAATGTCAATCTGCAACAGACCAATATTCAGCACAATGTTGTTACACCCCTCCTGTTAAGAGTTGCAATCTGTGTCAGTCCGGAGAAAGTTTTTTCAGTATCAAGGACCAAAGAGTGACTTTCAATGGGGCTGAGACTAATTGCTTTGGCATACACAACTATTTGTCGACAAGAATTGAGGCAGATGACAACATATGCATTGGAACTCAGATCGATCTATTTGATATTTGCTGTTATGACAAGTGCCGCCTATGCCACGACTATCAGCTAGATATGGAAGCTGTCGTAGTGCATGGTGACACTTCTATGGCTTGTTCTGAAATTGAAAACAGCGTTTTCGCCCTTAATCAGACTGCGCAAGGGACTAAAGAGTGCCTGGAAACTCACAAGAAACACTTTGATGAGTGCTGCTACGACATCCCTTGCTCATTATGCACTATAGGTGACAAAAGGTATGAATTATTAGTATCTGATCCAATCACTTTCCAAGGCAGAACTCGAACATGCGGCGAAGTTTCAGTACTCATGGAAACAGAGATGAGTCAAAGTGAAATTTGCAAGAGCACAAAACACGAAGTCTTTGACACATGCTGCTTCCAACAGTGCGAGTTGTGCACGGACCCAGGCTGGGCTGTAGATTGGAATCGTCCTTTGTCATATGACGGTCTTGCATCAACGTGCATAGATGTGTATTTGAATTTGAGAAATGAAATGGTCGCTGCAGGTGACGATCGCTGCCTTACTGTCCAACATACTCTCTTTGATCAGTGCTGTTATAAGATGCCTTCCAATCAGTGTTCACTTTGCCAGAACAGTAACGGTACTTTTTTGAATACCAACTGGAATTATGAAGTATCTTATCAAGGTGCATCAGTAACTTGCAGCGATGTCAGCGCTATGTTGAGCGCGGAAGAGTTGGACAGTCTCCTCTGTCTATCCACCCGAGACCAACTGTGGAATGATTGCTGTGTCCCACATGAAGGTGGGGATAGTGGCTTAGGAGGGATTTTACCCACATTACCTCCAGAAGTTTCTGACGAAGATAAAGGTGGGACTGCAAGTGGATGGGACCCTTCTGACCAAGACGACCTTGGTCTAACAACATTCTTCAGACGTAATGCAGCGCACAAATCCTTACCCCCTTCGCATATCATATCACAAACATTATATGCCTTTGGCGTTTTTGTGTCCCTCGTATATTATGTTTGTTAACAAAACAAAACAAGTCACCTGTTGCCGCGTCTCACCACGGAGCTGGTGCGCGGAATTGAAAATATTACCTGTTTCGTTAGGGATTATGAAGCGAAATAGCATATCTAGGTACCTATCCATCCAACAAAAATAATAATGAGTTTGAAATCCTAATATCGAAAGTGGTCTATAAAGTTAGATAAGGAGTTTCAGTAATACATCATGAGTCATCAACAGATCTCCAATCCATTGAGAGACCATTTCGCGTACAATACATTTCTCAAAACAAAGTGGAAAATGCTGCCAGTATTGGCAAAATTCCCTGTAATGTTCAGACGACCGTCGCATGGTCCTTCCAATAGTCATAGGCAGCCATGTAGGCATCCCTGTTCAAGGGGACGCCGCTGCCCCCCTCATCTTTGCCCAATGCGTTTCTCATAGCAGTCATCGGCGTCATGGGCAATTCATAATTCACGTCTTGAGCTTTGATGCTGACGATCCCCCACGGCGCCGCCTCTTTCTCATGACCCGATGGATCTTTTCCCATTGCAGCGTTTTCTTTTTTAATTTGCTCCCGAGAGTATAAAATCAAATCAAGATATTTTGCCACTGGAAATACTTCTTTCTCTGTAACTGCTCCGCCTGCCAATTTTACCAGCAAGTCCCTGTCGAAAAAGCGAGTCAACACTGGCAATTCTTTTTCAGTTCGTGCTTCGTACTTTGTTCGAAGACAATGTTCGTTTTCTCTTGTGATTGGAAGTACGTTGAGGCGTGCATTGGTGAAATCATTTACGAGGAATAAGTGTTTGCAGAAAGGAGCATATCCCGGTTTTAGATTCGCGGGGTCATATCTCGAGTTGACGATTTCTTCGAATTCTTGAATGGATATGTCGCTAATGATTTCGACGTGAAAAAATGATTTAAAAGTGCGAAGTGAGTAATTTTTCATTTTCTAAACGTAGTCGGTTAGGCTTAAGGACAAAAAAGTTTTTCAATGAAGAGAGAACAAAATCTGTCATGAAAGAAATGAGTGAAAAACATGCGTATTCTAGATTAATTCCCGCAAAGCACTCCACGATAGAATTCAAGCCAAGAAAATTCCACTTACAAAACTGTCCCAGTGTAGGATTTGCAAGTTTCAGCTTCAGAGAATTGTCTGAAACAGAACGGATCCACCACCAATTGTTTTCCTCCACAAGCACTCCCGTTTTCCTGCCCAGATTGTGAAGTCATGGCTAAGTAGGAACAACGAAGGGGCGACGCTTGGGATTTCGAGTTGAAGACAACCTGAGAGAATGCTGCTGTAATCGGAGACGGAATGTGTCGTACAGGAAAAAATACTTTGGCAGAGAGGGAACAATATGTTGAGAGGATGAGGTTGGTGTGCAACCAAGAACTAATGACCATGTTGTTTACTCCACTAAGTGAGGGTTGGGGATGGGGTGCGACGGACTGGAATCCAAATGGAGGGTCGATTGTCAGTGTAACTGAAAAAAGGTGTGTTATATTTTTTTGAGATATCAGAGATCAGAGGTGAATTGCGGGTACTATATTACTACTAAAAACTAAAGTACGATACTTGGAATCATGTAGGGTAGATGATCGTGGATGGCCAACTGATAGATGACTACATCTAGAGGTACGAACTTCCGTTGACACAACAACTCAAGGATTAACGAGAGAAGGCTTGTGAGGCCGGTCTATTGTGGCTTAAATAAATTCAATGAATACACGTACAGTTCGTATTCCATAAATTACAATTCTCAAATATTTGGCACAATATGCGAAGCCTTTATTGCGACGTCAAAAAATTTGGTCTCATCGTTTAAGCCTCTAATCGAAGCAGGACTGGACGAACGAATCAAAGGCTTCGAAATACACAGTAAAGGGATGCAGAAATAATACCGAACTGTCTAGAGTACAATATTACTGTGCAAGGGTGTTCGTAAAAAAAAACTAGAGAGAAATTCTAACTCGAAGGATCAAGTATCTAAGTTCGAGAGCCATAATGATATTATTTATTACCAAATATTGTAAAATACAATAATAATCAGCTTAGAAAATGACGTAATCATTAGAATAACTACGCAGACATATTTAACCAATTCTCTCTAAGTCAACAAGCAAGCGAGCAACGGACAACTTATTCAAAGAGGAGAGTCAATAAAAATCTTATTTAACTTTGACACGTCTTACATCTTGAGGAAAAGCAGCAACAGGGAAAGGGAACGAATTGATAAATCTCTTAAGAAAAGAAGGGGGCAGGAGGGGACAAAAGGGCGAGAACAAGTAATAATGACTTCGAATGAATTGCTCTTGACGTTAAAATTGACTTTGGCAATAGCAAAGGCTCAAGTTTTTGTGCCTGCAGTGCCCGAACCAACTAACATCCCAAAGTCTCCGCTTTCCCCGACGTTGCTTGAAATTAATACGACAACAATTCCTACAACAGCGTCATATAGGACGCTTTCACCGAGTCAAGATTCTTTCCGAGGCCAGTTTCCTCCCACTTATTTTCCCACATCCCGGCCTAATTCTCGTACGACTCCTGGAGTTCCCACACTAGTGCCAACACAACCCACCGAGAACAATAGGGATACTTCTACGTCTTCGAGTTCACAAATACCTAGCACGGAGCAGCAGTCATCCACTCCTTCCCTTTTTCCCAGCTTCGGCCTTTATACCAATACCTCAAATAATATCACCTCATCATCTGAACATCCAAGCATATCACCCAAAATTGATTTTTCAGTATTAGAACCATCAATAACTTATCCTTATCCTACCCTGTCTCCCATGGTTTCAATGAATCCAACATATGTCTTGTCTTATCTTCCTTCCGAGTCCGCATCTTCCATAGCACCCTTCAACAATGAGTCGTGGCCTTTTCCGTCGTCGAATTCTTCATTCTCTCGAACCAACCAGTCTTCTCTTTCAGAATTTCCAACACAAAATCCTTCTGTGGCACCAAGTGTCCCCACCATCGATGAAATTGTAATACCAGCACTCACAAAATTTCCTTCTAAATCACCCTCTATTGCATCGGTAACTTCAATCCCCACTTCCAACCCCAGTCAAAGTCAACTACCAGATTCTCCTCACACTGGGTTCCAAGTAGATCCAGAGAGATCTAGTGGTTTATCACTAAAACTAATTGGCATTGGCGAAATTCTGGATCAAAGACAATGGGAGAAGGACACGTCTGCTTACATCAGGAGCTACTTCAATGACTATGCACTTGGACCTGGTAGATACGGAAACGACGAATTAAGATATGCAATTTTCGACGTGGATGCAACTGTGAAATTAATGGGCCAGGTTTCGAGCAATAGCGGAGATGGTGAAGTTGCCGTGGAAAGGACATCAAATGGAGCGTTGATATCCCCAGCTGTAATTGTGACGTATGATCAAATCACTACGTACAAAACATCCTTCCAAGCGCGAGTAGACCTCAACTATGTCCTTCGAGTTCCTTTCAAAACGAAGGCGTCTAGATATGAGTATATTTCATACTTGCAATCTGCCTCCACAGAATACGATAATATCACATTTGTCAAATATATTCCGATGACAGAACTGCCTCCTCCAACCAAGAATATTAAAGAAGAATCTTCATCCAGCGTTGGTGATAGCGGTCCGAACTGGTTGATAATTGGAGCATCCATTGGTGCAGGAGTTGCCTTAATCATCATTGTGATTGGGCTCGTAGTCATTGCGCGGAAAAGGAAACATCCATCGACCAACATGTTGCCAGTGAATAACGACCCTCCATCTTTTCATATTGATGCAGATGACATGAGTTCCATTACCGGTGTGCATTCAACATGTGTGCTAGGGACAACTGAATATTCGGAAGTTGTGGTTAATATCAGCGCGCCGCCAGGAAGACTTGGAGTGGTTGTGGATACTGCACCGGGAGGAGGCCCTCCATACGTTTGTGAGTTGAGACCAGGAAGCGTCCTCGAGGGTCAAATTCGAGTTGGAGATAAGTTGATAGCTGTCGATGCCGAAGACGTGCAGAAAATGTCGGCCATAAGAGTCTCGAAGTTATTGGCAGGTAAGAGTGTCAATTCGCAAAGGAATATTACGGTTTTAAGGGAGGTCAGAAATGGAGACTCTATTTTGTAATTCTCAATCAAAAGATGCAATAGCTAGATTGCGCTCGGGCGCCTAAATAACGACAATAAAATATTTTTTTTAGTTATCTCGAGCAGTATATAATGATGGTATGCTATCATGATATTTCGCACTACAACCAAGTCAAAAGCAGAGTAATCGCAACAAAAAAAGAATGAAGTGGGTCTAAAAACGAAATTTTTTGTATTTGGGGTTTACGACACAATGATTTTTATTTCATTTCTTCATTGGACTCAATTCAGTACTTTTTTGCTTGTATCTTATTTTGAAAAACTTTTACACGATAAACAAGATGTCATCGCATCTCAATAGTTCTGTTTGTACTCTTTCAATACATCGCCTGCAATGACCAAATGCTGAATCTCACTTGTTCCCTCGTATATCTCAGTGATTCGAGCATCGCGGTAGTGTCTTTCCGCCGGCATCTCGGTTACGTATCCCATACCGCCAAGAATTTGAATTGCTTGATGAGAACACATCGTCGCAGCTTCACTTGCGGCAAGTTTGGCCATAGCTGCTTCACGTGTAAAACGTTCTTTGTTATCTTTCAACTATTCACAGACAGTACAGCAGAAAATTAAGAGGAATCAAAATAAGTAACACTGACTCATAAAAGTACAAAAGTAATCTCACCATTGCAGCTCTCCAAGTCAATAGCCTTGCACTATCCCTTGCCACCACCATCTTGCTAATCTTCCTTTGAATCATTTGCAATTCAGCTATCGGTTTTCCGAATGCTTCTCTCTCCAATGCATACTTGACAGCACAATCAATGGACGCGGATGCAATTCCCAACGCTTGACCTGCAACACCGATGCGCCCTCCATCTAAAGTTTGCATTGCAATTTTGAAGCCCTGTCCTAGCTCGCCGATAAGATTTCCTTTTGGAATACGGACATATTCCATAATTAGATTGCTGGTCGACGAAGCTCTGATACCCAATTTGTCTTCTTTTGCTCCGAGAGAAAAACCTGTCGCGTCCATGGGAACAACAAAGGCAGAAATGCCTTTATGTCTGTCATTAAAACACAAATAAGAAACAAGAAATAAGGAAAAGGGATTTTTGTTCAAATCATTCAGAGACGTTGACTCTCACGACAGAACGATTGAAACTCAATCATTACCGTGAACTTACTTCAAGGATTTGTCCGTTGTAGCAAAAACAACGGCCGCGCTGCTCTCATGAGCATTCGTAATCCACGCTTTCGTTCCGTTGATGATCCACCCATCCCCATCATCGGTAGCAGTTACTTTTGCAGCACCAGCATCACTTCCATTTCCGGGTTCCGAGAGTCCAAAACATCCAATTTTCAATCTCCCATTATCGTCCCGATCTTGTCCTACAAAAGGATTCACATATTGTTCTTTCAACTCCGGTGATCCAAAAGTATCAATTGGGTAGAGGTAGAGACTATTGTGGGCAGACATGATGACGCCGACTGATGCACATCCACGACTGATCTCCTCCATGGCAATTGCATACGATAGGGCGTCGAGTTCCGAACCGCCATTATCAGAATGCACGTTAATCCCCATCAAGCCAAGTTCCGCCTATTATTCATTTCAGTGGGTTGCATACTTATACATCAGAAAATAAAAAAATAAAAGCAAAAAAAATGGTTCATTCCTTCAAAGTTTTTCCAAAAGTCGACAGAGCCAAAAACAACTTATACATTGAACAAATACAAATATCGTCGACCAATACAGTGACTATCGACTATCGTTTAACAGGATTTATCTTCGGTGCATATTGTTGAAATATTACTTACCAACTTCTCAACTGCATCTTTAGGAAATTCATGTTTCTGATCCCACTCCCTCGCATTAGGCATCAATTCTTCCTCCGCAAACTTGCGACACATTTCATAAACCATGGCGTGCTCTTCTGGTAGTTGTGAGTGGCTGATGTAATTTCTCACGGACGAGAAGTGTGGGTTGGCTGATGAGATTGAAGATTGAATTTGAGGTGGCATTGACCGCGATCGGAGGGTGGTCGATGATCTTGATGCAGTGCAGCCATTTTGAGGGAAAATGGTCGAGGAGAGTTTGGACTGGAGACGTCGAGTGAGCGAAGAGGCGAAACGCATGGTCGATAACAAAAAATTTCAGTGAGATGATGTGAGACGGATTACTATTATTACTTATTTGTAGGATAGATACGTGGATTGTCGATAATTGTGAATGGAAACCTATCGAAACAATTGTAAAAACAATTATGAATATGTCATAGTTGTGAATAATAAAATGAAACAGAAGAGAATATGCCGCCAATCCGATGATTCTGTCATTGTAAGTACTGACATGATTTCGGTGGGTGTCAATGACGCCAAAAAAAATTGGATGTTTTTTACTCCTCTGCCCCGTCTTGTAGGACCATGGATATTATACTAGTATCATACAATGGTGAAATGAATGACTTTCCTCATGGAACTCATTGCTCGCTCTTTTTGTACTACGGCACAAGTAGTTTGAGAAAGTGTTAAAGACGTGTGCAATTTTTTCGAAGATATTGGATTGGCGACATAATTATTTTGGCAATGATTTCGAGACTTCAATCTCCCAGTCCTTTAAAAGTTGACTATCACTGTTATTGACTATCCCCAATTAAAACCTATCATTAAGTGTGATGATTCATACAACCAAATAGTAGCGGTGATAGTTATCTATCTCTGATAGTAACTGTGATAGTTAATACTTAACTATAATAGACATGACAACAGAGTAGGGACTTAAAACCCCCCAAAAAATTGTTTAAAAATTTGGATACCGAATTAATAGAAGTAAGAAAACTAAATAATAAGTCA
>JACCDI011852335.1_pt1 | contig 10734 bp, 7 predicted proteins | sample 7442791 | NCBI WGS metagenome assembly JACCDI01 (sample SAMN15323434, study PRJNA562643) | freshwater metagenome | isolation source: river surface water | place: USA:Blue River Watershed | collected 2017-08-15
GTCTTTCCACCACAAATGTTCGGAGGTCACGTATTGCGTTTCCATATCCAAGTAGATTTTCATGCCGCGACGATGTACCTCTTTAATGAGCTCAATGTAATCTTGCATGGTGCCAAATTCTGGGTCGATTTTTTCAAAATCATTGGCAAAATAATTATGGTAGCAGTCGGCCTCATAGAGCGGGAAAAGCAAAATGGAGGTCACGCCCAGTTCTTGCAAATAAGGTAGTTTCTGGCGCAAACCGTTTAAATCACCGTTGAAATCGCCATTGCTGTCATAGAAGCTGCGTTGGCACACATGGTACATGACTTCGCCTTTAGTGGCTTTTTGTGCCAAAAGTTGTTGTCCTAAAAATAGGATCAATAGTAGGAAGTAGGCATTTCTCATATGAATGATTTTAATTGCTGTTTTAATGGTTTTGCATGTGGAATTTCAAGACGCCGCCCGACATGATATCCGTGTAGCGAATGATTGGCTTGGCTAGAACTTGCTTGTTCAAGGTCGGATTTTCTTGATAGATATTTGCTTCTGAAATATTTTGGGCCTTGACCACGAAACGCTTGTTTTGAGGTAGGTGCAGCGTTGCCTTCTTCACTTGCGGACTTCCTATGACAAACGTTCCATTTGCAGGATTCACCGGATAAAATCCTAAACTTGAAAGGATGTACCATGCGCTCATTTGACCGCAGTCGTCGTTGCCGATCATGCCGTTGGGCGTATTTTGATGGAAATCGTTAATGACCTGATGGATATACTTCTGGCCTGTTTTGAACTGATCGGTAAAGGCATACAAATAAATGATGTGGTGACTCGGCTCATTGCCATGCGCAAACTGACCAATCATGGCTTCTTGCCCGAGGAACTTATTTGGGTTGAGTGCTTCGGTCGTGAAAAACGCATTCAATTTTTGGGTAAACTGTTCTTTGCCACCGAGTAAGTGCATCATTCCAGGCACATCGTGTTGGGCTGGCGTCCAAAAATACTGCCAAGCGTTGGCCTCAGTGTAATCGCCGGGGTTGTTCAAAGGTGACGTAGCCATGAGCGGATCAAATGGTGTGCGGAATTGTCCATTCGAGTGCTTTCCACGTAAAAAGGTTGTTTCAGGATCATACAAGTTTCGGTAATACGCTGCTCTTTTCTGAAAGTCCAGCACAATATCTTCACGACCAAGTTTGCTTGCCAGTGCCGACACACACCAATCGTCATAGCCGCTTTCGAGGGTTCTAGAAACGGATTCGTTGTCCAAAAGATCGAAGGGGTAATAGCCAAACTTGGTGTACATTTCCCAGTTTGAATTGATATGACTTTTGGTGCTGGTTTCAACCATGGCATTGAGCGCCTCCTCCGCGTTAAAACCCTTGAAGCCGTTCTGATAAGCCGATAAAATCATCGGGATGGCGTGGTTGCCGATCATGCAATAGTTGTCTTGGCCCCAGGCGGTCCAGATGGGTAAAAAACCTTTGGCTTGGTGGTGCAACAGCATGGTCTGAACAATGCCATCGATTTTTTCTGGCGCGACAATTTGCAACAGCGGAAAGGTAGCTCGATATACATCCCAATTAGAAAGCGTGGAATAATACACCTTATTGGGCGCTAGCCGCACTTGGTCATCGGCGCCACGGTAACGGCCATCTACATCTGCAATATTCGAAGGTTGCAATAGCAAATGGTACAAAGAAGTGTAAAAGACCTCTTTTTGATGTCGAGGTGCCTTGATGTCAATTCTCGATAAATAGTTTTCCCAACTTTTTTGGTTTTCATTGCGCACTTTTTGAAAATCCCAATGGTTGATTTCTACCTCCAAATTGTCCTTTGCTCCTTCTACACTGACCGCAGATAGCGCAATTTTTACTTTTAAGGTCTTGGACGCATCGAGCACAAAATCCAGGAGGTAATGAGGCGCTTTGTCGTTTGGCTTTTGAGAAAGGGCTGTTGATTTCACAAAAGGATGATCAAAGGTCATGGTAAAGAAATACTTGCGCTTCACCCAATTATCGGTGTAACAATACCCAGATATCGTGGTGCTGTCTTCAAAAGTAACCTGACTTTCGAGCACCAATCCTTTCGGATCGTTTTCTTCAAAGACAAAGCGCAAACCATGCTGAAAATCGATGTAAACCTGCGCTTCTTTTTCGGGGAAGGTATATTGATGAAAGGCCACTCTTTCTGAGCACGTGAGTTCTACCTTAACGCCGTCTTGTTTGGTCAGGGCATAATAGCCAGGGTTGGCCTGCTCCGATGCTTTGAAATACGCGTTCTTTAAATTTTCTTTTTGCGGATTGATCGGTAACAATAGAATGTCGCCCATTTCATTGATGCCCGTACCGCTGAGGCGCGTTTGCGAGAAACCCATCAAGAAAGTGTCTTTGTACTGATAACCACTCGTGTGATTCCAGCCATAATCTTGGTTATCGGGCCCAGGCTGCACCATCCCAAAGGGCATGGACGGCCCCGGAAAGGTATGACCTGTTCCGTCGGTTCCGATAAAAGGATTGACAAATTTATTGTACTTCTGCGCGGATAGCATCCAAGCCAAACATACAAAACAGAGCAAAACCATCCATTTTAACTTCATACCTTCAAGTTTTCTTGTAAATAGGTTTTCATTAGGCTATTCACTTCCCATTGGTCAGACAATGGCTGTTGGGTGAAGGGTGCTTGCGGCATGTATGGGTAAGGCCCAAACTCTGGGGTAATGGTCAAATACGCAGCTCCTTTATGCGCATGAAAATGAATGATTTCTTTCCACCATGTGGTATATTGATCCAATTGCGTTTGCCATTCTGGTGCAAACGGGTGGTTCACCTGCGGACTTTGCGCAAATCCTATGCGGGCATGGATGTGCTTTATGTTTGGATAGATGCGTGTCAATAGTTCTTTTTGGTCACTTAAATCACTTTCTGAAACGACACAAAAATGCGAAAAATCGGCAATTAGTTTGAGCTCCGGAAAAATGGCAAGGTAGTCCAGGAGTGTTTTCAGATGAAAGGAAAACCTGCCCCTATGGATTTCATGCCAAATGGGTATGCCAGACTTGGCTGCAATCTCTTCGGTCAAATGAAGGATATTTAAATTGGCCTCGAAATCAAAAAAGTCTTTGCCTGTATGCGAGTTGATTGCATTTGGATTTAAGCCAACGAGAAAATGCAGTCGCTCTGTCAACCGTTCTATGTACGCAGCAACAGTTTCAATTTCGTTTGAAAGCACCTGTTGCGCAATGAAGATAAAATCTGGATGGCTCGTCTTGCGGATGCGCTCCAATTCTGACATAAATTCATCCACAAATTGCTGATCATCCGGAAAGTTGATTTCTACGCCATCGAAGCCGTTGGAAAGCACTTTGTCTAAAAAAGCTTTCGCACAAAGATCTTCTGATCCCCAATACGTACAAAGGTATTTGATCTCCATGGCTTATTTAGCGTAAATGACAGGATTGAGAGGCGTTTGGATGACCTCTCCAATTTGCGCTCCGGGGCACCAAGTTTTCCAATCGTTTTCTTGATTGGCATTATCGGGCTGCTTGAGCAACATGTCCTTATCCATGTAAATAATGGTCATGACTTTTCTCATGTCTTGGGTGGTGTTGGCTCCTGCCCGGTGAAAAACCCAACCCGAATGAAAACTGATTTCACCGATATCAAAAGGCTCAATGACGTGCTGAAAATCCGTAACCCGCAATTTTTTTTGCATCACGGCCTCACTTTGGTCGCCAATTTCTAGCTCTCGACCCTCTACAATGACATGACTTCCGGCACTGAACTCCAACGGCCCCATTTCTAAAGGTGTGGCTTGCAATGGAATCCAGGCTGTGACGGTTTTATCCGTTGCCAAGGGCCAATAGTACTGGTCGGCATGCCAAGGTGTTATGCCGCCGCCACCTTCTTTGAACAGCGCTTGATCGTGATAAAGGCGCACGCCATCGACCTGCATTAAGTCAGCGGCAATTTTACCTAAGCGCTGACTCAAAATCAATTCTTCGACAAGCGGGTTTTCGCGCCATAAATTAAAGAGTTGCAGAAAGGCTTTGCCATAAGTGCTGCGCTCTTCAAGCGGTGTGTGATCTTGATTCATTTGACTCACTTGTGCAGATATGAGCTCGTTTAAATAAGCAATGGTGTCTGCATCAAAGACTTGCTTGAGTTTGATGTACTGATTTTGCTGATAAAAGGCTATTTGCTCTTGCGTTAGCAAATAGGGCGTGTCGAAAACTTGCTGCATGAAGTCAAAATTGGTAGTTCAAAAATATAACTTCTACATGGCGTGAAATGATCCGATTTTGTATATTTACAATACTATATTGAATTATATATAAATTTATCGATTATATTTAGTCAATAAGAGCTCATGAAGGCACAATTAGAAGACATCCCCTCCAAAAAAGGAGACGCGAGTTTTTACGTCAAACACTTGCGAGTTCCTGCCTTTGACTTCAAATGGCATTACCATCCTGAATATGAACTCACCTACATCCTTAAAGGAAGAGGCTACAGAGTAGTCGGGAATGCACACGCGCATTTTTCAGAAGGGGATTTGGTATTATTAGGCAGCAATTTACCGCATACTTGGTGTGGAAAACTAGACAGCGGCGCGCCCTCGGAAGCGCTGGTCATACAATTTTCAAAGGAACTCATTGAACCATTTTTGAAACTAAATGAAAGCAGACACATCCGAAGTCTCATCGATCTTTCATGGAGAGGTCTAAGTTTTCAAGTCAATCAACAACTTGAGGCCAAACTGCATTCATTGGCAAATACCTCAGGACTAGAAAGCATATTGTCCTTACTTTCTATTCTCCATCATTTAAGTGAGGTAAAATCTAAACCACTTACCACGGAAAATTACCACGGCATCATTACCAAACAATTTGAAACGAGGGTAAATAAAGTGTGTACACACTTGCAACATCATTTCCACGAAGCCATTACTTTGAAACAAGTTGCAGATCTTATTTATATGTCGGAAAGCAACTTCTGTAAATTTTTCAAAAAAGCCACCGGCACTACATTCTCAGATTACGTCAATGACCTTCGCATCACAGAAGCCTGCCATATGCTATTATACACTGACGAAACCATTAGCCATATTGCTAACGCCTGTGGTTTTGAGTCTTTGAGTTATTTCAATCGTGTTTTTTTGAAGAAAAACAAGCAGACTCCTTCTGTTTTTAGGAAAAGTGAGGGGTAGAATTATCCTTTTGGTTCCTCTACCCTGCCGTCGGCATGCTTGGCAAAGCGCCCTAACTTAGCATCGTGAACTTGATCGTAGCGCGGCCAAGGCCAGCCACCGAATTGGGTGGTTTGATAGTCTTGGAAAGCTTGGTAGATTTCTTCTTTGGTATTCATGACAAACGGGCCGTGCTGTACAACAGGTTCGTTGATCGGGCGCCCTTGCAGCACCAATACTTTGGAACTTTCAGTACCATTTTTAAAAGTACAAACCTGCGCCGCATCGACATCAGCAGCGTGGTAATGCGCAATTGTTTGGCCGCCAATTTGTAAGCCATTACCCTCGTAATAATAAATACTGCGATTGACCCCAGTAGCTGTTGCAGGCAGCTCAAAAGTAGCGCCTGGCTCTAGGTGAATATTGTAAATGGCAACGTGGTTGTTGGCATCGGCCGCCCAAGAATTTGGAGGGGTATTGGCAGACTGATGAGCGCCTAACTTTCCGACAAGTACCTCGACGTGAGCTGTACCCGAAGGTGATGAAACACTAAATTTAGGAACAGACTCTGCCCAAAGCATCTTGAAATGCGGCTCTACCATTTTGCTGCGCTTCGGTAAATTGAGCCAAATCTGAAAAAGTTCTAAGGGGTTGTCTTTGTCTTGGTTGAGCAACGGAAACATTTCTGCGTGCTGAACTCCTTTACCTGCGGTCATCCATTGAACATCGCCGTTGCCATAACGACCTGCCGCCCCCATGCTATCGGCGTGGTCAACCAAACCGGTTCTGACAACAGTGATGGTTTCAAAACCGCGGTGTGGGTGCCCAGGGAAACCAGGAACAGTGGAGCCATGGTACATGCGAAAGCCGTCCTTAACGATGAAATCTTGGCCCATATGGCGACCTTCAAATAGCTTTGGATCGGGGCCTAAAGCCGCGTTGCCTTTCGGAAAGAAATCTTCGTGGTGCACACAAAATAAAAATGGATCTAGGGTTTCCCATTGGAAGCCGAGGGGTCTGATTTTAAAAATCAATTGCTGCATATCGTTGGATTTTGGCTTTCCCCAATTCGAAAATGGAAAAAGCAGTGCTCCGCCGAGCCCAAGGCTCAGTCGGGAAAGAAAGGAGCGACGTTCAAGTTGATGTGGCATTCTTTTTTTTGACTAAAATTAATGCTTTAACCCGAAGTTAAAATGAACCTAGCTCAAGAATTTTGCAAGATACTATTGTACCGAAACCAATTTGATTTCAACGCGTCTGTTTAAACGACGTCCTTCTTTGGTTTTGTTGGTAGCGACAGGTTTGTTGAAACCATAAGATGCGATCACAAAATTTGAAGCATCTAATCCGCGTCCTTCTAAATAAGTGCGAACGCTATTAGCTCTATTTTTAGATAAACGCAAGTTATAAGAAGCTCTACCCGTGATGTCGGTATGGCCATCTAGGAATATCTTGAATTGCTTGTACTTGGAAGCAAACTTAGCCAAATCGTTGAGCGTTTGGTTATAAGTTGCTGCAAGCTCGTAAGAATCAAATGCAAATAATATATTCTCAGGCTGGTGATTGGCAAGGAAAGTAGCCAATAACTCTGGGCTGAGCACCGGTACTTCTGGGTCAAACACGCTGCTTAGATCGAGGCTAGCCATATTTTGAAGGGAGGCAATTCTCTTTTGGAGTTCTTCTTTTGTTAAACTACTTGCCTCTAAGGCGAGTTGAATGAATTGTTGCTTGAAAGTTTCGGTGAATTTTGCTGCAACTGCTTCAAACTCTTTTTCTAAGGCAAGGATTCTTTTTGAAGTGTCTTGATAAGCTCGAAGATCGGCTTCCAAAAGATTTCTTAAAGCTGGATCTGCGTCTTGCAACAATTGATTGATTTGCTCAAGGAGTTGGAGCTTGGCCGCTGGATCATTTTCATTGTTGAGTAAAGCCAACAAACTATCAAGTGTTTGCATGACCGCTGGGTCCGCATCTGTCTTAGTTTGCAAGTAGCTACTCACCTTTTGTTGAATAGACGCTTGGATGGCTTGCTGTGCTTTTTCTAGCGATTGAATGGAATCTTGAATAGCAGAAGTTGCATCGAGATATAAAGTCTGATACATGAAGTTTGAAAAATCGGCTTTTAACTGCTGATTTTCAGGGGTATTTTCTAAACTTAACACTTCGGAGAATGCCAATTTACTCGACTCGGAAAGCTGTTTGCTATACGATTGTTGGGCCAACAACTTCTGATTACGGATATTGAGTTGGTACTGAAGCGTCTCGATGTAACGACGGTTTTGTTCGGCAAGCGCCGGATTCACAAGATTCAAATTCTTCTCAATCAAAGCCAACAAAGCGGCTTGTTCGTTAGGGTCATTGCTTGTCTTGAGTGCCTCGATAGCCCTATTGATCTCACTTAATGCATTCATCTTGAGTGCGTAATCTGCACCCGCATCTGCGACAATTTGACGATTTAAAGTATCCAAAAGTGCATTCAGTTGCGCATAGGTTTCCTCGGTTTGCGCCATAAGTGCCTTTTGCAATTGTTCAGATGAATCGGCGAGTGCTTTCATGGAAGTTGAGGCCAAATTCAATAGGATATTTGGCGACCCTACTTTGTCTAATAAGGACGTCAGCGCCTCGCTTCTTTCATTCTTGTAATTGAGGCTGCTATCTACAAAAGCAAGTTCATTGATTACATATTGCTCTGCGGCCGTAAATTTAAAAAAGTAAGCGTCGTCATGGAGGCCATTTGACTGCCTATTCGTAGCAAAAAATCCGGTTTGGTTATCAATAAAACTTAAGTCGAAATCATCAAAAGTGGAGTTGATACTGAGGTTTTCCGTTTGCCCATTTACATTCAAACAATACACATCTAAGCCACCTTGCCCCCCAAGTCTGTTCGAGGCAAAATACAAACGATTGGCTTGAACAAAAGGGTAAAAATCGTCTGAACTTGAATTGACCAACTCAACGCGCTCTGCAGAGCCGAAGCCATTGTTGAGCACCGCAACACGATAGATATCGTAACCACCCAGCCCTCCTGGCATATTTGATGAAAAATAGAGTGCTTTAGTCTGCTCATCGAAATAAGGATGAACAATATTATACTTTTCTGAATTCAAAGGAAAGGCCACTGCATTAGACCAACCGCTGTCTAGGCGATTGAGGTAATACAAGCCCATATTATAGGCAATCTCTTCGCTATTATTGTGAGAAAAATAAACCCGACTCTGATAACGATTGGTGGCGAACGCGCCATCGTTGTGCATCGAACTCACCAACCACATTTCTTGCGTTTCCGCATTTTTTAAATAGGCATCTTGAATAACACAACCCTCAAGTTGATAAATATCTGTAAATGGTCTTTGGGCTACCTCGTCTAAAATGACTTGTTTTTGTTCATCTAATGAGGCTGTAACCAAGTACATTTTACCATTGAGCATACGTACACCGTATTCATCATAGGTGGTATTGAAGCACGCGGAGGAAAACTCATAGCGATCAACCTGAGCGTAGGTAGTTCCAAAAAGGAATAGTAAGGCGAAAAAATAAAGTTTCATGCCAATTTTAAAAGGATCAAAATGGATCATTAATTAAAAAAACGAGGGCCTTGAAATTTACTGCTATTGCCTTGACCTAATTTCAAACGAAGAACCAATTCATGAGATTGGGAAGAAACGCGATTCAAACCAGAAAGGGGGTAGTTATAGTTGTAACCAACATATAATTTTTGATTCACCTCATGGCCTGCAATAATACCGACTGAACTTCCCAATTGGTAATTCAATCCAATATCTAACATTTTTCGGTAAGTACCTGTTGCTGAGATATCGAGCATGATTGGCAAACCTTTGATGTAACGAACCATCCCTACCGGACGCAAAACCCATTCATTGGAAAGGCGAACATCTCCTCCTGCGTATGCAACAAAGGATTTCCCTTCTGTCACTTGCGTAAGATTCGCATTGGTGAATTTAGTATTGAAAATGCGAGGTTGTGCCAAACCAAAATAAAGATGTTTGCTATAGGCCAACAAACCCCAACCTGCATCTAAACGCGTTCCTGAATTCAAGACACCTTGCATGTGCGGGTCGTTGAGTACGGTTGTTGTCAAAGAAGGCAAGTCTACGGATACATTAGAAATGGCACCTCTCAAGCCCATCGATATGCGAAAGTTTTTGTTCACTTTCAAATGGTAGGCAAAATCTAAGGAAGCACGATTCGTTGTTATAGGACCTAACTGATCATTATAACAAGCCGTCCCGATTCCCATATTCTTGAACAAACGGAAGTTACCTAACGCCGAAACAGTTTGTGGAGCACCAGTAAAACCAACTAAAGATTTTCCAGCGATAATACTGATTTCGTCTTTGGCATTCGCTCCGGCTTGTGCAGGATTAATGAGTAAAGCGCTAAACTGATTTCTTCTAAAACTTGGGTCAGCTTGTCCAAAGGCAACAGACGTGAAAACAGTAAATAATACGAGGTATGAAATATTTTTAAACATGATATTGAAATTTTATCAGTGAAGAATTAATGAATACGGTTGATGTAAATAAAGCCTTGTTTCACTAATTGATCTAAGGTTAAAATGTAATAGTATGTATCGTCTGGAAGCGCTGCGCCTGTTACGGAAGATGTTCCATCCCAATCATTTGCATATTGCGCTTGTTCGTATACTTTGTTTCCAAAGCGGTCGTACACCTCCAAGGTTACTTGGTTGTACGCCTCAAGTCCAGGAATCACAAGTAAATCATTGTACTGATCGCCATCTGGCGTGAATCCGGTTGGAACTACAGCTTGAGTGGTATTGACTTCTGAGTCACAAGCGTCGTCAACTTGATCGAAGTCTAAATCGATGCCGCTCAACTCTACGGTCACAAGCACAACAGCTTGCGTTTTGTTACCGTGAATATCTGTAACAGTAAACAACACTTGATTTACTCCTAAATCGTCGCAAGTAAACGTACTTGGGAAAATTGTCATGTTCGCAATTCCACAATTATCGTAAGTTCCGGTATTTACATCTGCAACAGTAATAGAAACTGAACCTGTTGTTTGTAGACTCACCGTAATTGGACTCAATACAGCGACTGGAACAACAGTGTCTCGAACCTCTACTACTTGAGTTGCTGTAGCGATATTACCAGCAGCATCTGTTACAGTCCAGGTAACGGTAGTGTATCCAAACGGGAAGAGTGCTGGCGCATCGTTGGTAACGGTGGCTACAGTACAGTTATCGGTGACAACTGGCGTTCCTAATACTACATTCGCTGCTTCACAATCTATGTTCGTAAAGGTCACGAGTGCAGTTGGTGCCACAATTGTCGGATTCTCTGTATCTAATACAGTTACGGTTTGAGTGGTAGTTGCTGTGTTGCCAGAACCATCGGTTACGGTCCAGGTAACGGTAGTAACACCTAATGGGAATACCGTTGGTGCGTTGTTCACAACACTTGCCACAGAACAGTTGTCTGCTGTAACTGGCGTTCCAAGTGCGACGTTGAACGCGGCACATGCGCTGTTGGCATTGATGGTTACGTTTGCAGGAGCTGTGATGGTTGGGTTGGTATTGTCTACAACAGTAAC
>JACCDI010676633.1_pt1 | contig 10733 bp, 9 predicted proteins | sample 7442791 | NCBI WGS metagenome assembly JACCDI01 (sample SAMN15323434, study PRJNA562643) | freshwater metagenome | isolation source: river surface water | place: USA:Blue River Watershed | collected 2017-08-15
ATCTTCCAATAAAAAACAAATATTATAAACAGATGAAACGCCCACGACAATTATCATTGACACACACCAATATGATTATAGGCGTTCCATCTTCCAATAAAAAACAAATATTATAAACAGATGAAATTATACTCTAAAAATAATTAATCAAAACCACTATAAATATACGATTAAAAAACAATATAAAATATTATTATTCAGCATTTAAAAACAATATTGGAAAAAATATTTTTATTCAAAAAAAAATTGAATCGTTTATAAACTTCTACACAATTAAAAGTAATAAAATAACTAGTAGTTAATATGACAATAATGCTTAACTATATTATTACTTCGTAAAATAAAGATTCAATGTTCCAGATTTTCCCTCATAAGTTCCATTAATTTTTAAAATTAGCTCAGTTTCTGAAAGACTTGCAATATCAAAAGTGCCATTAAAACTTGAACCATCAACTGAAATTAATATGCTATTACCGTTTAGATTCCAAGTTCCTACTTTTTCTTCAAAATCACAATTTGGCAAATAATTTCTGAATTTCACTACTCCCCCAGCTAAAATTTCAACATAATCTTTACTACATCCATCTTCATTTTTTAAATAATTAGTTGAATATGGAAGAGTAAGTCCACTTGAGGATGCCGTTGATTTATTAAAATTCCATTTGCCTTCAAGATAATCTAAATCGACAGGACCGCTAATATCTTTTGTACAAGAAGTGAAAGTTATCCCGAAAATAAATACTAAAACCAAAATTACTCCTATTTTTTTCATTTTTTTTTTATTTAATTTAAAACACAATGTTACAAAAAATATTTAGAGAATAGACTTTAACCGTATATTTTTGCATTTAAACGAAATAAAAAGTAATTTTTTAAATTAATATAAGAATTGACTTAAATTAATACTTTCCATAAATATTTGAACAATTATAAATCTACTTCACAAAGTAACTACATTTGTGAACAATAAATAGGAATGAAATATGAAACTCGTTTTTGCCACCAATAACAAAAATAAAATCCTCGAAGTCCAACAAATGCTTCCTTCTGCTATCGAAATTATAAGCCTCGAAAGCATTGGCTGCTTTGAAGAAATTCCTGAAACAGCGGCAACAATCGAAGAAAATGCCATTATGAAAGCCAATTATGTGACTGAAAAATATGGTTTCGATTGCTTTGCCGATGATACAGGACTTGAAGTGGAGGCTTTAAACGGAGAGCCGGGGGTTTTCTCTGCAAGATATGCAGGAGAACAAAGCAATTCTGAAGAAAATATGAATAAATTATTGGAAGCTTTATCTCATGAAACCAACAGAAAAGCCCAATTCAAAACCGTCATTGCATTGAATTTAAACGGAAAACAACACCTTTTTACGGGCATTGCTAGTGGCAAAATCACATTAGAAAAAACGGGGAATCAGGGTTTTGGATATGACCCTATCTTTATTCCTGAAGGATTTGATGTTACTTTTGCACAACTTTCTCTCGAAGAAAAAGGTGCTATCAGCCATCGTGGCAAGGCTACTGAGCAACTTATCGCCTTTCTAAAAAACTAACTTATTGATTTTCAAAGCACAATAAAATATTAAATCTAAATTACCCATTAGATTTTCTCGTTTATTCAACGTACCTTTGCTCCAAATTTTAAAAATACATATGAATAAATTTGAACAATTAGGATTGAGTGAATCGCTACAACGTGCGATTATCGATCTAGGATTTGAGAATCCGACCGAAGTACAGGAGAAAGCGATTCCCCTATTATTGGAAAAAGACACAGATTTAGTTGCGTTGGCTCAGACAGGGACAGGGAAAACGGCAGCTTTTGGTTTTCCAGTCATTCAAAAAATTGATGCTAACAATAGAAATACACAGGCGTTAATTTTATCACCCACTCGAGAACTATGTTTGCAGATTACTAACGAATTGAAAAACTACTCCAAACACGAAAAAGGTATTAATGTAGTGGCTGTTTATGGTGGGGCGAGTATAACTGAACAGTCTAGAGACATCAAAAGAGGTGCGCAAATTATTGTGGCTACTCCAGGTAGAATGCAAGACATGATTAACAGAGGATTGGTAAACATTACTCAAATAAATTACTGTATTCTTGACGAAGCAGACGAAATGTTGAATATGGGCTTCTACGAAGACATCGTAAACATCCTTTCAACAACGCCAGACGAAAAAAGCACTTGGCTATTCTCGGCTACAATGCCACAAGAAGTAGCTCGAATTGCTAAACAATTTATGCACAACCCATTAGAAATCACTGTTGGAACTAAGAACTCAGGTTCTGCTACAGTTTCTCACGAATTCTATTTGGTCAATGCGCGAGATCGTTACGAAGCTCTAAAAAGATTGGCAGATGCTAATCCAGACATTTTCTCGGTAGTTTTTTGTAGAACAAAACGAGATACACAAGCGGTTGCCGAAAAATTAATCGAAGACGGATACAGCGCAGCTGCCTTGCACGGAGATTTATCTCAAGCACAACGTGATGGTGTAATGAAATCTTTTAGAGGTCGTCAAATACAAATGCTTGTTGCGACAGATGTTGCGGCTCGTGGAATTGATGTGGATAATATTACTCACGTAGTAAACTATCAATTACCAGACGAAATAGAAACCTACAATCACCGTTCTGGTCGCACCGGTCGTGCAGGAAAACTAGGGACTTCTATCGTTATTGTAACCAAAAGTGAAATCCGCAAGATTTATGCAATTGAAAGAATCATCAAACAGAAATTTGAAGAAAAAACAATCCCTTCAGGAATTGAAATCTGCGAAATTCAGTTGTTGCACTTAGCCACTAAGATTAAAGATACCGAAGTAGATCACGAAATTGACAACTATCTTCCAGCTATCAACAATGTATTGGAAGGATTGTCGAAAGAAGAATTGATTAAGAAAATGGTTTCTGTTGAATTCAATCGTTTCATCAATTATTACAAGAAAACAAGGGATCTTTCTTCTCAATCATCAGGTTCTGAAAGAAGAGAGCGTGATGATCGAGATGGTGTTCAGAGAGAAAACAACAATGGAGGTGCTACAAGATACTTTGTAAATATTGGTTCGAGAGACAATTTCGATTGGATGTCATTGAAGGATTATTTGAAAGAAACATTAGACTTAGGTCGTGATGATGTTTTCAAAGTAGATGTAAAAGAAGGTTTCTCTTTCTTTAACACTGAGCCAGAACATACTGAAAGAGTAATGGAAATATTGAACAACGTACAATTAGAAGGCCGTAGAATCAATGTAGAAATATCTAAAAATGATGGTGGCGGAAGACGTGACCACAACAGAAGAAACTCTGGAGGTTTTGGAGGTGGAAGAAGTACTGCTACGAGACGTGAAGGTAATTTTGCACCAAGACGTGAAGGCGGATTCAGAAGCGAAAGAAGTTCTACTCCAAGAAGAGATGTATTTTCAGAAAGAGCGCCAAGACGACGTGATGGTGGTTCGTCAGAAAGACCAGCAAGACGTTCTGAAAATTTTGGTGATACTCCAAGAGAAAGAAGGCCAAGAAGAAGTTAACACTTTCTGTTAATTTTCTTATAATTATATTGAAACTACAAAATATTTAATCCCAGTTTATTACTTTTAATGATTTTAAAACAGTTTATGAAATATTTTGTAGTTTTCTTTTTTTTATTAATTGCCTCAACGACTTTTGCTCAAGTTATTGAACCAATACATACCGTTACAGGAACTATAATCAATGACAATACTAAATTTCCTTTGCCGAATGTTAATATCATTAATATCAACAAAGTAAGAGGAACCACTACCGATGAAAAAGGAAATTTCGAATTGGCTGTTTCCGTAAATGACACCCTACACATCACCATAATTGGGTTTCAATCTTTAAGAGTCAGAGTGACCAATGACTGGATAAAAAATAAAACTACCAAAATACAATTAACCGAAAAAGCCTACGCCCTTGAAGAAGTAGTAGTAGGGCGCTATAATCTAACAGGATATATAGAAATCGATGCGAAATTAATTCCAGTTAAAGAAAATTATCGTTACAGCATTTCAGGCCTTACGGAAGGCTACGAAGCTGGAGAATATTCTCCAAATGCTTTCGGAAAAGTAATGGGTTCCATCTTTAATCCTGCTGACGCACTCTATAATTTCTTTGGAAAAAAACCCACTGAACTCAAGCGATTGAAAGAAATGAAGAAGGATAATACTGTCCGAAATCTACTTGAAACCAAATACGATCGTGAAACAATTTGTGTACTCTTGGGTGTAGACAAAAAAGAAATTGCTGAAATATTGGAGCGTTGCAACTATTCCGAATCTTTTGTAAAAACAGCTAATGACCTTCAAATTTTAGATGCAATTAGCTCTTGCTATGAAGAATATAAAATCTTGAAAAGAAAGTAAATAACCAAAAATAAAATTTTTAATCTACTTCTATTCCATTGTCTTTTAGAATTTCAAAAAGATAAGTACTAAGGTTAGGATCGTATTTTTCAATCCCACTCTGATACCATTTCGAAATAACATTCAATTGATAAGGAGTATAATCGTCTATTTCTTCAATTTCCAAACCCAATAAACCCGACAATAGAAATTCTTCTAAAACTTTAATAGTAACTATTCGCTTAGGAATACCTTTAGAAATTTCTCCATTCATTTCCTCATAATCCATCCTTCCAGAATTGAATCCAGAGATATAAGCAACACTGTTTTTTTTATTATCTATAAGTAAAAATGGGTTTTGACCATTTGAATATCCATCAAAATAATCTTTTCTATAAGAAGAATTAAAGATGTTTATAGGTTTCATGCAATTAGCTTTATGTTTATTTATCAAATATATAAACTGAGTATTACATGAAATATTAAAACCGTTAAAAGGATAAAATACTCTTTAAATAACAAGTCTCCTGTAGTTTATCGATAAAAATATTGCTTAATAGTTGCTAGGATTACAATTCTGAAAAATACCTAGTCTCAATTCGTTTAATATCTTTTATCGAGCTTTTTGCCCAATCCAATCGTTTTTCTAAAATTTCTTCTTGAGATAAATGCCACTCTAGATTAGATTCTCGCAATCGATTCATAAGGTTTTGTATTATAATTGCTGCCGAAACCGAAATGTTCAAACTCTCTGTAAAACCTACCATCGGAATTTTAAGGAATCCATCGGCTTTTTGCAAAACGAATTGTGATAATCCCTCTTTTTCTGTCCCAAAAAATAAGGCACTAGGTTTCGAAATATCAAAATCATCTAACAAACAATCATTTTCGTGAGGTGTAGTAGCAATGATTTGATACCCCCGTCCTTTCAAGCTATCGATACAATTAGAAACTGAATCAAATTTATTAATATCAACCCATTTCTGGGCTCCCATCGCAATTTCCTTATCAATATTTTTTCCATAACGCTCTTCAATAACGTTCAATTCCTGAATACCAAAAACCTCGCAACTCCGCATTACCGCACTGGCATTGTGCATTTGAAAAACATCTTCTACAACAACCGTAAAATGTTTAGTTCTGTTTTCCAATACTTTCAAGAACTTGGTTTTTCTATTTTCGGTTAGGAAATTTTCAAGAAAATTGAGGTAATCAAGATCAATCATATTGCAAAATTATTTTTTGTAAAAATACTAAAAAAGGGTAGTTTTAATTAGAATTAAAACTGGATGAGTAGAAAAAAATTAATCGAATTCTCAGATTATTTTCTTTTACAAGCTTGCAGACTTTAAATCTGTAAAAAAAAATTATGAACTTTCTACTCTTAGTGGTTTATTTTTGATTGCTTCTCTTGAATACTTTATATATTTCTATCCAAAATACCGAAACAAATCCCACCAAAACACTCATTCCTATTTGCAAAGTGGAGACAGTATCGAACAGAAAGAAATGTGAAAAAACAGGTATAAAGAGCAATAAACTAGTTACGAATACTGTGACTCCAATGATGATTAAAACCAAGTTGTTTTTGTACCGAATGGTTGTAAATATTGAATAATCGAAAGAACGATTGACCAATGTTAAGAAAATATTCGAAGCTATTAAGCTCAGAAAAACAACTGTTCGGGTAACGCTTTCCGTGCAATTTTCTCTAACAAAATATTGATAGACAAATAAAAGTCCAAGCGTGATTACCAATCCCTGAATAATGCTGATTGTAATTTCTTTCAGATTGAAAAAAGTATTCGTAAAAGGGCGTGGTTTCAACAGCATCAAATTGGATTCCATAGGCTCGTTTTCGTAAATAATGGAGCAGGTTGGCCCCATAATGATTTCCAGAAAAATGATGTGAACCGGTGAAAAAATATTGGGATAAATCCATCCTAAAACCAAAGGGATAAAGACTATCAACACTATAGGAATGTGTATTGAAATGATGTATTGAATGGCTTTTTTAAGATTCATGTAGATTTTTCGACCCATTGCTATGGCATCGGTCATTTTGGCTAAATCATCTTCAATCAGGATGAGGTTTGCGGCTTGTTTGGCAATTTCGGTGCCTTTTTTTCCCATTGCAATTCCAATGTGAGCTGATTTTAATGCAGGGCCATCATTTACACCATCACCTGTCATTGCAACAATTTGGTTATTGGCTTTTAAAGCCTCAATAATTTTGAGTTTGGCTTCGGGAAACATTCTGGTAAAAATGGTCTTTTCCATCACTTTTGCTTTCAAATTAGCTTCATCCATTTTCATCAACTCATCTCCATTCAAGGTGTTCTCTGGATTTTTAAATCCTATTTTTTTTGCAATGGTTGAGGTTGTTGTGGCATTGTCCCCCGTAATTATTTTTACTCGAATTCCTGCATTATTAAACGCATCAAGAACTGTTTTAATGTTCTCTTTGGGTGGATCATAAAAAGCAACCAGCCCTTTGAAATCGAATAAAAAATCTTGCTGAGTTTTTGGAAATTCTTTTCCTGAAAACTTAGAAATACCAACTCCCAAAACCCTGAACCCTTCCTTGGACATCGAGTCAATAGCTGTGTTGATTTGTTGTATTTCTGTTATGGATAAATTAGAATTTGCTATTATAGCTTCAGGTGCGCCTTTGGTAGCAATAATCTTTGTGCCTTTTTGATTTTCAAAAATATGTGTCATCATAGGAGGATTTCCTCCCAAAGGATATTCGTGAATTAATTTGAAATTAGGGCGGTCATCTTCAATATCCAATTTCAAATAGACATCGTGAAGGGCAATTTCCATACCGTCAAACGGAATGGGTTCACTTGCCCACATGGCTATTTTGAGTAATTCAATTTCTTCACTATTCAATTTTTCATTGAAATTGCCGTTGAAATTGTTATTGATTTTATCATCTGAAAACGTGTACCATTTGGCCAAACTCATTTTATTTTGAGTAATTGTTCCCGTTTTATCAGTACAAATTACGGTGGCACTTCCTAGTGTTTCTACGGTTTTGGTCTGCTTTACTATAATTCCCATTTTCATCAATCGCCAAGCCCCCAAAGCCATAAATGTGGTGAAAGCCACCGGAATTTCCTCAGGAATAATACTCATTGCCAAGGTCAGTGCTTTTAATAAACTGTCTAGAAATAATCCGGAATCATAAAAATTGATTCCCCAGACGATACAGAAAATTAGTAAGCCAACAATTGACATTTTCTTTACAAAATTTCCGATTTGTAACTGTAAAGGTGTTTTTTCTTCGGTAATTGCCTCTAAGCTATTGCCAATTTTTCCGAGTTGGGTCTGGTTGCCAATGGCGGTAACTTTGCAAATAGCCAAACCACTGGAGACAATCGTTCCCTGAAATATTTGATTGATTTCGGATTTTTCATTTTTAAAAACCGAAAGCGATTCTCCAGTCAAAATAGATTCATTTACCGAAAAATCATTCGATTGAATGATAATCCCATCGGCAGGAATAAAGGTGCCTTCTTCGGTTTGGATACAATCGCCTAATACAATTTCTTCACTTTGGATTTCTATGATTTCCCCGTTTCGGATGACTTTGCTTTTGGGTTGGGATAATTTTTTTAGCAATTCAATGGCATTTCTGCTTTTGGATTCCTGATAAAGTGAAATGGTGGAAACTAAAATAATTGCTACCAACATGAAAATGCCATTGCTGTATTCTCCGATCATGAAATAAATACTTGTAGCTAGTAATAATAGTAAAAACATTGGCTCTTTGATCATTTCGATTAAAGAAGATAGAAAATGGTTTTTATCTTGATGTTCAAAGGAATTTGAACCGTTTTTTTCTCTAGAAAGAATCACTTCTTCACTAGAAAGTCCTAGTAATGTATGGGTTGATTTTTCCATTGGAAAATTTTAGCTGGTTTTTTATATTTTTTAAATAATTTACTGAGTTTAAAAAAACAGAAATTGTATGAACTGCAATTTAATCATTTATAACTTATTTATGATGTTATTTTGCTTAAGATTATCTATATTTGCACGCAATTTAACTTCAATACTGAACCAAGTTCAGCATAAACTACAAATTGCAATGATAGCACACAACTCAAAGATTATCGGCGAAGGTCTAACTTACGATGACGTATTATTAGTTCCCAACTTTTCCAATGTACTTCCTCGCGAAGTGAGTATCAAATCAAAATTTTCCAGAAACATATCGCTTAATGTTCCAATTGTTTCCGCGGCTATGGATACCGTTACCGAAAGTGCTATGGCAATAGCTATGGCTCAAGAAGGTGGAATTGGTGTTTTGCACAAGAATATGACTATCGAACAACAAGCTGCCAAAGTCAGAAAAGTAAAACGTGCCGAATCGGGAATGATAATCGATCCAGTAACTTTACCCTTAAATTCAATCGTTGCCGATGCCAAAAAAGCAATGAAAGAATACGGGATTGGAGGTATTCCTATTGTGGACGAAAATAGAGTGCTGAAAGGAATTGTTACCAATCGTGATTTGCGTTTCGAAACCAACAATGTCAGACCTATTATCGAGGTGATGACCAGCGAAAACTTGGTTACTGTAGCCGAAGGAACTTCACTGGCACAGGCAGAAGTCGTTTTGCAAGGCTATAAAATCGAAAAACTTCCAGTAATCAATTCAGAAAATAAATTAGTTGGATTAATTACTTTTAGGGATATTACAAAACTTACTCAAAAACCTAACGCCAACAAAGATGTTTATGGTCGTTTGTGTGTGGCTGCGGCTATTGGTGTTACAGGAGATGCACTCGAAAGAGCTACTGCGCTTATAAATGCCGGAGTCGATGCTATTATTATCGATACGGCTCACGGTCATACTCAAGGTGTTGTCAATGTATTAAAGGACATAAAAGCTAAATTTCCAAAAGTGGATGTTATTGTAGGAAATATAGCTACTCCAGAAGCAGCCAAATTTTTAGTTGAAAATGGTGCTGATGGGGTGAAAGTGGGGATTGGCCCAGGTTCTATTTGCACCACCCGTGTAATTGCAGGTGTTGGTTTTCCTCAGTTTTCTGCCGTTCTCGAAGTTGCTGCAGCATTAAAAGGAACAGGAGTTCCCGTTATTGCCGATGGTGGAATTCGTTATACAGGAGATATTCCAAAAGCACTTGCGGCTGGTGCACATTCGGTAATGTTAGGTTCGCTTCTGGCTGGAACCAAAGAATCTCCGGGTGAAACTATTATTTTTGAAGGTAGAAAATTCAAATCGTATCGTGGAATGGGTTCTGTTGAAGCGATGGAAGGCGGTTCGAAAGACCGTTATTTTCAAGATGTGGAAGATGATGTCAAGAAATTAGTTCCCGAAGGAATCGTAGGTCGTGTGCCTTACAAAGGAGAATTGGAAGAAAGTATGCAACAATTCATTGGTGGACTTCGTGCTGGAATGGGGTATTGTGGTGCCAAAGATGTTCCTACTTTGCAAGATACAGGACGTTTTGTTCGCATTACCTCCAGCGGAATTACCGAAAGTCATCCTCATAATGTGACGATTACCAAAGAAGCTCCGAATTATTCGAGGTAAAATAAGACGTAAGTCTAAAATAATAAAGGTGTAAGATTTAGTTCTTGCACCTTTTTTTATTGGTTGGATTTGTACAGGATATGTTTTAAGTTAAGCTTTATTTGTCATTCTGACGAAGGAAGAATCTCGTGTTAGTTGCTCACGATTGTTGAGATTCTTCCTTCGTCAGAATGACAAAATCATCGAAAAATCTTTTAACTTAATGACATTGCATTTGCGTTAGCAGGAGCTGTTGCCATTATCTAAAAGCTCTCTCTTTTTAAGTTTAAGAGTTTCTATGTCAACTTCTAGACTTGAAATTTCATATTCAACTTTTCTATTGTTTGTATTTACAGTCCAAACAACCAATACAAAATAGAAAAGAGCACCAAATATAATTGTATTTTTTAAACCGAAATTTTCAACTGTAGTTGTACCATGCCGACCTGGCATAAATGGTAATAATACTACTGCTATTCCTGCCAAAACGATATTTTTTATTACGTTCCATTTTTTTCTTGGAAGGATTGCCAATTGAGCTTCCATTTCTTTTATTTTGGCTTCGATTTCCGCTTTGGTCATAATATAAGTTTCAATTGGTTTTAGATGTTCTGGGCAATTGCAAACAACTTGTATATGTCTGATAAACGCCAATGTTTTACGTTTCTCAAATATATAAAAATCATTTTAGTACACGACAATTTTAAAAAATTGGCATAATAAACATAAATTAAGTTCTTTTAAATTTTTATATAAAGCTGATATTCATTATATTAAAGGTTAATTTCTACGTTATGCCTTTAAAAAAGAA